>WNFV01010921.1_pt1 | contig 11416 bp, 12 predicted proteins | sample 5400101 | NCBI WGS metagenome assembly WNFV01 (sample SAMN13153361, study PRJNA577476) | soil metagenome | isolation source: 115 cm soil or saprolite under grassland replicate 1 | place: USA:California | collected 2016-06-15
TTCGCGGTGGTCATCGTCGCGCTGTGGTTCGTCACCACCGTCCGGCACCTGATCACGCCGCCTCAGTATCGGCCGGCCCGGCCGGCGCTTCCGTAGTCCCGTGGGGCCCGAGCAATCGGGCCCCTCAACCACAGGTCCAACGACATCGATCCCGGCGGCCAAATCAGTGAAAGCTGATGTCAGGAGGTTTGCAATATGAGTAAGTCGACAATCGTGCGGACGTGGCTTGCGGGGTTGATTGCTCTCGCAGGCGGGCTGGTTCTGGCGGGTGTTTCGATCGCTATGATGCTGAGTTTCGGAGGCACGTTCACCCCATCCGCCACGGATCAGGGGTACGACTTCGAGCCCGTGCTGAACGGGTTCTTCTGGTCCACCGTTGGGGGCATTGTCCTTGGTGGTGTGCTGGCCGGAGTCGGTGGCCTGGTACAGCTGGCGGCCTGGATCGGCTCGCTTGTCAACACCTATCACCTCGAGGAGAAGACCTGGTTCGCGGTTCTCCTGGCGGGCGGACTGATCGGCTTTGCGGTCGGCCTGGTTGGCTTCGCCGCGATGGTCGCGTACGTGATCGCCGGGCCGGACGGAATGGCTGTTAGGCGCGCGCCCGGAGCAATTGGAGCTCAGCCGAGCACGCTTGCCCCGACGACATGAGGAGCCGGTAACGAAGGATGACTGAGTGAAGAGCGTTGGTCGGGAGGCCCGGGACTTGAACCCTGGGCCTCACGGTCCCGAACGCTAAGGAGCTCCGTCCAGGTCGATTCGAGTTGCCGGCCGAAAGGCTGTCGAGGGTCATAAGGGCCGTCTTCCTGGTACGCCCTGGCAGCTCAATCGATCAAGACCCCGGGGTTCATGATGCGCGCGGGATCCAGTGCACCTTTGGCCGCGCGCATGACGTCTGCGAACAAAGGCGGGCGCTCGCGAGCGTACCATCGCCGGTGGAAGCGCCCGACCGCGTGATGGTGCGTGATCGTACCGCCCAGTGCGATGAGCGAATCAGAAGCGGCCTCTTTGATTGCAGCCCACTGATCTCGCTCAGAACCTTTCTTGCCGGGAGCGATGACTGTGTAGTACGGAGCGGGACCGTCGGGATAAACGTACGCGAATCGGCAGGACACGAGGCCCTGTCCGCAAACGTCTTTTATCGCTCTTTTGGTCGAGTCCAGCACGCCTGCATGGAATTCCGCAAAGCGATCCCACGTGATGGCGGTCTCGAAAGTGTCGTTGACCATGCCCAGCCGAATCGATGCGTCGTGCAAATGGCCACCTCGCACAAACCAGTTTCGCCATTGGTTCCCCACACTCTCGCCGGCGGACGTTTCGTCGATCCGGGTGGGTTCGGCGCCTTCCGGCACCTTGCCGGAGTGGGTCCGGCAGATTTCAAGCGCGCGAGCCATCCAGGCATCCAAAGGGTGATCCGAGGACTCGAAGCTGACGAGCAGGCGCGAGGTACTGCCATCGCCACTCGCCGGAATTAGGGCCTCGGTCGGATCGCCGGAGCTGCCACCCGCATGCGACGCAGCCCGAAGAGACCAAGCCCCGACGCCACGATTGGCCACAAATAGAACGGCGCCAGGCCAACAATTCCACCTTCTACGGGCGCACCCTGCGCTGCATACATGCTTGTGATCACTACGAAGTAGGGGACTTCGGCCAGGGCTGCGGCCGTCACCGCCCAGATACCCCATGACTGGCCGCGACGAACGACGAACCACGTGATGAGAAGGGCGAGGATACCGAATGCCATCATCTGCGAGCACATCGCCACCATCGAGCTGACCAGTAGCGTGTCGAGCTTCGGATTGGTCTGTCGCAACGCGTCCAGGACTTGTTTACCCCACAGGATCACCGCTGCCCCCAGCCAACTCCTCCATCGAAAAGCTCCCATTTCCCCAACCTCCCCTAACTCTCAAATCATTTCAGGGCGCCCAGGCGCCTATGAGCGTACGCACCGCGACGCATTGGGATCACCCGCGCCATCGATCCTTATCGCATGTAGGCCTGAGGAAAACGCTGCGGTCATACGTCCGCCTGCGGCCGGTGCGTGAAGTGAACGGTCGCCCACACAACAAGCGCGACAGTGCCCACAGCCCCAACCAGGATGACAAGCATCGCCACCAGACCCAGGCCCATCATGCCCATGCCCATGTCCATCTCAGCTCCCCATCATTCCACCCATCATGGCCGGCATCCCATCGCGGACGAAACCACTAACTTCCTGGGCATGCTTGCGAATGGCGTCGGTCAACGCGGGATCGCTCGAGGTCTCGGTCACCGATACTCCCTGCGCCGTAAGCACCAGCTGTCTGCGATAGCGGCTCGCGCTCCGGAAAAGGGTCGGCAGGCTGTTGCTCATGCAGGTGACCTCAGCCCTCTGTTCGACGTGGGTGTACATGCTCGAAACGTGCGCCTGGAGCTGCGTCACCAGGTCGGGTGCGTCGGACTCAGTCGTCGTGCGAACTCCGCCGGGGACCTCCTCGACCGTCCTCCGCAACTCCGCGTGACGGTCGAAGAGTTCCATGTACATGCTCATGTCGGCGGAAGTTGCGCTGCCCATCATTCCGCCACTCATCATTCCGTCGGCGCTGGAACCTGGTGTGATGCGACGTCTGATGAAGTTCAACGCGTCGCGACTCAGGTAGCCGCCAGCGACGCCAAGCCCTACCAGTGCGCCTCCACCGGCCAGGAGGCCAAGCGCCGCACGTCGGGTGATTCTTGTCATGGGTTGAATGTGCGCCAGGTCCAGCCGGCCCAACTATGGACTACCACACAACTACTACAGATGACAGTGGAGCTATCACATCGGCTTCGCTTGTATGGCTAAGTCTGAATTCGAAAATTGGTCGGGGGCCCGGGATTGGAAACCCGGGGCCTCACGGTCCCGAATCACACTGTTGGGAACCCGTACTCCGAGCAACTCGCTCGTCCAGAATAGGTGCGTTTTTCCGACGAATCACTACAGAGATTGCTACACGGATGGATGGCCCTCGACGCGCTCGCCTCTGAGCAAACCGGCCGTCACGTCGTACAGCGGCAAGGTGCAGGCAACTCATAGTGGCGGGACGAAACCGAGGACCGAGCTAGGATCCGCAATACTCACCCAGACCCGGCCACCTGTCCAGGCGACGTCAGTTCCCTTGCCCCCGAGGTCGAAGATGCGGTCGACGACGTTGGTTTTGCCGTTGATGCGGACCAGGCGGAAATCCGTTGGATCGGACGCGAAGCCGCCCGTGGCCGGAAGGACCCACAGGTCGCGCGCGTCGGTCGCCATCCACTCCGGCGAGAACGGCAAGCTGATCCGGGCCAGTTGGCGACCCGTTGCCGAATCGAGACGAATCACCTCGTTGGTGTGGTAGCTGGCCACCCACAAAGAGTCGAGGCCTACCGCGAGCATATGAGGATCGGAGTCAAGCTGGTATTTGGACACGGATTGGCCGCTCGCCGGATCAATGCCGACGATGCTGGCCTCGTCGTGGCTAAGGACCCACACACGGCCGTTGCCAGAGGCCAGGGCGACCGTCTCGATGGAGACAGGCACAGGATTGAGCTGTGGCCGAAGGGAGGCGTCGTATGCCGCGACCCAGCTGGGGCCCTGATCGATGTTCGCGACCCAGACACGTCCTGCCGTGATCGCCAGTGCGTAGGCGGGCATGGACTTGCTTGCCAAGACGGCGAGCGAAGTGGGTTCCAGCGCGACGACTGCCTCGCGGCCATCAGTCTCGATGCTGACGAAGAGGTGGACTCCGTCGCAGACCGGCCAGAACGCTTCCCCGGGTACCGAGGCGGTTCGCTCCAGGGAAGGCGAATCAGAGATCGAGAGCTTAGCTACGCCATGGCCGACCCGACTCACGACCCAGAGGCTCAGACCGTCCGTGGCCAAGCGGGACGGCTTCCACGGCACTCCTAGAGCTACCGTGGAAACAGGCAAGTGATCGCCAACTCGAGCCGTCGGCGACAGGGAGGGACTCGGGCTGGTATCGAGCGACGGTTGCTGCGGCGTACCCGTAGTAGTCGATGGCGGGGGCGTCACCGAACACGCTGTGTGAACGAAGACGAGCACGATGGCGACAATGATCGAGAGCCATCGTCGGGGAAGAGCCAGCGCGATCGGTTCCGCTCCAGTAGTGGTTGCCTTTGACCCCATCTCTCAAATACACCGCCTGCGACTCGCGGGTTCATGCTCGACGGCGCCAGAGCTGACTGATGGCTGGGAAATGGTCGGGGGCCCGGGATTTGAACCCAGGGCCTCACGGTCCCGAACCCTACCTACGTCGTGTCCTCCAGTGTCCGGCTGGCCGAGAGCTAGGGCGAAGCTTCTCTGCCTCGTGCAGTTGTATCCATCAGTTGACACTCCGAGGGCAACCATTAGGAGGCCACCCGCTACCCCAACAACTAGCCCAAGCCCGGCTGAATGGATATCCCTAAACTGAGTTATCGGGGGATACGGTGTGCCTACCCCTAATGCCCAGCCTTCGGAGGAACACATGAGCAAAAAGAAGGCCGCGCAAACGTCGGTTCGCCGCACCGCCGGCAAGGGAGACTTCTTGTTGTCACCCGAGGAACGAGCCGCGATGAGAGAGACCCTCAACGAGCGCCGACGGGCTCGCTCAGGCAAGGTGGACGGGGAAAGCGACGTACTCGCGAAGATCGCCGAAATGGCGAAACCGGATCGCGTCATGGCCGAGCGGATCCACGCAATCGTAAAAGCCAAGGCGCCGACTCTCAGTCCGAAAACTTGGTACGGCATGCCCGCTTATGCGAAGGACGGCAAGGTTATCTGCTTCTTTCAGAGTGGAGCAAAGTTCAAGTCAAGGTACGCGACGTTCGGTTTCCAGCAGGACGCGAACCTCGATGACGGTGACTTTTGGCCTACCTCTTTTGCCGTGAACAGACTCACCCCCGCCATCGAAGAAAAAATCGGCAAGCTTGTCCAGAAAGCGGCCGGTTGACGTATGTGGTAGCAGCTCTCTCGTAATAGTGATCACGGGAGGCTCGCTGGACAGCCATCAAGCAAGCAGTCTGACCAGCCCGCATGGCAGAACTGGCGTGGGCTAGGTATTGGGGCCGGAGTCCTTCCCCTTACTCCTCGCCCAAGACACTCTATTCAATTGGTCCTGGAGCTCAGCCATGCTCGGATATGCGACCTGCTCGCCAGCCTTTAGGTACAGGGCTTGAACATTGGCGTCCGGCAGCGCGCGTACGAAGTCGTGCAGGGAGGTAGCCCCGCCACCACCCAGGCAAGCCATGAGAGTCAAAGACTTGCGGGCGCGCGTTAGCGCGACAAAGAAGGCATTGCGAGTTGTCCATCTTAGGGTCGTGTCGTCACATCCGAGAACGATCGCGTGATCCGCGGACAGCCCCTTTGCGCCAACGATGGTCTCGATTTGCACACAGGTGACGGTTTGAGTCTGTTGAAACTCAGGTGTTTCGTCATCTGGATCGGCGGCTTTGGCAATTGGGGCGCGATCGAGATCGCGAGCCAGCTCGTCGGGCACTGATACGTGAATCAGCTTCTGGATCTGCGCCGTTAGCTCAGTCCCCGTACCACCAGCTTGAATAACGTCATGGACTTGCTTGGACTTTTCGACACACGCCGCGATCACATCGTCGCCCAATGCGATGAAGTCGTTCTCTTCGGCGATGGCCCGTTCAATAAGGGATGTGATGCGCTCTTGCGGGATACCCTCGTGTTGCAGGACCTTGCGCATGCTGTAGTTCTGGGACGGGTCTTTGCCCAGGTAGTAGTAGTCGCGGACATCCCAATAGTCATCGCCGAGTGCGTCCACCGCAACGGTGTACGGTTCGAGAACCTCCAATAGTCGTTGACGCGCACCGCCGACGTTTAAGAACTTCATTTCGCGAGCAGGCGTCAAGACGAGAAGGTAAGGGTCCTTGGCTTTGTGTTCTTCAATCGCCTTAGCGCGCGCATCGAGCTCCTGCTTGTGTTCCTCGATAAACCGTTCGAGGTAGGCGACCCCCGCTTTCGGCGATGTCGAGCGAGCTATTACAACCTTGGCTTCCGTCGGATCCCATAACGGAAGGAAGAGTTTCTGGATAGCTTCCGCCGGGCGGTCGGCAAGAAGGAAGGCCTCGGCGGCTTGACAGATGTGGACGCTACAACGGGAGCAATACGGCAACATTGCCTTTGCGAAGTCAGCATCTTGGTAATAGTCGCGAATGATGCTCGCATGACCGCGACGTAACTTGTCGTAGAGCACTTGATCATCGTCGCCGGCTAATCGAAGACCCGGCGTCTCCGTCGTCAGGGCCTGAATTAGATTGCGCTCAGCAATGTTGAAGTCTTGAAACTCATCGATGATGAAGAGTGTGTCCGCTGCAAGGTCAGGCCTCTCTCGGAGGGCCTGAGTAGCAACGAGAATCAAATCTGGGAACGGGAGGGCGTTGTAGAACCTCTCTAGGAGTACATGGGACTTCCAGATCGCGAGCCATGGCGCCTCGGCGAGCGGTTCAGCGTCGTAGAGAGAGTCCTGCATCGCCGACCACGGATAGTCGGCCTGTTTGTATTCCGGGTGGAGGCGCAGTGCGTCGCCCCATACAGTGGTCTCCCAATCACCAGACACAATCCGGCAATGCCGTTTGAGCGGGAGTTCCTTCGTGCCGTGTTGGTCTCGACAAGGCTGCGAGCCGTCCTATGAAAGGTCCGCACAGTGACGCGCTTCTTGTCCTCATCCGAGATCGACGAATCGTTCCTAGTCTCCTCGTTCAAGTCGGTAACAAGCTTCGTTGCGACACACCTCCTCGTCCTCAGCCAGCGCCTGCGGTCGCCGACTACTGTTCCGTTGAGGCGATGTCCGGATGCCGATTTAGGGCAATTCTCGGCAAATGCGGGCGATCACGAAATCTAGCCAGGGCTGATCACGAACTCTAGGCAGGCTCCGAGGCGGGGTTGGAGCCGTCAGAAACAGAGGTCCCCTGCGAGGCTTTGCTTGTCACAGCTCACGCCACAGCAGGAGACCTCGCATGCAGTCTGGAGAAACGCACGTGGAATTGAAAGCCCTTCGTCACCACGGCTGGAGCGTCAGCGATCTGGCTCGGGAGTACGGACTTAGTCGCGACACCGTCCGGCGCGAGTTGGCCAGCGAGCATCTTCGCCACTACCCCGAACGCGCCAAGCCGACCGCGCTGAGCGAACCGCAGCTGGTTCACATCGAGCGCCGCCTGGTCGTCTGTCCGAACATTCGCGGCACCGATCTTCATGCTGAGCTGCGCCACGAGTACGGGTACGACGGAAGCTATCCCGCCTTCCAACGCCACCTGCGTCTGATCCGACCAGCTCAGGTCATCGACCCGGAAATCCGTTTCGAGACCGGACCCGGCCTACAGACTCAAGTGGACTGGGCCAAGCTCGGTTTGTGGCCGCTCGGCGAGCAGATGGCGGAGATGAGTGCGATGGTCGCCATCCTCGGCTGCAGTCGAGCGCCGGCGATTCGTTTCGCGGCTGACCAGACGCGACAGACCACGCTGGAGCGAGTCCTCCGCTGCATGGTCGACCTCGGCGGTGTGACGCGAGAGATGCTGACCGACCGCGACCCTGCCTTCTGCATCGGGGCGACCAGCGATGGCGGCGCAATCCTGGCCCCGGAGTGGGTCGACCTCTGCACCTTGCTGGGCGTGGTGCCTCGCGCCTGCCGGCCCTATCGGGCCAAGACCAAGGGCAAGGTCGAGCGGATGATTCGCGAGCTCAAGGAGAGTTTCCTGCCCTGGCTCAGCCGGCAGCTCCTGCCGCCGCGACCGACGCTGGCTGATTACGACGCGCTTGCTCAGCGCTGGATCCAGGAGGTGGTTCTCAAACGAAAGCACCGGACCACCAAGCGGGTGGTCGGAGAAGCCTGGCTCGATGAGCGGTTGCAGCTTCGCAGCATTCCTGAGCGAGTTCTAGCCAAGTACACGGTGGACTTGCCGGTCATCCCGGTCGGGCTCGCCAGCGACCGTGTTCAGCGCCAGCTCGGCGAAGTGGTTCAGCTCCGCGCTCTTAGTGATTACGACCAGGTGGCTCGATGAAGACAGAGGCGACGTCCTACCAGCGCCTGCGCGAGCACCTCAGCTACCTCGGACTCTCTACTGCCGCCGAGAACCTGAGCGGCGAGCTCGACCGAGGACTCAAAGACAAGCTCTCCGCGACTCAGGTCCTGGAGACCCTGCTCGAGGCCGAGGTGGTGGCGACCAAGGCACGCCGCGCCCGAGGTCGCCTGCGCTTCGCGCACTTCCCAGTTCACAAGACGCTCAGTGGCTTTGACTTCGACTTCCAACCCACCCTCGACCGCAAGCTCATCTCTGAACTGTCAACGCTCCGCTTCGTCGAGGAACGACGCAACGTGATTCTGCTCGGACCACCTGGCGTCGGGAAAAGCCATTTGGCGATTGCGTTAGGCATCATGGTCACCGAGGCTGGCTACCAGGCCTACTTCACCTCCGCTGCCGACATGGTCTCCAACCTCCAGTCCGCACACCTGGCCGGCAGCGCCCTCTACAAGCTGCGCACCTACCTCAAGCCCTCGGTTCTCGTAATCGATGAAGTCGGCTATCTCCCCCTTGACCAGTCGTCAGCGAACTGGATCTTTCAGGTCGTCAGCCGCCGTTACGAGAAGTCGGCGCCCATCGTGCTCACCTCCAACCGCGGTTTCTCCGACTGGGGCCAGGTCTTCGCCGACCAAGTCGTCGCCACGGCCATCGTCGACCGCCTCATCGACAACGCCATCGTCATCAACATTCGCGGGCGCAGCTACCGCATGCGCGCTCACCAAGACTCAACCAACGCCAAGAACGGACGCTGATGACGAGCTCTCCGAAACCCGACGCGACAGGAAGCCTCAGGACGCCCGGAACCAATGAGCCGAGTGTCCCAGGACCTGCCCCAAGGAAGTGGTGCTAGAGTCCTATCAACCGCCGACGACCTGACGAAAATTCGTGATCGGGTCTGGCGAAATTTCGTGAGCGCCTACAGCAAATTACTACCTTGAGCAGCCACAGACGACACTCAAGTGCCCAGCGGCATGGTCGCGCCGGTCAACTCAGCCCAAGTCCGGTCCATGCCAGCGACAAGGACATCAATGTCTGGGCAGGCGGTAGCGTCGGCATTCACCACCAGATTGAGGCGCCCACAGTAGGAGAGCGCCGCAAATACTAGGGTCACGTTCCCGGCCGTGCCAACGATCGGTGTGACATCTTCGATCCTGGCCCCGAGAACGTAGAGCGGCTGGGGCGGACCCGGAACATTGGTCACGATGAGGTTGATCATCCGTTGCCGTTCCACGAACCACCGCGAAAGCCCGGCCGCGCCGAGCCAGTCCATCAGCGCCTGCACCGAGGCGGGCTTCTGCTCTGCTTTGGCGATCCGGGCTGACGCAGCGATGAGGTCCAGTCGTCGCGTCGAATCGGCAACGCCAACTGGTAGGCGAATGGCGATGCCACCCACCCCGTTGCCCAGGTCACGAGCGGCCTTCGCACTGCGCAACGTGGCCGGAACCGCAGCCACCAGCTCCAATCGGTCGGTCAGCTCGCCGCGAGCGATCAGCAGCTCACGGACACCTCCGGCCACGACCGCAAGAATCAGGTCGTTGACCTTGGCCCGATGCGTATGCGCAACGGTGCGCGCGGTCTCCAGGTCGAGATGAAGTACGTGCGCCCGCCGTTTCGATCCAACCAGCACATTCAAAGAGCTCTTCGGAGCCGCAGTGCTGAGGCTGAACATCCTTTTCCATTCGACCAAATCGGCGACAACGCTCCGCATATGGGTGACTGGCCTGGCTATGAACGAAGTCAGGGACGTCATCCTGAAGCGCAGATTGTCAAGGACCAGCCGGCCACCGGCCGGTGCTGGCGCAGGCCTCCATTCGGCGGCGGACGGATCGAGCGCGTCGGGCTCCAGGTCGAGAAGAGAGGCGATCAATGCGACTGCCGCGAGGCCGTCCGCGATTGCGTGATGGATCTTGAGCAGCATCGCGATACGACCACCCTCGACGCCCGTCAGAAACCAGAGCTCCCAAAGTGGATGCGAGCGATCTAGTAAGGAACCCAGGATCTGTTCGGCAGTGGTCAGAATGCTGCCCTCGTCACCCGGTGGAGCGACCACTGCGGTGCGGATGTGTCGGTCGATCGCGAACGCCGGATCGTCGACCCATAGAGCTGGACCCCCGAGTGGAGGCGGATGGTGCACGATGCGGCGCAGCTCAGGCACTCGTTCAAGACGTCGCTCCAGCCGACGCCTGATCATGGCCATGTCCAATTCGCCCGTCTTGTCCAGCAGCGGGCGGGGGTCGACTCTGCAAATGGCGGCGACGTGTTCCGGTCCCCCCGGGTACTCCAACCTAAGGAAGCTCCGATCCGCTAACGACAGACGCACGTAAAGACGAGGCATTTCAGAGCCTCAACTCGGTACGTCGTCAGGCGGCGTGCGCATGCTCGTGATTCCCTCGACCGCTGTACACATCGAAGTTGAACAGCATCTGGACGAACATCAGGAGACACGCCGGCCCACAAACCAAGCCGAATAGGGATTCCCAGCGAAGGCCGTCGCGCGGAATAAAACCAATCCAGATGACACCAATCGTCAGGATGCCCATGGCGAACGTGATGAGGGTCATTTCAACGTTGTGGCGCCGACCGTGGCCTCGGATGGCCATATAGGTGACCATCGGCAGAGCGAGTCCAACAACGACGGCGAGAGTCGACAGCTCTGGCGCCTCTCGAGCCAGACTCGGATAGCCGAGTGACGCGGCGCCTGCGAAAAACGCACCGATTAGCATCCCCCCGCCCAGGCACATCACCGCGCACATGCCGAGAAATTCCGCGCCGAAACGAGCCATTGGTCTAAACGTGCCGGCGAAAATGTTGGCTGCCGCTGGCTCCACCTGCATCTCAAGCCTCCTTGGCTGCGTTCAGCCCCTGGCCTCAGGGTCAGAAGCGACGCCGGCCAGCGGACACCACCTCAGCGCGAACTCGACAACCAAGCAGCGGCCCTGTCGCGTTCTCCACAGCCTGTGACTTGCGCCTGAAGCCGCGTAGGGCCGGTTGGCCCATGCAAATAGAGCCGACTGTCCCAGACAAAGGTGCGGCAGCACAATCTGAGTTGGAAGCTGGTCGGGGGCCCCGGTGTGGGATTTCAGCACATAGTGGTCTAAAACTGACGGACACTGGTCGGGGGCCCGGGATTTGAACCCGCGGCCTCACGGTCCCGAACCGGAACTACTCCTGATCTCGCCAAAGCAGAGAATTGAGCTGACGTGAGTCACAAGTCAGACGAGGATTCGCAATCGTCAAGACGCGGCGACGCCAATGCCGCCTCAGAGTCGGTGGTTGCACTCAGCGAGGCAAAGTGCTGGGAGCATCTCCAAGCTCACAAGCTCGGCAGATTGGCGATCGTGATCGGCGGCCGTCCGCAGATCTTTCCAGTGAACTATGC
>WNFV01008678.1_pt1 | contig 11415 bp, 5 predicted proteins | sample 5400101 | NCBI WGS metagenome assembly WNFV01 (sample SAMN13153361, study PRJNA577476) | soil metagenome | isolation source: 115 cm soil or saprolite under grassland replicate 1 | place: USA:California | collected 2016-06-15
CCGAAGGATGAATACCCAATGCCTATCGCGGAAATATTGATCAACGCGGCTGCTGGTCATAAGATTCTGAGTTTCATGGACGGCAACGCTGGTTACAACCAAATTTTCATGGCTCTAGAGGATATACATAAGACCGCGTTCAGAGTACCCGGTGCGGTAGGCTTGTTTGAGTACATAGTCATGACCTTTGGGCTAAAGAATGCCGGCGCAACATATCAACGAGCCATGAATTACATCTTCCATGACCTGATCGGCAAGTTGGTGGAAATTTACATCGACGACGTCGTAGTCAAGTCTACATCGATTGAAGGACACTTGGAAGATTTACGTCAAATTTTAGAACGAACCAGGAGGTTCGGGCTCAGGATGAATCCGAAGAAGTGTGCTTTCGGTGTAACGGCCGGTCAGTTCCTGGGTTTCTTGGTTCATGAACGGGGAATCGAGATTGGCCTGAAGAGTCAAGAAGCAGTGAGAACGATGAAACCACCTACCACGAGGAAAGAGCTCCAGCAGCTCATCGGCAAAATCAATTTCGTCAGGAGGTTCATTTCCAATCTGTCCGGGCGAATCGAGCCGTTCATGGGGATGGTGAAAATCAAATCTGATGATGAGTTCCGCTGGGGGGCAGAGCAACAGCGAGCATTTGAAGAGATTAAAGAATATTTATCAAAGCCACCCGTGCTGGTTTCACCCCAGCAGGACAGGCCGTTTTATATTTATTTGTCAGTAGCTGACACCTCTATCGCCTCGGTGGTGGTGCAAGTACATGACGGCCAGGAAAAAGTCGTTTTCTACATCAGCAGAAGGATGCTCGACGCAGAGACCAGGTACCCTGAGATCGAGAAGCTATGCCTCTGTTTGTTCTTTACCTGCACAAAGCTCCGTCACATCCTACTTTCTGCGGAGATTGTCGTTATCTGCAAATCGGACGTTATCAAACATATGTTGTCGGCTCCCCTGTTAAAAGGCCGACTCGGGAAATGGATGTTCGCACTATCAGAGTTTGATATCCGATATCAGCCCGCAAAAGCAGTCAAGGGGCAGGCTTTGGCCGATCTTATTGCTGAAAGGATTAATACTGATATAGCAGCACTCTCCGTGCGTGCATGGGCCATGTACTTCGACGGATCGGCTTGCGAGGCCGGATGTGGTATCGGTATCTTGCTTGTGTCGCCTCGGGGGGCAACATATTCCTTTTCCATCAGGTTACCTACCTCTTGCTCCAACAATGTAGCAGAATATGAAGCAGTGCGCAAGGGGATGGAGTTGCTTATCGAAGCCGGTGCAGAGGCAGTAGAACTTTTTGGAGATTCAAAGTTGGTGATTTCTCAGCTCACGGAGGAATATAAATGTGAGAGCGAGTCGCTCTTCCCGTTATGGATGCAGTGTCGCGAGCTGATGACACAATTTAGGTACATAAATTTCTACTGGATTCCGAGGTCACAAAATACTGAGGCCAACGATCTTGCACAGATGGCTTCCGGGTACAAGGAGATCACAGGAGAAGCCGATTTCCAGGTGCGATTTCTGGAATCAGAAGACTGGAGAGCCGATATCTTCAATTACTTGAAGGATTCGGCTCGGGGGGCACCTAAAAGGATACGATACAAGGCCATGAAGTACGTCCTCATAGGGGATGACATGTTCTACAGGACTTTAGAAGGATTGTTGCTCAAATGCCTGGGACCGACCGAGGCGAATCGGCTCTTACACGAGGTCCATGAAGGGGCCTGTGGAACTCACCAATCGGCTCATAAGATGAAATGGCTGATTAGGCGCTCGGGATATTACTGGCCCACCATGCTTGAGGATTGCTTTAAATACTATAAAGGGTGCCAAGCGTGTCAGAAGTTCGGGAAGATACAGATGGTACCGGCGTCAGTAATGAATCCCATCATCAAGCCATGGCCTTTCAGAGGATGGGGTATGGATATGATCGGCAAAATTAACCCCCCGTCTAGCAAAGGCCACCAGTATATTTTGGCTATCACGGACTATTTCACCAAATGGGTGGAGGCCGTCCCTATGAGATCGGTGTCATCAAAAGATGTTATCAATTTTGTTAAAGAACACGTAATTCACAGGTTTGGGATTCCTCAGACCATTACGACCGATGGAGGATCGGTCTTCATATCCCAGGAGTTCAGGAAGTTTGCCGATGACATGGGGATCAAGCTGATCAGATCATCTCCGTACTATGCTCAAGCAAATGGACAAGCTGAGGCGTCCAATCAGAGCCTTATCAAGTTGATCAAGAGGAAAATCGATGAGCACCCTAGGCGTTGGCACGAAGTTTTGTCAGAAGCATTGTGGGCATACCGCATCTCGTGCCACGGAGCAACAAAAACTTCACCATATCACTTGGTGTATGGACAAGAGGCCGTATTACCTTGGGAAGTTACGGCCGGATCAAGGCGAATAACGTTCCAGAACGATTTAACAGCTGAAGAGTACGCTGCTTTGATAAACGACAACATCGAGGAACTTACGGAGCTCAGGCTTTGGTCACTTGAGAAGATCAAAGAGAATAAGGCCAAGGTAGCCCGCGCGTACAACAAGAAAGTCAAGCCAAAGGAGTTCCAAGTTGGAGATTTGGTATGGGAAGCGGTATTACCATTGGGGACTAAGGACGCAACGTATGGTAAATGGTCTCCAAATTGGCATGGGCCTTACAGAGTCAACCAAGTCCTGTCGGGAAATGCATATATGCTCGAGGAGTTATACGGCGCCAAGTTTCCAGTGGCTGTCAACGGCCAGCATCTCAAGAAGCATTTTTCGAGTATGTGGGATGATGGACAGTGAAAGAAGCCGATGGTATACATCAGGCTACACAAAGAAGGGGGCCGATGCACGTAATCGGCTGTAAAAAAAATAATAAACAAAAAAAGCCGATGCACAGCCATCGACTTTAGAGGTACAGTAGTACAAGCGAGTATCAGATTACAGTGTTTTCTACTGAAGGAATGTCTCGATGGCGCGTATGGCCTCAACACGAACGCGGTCGGCCTCTGCAATCACAGCTTTGTCATCTTCATCTTTACCTGCCACTATTTGCCGGTTCAAGACGCTTAATTCTTCAAGCTCTGTCTTCAATTGAGCGGCCAGGCCCTCTGCTTCTCGTTTGGAATTGGCTATAAAGGTTTCCTCGTCCTGGATAAGCTGCTCGGTTGCTCGGACTTTCTCCTTGAAGTCCTCTAGTTCTTTCTTCAAGAATTTAAGCCTTTGGGTGCTAGCAGAGGTATCAGCTTTGGCATCCAAAGTTGCCTTTCTCTCATTAAGTAGCTGGCACCTTTTGGTGATATCGGCCTTCAGAGGGAGCTGGGAACGGCGTGTGTCGATCCGACGACGGGCCGATTTTACCTTTGCCCGAAAGAAAGGGAGATGTCCGGCCGGCCAGAGTTTAAGTTGTAGAGCCTCCGGGAGTTGAGGTTCGATTTCTTCAAGGATGCGCTTCACTGCATCGGAATCTTGGACCAGTGTTTCGATTGGGGCGGAGAGCAGATCTTTGATGCGCTGAAGCTGGCTTGTGATAGTATTCGGCTGTGGTTGATCATCCACTTCAAGAGTAGCCGAACCAACGGACGCTGGGTCGAATGACAGCAATTCTGAGAGGTTGAAACCCTGAAAAGCAGGCAAAAATCAGTATATCACAGGGAAAGGGAAAGTGCAAACAACGTGAGGTGTAATATACCTTTTCCTGGACAGGAATAACAGCTGACGTGGAGACAATCGGCTCCTGCAGGTCTGGAAGATTGGCCAAAGTGTTAATCGTCTCGCCGAGATTCTCAGGGATTTCTAGGCTCAGGTTTTCTTGATGCACCTGTACTTCCTGTGCTTCCTCGCTAGAAGTGTCATCAACAGCGGCCTGCGAAGAAGTAAGAGGCGATGAGCAGAAACATACCAATAGGAGGAAGGAGCTGGAATTTGAGCTTGGTGTACGTTTGAAGCTTCTTGATCTGGAGAAGGAGGTCGTATCTCTTTTTGGGCCTTCCTGGTGGTCACTTTCCTCGCCTTGGCTGGGGCTCGGGGGGCAGTAAGTTCAGGAGCTTGCCTCCTCTTGGAGGCCGATTTTGTTGAACCTGGCTGGCTCCGCATCATGATTTTCGTCAGGGGAGGTGCGTTCTTGCAGAAGAGGACTACGGGAGCGGCCGGGAAAAAATGAAAGGGGGAGCCATCATCATTTTTTGGTTCCGGACCGTCTTGTTGCTGCAAAGAAGAGGAATAAAGTTAGGATGGGATCGAGCGGATTATCGTGAAAAGCTACTAGCAGTGATACCTCTTCTGCAGGGACATCATATTCGGCGTCGATTTGCTGAAGCATCGGTCCCAAAGCCTTCCGGAAGACGTGGGTTTTCCATATTGCCCACCAAATTTCGAAGCCATCGGTCGAGAAGGTAAAGGACAGATCGGCGGGGATTGTAATTTGCAGATTATCAAAGAAGCTGTAACATCTCCGGCTGGTAAGGGAGTCAGGCAGATCGGCTCTATTTTCTGTTGAAACATGAAGGAGGAAGTGGGGAGGAACCTGCCCAAGACCGAATTGCCGGGCTGCCACGACCGGCTGATAAGATTCATAGCCAGGCTTGATGATTCTATTGGAGGTGCTCATGCCAACTGGAAGGAAGCAAGGACAGATCATGATGGAATACAGATGCCGAGTGCTGTCGTCATCGGCAAAATCATCTAATCTGAAAGCAACTGGATTTTCAAAGTTTTCGGACTCCGTGTATGGGAAAAAGAGTGGATTGTCCAGACCTTGGAAGAAAACTTTGAACCAGCCTGATGCATCTTTGGAGTTCAGTTTGCTGCCTGGGAGACTATACAAGGCTTGGCCGTAGGAAGTGCATCGGATTGGTTTTCCAGTTTGATCCGGGAAAGAATTGTCGGCCAGGGCCGGAAAGTTTGGGATGTGTTTCTGGAAGTACAAGTGAGCCCATAGCTGAATGAACCACCAGGGACCTCCTGTCTTTAGTGTTCTTTGGGCAAGTAAGCTGGGAATCATCAGATGGAGGTATCTATAGACCTCGCCGAGGAATAGTTTGCCAAGGCCAACAGAAACACCTTTGGCCAGTTGATGTGCTAAAGAAAGATAGTTTTTGGTTGGGGCAAGTGAAGGTCCGCAGAAGATGAAGTGTTCCAACCAAAGATTCAAGAAGGCCGTATGCTCTTTCTCAGTTACGGGCCCTTTGGTTTTCACATACTGTTTGAGGTAGGTACCCCAATTTGTGCATTCTGTTTTGGAAGAGAGTTTAAAGGGGACCTTGGGTAATCCGTGAGCAGAAGGGCTGGGAGATGTGATGTTTAGACCAGTGATCATCACCACATCCATGAGAGTTGGTGTCATGGGACCATGGCCGAACAGGAAACAATTCACAGCATCAGACCAAAAATAGCCGATGGTTTTCAAAAGATTTTCATTCTTTTCGAGTGGAGACAGTGACAAGGACAGAGCATCGGCTATTCCTATGGTTTCCCATGTAGATTGATAACTTTTCGCAACTCTGTTGTACCAGGATACCCAACCCTCAGGGGGATTAGGCCAGGCTCGCAGGCAGTCGGCCCAAGAATCTAAATCTATGTCCTGGCTTACAAAAGGAATCCTATTGGCCTCGCAAGAAATTAAATCTGCAGGACTCTCAAAGGACCGAGGTCCAAGGCACAAGGAATTCGGGAATAAAGAATGCGGCAAGAGAATGTCTGAAACCTGGGGAAAATTAATAGTGCGGAACGTGTTAATGATTCAGGTGTTGGTTAATTACTCCAGCGTTCTGACAAAGATAAGGGAAAAGGTTGAAATTTACCTCCAGACCAAAAGCGGCCGCATCGGTGCTCGAGGGTCCCGCCATCCAGGTCTCAGGGACAGTTGAAGTCGGAACTTCTCTGCCGGCGGAGAGCCACCGGATGGGTCGCGGTTCTTTTCTTCCTCCGAGGTGGAAAGGAGGAAGAAGATGAACGCTATCGGCTAAGGGGAGAAGATGAAATGAGAACCGTTAAGGCGAGATTAAATGGGGATTGAAGCGAAATCTGGATCAGTACTGCGACGGTTCCCGAGAATTTGGTACTGAAGCGTCACATCCTGCAGTGCATGGAAGTTGAGAAGGCAACGCGATGGAGGGAAACGGAGTGGTTTTGGAATTATTATTGCCAAAACCAGGGGGGCATGTGTTACCGCCATATTTTGACCAGGCCAGGAGGTGGGTCGCGATTAAGATGGGCTTCAGAAGATAATTATAATGTGTTTATAAATCAGCCCTGTGCGGGAGTTTTGGGTCAAGTTGTCCGTGTATCTTTTATGGTAGTTTTAATTCAGTTTAGATTTAATAAGATAGAGTCCAACCCGGGTACAATTGTGGTTGGTTAGAGATAGAAAGTCTCCGGACTATAAATATGTACCTATGGTTATCTATTGAGGAGGACGGCAAGAATCACGTCCGCAAGCACAATTTCGGCGCATCGCCACCCCTGTTTCTAGGGTTTTCTCCGGGTAAGTGTCATGCTGCCCAGATCGCATCTTGCGATCTGGGCAGTATTATTCTTACTTGTTATCTTTGTATTGCTCGTGCTGAAGCGTTGTTGATGGCGAGTAGTACTAGTTATCATAAACGTTTGCAGGGTAGCATCGGTGTTCTTCATCATGTATATGCTTTGTTCGCCGCCTGTTAATGTTTAGCTGCCCTCGTGCAAGATTTCATACACGAGGGCAGCGCCTTGCTTTGCTTCATCTAGTAGATTCAATCTGTCATAGTTAGTCTTTGTTCATCAAAGATTTGCTTGATATCCGTATGATTAGGCCCTTCAAACGAGTTGAACGTTCCGGCAGCTTGTTTGATACTTTATGTTGATCTTAAGAGGGATTGTTCCGGGAATTGACTTCTTGTTGGTTTTTAGGCCTCTTTTACGGTTAGCTTTCTGTTATCTTTCATGCTTGTTAGGCTCAGCTACGCGTAGGATGTTCCGATTATACGGTGAAAGCTATAACTGTTGTAGATCGAATTAACTTAGTGATGATGAAGCAAGATCCCAATGCTATCGACTTGATGCATCTATGCTCAGTCATAGATCCGATCTAAAACCAGGAAGCAATCGGCTCTTTACAGCCGATTCAATGGTTACCCTGGGAGCCGAACACGGCTCGGACTAATGTTTACGTGTCTGTGTATGCAGGGAACCAACTGAAGCGATCAGTCACCTTCCTGATCAGGTATAGGTCAGGTGGCACGCCCTAGCGAATCCAAAAGCCGGGACGTGTGCTAGATTCTGGGCCGTTGACCGAGGGACCAGGGCCCACCAGCAGTCCTGGGAGCCTCCCGGCTCCTCGTGTTGCCTGTCGCTGCTCGCCGGTGGGTTTTGACCGACAACACATTCTGGCACGCCCGGTGGGACCCTCTACATCAACAGTTTCAACTTCCGCCGCTGGGATGTCGAGGGAGGGACCGGTCACGTACGAAGAGCTGTCTCAAGAACACAAGCACAAGTTTGATGAGATCAAAGCCCTCTTCGAAGCCGATCTCATCGGCTCTTTTGAGAGGACCCGCAACCACGGCATCAGGTGGAAGGGGTTCTCACCTGACGGTGCTCTCGATGAAGTGGATTTGTCTCTCCCTTCAGAAGAACGCACCAGAGCTCTACGCCAAGAAGTCAACTACATGGTAGCTCAATCACTGCATCGGCACTCCGAGAGCCTGGTGAACGCTTTGGAGCGTGTTGCACTCCGCGTCGTCCAGGAAATCATGAAGCACCAGTACTCTCCATCGGGGCCTGCCTTGGGGAGTCACAAGGGAGAGATGCCGTTTCAAACCAGGCCACCACTGCCGTACACGCTTGCAGCTCCGGGACCGCAGGGTTCGCCGGCATACGTTGTCTACAAGATTGGTGGTGATCCTGGGGATTACCAGTTCTTCAACGAGCCGCCTAAGGAGGTTCCACATGGATATGTGTGCACGTACGTTCCGGACAGCAACAACCCGGTACGCACAAGACAGTTTGCGGCGGAAGGAGTTTCTGGGATAGATGTTGATAAGCAAGCATGGTTAGCTAAATACGCCACCGGACCGAGCCATGAGAGTTCGACCCCAGGGACTCATACTGTGAATCAAATCAGCGCAATCCTGAGGGATCAATTCGGCATATTACCAAAGAAGAGAACAATCGGCTATACTAAGCCGTACCCCAGTGAGTATGATTTGATTCCGCTGCCACCCAAGTATCGGCTCCCTGAGTTTACAAAGTTCAGTGGATCGGAAGGGTCTAGCTCCATCGAGCATGTGAGCCGATACCTGGCACAGCTGGGGATGATTTCAGTATCGGATCCTCTACGAGTGAGGTTCTTCTCGCAGTCTCTCACAGGACCAGCTTTTGGATGGTACACTTCGCTGGGTCCAGATTTGATCCGAACATGGAAGCAGCTGGAAGAACAGTTCCACATTCAGTATCACTCGGAGGCTATTGAGGCTGGGATTGCCAATCTGGCACAGGTTCGGCAGAAGCGGCGAGAAACCGTCGCGGAATTCATCCAGCGCTTTAGGAATGTCAGGAACCGATGCTACTCGGCCCGCGTAACAGAGAAGGAAGCGGTCGAGTTGGCATCCTTGGGTCTCGCAATGCCGATCAAGGATCTGGCCTTCCAATTGGAGTTCAATTCTTTGGCACATTTGGTGCAGAAATTAACGTTATATGAGCAGCGCCACCCGGAGTTGTACCAGGACAAGTTCAAGCGCCCTATAAGCTTAGTCGAGACCGAAGAAATTGAAGATCCCGCGGAGGAGCAAGAGGTGGCTGTTGCAGAGTGGAATCGGGGGGCAAATCCCGTCTCCTGCAAATGGGTGAAGCAGCAAGGGCCTGCGAAGGGTTTCGACTTCGATGTGAGCAAGGTTGAACAAATATTTGATCTGCTACTTAAGGAGAAACAGTTGAAGTTACCCGAGGGCCATAAGTTTCCTACAATGCAAGAGTTAAACGGGAGGCCGTACTGCAAATGGCATCACTCATTTACCCACGTCACCAATGACTGTAAAGAGCTCCGTCGGCAAATTCAATCGGCTATCGAGCAGGGCCGATTAATCTTGGGACAGTTTGCCATGAAAGTCGATACTCAGCCGTTCCCAAGCATCAACATGGTGGAGCGCGATCACCCTGCGCGACGCCAATTGGATTTCTCGTTTGACATCAACATGGTAGGGCCTGCACGCCGCCGCGACGAGAAGAAAGAGGAGGCCGGTTCATGCGACCGGCCCCGAGATGCTGAAAGGCAGTACGTCACTAAGGCACAAGTGAGATACGTGCGGTATCAACGACCACTCTCCGCGCACCTTCTCAACAAGTATGAACGCCAGTACAATCAACGTCGCCAGTATGAGTCAGAAGATGAAAGATGCGAGCGTCGTGCTGGGAAGAACCTGGAGAAACGGGAAGATACATGCGATCACTGGCATTGTCCTTTCTTCAAGTACTGCTGGAATTCTGGAATGAGCCGATTACCTACTGTCGGCAATTGCCCAGGGTGTGGACCTCAGAAACATGATGCAGGTGGAGTCTCAGTGTTCCAGCGCCTGGGACCTATCTCACTTCAAAACAGGCAAGCTAAGTCATCACGCAGGGAAGATTTAGAGGATGAAGAGGAAGATAAATACCACCGGCCACGGTGGTGCCCTGATGGACTCAGTCGTTCCCAAAAACGCAGGGTGCAGCGGCTGCGTAGTCTGGAAGAAGCCGAGGCTCAGTACCTCGATATGCTGAGGAAAGCGCGCCCGGACCTGGCAGTAAAGGTCCAGCACACCCTGGAGACAGGGTCCCGCCCTCAGAAGAAAGAGTGGCGCCCCAAGCAAACAAAAGCCGATGAAAAGGCGTCAGCTGGTGCAAATATGGTGTTTGTGCTTCCTTCAGAGTTCTGCGCACCAAGAAACGAGGAGTTACCTGTGGCTCAGCTGGACTGTGGTCCACGACCTGTCATCTTTGAGAAACCACGGGAGAAAAGCTACAAGCATTTGAAGGCCTTGTACCTCAGGGGTTACATCAATGGACAGCCTGTTAATAAGATGTTGGTCGACACCGGGGCAGCAGTCAACATAATGCCGTACTCAATGCTGCGTCGTTTGGGACGCTCCACTGAAGATTTGATCAAGACCAACGTCACGTTGAGTGATTTCAACGGCCAAGCATCAGAAACGCAAGGTGTTCTCAATGTGGACCTAACAGTGGGTCATAAGACCATCCCTACGTCGTTCTTCATCGTCAACAGCAAAAGCACGTACGCCGTCCTACTTGGAAGGGACTGGATTCACGCCAACTGCTGCATCCCGTCCACGATGCACCAATGTTTGATCCAGTGGGATGGAGATGAAGTGGAGGTTGTCCACGCAGATGATTCGGTTGAGATCTCACTTGCCGGCATGAATATTTGGGATGCTATCGATCAAGAGCCGATCTCAGGAATCAGTTTGGAAGGCTGTGAGCGCATCGAAGCTACAAAAAACGGGGTGAGGCTGGTCTTATCCACCGGCCTTACAGAGTAGAGGAAGCAGCAAAGTTGGACACACTTGGCAAGACCGATCCCTGTGATCGGCCCCAAAAGATACAATGTAACGATTTAGTGCCAGGAGTGTCACATAGTTGTAGCAAACCTAAGGAGGCCCGCTCTAGCAGCCGGCCGCAAATAAGTTGTAAAGTTTCAAGCGTCAATACAACTAAGAAGGTGGCCGATTCAAGCAATCGGCCAAAACTTTTTTCATCACATTTTTTGCCCATATTCAGTGTTGATCTGGCAGGTGATGGGAAGCTGGGATACGGGTTCACGTCGGCTGATGAGCTAGAAGAAGTTGACATTGGTCCTGGGGATAAGCCACGACCAACATTTATCAGCAAAAAGTTAGATCCGTGTCTACGAGAGCCGATGATAGCTTTGTTGAAAGAGTACCCAGATTGTTTCGCCTGGGATTACACGGAGATGCCCGGACTGGACAGGAGCATCGTCGAGCATCGGCTCCCTCTTAAAAAAGGATTTCGGCCGTTTCAGCAACGAGCGCGTCAGATGAAGGCCGAAGTCCTAGAAGAGGTCAAGAAAGAAATAGAGAAAATGCTGGAGGCAGGGTTCATCAGGCCATGCAGGTATGCCGAGTGGATTTCTAGTATCGTACCCGTGGAGAAGAAGGATGGCCGATGGCGAGTCTGCGTGGATTTTCGAGACCTCAATAGAGCCACACCGAAGGATGAATACCCAATGCCTGTCGCGGAAACATTGATCAACGCGGCTGCTGGTCATAAGATTCTGAGCTTCATGGACGGCAACGCCGGCTACAACCAAATTTCCATGGCTCCAGAGGATATACATAAGACTGCGTTCAGAGTACCCGGTGCGGTAGGCTTGTTTGAGTACGTAGTCATGACCTTTGGGCTAAAGAATTCCGGCAACATATCAAC
>WNFV01009787.1_pt1 | contig 11413 bp, 13 predicted proteins | sample 5400101 | NCBI WGS metagenome assembly WNFV01 (sample SAMN13153361, study PRJNA577476) | soil metagenome | isolation source: 115 cm soil or saprolite under grassland replicate 1 | place: USA:California | collected 2016-06-15
CGAAGAGGATGTCGATCCCCTGGCGCCCCCGATGAGCGAACCCTCGAATGCCGCGTCCCGTAGCTCTGTGGTCGAGGTCCGCCGGGACCTCGACCACCCGGAACCCCCGCCGGACGGCGTCGATCGTCATCCCCGTCTCCAGTCCGAACCCCGCCGACAGGGGCCGGCAGGCGTCGAGTGCCTCCTGGGTGATCGCGCGTTGTCCCGAGAGCGGTTCGACGGCCTGGAACCCGCTCAGCAGCCGGATGGCGCCCCGCGCCGACCGCATCACCAGCCCGAACCCCCCGTTCCGCACTGGAGGGAACACGGCGATGGCAAGGTCGGCCCGGCCCTCGAGCACCTCGGACAGCACCGGACCGAGCCGAGCCGCGGTGTGGCCGAGGTCCGCGTCGGCCAGGAGCCAGACCCCGGCGGGCGGGAGCAGGCGGAGGGCCCCGTCGACCGCCCGGCCCTTCCCCGCCCGGCGGTGGCCCTGCAAGACCGCTGCCCCCGCTGCCAGGGCCGCGGACGCGGTCCCGTCCGTCGAGGCGTCGTCCATGACCACCACCTCCGCGACCTGCGGAAGGGAGCGGAGGGCCGACACCGTGGCCGCGATCCGGTCGGCTTCGTTGCGGGCGGCGATGAGCGCGCGAACGCTCGGGTTGGTCACGTGAGGGGCGGAAGGGGGGCCGTCGCTCCGGCCTTGATCCCGTAGTTGCCTCCCTGTCCCAGGAGCAGCCGCTCCAGCCCGAGGACGAGCGCCGCTCCGCCGACCGAGAAGTCGAGGTCGTCCACGGTCACCATGGGCGGCTCCGTGCCGTCGCCGGCGGCTCCATCGGCCCGCAGCGCCGGAACGAACGGATAATCGGTTGAAACGCTCTCGCCCGCAGCGACGGTGGCGCCGCGCTCGACCAGTCCCTCGACGAGCGGCACGAAGAAGTCCTGTGGATCGATGAGGGGCTCGCCTCGCCCACCGGACAGGACGATCACCAACTGGTCCTTGCCCCCGATCCCCGGGAGGTCTCCCTTGGAGATCGAAGGGGAGCCCGGTGTGGTGGTCAGGAAGTTCGCGGCCAGGAGCTCGTCAAGGATGTCCGGTCCGCTCGGGGCGACGGCGCGCCGGGGTGCGCCTACGGCCAGGCGCTGCGCGAGCACCTCCGCCGCGCGCATCTGGAGCGTCGGGGTCTCGGTGTCGCTCGCTATGCCCAGGAGCTGCGCCAGCGCCTCCCGGGATGGTTCGTCACCGACCGCCATCCGGTCGGTGATCGACAGCTCGGCCACCATCTCGACGGCGGCCTCGGACAGCGACAGCCGGGCCTGGGACAACAGGCGGGGGTCCACCGCGTCGTGCGTGACCAGCACCACCGGCCGGTCGGTCAGGGTCCCCGGGTCGAGCGAGGGTAGGATGTCGCCCGCCTCCTGGAGCGCCCCGACCTGCGCATTGAGATCGCTGACCTCCGCCCGGGTGTCCGCGAGGTCCTGGGTGAGTTGATTGGCCTGGTTCCGAAGGTCCTTGATCAGCGCGGGCTGGACGACGGACGACCCGAACAACAGGCCGAGCCCCACGGCCAGGAAGATCGCCACGATCGTGAAGATGTGGTACCGGAACGAGATCAAATCAGCTCCTTCAGGTGGAACAGCCACTGACGGAACCGTTCGAACAGGAGCGTCACGTAGGTGCTCAGGGAAGGGGAGATGGCGATGATCAGGATCATCACGACGAGTGCTGCCCCGATCAGCAAGACCGTGTCGCGAGTCCGGATCCTCGGCGTGTAGACGCGGGACACGCCCTTCGCGTCCATCAGCGTCTCTCCCACGCGCAGCCGCACTAGAAACGTGCTGGCCATGCCCATCCGCCCCTTGTCCAAGAACTCGCGGAGGTTCCCGTGGCTGCCCACGGTGACGATGAGGTCGGCCCCCTTCTCGTGCGAGAGGAGCAGGGCGACGTCCTCGCTCGTGCCCGCCGCGCGCACGATCGTGTACGGGACGCCGAGGTCCTCCAGCCTGGCCTGCCCGGGGGCGAATCCGTCCCGGTAAGCATGGAGGACGATCTCGGTCGACTGCTTGCGCCGCAGGCGTTTCGGCCGGGACAGCGCGAGCCGCAGCGCGGAGTCGGACACGCTGTCCATGTCCCCGATGATGAGGTCGGGCGCGTACCCCGCCTCGATGAGCGCGTCGGCGCCGCCGTCAACGCCGACGAGCACCGGCCGAACATCGCGGATGTACGAGCCCAGGGCGGCCAGGTCCTGCTTGTACTGGTAGCCCCTGACGACAACCAGGACGGGCCTGCCGGCCAACTCGTGTGCGAGCTCCGGGAGCCCCGATCCCCCGAACAGGAGATCGCGTTCGCGTTGCATGAAATCCACGGTGTTGCGGGCGAAGCTCTCGAAGCGGTCGGCCAGCGCGGCGCGAGCCTCCTCCATGGCCAGGCGGACCGACTCCTCGCCCTGCCTGACGCCCACCGCGAGCAGCCGTTCGCCCGACAGGACGCGGTCCCCATCGACCTTGACCAGGTCACCCTCCCTCACCTTGCGGAGCAGCAGCGGGCCCACGCCGTCGACCAGTGGGATGCCGGCATCGAGGAGGATGAGCGGCCCGAGGTTCGGGTACCGGCCGCTGATCGAGCGTCCCGCGTTCACCACGGCGGCCACACCCGCCCCGACCAGTCCCTCGGCCGAGACCCTGTCCAAGTCCTCGTGGTCAAGCACGGCGACGTCGCCGGGCTGCAACCGGCCCACCAGGCGCTTGGTCCGGGCGTCGACCCGGGCCACGCCCTGCTGCGGCCGCTCCCTCCGCTGCGGCCGCCGAAGCAGACTCCTGGCCCTCGATGCGGACGTGTCGATCGCCTCCATCGCGCGGACCGCCGGCGGTCTGCGCCGAATCGGATCGGCGTGACAAGGGTATCCGAAGCGGCTCTCCCGCAGGGTGCCGGCTCGGCCGGTCAGCGCTCCCCGTCCGGAAGCCCGAACTTCTCGCGCACGAGGGCGTGGAAGGCCGGAGCGTCGTGCCGACGAACCAAGCGGGCCGGGTTGGGGGCCGCCCCGATCCGCACCCTCGATCCGATCGGAAGCTCGAGGCTCGCCCGTCCGTCGGCAGAGATCAGCCCGGGTTCGTCGCCCACCACCTCCAGGTTCACCCTGTCCTCGGCGCCGATCACCAGGGTCCGGTCGAACACCATGTGGGGTGCCACCGGCGTGACCAGCAGGCACGGGATCGCGGGCGTCACGATCGGCCCCCCCGCCGAGAACGAGTACGCCGTGGACCCGGTGGGGGTGGCCACGATGACGCCGTCGGCCGACAGCGTCGTTACGTAGATGTCCCCAACGTACAGGGCCAGCCGGACCAGACGGTGGCGGGCTCGCTTCTCCACGATGACCTCGTTCAGGGCCCACTGGGGCTCGAAATCATCACTCTCCGGGCGTGCCAGCACGGCCAATCGCTCCTCGATCCTGGCTCTGCCCGTCGCGACGAGCTCGAGGAGGGGCGGCGCCTCCTCGGGCTCCACCTCGGTCAGGAAGCCCATCCGGCCCACCTTGACGCCGAGGATCGGACACCCCGCGGCGGAGGCCACGTGGGCGGCCCGCAGGAAGGTGCCATCGCCCCCCACCGACAGGATCAGCTCCAGGCCGCCCGCGAACTCAGCGGCCATCCGATCGTCGCCGATCGCCGGATCGAACCACCGGACCTCGATGTCGCGGTCGTCGAACCATTGCGACAGGCGCTTGGCCGCCGCCATCGCCGTCTCGCGGCCCGGATGGACGACGAACCCGGCCGCCTTCACGATCCCCCTCCGATGCGCACGCCCTCGCCGATGGCGTCGGCGAGATCGGGCGGCCGTGTGAGACCGCCCTTCACCGCATGGATGAAGAACTCGACGTTGCCGGCGGGGCCGAGGAGGGGTGACGCCATCGCTTGGTCGGGCATCGCTCCCGACGTCTCGCAGGCCGTGACGACCCCCTCGAGGGCCCGCCGCCACACGCCGGGGTCGCGGACGACGCCGTGCGCGCCCACGTCCTTCGGCCCCGCCTCGAACTGTGGCTTCACCAGCATCACGAGGTCGGCGCCTTCCATCGCCACCTCGACCAGCGCTGGGAGGACCAGCCGAAGGGAGATGAACGAGAGGTCGGCCACCACCACGTGCGGGATGAATGGGAGATCGGCCCGAGCGAGCTCGCGCGCGTTCGTGCGCTCGAGGACCATGACCCGGGAGTCCTGGCGAAGCTCCCACGCCAGCTGGCCGTATCCCACGTCCACGGCCACGACCCGGGCCGCCCCTCGATGGAGGAGGCAATGGGAGAAGCCGCCGGTGGACGCCCCGGCGTCGAGCGCATCGCGGCCGGCAACGGCCACCCCGAAGCGTTCCAGTGCCGCATCGAGCTTGTCTCCGCCTCGGGAGACGAACCGGCGAGGCGGCCCGGTGAGCCGAAGGGCCTCGTCCGGCCTGACGAGCATCGACGGCTTGGTCGTCGGGCGGCCCCCGACCACGACCAACCCGTTGCGCACGGCGTCCTGCGCCTCCGTGCGGGTGCGGGCCAGGCCCCGCCGGACCAGTTCGGCATCCAGCCGCCGGCGGGTCACCGTGACCTGGCTCAGGCCTTGTCCGTGGCCGTGCTGCGCTTGGTTGTGGAGGTCGGCTTCTTGGTCCGGGAACGCGCGGCCGCCGGCTTCTTGGCGGTAGCAGCTGGTCCCCCGACCTGGCGTTCCAACTCGCGCACCCGCCGCTTCAAGGAGTCGACTTCGTCTCGGCTCGCGACCCCCAGGGACTTCAGCTGAGACCTGACCTCGCGCTGCACCGCATCGGAGAGGCGCTGTCGGCTCTTGTTCGACCAGTCGATGAAGTCCCGGGCGGCCTTCTGTACCTGCTCGCTGGTCTGGCCCTGCATGAGCGAGCGGGCCATCTCCTGTGCCCGTGCCGGCGACAGCTTCTGCATGGTGGCCTCCCATGTTCCTTCGCACGTCCAAGGAATTCGGGGTCCTCGGGTGCTCTCCCGGCACCCGTGGCCACAAGGATACCTGGGCGCCGGGCGCCCTCCTTGCTGCTAGGCTCGCTTGCCGTGAGAGTGGGGGGGCTCGCGAGGACCGGGGGAAGCCTGTCGTGATCCCGATCCGCGACGCGAACCCCACAACTCGCACGGCGTGGATCACCCTTGCGCTGATCGCCGCCAATATCCTGGTCTTCCTTCTCTGGCAGCCAACCCTGAAGACGAACAGCGATACCCGGAGCTTCTTCTTCTACTACTGCCACGCACTGGTCCCGTGGGAGATCACGCACCAGACCTCCCTGGCCGAGGGAGGGGCGGCCGCGAGGGATGCCATCGAGGCAGACGTCGGGCCGCAGCTGGGGCCGAACGGCGGGGCAGAGCTTCAGCGGGCGCTCCAACAGCGGTGCCCAGACAAGAACGTGAACCTGTCGATCCTCGTGGCGATGTTCCTGCACGGCGGCTGGCTCCACATCGGGGGCAACATGCTCTACCTTTGGATCTTCGGCAACAACGTCGAGGATCGGCTGAAACCTGGGCTGTACCTGGTCTTCTACCTGCTGGGCGGCCTGGCAGCCACGGGCCTCCAGCTCGCCATCGGACCCGCGTCCACCATCCCGAACCTCGGGGCCTCCGGGGCCATCGCCGCCGTCCTGGGCTCGTACCTCGTGCTGTTCCCCCATGCCCGTGTCTATACGCTCGTCATCTTCTTCTTCATCACCACGATCGAGCTCCCGGCCGTCGCCCTCCTCGGGTTCTGGTTCATCCTCCAGCTGTTCAGCGGGGTCGGCAGCGTGGGCGCCGACGTGAGCGGCGGGGTGGCCTACTGGGCGCACGTGGGCGGGTTCGCGTTCGGGGTCGCCATAACGTGGCTGTTTTTCCGGAACCGAGGGGAGCGACGCGACCGGCGGGAGCTGCCGCCTCGGCCGGATTTCTTCTAGCCGCTCGCGACCCGAACCACGTCGTCCAGGAGCAGGGCCCGCACGTCGGGCGCCACGTACGTGGGGCGGTACGGTGAGCCGGTCATCTCCTCCTCCGAGGATACGCCGGTCAGGACGAGCAGCGAATCCCAGCCCAGGGCCGCGGCCCCGGCGATATCCGTGTCCAGCCGGTCCCCGATCACGAGCGGGTTCCCCCCACCCGCCCGGCGGAGGGCGGCGTGGAACAGGGGAGCGTGCGGCTTGCCCACCACCTCGGCCTCGACCCCGGTCGCCGTGGTGATCGCCGCGACGAGGGCCCCGGCGCCCGGCCACAGGGCTCCGCCGGTCGCCGGGAACGTGGGATCGGCGTTCGTTGCCACGAAAGAAGCGCCGCGATGTACGAGGATGCACGCGGTTCGCAATCGCGCGTACGTGAGATCGTCGTCGATGCCCACGACCACCAGGTCAACCGCCTCAGGCTCGCCATCCACCACCCGCAGGCCCGCGTCCCCGAGCGCGCCGACAACGCCGTCGCCGCCCATCACGAAGGCCGTCCCGCCCCCTCGCAGGGCGAGAAGGTCCGCGGTGGCGGTGGCCGACGTGACGACTTCGGCTGGGACCGAGTGCACCCCCATCGCACCGAGCTTGGCGCTGACCTGCTCGGGCGTCCGCGACGAGTTGTTCGTCAGGAAGACGATGTGGGCTCCAGCCTCGCGCAGGGCGTTCATGGTCTCCGGCGCGCCTAGGATGGGCTCATCACCTCGGTACAGGACGCCGTCCAGGTCGAACAGGAGGGCGTCGTACCGACCCGCCAACATCAGCCGGCCAGTCGACGGAGGGCTCGCTCGTAGTGCTCGACCCCCGGACGCATGGCGATGGCCAGCTTGACGTGGCCGAGGGCCCGGGCCCGCTCGCCCGTCCGCTCGCACGCCAGAGCGAGCGCGAAGTGGGCCCAGTCGTCCGACGGGTTGATGTCGACAGCTTTCGCGAACTCGCGCCGGGCCCGGGCCATCCGCCCCGTCATGAACAATGCCCGGCCCAGGGCCGAGCGGATCGAGCCCTTGTCCGGCTCGATGAGCTTGGCCATGGACAGCATCATCGCCGCCTGGTGGGGATGGCCCTCATCCAGGAACCGCACGCCCTTGGAGAACAGGTCGTACGCACTCTCGCGCTCCAGCCGTTTGCTATACACAGTGTCGCCGTGCCTCAGATCTCACCGTTCGTCGGCCTACTCTTCGATCGGTCCCGGGTCGGTTCGCTGGAGGGGGTCACCACCCCGCCCTACGACACCGTCTCGCCCGAGGACCAACATCGGTACCTGCAGGCGAGCCCCCACAACGTCATCCGGCTCGACCTCGGCGAGGACCGTCCAGGAGACGACGGGACCCGCAGCAAGTATAGGCGGGCCTCCGAGCATCTCCGCGAGTGGCGTGCGCAGGGCATCCTGGTCCAAACGCCCCGACCCGCCTACTTCCCCTACGAGATGCGGTTCACCCTCCACGGCCGTCATCGACGGATCCGCGGGGTGATCGGTGCCGTGGAGCTGGAGGACTGGGGAGGCTCCATCGTCCCGCACGAGCGTACGGCGCAAGGACCGGTGGAGGATCGTCTCCGGCTGATCAGGGAGATCCGGGTGAATCTCTCGTGCATCCACGCCGTGTTCTTCGAACCGTCGCCACCGCTGGCGGCACTGCTGGAGAGAGTGGGGAGGACCGAGCCACTCGCGGAGGCACTGGATGAGGAGGGGGTCACGCATCGCCTGTGGATGGTCGACGACGAGGAGGGCGTGGGGAACTCCCTGGCCGGAGAAACGGTGCTGATCGCCGACGGTCATCACCGCTACGCCATGGCCCTGGCCTATCGGAACGAGATGCGCGCCGCCAAGGGGCCGGGACCATGGGACAGAACCATGATGCTGCTCATGGACGCGGCCGCGGAGGATCCGCCGGTCCTCCCGTACCACCGCATCGTGCGCGCCCCTGCTCCACCCATGCACGGGACCCGGGTCCGGGACCTCCAGGAGGTACTGGACCAGGTCGACGACGAGGGCCTGGTGTTCGGCGCGGCCACGATGGAACGTGGCGAGCTCGTCCATCGGGTGGCCCACCTGGAGGGCGAGCCGCCCACGGTGTCCGCCCTGCACCGCCAGCTTCTGGACGGGAGGGACGACGACCTCGCATTCACGCCCGACGCGGTGCGAGCGGAGGACGCTGTCCGGCTGGGCCAGGCCGAGGCCGCGCTGTTCCTCCCACCTACCACGGCCGCCCGGATCCGAGCGGTGATCGACCGGCGCGAGCAGCTGCCCCAAAAGTCCACGTTCTTCTGGCCCAAGCCTCGCACCGGGATGGTCATCCAACCCCTCGATGGTCACCTTGGGTGATCCGCGATCCTCCGATCGCCCCGCCCGGCCCTACTCCTCCTCTTCGGGATCCAGCTTCTTGATACCGGTGGCCACCACTTCGGTGAGGCTCCGCGCGCCGGCTCCGCTCCGGTAGAACCGCCTGGCAAGCTGGCCGTAGACCAGGACGTCGTCGCCCTTGGTGATGCCCTTGACCGCGCGCTTGCCCACGGTCTTGTGCCACAAGGCGACCGGGAGAGGGAGGAGGCGCTTTCCGGCCTCCGGAACCGAGAGTCGGAGCTCGGTGACCTCGTCTCCAGACGGCATCGTCCGGTCAACCGGATCCGCCGCCACCGTCCCGGCGAGCACGACCACGTTGACCGTCACCATGCGATGACTGCTCCCCCTCTCCCGATGGACGTTAGCAGTACCCACTGACACGCCCGCCGGCGCCATCAGCACGACGTCCACGACCCCGCCGATACACTTCCGCCATGCCAGCGGTCACGTTCGACGTGGCTCCCGGCGTCACGGCCATCGATACGCAGATGGCCGGACGCGACCGGTCCACCGCCGCGTACCTGCTTCACGACGAGGAGACCACCATCGTCGAGACGGGCCCCACCACCTCCGTGGAACCGGTGACCGAGGGGTTGGCCTCACTCGGTGTCGGGCCCTCCGATCTGGCCAACATCGTGCTGACCCACATCCACCTGGACCACGCAGGCGGTGTGGGCCGCATCGCTGAAGCGTTCCCACGGGCAACGATCTGGGTCCACGAGCGAGGCGCACCCCATCTCGCCGACCCGGCCAAACTGGTAGCCAGCGCAACGCGCGTGTATGGAAAGGACCGGATGGCCGAATGGTTCGGGCCGGTCCAGGCGGTCGGGCGGGACCGTCTGAAAGCGATCGAGGACGGTGAGCGCATCAAGTTGCGCAGCAGGGATCTCGAGGTCCTGTACACGCCCGGCCACGCATCGCACCACGTTGCCTTGGTCGACTCAGAGTCCGGTGCCGTGCTGACGGGCGACGCGCTCGGCATCCACGTCCCCGACCTCCCGGTGTTGCGACCGGCCACGCCACCCCCGGACTTCGACCTCGAGCTCGCAATCGACAGCATCGAGCGGATCCGCTCCCGGGCGACGTCTGTGCTCCTGTTCGCGCACTTCGGCCCGATCGCCGACATCGACCGGACATGCGAGCTGGCCGCCCAACGCGTGCGCAGCTGGGCCGAGGCCGTCCGGGAGACGCTGGAGACGACCGACGATCTGGACGAGATCGCGGAACGACTCGTCCGGGAGAGCGCCCGCGACATCGAAACCGGGTCGGAAGCCAAGCTCGACCTCGACGCGCTCGAGGAGCGATTGCAGCTGTTGTCCAGCATCCGGATGAACGCGATGGGGCTGATGCGCTACTGGGCCAAGCGACGGGATCCTCAGCGTGCCGGCGGGGAGCCGTCTCAGCCGAGCTGAGCCAAGCGTTCGGCGACGTCGTAGGCTGCCGGATCGTGCCGCATGATCCTGCGGAACGTTCGCTCGGCCTCCTGGGTCCGGCCGGCGCGCTGAAGGATGTCCGCCATCACGTACCACACACGGAGCACCTCCGGCCCAGCCACATCGTCCCTGGTCTTCACCCGCCGCAACAGTCCAAGCGCCTCGTCGAACTTGCCCATGTCCGCCAGCGCACTCGCGGCGACGATCACCGCCTCCGCTTTCGCCGACAGCGGGACCCCTCGGGCAACCAGGGCCTCATCGGCGAGCGGAACCGCGCGCTCGGGATGACCGGCCGCGCGGAGGCAATCCGCGATGATGTGATTCTGGTCGGCCCGCCCGGACATCCGTCGGTACGCCTGCATCTCGGAGAGGGCCTCGCCGAACCGGTCCTGGACGTACAGGGCCAGCCCGAGGATCTCCCGGATGGTCGGCGAGCGAGGCGCGAGCTCCTTCGCCTTTCGCGCCTCGCTGGCGGCACCCTTCGCGTCGCCTCGCTCGAGCAGCTCGATGGCCCGCTCCAGCCTGGCCGTCGCGGGCTGCTGCCTGCCGGCGCGGGCGGTTCGGTTCAGCTCGTCGCGGATGTCGCGGGGGAGCCCCCCAGGGTGCGGTCCGGGGGCTCGACGGGAGGCCGGGCGAGGACGGAAGGCCTTGGGCATTGCATCACCTAGCGTACCTGCGGGCTCGCGGCCGACGCCGGAATGTGAGAGAGCCGCCCGAAGGCGGCTCTCTCGCAAGGTGTTCCGGCAGCGACCTACTCTCCCACCCGGTCGCCCGGGCAGTACCATCGGCGCTGGAGGGCTTAACTTCCGGGTTCGGGATGGGACCGGGTGTTTCCCCTCCGGGCCTCGGATCCGCCGGGATCCGACGGTTGGAAGGTGCGAGCTCCGAGCAGAGCCCGGAACACGATAGCGAGCGCGAGCAAAAGCCAAGTCCTCGGCCTATTAGTACCGGTCGGCTCAACACGTTGCCGTGCTTCCACCTCCGGCCTATCGACCTCGTAGTCCACGAGGGGCCTTACCGGGTCAACCCCGTGGGAGACCTCATCTTGAGGCGAGCTTCGCACTTAGATGCTTTCAGCGCTTATCTCTGCCGGACGTGGCTAACCAGCCGTGCCGCTGGCGCGACAACTGGCACACCAGAGGTCCGTCCGCCCCGGTCCTCTCGTACTAGGGGCAGCTCCCCGCAAGTCTCCTGCGCCCACGGCGGATAGGGACCGAACTGTCTCACGACGTTCTAAACCCAGCTCGCGTGCCTCTTTAACGGGCGAACAGCCCGACCCTTGGGACCTGCTCCAGCCCCAGGATCTCCCGGATGGTCGGTGAGCGAGTCGCGAGCTCCTTCGCCTTTCGCGCCTCGCTCGCAGCACCCTTCGCGTCGCCTCGCTCGAGCAGCTCGATGGCCCGCTCCAGCCTGGCCATCGCAGCCTGCTGCTTCCCCGTCCGGGCGGTTCGATTCAGCTCGTCGCGGATGTCGCGGGGGAGCCCCCGAGGGTGCGGCCCGGGAGATCGGCGGGGAGCCGGGCGAGGACGGAAGGCCTTGGGCATGGCAAGACCTAGCGTACCTGTGGGCCTGCCGGCCGGGGCCGGAATGCGAGAGAGCCGCCCGAAGGCGGCTCTCTCGCAAGGTGTTCCGGCAGCGACCTACTCTCCCACCCGGTCGCCCGGGCAGTACCATCGGCGCTGGAGGGCTTAACTTCCGGGTTCG
>WNFV01011259.1_pt1 | contig 11413 bp, 13 predicted proteins | sample 5400101 | NCBI WGS metagenome assembly WNFV01 (sample SAMN13153361, study PRJNA577476) | soil metagenome | isolation source: 115 cm soil or saprolite under grassland replicate 1 | place: USA:California | collected 2016-06-15
GTCCCACCCGTAGGTATCATCGACGTACCCGTTGCCATCGTCGTCGAGTCCGTTGCCTGCTATCTCGTCCACGTTGGACCAGAGACTCGCCTGCAAGTCGGGATGCGTAGCTTCGATCCCGGTATCGATGATCGCGACGACTGCCTCGACCGAACCTGTCGTGGTCGACCAAGCGTCGGATGCGTCGATGTCAGCCTCGCTCAGGCCCTGGACTGTGGGCGGGGGCGGATCAGCGATCTGGTGCGACTGTCCGACGTTCCTTAGCCCCCATTGTTCTGTGAACAGAGGGTCGGTCGGCACCACTTCGTCTCGATGCGTGAGCAGGTTCGGGACCGCCCACGCGACGGAGGGCTCCCGTTCATAGGCGTTCATCGCTCGAATGACATTCAGGCTGGGAGGAATCTTGACGAGAGTTGCGCCGAATTGGGGGATACGGTCGATTACCCTGGCGCTGGTCCTTCGCAGGAGACCAGATCGATCCCTCTCGGTGGCTGACGGCTTGAAGCCGACGATGAGTTGACCCTTCACGTAAGAGGAAACCGCGGCCTGTTTCGAGCGCTTCGGCTGTTCGATGTTGCTCACCGATCGGGCTGGCTCATGCCTCGGCTGCGCCAGGACGGGCTGCGTGACGAACGCGGTTGCCACCGTCGCGGCCAGGGTCATCCAGGCGGCTGCAGATCGCAGAAGCCTCCCCCAAGACTTCGAACTCACGAGGAGATTGACATAAGTTGATCGGCCGGGCAAGTCGAGCGAGAATCATCGCCGCTGTCCCAGCCGTAGCCTCGGCGGCTATCAAGATCGCAAAAATCCAGTAGCCGCCCCGGCATGACCCGAAGGGTTCGGCCTCGGGCCGGATCCTCGAATCCGCCCACACAGAAGTCAACACGAGAGACCTACCGTCCTAAAGCGTCGTCTTTCCAACCGGAGGCGGGAGGTTTGCAACGACGAAGGAGCTGCGAGGAGTCGAGGAGCATTCCTTGTGCCCTCTCGCCTGCGGCTTCTATGTAGTGGGCGCTAGAGGATTTGAACCTCTGACCTCTTCCGCGTCAAGGAAGCGCTCTACCCCTGAGCTAAGCGCCCGAGCCCGCCGATTCTACGTGCCCGAGAGGGGTCTCGAGGCGGGGACCGGAATTGAACCGGTGTACAGGGTTTTGCAGACCCTTGCCTAACCACTCGGCCACCCCGCCGAAACGGCCCCGGTGATACGGGCCGTGGGTAGTCTACGCGACCTGGTGTGTGGAGCGGACGACGGGAATCGAACCCGCCACCCCACCGTGGCATTAGCAGGGCCGAGTTCTCTGACCCGCGGCGGACAGCACGAGCAGTGAGCCAGCCAGTGGTCCTTCTAAGATGCCCCTGTGGAGAAAAAGAACCTCAAGCGTCCCGAGGGATGGCAGTTTCAAACCTTCGAGGTACTGCCGGCTGTTCATTGCCAAAAGGCTGGTTGAACCGCACGGCTTCGCCTCACTGGGAGTTGACGCGATCGTAGCGCTCGACGACTGGGAGTACAGAGGAATCGTCAAGAGTTGTGGATCGAAGTCCGTGATCACGCGGCGTCCTCGTCCTCGCTCCTTTCCACCAGCTTGCCGTTGACGAACGTCGCCCCGGCTCGAACGAGCGCCACGAGCTCGGGGGCGTTGACCCTTCTCCACCTCCCTTCGGCGGCTTGGAGGAGCTTGAACGCCATGGCCAGCCCGGCTTGCCTTGAGCCTGGCCCCTTGGTCACGTTCGTTCGCGCTCTCACCGTTGCGAACGTGGACTCGATCGGGTTCGAGGTTCTGAGGTGTCCCCAGTGCTCGGCCGGGAAGTCGTAGAACGCGAGCAGGGCCTCGCGGTCCGACAGGATCTTCGATGTGGCCTTTGGCCACTTCGCCCCGAACTCGGCAGCGAAGCGATCCACGGCGAGCTCCGCCTCGGCTTTGTTCTCCGCGTTCGTGATCTCGGCGATGGCCCGCTTGGCCTGCGGCTGCACGGAGGCCGGCAAGCAGTCCAGGACGTTCGCCGTCTTGTGCACCCAGTCGCGTTGATGGCGGGTCTCGGTGAACCCCTCGTCGAGGGCTCCCCAGAACCCGAGCGCCCCGTCGCCGACGGCAAGGACCGGGGCCCGCATCCCCCGGTGCTTCAGGTCTTGAAGCACCTCGGCCCAGGATGCCGTGGACTCCCGGTAGCCGTCCGAGCACGCCACGAGCTCCTTGGTCCCGTCGGCCCGGACCCCCACGATGACCAGCAGACACAGTTTGCGGTCCTCCCCCAGCCGAACCTTCACGTGAATGCCGTCGGCCCACACGTAGACGTAGTCGCGATCGTGGAGCCCCCGGTGAGCGAAGGCCTTCTGCTCCGCCTCCCACGACGCCGTCAGCCTGGTGATCACCGCGGCCGACAGCCCCGCCTCGGTGCCGAAGAACTCCGCCAGGGCCGGCACGAAGTCCAGGCTGGACATGCCGTGCAGGTACAGCAGCGGCAGGACCTCGTTCACCTTGGGGGAACGCCGGACGTAGGGAGGAAGGATCTGACTGCGGAACCTGGAGCGCTCACCCGTCGCTTCGTCAACGCGCCGGTCGTTCACCCGAGGTGCGGCGACATCGATGGCACCTGCCGAGGTCACCACCTGGCGCGCCCGGGCCTTCCCGTTGCGGGTGACGAGGGCGTGGCCGCGTTCGTCGCGCTCTTCCCCGGCCGCCGCGACGTAGGCGTCGGCCTCGGCCAGCAGGGCAACGATCAGCATCCGCTGTGCGCCCTCGCGACAGATCTCGTCGAGGGTGAGCGCGAAGTCCTCGCGCCCGGCCTCGTCGGCGACTATCCTGAGCATCGGCGTACTCCTTCCCGCCGGCGCAGCCACGCCGGCATCGCTCGAGTTCAAGCGGGAAGGTACGCCACGTCCTTCACCAAATCCCCGATCCACAACTTCTGTTCATACCTCGTCCCGCCACTCGGGGAAGCCTGTGAGGTAGGCCGCTGGCTGGTCGGCAAGCTGTAGGCGGCCGGGCTCAATCCCACCGGTTTCCCGGTGGGCGCATCCTTCCGGCTGGCCATGGCTCCCGCTTCGCCAGCGGCCCCCTATCAAACCGGGCATGCGGTTCTCCCGCACCCGGCTTCCGACACCGTTCACCGCGAGTTATGCGCAATCCCGTACCGGACGCCTCCGATGGAACCGCCGGTTCGGGTCCTGCTTGGCCCTGCGGTACAGCACGCGCTGCAGGGCTCGGGACTTCTCCAGCCTCTCGGCCTTCCTGTCGGACCTAGCCCTCATCGGGCACTCACCAGATCCGCCAGGGGCCGGTTGCCCCTGGCCGCGGCCTCCCTGTTCGCGCGTGCACCGGTGAAGCAGGGGCCCTTCGCTCGGGCCGGGTTATGTTGTCCCGGCCGTCATCACTACTACGGCCCCCTCCGACTCCCTCTCGACCGCCCGCCACTTGCCGTGCGTTGGTTATAGGCGGGCCTGCTTCCCGGGCCGCAGGCCCGGGGCCGAGGAGGGCCTCTCCAGTTCCCACGACACCCTTCCGACCGTTCCACGCCCCATGCGCTGGGGGGTTCGTGGGCACCCGCTCCAGGTTCCCCTGGTGCCGTCCGTGGCCTTCGCCCACCCTTCAGAGGCTCGGCTCCTCCTTGGCCCCGCTCGCGGTGGGGGTAAATGTGACGACGCTGCAAGCTTCGCTTCATGCTGCGGACCGGTCGGTTGTTCCACCCCGCTTCGCGCCCGGCCTCTCGGCCGCGCACGGGGGCTTCCCTACCGGGGACCCTGGCCTCTCCCCGGGCCGGACTCGCACCGGCTGGCTGCCGTGAGCTTGTCTGTCGCTCGGTTACGCCGACCTCCTCCTCCTTTCTCTCTGGCGCCCGAACTGCTGGACGCACGAAGGGCGCAGAAACTCCGATTCGCGGCCTGACCAGGCGATTCCGAAGCATCGGCCCGATAGGCGTCCCGCTCTATGGAGAGAAATCACATTGGTGTCGTTCTCTCCGGAGAATGTTCACGAAAAAGGTGTTTCGCACCGGTGGATAGTCTGGATCCCCCGTCGTGGCCGCCGAGGCCCAGCTGGTCGAGCGAACTCGAAGAGAGACCTGCTCACGGGCCCGATCCGAGTTTTTGTGCCCTACACCCCCTGCTGCTGCAACGAGGGCTGACCGAGAGCCTGGCCGGACGCTTCGAGCTGGTGCGGGTTCCCCACTGGTCGTTCACCGCGATTCGGAATGCCGCTCGCCGATCCACGGTGACGGCGATCTGATGGCGCTTCCCCGGTACAGCGCCTGCGAGAATGCCTCCCCTACCGCGTCACTTGCCACCGCGGGATCGCCGGCGAACGCCAATACGGCACGCCATAGCCTCTGCCCATGCTCTCGGTAGAGGCGCTCGAGCTCACTGCCCCTGTCGGGTCTCACCCGCGCATTCCCGCACCCATAAAGGGGACGATTCCGCCCGCTCAGGGAACACCGCCTGCAAAACTCCTTCGATCTCGGCGACTCCTAGCCGGGAGGCCCACTGAGCGTCCGCAGACGTGGTGTACGAACGACGGCCTGAAGGTCGTTGAATGAGAAGACCACCGCGTCATCCTCAACGAGATCTGGAAGGAACTCGGGGAGGAGGAGCACGGTGGTCGACCCACGATGGACGGTCTGGCTTGGCTACGCAAGCAGGTCGAGCAAGCGGACACCGATCTGCTGCGGGAGATGGTGAAGGTCTTCGCCGAGCGGCTCATGGCCGAGGAGGCGGACGCGATCTGTGGCGCCGGCTACGGCGAGCGATCCGACGAACCGGTGAACAGGCGCAATGGCTATCGGGGCAGAGCCTGGGACACTCGGGCCGGCACGATCGAGCTTGCGCTGCCGAAGCTCCGGGAGGGCAGCTACTGCGATGATCCCGGCGCGGCGGGTGCGGCTCAGGCCTGACCCAGGCAGCTACCGGCTTCGTGCCCACGGGAAGATCCGTCGGCCTGGGTCGCATCCGCCACTCGGGCACGACCAACCGAGCGAGCAGTGACCTGATAGGAGGCTGGCTAAGAGCCCCGTCGCAGTACTGTCCGCCCGCCCGGTCGGTCCGCCACCGTTCTTCCCCCAGGTCGGAAGGAGCGCGATGGCGAAGCCGAGCATGGCAGATCTTGAGCGGACCCGGGTGACCGTAGGGGTGGACACCCACAAGGATCTCCACGTTGCAAGAGCCAAGGATCAGCTCGGCCGGCCTCTCGGCGAGAACATCATCCCGACGACGCCGGCCGGCTACCGCGACCTGCTCGACTGGGCGAGGACTTACGGCGATGTCGAGGCGTTCGGAGTCGAGGGGGCCGGTAGCTACGGCGCCGGGTTGTCGCGCTTCCTGCTGTCGCAGGGCCAGGTGGTCATCGAGGTTAACCGTCCCAGTCGCCAGGCCCGCCGACGCAACGGCAAGTCCGACCCGGCCGACGCCGATGCCGCGGCCTCAGCCGTGCTCTCGGGCGATGCGAACGCCACACCCAAGGCCGGGGACGCCCACGTCGAGATGGTTCGAGCCCTCCGGATCGCCCGGCAGACGGCGATCAAAGCCCGCACCCAGGCCATCAACGCGACGAAGGCGCTTCTCGTGACCGCCCCGTCCGAGCTCCGGGAGTCGCTGCGAGGGAAGTCGACGACGATGCAGGTGCGCACCTGCGCCCGCTTTCGCCCCGGCGAGTTGGCGGGGCCGACCGCCGCCGTCAAGATCGCCCTGCGGTCTTTGGCCACCCGCTGCGAGACGCTCGAGGCGGAGATCGTTTGCCTGGAGCGGCACCTGGACGGCCTTCTCGCGGAGGCTGCTCCAGATCTCCTCGCCCGCTTTGGCGTCGGTGCCGACTCGGCCGGGGCGCTGCTGGTGGCCGTCGGGGACAACCCGGATCGGCTTAGATCAGAGGCCGCGTTCTCCATGCTCTGTGGTTCATCACCGGTCGAGGCGTCTTCCGGTCAGCAAACTCGCCATCGGCTCAACCGCGGGGGCGATCGTCAGGCCAACGCCGCCCTCCACCGCATCGTCATGGCCCGCTTGCGCTGGGACGAACGGAGCAAGGATTACCTGGAGCGCCGGACCAAGGAAGGCATGTCCAAGCGAGAGATCATCCGCCGCCTCAAGCGCTACGTGGCTCGGGAGATCTATGGCGTCATCAAGGTCCTGCAAGCCAACGACACGACAGTCGCCGCGGCAGCGGTGGACGAGATGAGCCGGTCTCCCGGGCGTTGACATCCATAGGAGGATCTTCCCCGACTGGCTGCTCGAACCTCGCCGGCGGGCCGAGCGGGCGTTCGTCCAGGTGGTCGCGGAGTGCTACGTCCGGGGCGTGTCGACCCGAGGGGTCGAGGGCCTGGTGCGTCAGCTGGGGATCGAGCGGATCTCCAAGTCCCGGGTCTCGGAGATGGCCAAGGAGCTCGATGCCGCCGTCGAGGCCTTCCGGACCCGACCGCTTGACGGTGGGCCCTACACCTGCGTGTGGCTGGATGCACTCACCCAGAAGGTCCGAGAGGCCGGTCGGATCGCGAACGTCGCGGTCGTCGTCGCCACGGGCGTGAACGCCTCCGGCTCCAGGGAGATCCTGGGCCTTGACCTGCACACCTCGGAGGACGGCGCCGGCTGGACCGCGTTCTTAAGGGGCCTGGTCGCCCGAGGGCTTCACGGGGTGCGCCTCGTGATCTCCGACGCCCATGCGGGCCTCGTCGACGCGATCGGGGCGACCCTGCCCGGGGCCTCGTGGCAAAGGTGCCGCACGCACTTCCTGCGGAACCTGCTCACCCGGGTCCCGAAGTCGGCCGGTCCGTTCGTCGCCGCGGCCGAGATGCTTCACGAGGCTGGTCCGGAGATCCTCGCGTTCACCGGCTTCCCCCAACCGCACTGGCGCCAGATCTGGTCGAACAACCCCCAGGAGCGACTCAACAAAGAGATCCGCCGACGCACTGACGTCGTCGGGATCTTCCCCGACCGCGGCGCGGTCATCCGACTCGTCGGCATGGGTGCTGGCGGAGCAGCAGCTCGTGCGTGTTGGCATGATGACGGACTCCCCGGGGATGCCTCCAGCGACGATGTGCCCACCGGCTGCGGTGTGGCTTTCCACTTGAGCGGCTCCTCGGGGAGTCTTCGTCGGGCGATGTCGCTTGATAGGAGCTCTCCCCTTGGGGTCGACGCACGTGTGCGCACCGCCTGACCGTCCGGACGAGGTTCGAGGTGAAGGAGGTTCGCGTGGCGGTCGCTGGGATCGATTCGCACAAAGACACGTTGGCGGTGGCGGTGGTCGACGACCAGGGTCGGGAACTCGATCGCAGCGAGATCGAGAACTCCGCTCATGGCCATCACGCGCTCATCGGATGGCTGGGACGACACCATCCGACGCGTGTGGGCATCGAAGGGGCCGGCTCGAACGGACGGGTGGCTGCACTGCGTCTGCAGGACGCCGGCTACGAGGTGGTGGAGGTCCCGCCGCAGCTGACGGCCCAGGCACGCCGGCGCCAGCGCACCCAGGCGAAGTCGGACCCGATCGACGCCCTGCTGATCGCCCGGATAGGTCTTCGGGAGCCGGAGCTCCCGCAGATCCGTCCGTCGAGGGACATCGAGGACCTGCGGGTTCTCCTGCGTCACCGGCGAGAGCTTCGATCCGAGCGCACGCGGCTCGCCAGCAGGCTGCACGCGGACCTCGAGCAGCTCGAGCCGGGCTACCAGGCGCGGATCGGGCGGCTGACCAATGAGCGGAACCTCGATCGAGTCAGACGGCTCCTCGGCGGCGACGACCGGGTCCGTGCCCAGGTGGCCCGGGAGCGCGTCTCCCGGCTGCGCCAGCTGAACCGGCAGATCAAAAGGATAACCGGGGAGATCGGACTCCTGGCGGCAACCTTCGGTTCTGGACTGACGACCATCATCGGGATCGAGAGCTGTTGGCAGCCGAGCTCCTCGCAGAGATCGGCGACGTCGGTCGCTACCGGACCAAGGCCCAGTTCGCGATGGCCAACGGCACGGCACCCCTGCCGGCGAGTTCGGGCCGCATCGACCGGCACCGTCTGAACCGTGGCGGCAACCGCCAGCTCAACCGGATCATCCACTACGTGGCCCTGACCCAGATCTCGCGCTCCCCGGAAGGCCGGGCCTATTACGAGCGCAAACGCGCTGAAGGCAAGACGACCAAGGAAGCGCTCCGATGCCTCAAGCGGCGGATCTCGGACCGGATCTACCTGACGCTTCGCGCCTCGGCCTTGACATAGGAGCTCGAGTGGGCGGTCGTCCGCCGCTACATGAGCACCGAGTCGCTCGCCAAAGCGAGGCTCGAGGTGATCGATGGTGAGGCCGAGGAGGTGAGAGGCGAGCTCGTCGCAGCGAGCTGATGGTCAGGATGACGCTGTGGAGTTACACCACCTTGACGGACGTGGCCGGAGGCCCTCCGATTTGTTCCACTCCGGCGCGGCTCGGCCGGACGACAAGACTGACCCTATTCGTGACGCGGCCCGAGTGAGAGCCGGGTCACTAGCTTAGCCACCGCAGCGAGTGCGGCCTGACCCAAGAGAGCCAGTCGATGTGCCGGCGAACCTCGTCCAGGAAGTTGCCCACCCGCAGCTGGCGAACGAGGTCGACGACGCCGGAGAGCTCGAGGTCGCCCGACTCGTGGAACCGTTCGACGACGATTTCGCGCACGGTCCTCGTGCCGTCCATCAGCGACAGGATCTCGACCTCGCCAGGCTCCAGCCGGTAGTGCAGCAGGTCCCTGGGGTTGGCCACGATCGCGTAGTCGTTCCCCCAGCGAAGCGTGAACTCCTTGACCTCGACGTCGGACCCGAGCTTGGGCCTGAACTCCGCGGGATCGAGCATGGCCGCGAGATCGCCCCACAGCCCGCCCTCGCCGTCCGAGGGCTGGGGGGCGACCCGGTCGGACAGGGTCCGCCACACGCCGGCGGGAGATCGACCGGGCCTCACGGGGAGGGCGTCTGGGCCCGGCGCTCGTCCTCGATCCGTCGCTGGATCGAGGAGTACACCGACAGGCGTGGTGGCGGCCGCCGCTTCGACGCGAACAGGTTCCCCAGGAACGCCCCCCCGAGCAGCGCGACGCACACCGTGGCGATCACGGCCCCCCAGGAGACCCCGCTCCCACCCTTCCCGGCCTGGAGCGAACGGGTCACCGAGGACGTGAGTCCCGCGTCGTCCGTCGCGGCGAACCGGGAACGGGTCACCGAGGACGTCAGCCCGGCGTCGTCCGTCGCGGCGAACTGGAACCGCGCGCCCGCAGGGATGCTTCGCAGGACGGCGGCCGTCGCGGCAAGGGAGAGGTTCGCACCCCCGGTCGTGACGATGACCTGCGCCCCACTGACCCGGAGGTACGAGCCGGCGACGAGCCGCCCGTCCCGGCGAAGACCTGCTCGGCCCCGATGGCGAGCTTGTGGGCCTCCACGTCGTAGGCGATGGTCTCCACCACCTCTCCGGCCACCACGAGCGAGACGTCCACGCGGTCCAGGCCATGCGATCCGCCGACCTCCACCGCGTCGATCCGGAGCACCAGCCGGCCGCCCGTCGCAAGCTGCCCGGAGGCGCTCCCGTCGACCCTGAGTCCCTCCGTCGCCGCTCGGGCCACCGAAGGACCGGACAGGGCCAGCACGATTGCCGCGCCCACCAGCGCGCCTGCGCTCCCAGCACCCCGAACCCTCCTCACAGCCGGGCCAGGGTCGGTAGCGACGGTCACCGAATCCGGCCGGGCCGCCGCCTACGCTCGGGTAATCGGGAAGCAACGACACGCAGGAGGCGATGGAGATGCTGACCGGAGAGATGGCGAAGTACCGGATCCACGACCGGGTCCGCGAGGCTCAGGCCGAGCGCCTGGCCCGCTCGACCCGGGCCGGCAGGGCCGGCGAAGCCACAAGCGGCGTCCGGCGCGTGGTGGCGGCGGTCGGGGCCGCGATCCTGTGGCCGATCAGACACTGAGCACGGGAAAGGACCCGGTCAAGGTGGCGCCGAAAGGATGAGGGTCCGGTCCAGGATCTCGGTGCGAACGGTCCTCACCCAGCGTTCGGCGTACGCGTTGGCCTTCAGGGAACGGATGGGTGTGAGGATGACCCTGGCGCCATCGGATCCGAACACGGCGTCGAAGGAGCGGGTGTACTTGGAGTCTCGATCGCGGATAAGGAAGCCAACGGCGGTGGGCAGCTCACCTGCTATGCAGAGGTTCCGAGCCTGCTGGGTGGTGTAGCCGGCGTCGGGATCGCGGGTCGAGGTCATCACGTGGACCCGACGGCTTCCGACATCGATGAGTAGGGTCGGGGCGAGCCGCCACGCGGTCGTTTCCGACCGTAGGTCTCCCCGCCCCGCGCCTCCGAACCGGAGGTGAGCGTTGCGGCTCATCCGGCTCTCCGCAGACAAACCGGTGCGCATCAACCGACCAGGCTCTCTTGCAGCCGTCCGAGGAACTCCGGCTCATCGAAGGCCGTCCGCCGAAGGCGAGCGCCCTTCGCATCGACGTCGTTCCCTCGTTGTCGGTCGATGCCCACTTGTGCAGCTTGCGCTGGTGGTGAAGTACCCGAGCCTCGGCCTCTTCGGGCGTCGGCTACGATGCGCCGGTGTTCACCGGCGACCTTTTCCTCTCCGGTGCCGCTGCATGCCTGCTGGCTCCCTTCCCCATGTGGACGGCTCTCCCGTCCTCGGAGTACTACGGAGCCTCCGCCCCGTCCCGGGGCCTGAAGCCGGCGGTGGACCTGCCCGCCATCTCCGCTGGATGCGGAGGACGGGGAGGGCGACCCCGGGACGGTTCCCACGTTCACCGTCAACCGATTGGCGGGGGCGGTGCCCAGCTTTACCCCTGCAGCCTCGCCCCGGGGCAACCGCAGCCCTCCCCGGGGCCTCCGAGCCGGGAACCTCTAGCCCGGCCCGGAGATGGGCGCCATGATCTACGGCGCTCCAAGCACTGCCTCGGCCCACATCCATCAGGTTCGAGCCGTCTACGTGTAAAGGGGCGTCCGACACTGGTTCGTCTCCTGCACCTTCCCGCCTCGCTTGCGGGCCCGGGCCGTCTGATGGTGCCGGCCCGTCCCTACGTTGTCAGGGCTGCTCCCACCCGATCCCCGTACCCCCGGGGTGACTCTCGGATGGTGTCCTCGTCCTCGAGAGGAGCTGCGGCGCGAGATGCCATCTCGGACCATCCCGTGGCCCCGAACTTCGCCGTTGGCCGGATCGGACGGGACCGGTCGAGGACGACGCGGCCCGTACGGGCGATACCGTCGAGGAGACGGAGACGTGGGCTCCGCTCGTCGCTCGGCTACGACCCGGAGACCGAGAGCGCCAGGATGCCTAGTCAGGAGGCCGCTCCCCCTCGATAATCTGCCTGCATGTCGAGGGGAGGCGCAGGTTGGGGGGCTCGCCCGACGATCAGGGTCGCGCGGAGATCCGCACCTTCCTGATCGCCGACGTCCGTGGATACACCATGTTCTCCCAGGAGCGTGGGGACGAGGCGGC
>WNFV01011461.1_pt1 | contig 11413 bp, 7 predicted proteins | sample 5400101 | NCBI WGS metagenome assembly WNFV01 (sample SAMN13153361, study PRJNA577476) | soil metagenome | isolation source: 115 cm soil or saprolite under grassland replicate 1 | place: USA:California | collected 2016-06-15
TGGTGCTCATCTGGGCGCTGGTCGCCTGGGTGGGTGCGCTGCGTGCCGGCGGCGGTGGCTATGACCGTCCGCGGCGGCTGGCCACGCTGGGTTGGACCATGGTCCTGCTGCTGTTTGGCGGCGGGTTCATCGTCATCGGCGGCGAGTGGTTCGCGATGTGGCAGTCCCAGGACTGGAACGGCCTGGACCCCGCCCTCCAAAACGTGCTCATCGCGGGCATCGCGCTGATCCTCACGCACCTGCCCGCCCGCGACTGGGACGCCGCCGTGAGCGCCAGGCCCGCTGCGGCCGCCTCCACGGCCGCACCAGAGGACCAGCCCGCATGAGGCCACGGTACCGGCCAGTGGTGCGGCCGCGGGCCGCCTGGCTCGCCGCGATGCTCGTGCTTGGCGGCTGTGGCCTATGGCCCGGCGGCGACTCGAGTACGCCCAGCAGTGCCGGCGTGGCCCCGCAGGGCGACCCCTTCGCCCTGGCGGGCGTCTGCCCCGACCCGGTCGTGATCCAGACCGACTGGAACCCGGAGGCCGAGTACGGCGCCACCTACAACCTGGTCGGCCGCGGCTACACCATCGACAAGCAGCGGCAGGCAGTCCGCGGCCCCCTGGTCGTCGCCGGCCGCGACACCGGCATCGACGTGGAGGTGCGAGCCGGCGGCCCGATCATCGACTTCGCCACCCTCGAACGGTTCTACCAGGACCGGTCGATCACCCTGAGCTTCATGACCACCGACGAGGCCGCCCGCAACTACGCCCAGCAGCCCGCCCTGTCGGTGGTGGCCCCCACCGAGATCAACCCGCAGATCCTCATGTGGGACCCGCAGTCGCACCCGGACTGGAACATCGTCGTGGACATCGGCCAGACCGACACCCCGGTGCTCGCCTCAGCCGACAACGCCTATCCGGAGTTCCTGATCGGCTCGGGCATCCTGCGGCGCCAGCAGGTCAACCCCAAGCACCTCGACCCCTACGACGGCGAGCCCACCCAGTTCCTCAAGTCCGGCGGCACGATCGTGCAGCAGGGCTTCGCCACCGCCGAGCCGTGGCTGTACCAGCACGCCATCTCCGGCTGGCGCAAGCCGGTCAAGTTCCAGCTCATCCACGACACCGGCTACCAGGTCTACTCCCAGGCCCTGGCGATCCGCGCCGCCGACACCGACCGGCTGGCCCCCTGCCTGCGCAAGCTCGTCCCCCTGGTGCAACGCTCGATCGTCGACTTCGCCCTGCGGCCAGGCCGCACCAACCGGCTGATCGTCGAGCTGGTCACCGCCTACGACACCGGCTGGGTCTACCCCAAGGCGCTGGCCGACTTCTCGGCCCGCCAGCAACGCCAGCTCGGCCTCACCGACAACGGCCCCGACCAGACCATCGGCAACTTCGACATGGCAAGAGTCCAGGGGGTCCTCGACATCCTGGAGCCGATCTTCGCCGGCCAGAACAAACCCCTCATGGAAGGCCTGCGGGCCGAGGACCTGGCGACCAACGAGTTCATCGACCCGAAGATCGGCATCCCGGCCGGGCAGTAGCGGTCGGCGACGACACCCCCCCAAGGCGTCAGCGACCGGTGCGGAGCAGGCCGGCCGCTGGCGGGGCACCAGGCCGGCGGCCAGGTCCAGAGGCGCACTCCCTGGCCGCCGGCCCGCCCCAACCATGCCGGCCGAGCCTGGCTGCCCCACCGCCAAAGGCCCGGCCCGGACGGCGCTCGGCGTCGCGGGCCTCGTCTCCATCCCACGACGCCAGCGCCGACCGCCGCCACCCCCGGGACGATCCCCCAGCCCGGGGGTGGCGGGCTTGTACGGCTGCCGGGAGCCTGCCGGACGGCCGTACCATGCGGGTGACGAGCAAGCGGGCAGCGTTGCCGATCGTGGCGGCCTACGGCTTGCCTGATCCGCCAGGTGCCGGGCCGCTCAGGCGTCGGGTGCCCGCGCGCGCCGGCGGCTGATGTAGCCGCCTCGGACCCGACCGAACGCTTCGGGACGGAGCTGGCGTTCGAGCTGCATCAGGCTCCAGACCTCGGTGCCGTCGGACCGCAGGTAGGGTTCGATATCGGCGGCTGCCCTGCAGACGGTGGCCAGGTCAACGCCGAGCAGCTGGTCCTTCGCTTCCCAGGTGCGCACGACCACTAGCATAATCGAACTTACGTTCGACGACGAGAGGCCCTCCCCGCCCAGTTCCAGCAGCGCTACGGCGCCGTCTTCCCCGGACCCCGCACCACCGTTCTGTACCGAGCTCGCGGGCTGTGCTGGGACGCCCGCCCACCAGCCGACTGGCTGATACGAGGATGTGATGGAGCACAACGCCAACCGGCCGCATCCTGCTGTGGGGTCGCTGGCGGCAGCCCCAACGCCCGGCCGGCGGTCGGTTGCCGCCCGGTTCTTTGCCGTCACGCAGGGTTGGCCGTTCTGATCCCGAGCTTCTCCTGCGCGATGAGGGTGAGGACGTCGCTGCCGACACCGAGCGGTATCGCGGCGGATTCATGGGCGAACGCGATCGGGATCACGGCGTCGCGGTACAGGCGCGTACCGGTTCGGTCAAGGACGCGCAGGAGCGTTGGGAGGGTCGGGTAGACGGCGGGGTCGGGCTGGCCGAAGCCGGCGTCGTAGGGTGGACCGGCAGCGGGGGGCACGGTGAGGACGTGGATGCGGCCGTCATTGGTCCGGTACATGAAGCGTCGGCCCCAGTAGTCGTCGCGGGCGTGACCGATCCCGGTGCTGCGGTTGAGGACCCGTCTGATGAGGGGGTCGTCGACGCGGACGAGCGTTTGGGGCCGAACGAGCTTGCCGTCTGCGGCACGGGCGAGCGCATGGGCGTAGTCGGCGAAGTTGCCGTCCTTTTCGATGCCGACGACGTAGGGTCCGCGCAACTGTTTGGCGCGCAAAGTGGCGGCCATGGCTTGCACGTAATGCAGCGCGTGGGTTTTCAGCTTGGCGACGGGGCCGAACATGGCGAGCGGTCCGTCCACCATGAGGACGAGTCGCGGCACGTCGGGCTTCCGATACCAGTAGACGAGGCTCAACAGCCCAAGTGCGACGAGCAGCTCTGCGGTTTGGGAGAGGCGACCGAGCGCGCCCTTGTTCGATCCGGACTCGTTGACTTCTTCCCAGATCCGTAACGCATCGGTCGGGTAGACCGGCGCGCCGCAGCGCTTCCCAGGGCAGTTGATGGGCTCACGGCCGACGGCGATGTCGGTTGCGGTGCAGCGGCCGGTAGTGTCGTCGTCCTCGTAGCGGTCGCGGGTTGGACACCGGTCCACGGACAGGGTTGTGGCCGGCTGGTCGGGGGTGCCATAGACCCAAAAGAGCATGTCAAGGAGGGACAAGTGGCGGTTGGGACCGGCTACGAGCCGCTTGGTGCGGAAGTTCTCATAGACGGCGAGCCGCCAGGACTCGCGGCTGTCGCGCCCGGGAAGCATGTAGGCGCCGGAGGAGGGAAGATCGCCAGTCACTACCGAGGACTTCATCGCTTCCCGCATGGCGACGGGGTCGACGAAGCGTTCTGTGGCTTGCTGGTCGAGCGCGGCGAGGTCGACGAGCACGCCGGCGACCTGGTACCAGCCGTACAGGACGCAAGGGAACTCCCGCCGCGCCTCGACTTCGAGCCGGCTGCCGTCGACGGCGATGACGAGATCGACGGGGGCGGGGTCGCCGGGGACTTGCTCGGCAGGGACGAGCAGCGGCTGGAGCCAGTCGAATGGCTCCTTGGCGGCGGGTGGGATGTGGTAGTTGCGGGCCGCATCGATCTGGTGGGCGATCACGCTGGCAGAATGGCCGAGTCTGCTGGCCCGCTCGAAGCCACCGTGCGGGGTTGGGTACGGCATCTCAGGAGCGCCTGTTCGGTGCGGGAGAGGCCGGCATCCCATTGGCCGATGGTGGAAGCGGTGGTTCGCCGAGCGCGACGCGGGCCTCGTTGACCTGGTCGGCGCCGAAGCGGCGGATCTGTACGGGGACGATGTAGGGGCAGCTTGCGGTCTTGAGCCGCACCAGGCCCTTGTCCTCGGCCTTCACGATGGTCCGAGCGAAGGTCCGGAAGTCGTAGAACTTCGACAGCTCCTTCACTTCGCCCTCGTTGTTGAGGTGGGCCACCACCCAGTTCTGGGTGTTCTTCAAGACCCGCTCGTCGACACCGGTGACCTCTTGGGTGGCGTAGATGAGGCTGATGTTGAACTTAGAGCCTTCTTTGGCGAGCCGCACCCAGGGGTCGGCGTCGTTGTCGTGCTTGAAGCGGGCCTCATCGAACAGCCGGTGGGCTTCCTCCACGAACACCTGTACGCGGGGCGGGTCGTCGCCAGCGGTGAAGACGCGGTTCTGCGCCTCGATGATGTGGTGGATGATCCGCTCGCTCATCCGGGCGACGACGGTCTCGTTGCCGATGTGCAGGTCGCAGATCACGATCTTGCCGGCAAGGAGGTCGTCGTAGATATCGTCGGCGCAGTCTCGCTTGGCGCGGGTGGTGTGGAACGGCAGGATGTCGGCCAGTTTGGTGTAGCCCGAAACCCGAATGCCGCCAAGGGCTTGAGTGTACAGCGGCTCGACGGCGCGCCAGGCCGGCTCGTTTCGCAGCCTGGCGATCCGCTCGGCGGTCTGCCTGGGCTCCTGCTGCCGAGCGTCGTCAAGCAGCCAGCCTGCAACCTGCTCCAAGAGCCGGCCGGGAACCGCCACGAGACCCGCGACGCGCATCTTGTCGGTACGGATCAGCTCCGGTATGGCGCGCGTGAGTGGCTCGGCAACCTCCGCGCCGATCGGGAACCTAACCGAGAAGGCATAGCGGTCTGGCTCTTTCAGATTCCGCGCGGGCACAGCGAACTGGGCTTTGGCCAGCGTGGTATACAGCAGGAACCGGGCTCGGTCCGCCTGCCGCCTACGGTCGCGGGCCGTATTGTCGTCGTCCTCTTCCCGGCGCTTGCCGTCGAAGTCGGCGGCCAGGAAGTTCCGCACGTAGTCGGCGTTGACGCCTGCCAGCACTTGACCGAGGATCGCCTGCACGGTGTGGACCTGCTCTGGGTCGTAGAAGTTGATGCCGAGCGCGCGGACATTCGCCTCGTCGGCGGTGGCGCCGTACCGGTAGATCGTCACGTGCTTGGCGCCGATGGCGGCTAGGGCGGTGTGGTCTTGGACGTTGGCGTTGGCGTACTCGCCGGCGGGGTCGAACAGGAGCTGGCCGATGCGGACCTCGTTCTCGGCCGCCCAGGTCTTGACCTGGGCGGCGATGGTCTTGACCGTGTTGGATTTGCCAGTGCGGGTCATGCCGAACACCGCGGTCTTGGCGGCGTCGGCCTTCTCCCCGACGAAGTCGCCCACGTTCACGCGCACCTCAGCGGTGTGTTGGGCTGCCACGAGCGCTCGCCGTCGCGTGGAGGCATAGCGGACGTGGCCGATGACGACGGTCTTGCCGGTGCGCCGGTCGGGCTTGGCGTATGAGGCGATGTAGGACAGGGTGCGCCCGTGGGGCTTGTAGACCTGGTAGCGCGATGACGCGAAGACGTTGTCGAGGTCGCTGCCCCAGTCGATCAGGGTACGGTTGCCGTCCTCGGTCTCATAGAAGGTGCCGAGCACCGCGCAGTCCAGCCCCGAGAACTGGATGACGTCGCGGGTGTACGGGTCAAGCAGTTGCTCGTCGGGGGTGTCGGCGGTGAGCGGGTTCAGCCTGGTGAGCAGCCGCTCGCGCATGGCGTCCTCTCGCGTTGCGAGCAGCTCGCGCTCCTGGGAGAGATTCGCGGTGGTCTCGACCCGTAGGAGGATGACCTCGTCGTCGTCGACCTCGGTGCCGTCGACCCGCTTGGCCGTGGCGAGCAGAAAGCAGTGCTGGGGGATGCCGCCCGCGGCAGCCTTCCAGCGGTCATTGGTCAAGACGAGCGCCCGGTCGTAGTCGATCTGGTAGATCCCTCCGACGGGATAGACCTCGCCCTCCAGGAAGGTGCTACTGAGTTCCCTCGCGGAAGCAAGTCCCACGAACAGGTCGGTGACGTTGCCCACGTCGTCCCCTTCTGCGCAGCAGGTGGCTCACGCCCGCACCTCGCGGACGCACTCGTCGCCGAGGCTATCCGCCGCCTGTGACATTGCGGGCGCCGCACGCTCCCCGGGCGAATCGACCTGTCGGTACAGCTCGCTCACGGGGATCTTGGGGAAGTTGGTGAGGATCAGCTCGCTGCCGGTCTCCCGCTTCGGCCCGCCAGCGGCGGTGTAGGGCCGCTCGGCGATGAGCTGCTTGATCAGCCCACCTCGACTCTTGCTATGGGCGTAATGGGCGCGGATCACGGAGTGGTCGTCGTAGGACAGCATCCACCGGTAGCGGCAGAACCGCAGGACGTTCGCAAGGCGGGTGTGCTCCTCGTCGTCGAACGCCCAGCCGTACAGCTTGCGTCCTTTCTTCACATACGGCGGGTCCAGGTACACGACGACCTCGTCGTCGGCCAGGCGCGGCCAGCGACGCCGCACGTCGACGAGGACAGCTTCGTAATCGCCACAGACCACATCGGCGACACGGCCAGCGCTGGCGAGCGCTCCGACGGCGCGGATGCGGGTCGCCAAGGTGGCCTTGGGGAAGCGGCAGTCGATCTTGTATGGCGACTTCTGCTTGCGACCGCCGATCGGCCCCGCCCAGCCGTGCAGGATGCCCGAGAAGGTCGTGCGGTTGAGGAACAGACACTTCAACGCCTGATCGCGTGCAGCGGCAGGTTCCGCCTTCCGCCAATGGCCCCAGCGATCGACTGTGACCGGCTCCTCCTGCATCGCGTCCACCAACCACTCGGTGTCGAACGCCGCGATGCGCCAGAACGCCGCCACCAGCGGGTCCAGGTCGGCCAGGAAGATCTCATGCGCCGTGTCCGTGCCAGCCAGCCGCAGGCTCGCGGTCGCCCCGCCACAAAGCGGCTCCACAAACAGCCGTGGCGGTGGAACGTTGGCACGCACGAGCGCCTCGAGGATCGGGACGAGCAGACGCTTCGAGCCCGGGTAGCGAAGCGGGCTGATGTACTGGCTGGCGAAGAAGCCGGTTGGAACCCCCGGAATCTCGAACCCGTCGTCGCTCATCGTCCCGACCGCACCATACATGCTCCTTCCCACAGAGCTTGTGTCATCGGCTGATCATGCGCTGCTGTTGGGACAGCGCCACCGGGCCCACCCGGACAGCCCGGCGGAGACTATCTCCAGGCATGATGGATCGCCACGACCGCTCGCAGGCCTCACGTGACCGCCGCGTGTTGGGCGCGATAGCCAGCCGGGTCATCTCCCTTCACCAGTCACCTCCGGCTGACCCGAAGCTCTTTGACACGGCCCAACCACATCAGTCGGAGCCCGGTGGCTCACGCGGCACCATGGAAGAGTGCCGTGGCCGCTGACGTTCAAGGCGTGGCGTCTGCTCGTCAGCTCGGCCTCGCCCTGTCGCGCATCGCGGCGGCTCGAAGCGCGCGGTACAGCAGGCGGGTGTCGCCGAGCCGGTGGCGGAGGAGCTTCTCCAGGCCGCCGATGGGCACGAGGTTCTGCGGAGCGCGGGGGTCCTTGTACTCGACGCCGGCCAAGGGGGGCAGCAGGAGCGCGGTTACGTCGGCGAGTGTCCTGACAACCTGGGTGGGCAGATCGGCGCCGGCCTCGCAGCGGACGATGCCGGCCCAGGGGGCGGTGGAGCGGGTGGGCAGCCGGAGGTACCACGAGTGGCGGCGCCAGCTCGTGCCCATGAGGAAGACCGGGGTGCGCTCGCCGGACCGTAAGGCGGTGACGACGGTGGCCTGCGGCCCGGACAGGTACGCGGTCTGGTGGGTCTTGACGTAGCCGACCGTGCGGGGGAGGTGGGTGCGCCCGCGGAGCGGCCCGTCGACGAGCAGCAGATCTTCGCCGACCGCAGTGGCGGCGCGGTATCCCACGGCGAGGGTCACTTCCAGCTCGGTGAGCTGCTGCTGGAGTGCCAGGGAAAGTTGTTCCGGGGTGCCGTTGGCAGCGGGCCGCGCGGGGTAGGCGCCGACTGGGGTGGCGATGTCGGGGGCGTGCGGGGAGGCGCTGAACAGGACACGCCGCACTTCGATCCCGGCGAGCTCAGCGAGGGCACCGTCACGACGATCGCAGCGGACCAGCCCGGTGGCGTACGACGCGGCGATACCGGGGGCCGGCATGCCACCGTCGGTGTCGTCGACCCAGACGCGAGCGTCGATCCTGCGGACGCCGTCGGCCACCAGCAGCACGCTTGGCAGGATGGTCGCCGGGTCGGGGGTGAGGGGCCGCCAACGCGCTGCTGGCACCTCGATGTCGAGGTTGAGCTCGGCCGTGGTGGCGTCGAGTTCGGTGAGGGCTTCGACGGTGAGCGCGACGGCGTAGCCGGGGTCCCAGGGGTCGACGGTGAACCCGGTCCGTCCGGGAGCGGGCGGCGCGGTGGTGGTGGCTGGCTCCGATGCCGATGCGGTCACGTCACCGCCTTTCTCAAGTGCGAGCCGGAGCCGTCGCGGATGACCTCGAAGCGCACTGGCACGCGGTCGGCGAGCGCGGGGATGTGGGTGACGATGCCCAGCATGCGGTCACCGCCGGCGGCCAAGTGCTCAAGCGTGGTGGCGACGGTGTCGAGCGTGGCGGGGTCGAGGGTGCCGAACCCCTCGTCGAGGAAGATGGAGTCGAGGCTGCGAGCGGCCGACGCGGCGAGGCCCGCGACCTGGTCGGAGAGCGCGAGGGCCAAGGCGAGGGCGGCTTGGAAGGTCTCGCCCCCGGACAGGGTGCGCACGCTGCGTCGCAGCCCGGCTTCGGCGTAGTCGACAACCTCGATATCGCCCTTGGCGCCGAGGACGAGCTCGTACTGCCCGCCGGACAGATCCCGCAGCGTCTCGGAGGCTGCGGTGACGAGCAGGTCGAGCGCCTCGGCGCACAGCCACTTCTCGAAGTTGTTGGCCCGCAGCAGCAGGGTGAGTTCGTGGGCGACGCGGGCGTCCTGCTCGTGCGCTCGGGCCTGCTCGTCAAGCTCGCGGGCGCGCTTGCGGTTGGCGTGGACCTGTTCCACGTGGGCTTCGGCGCGCGTGGTTGCGGTGGTGACGGCCTCGCTGACCTGTTCGGGGGTGGCCTCGGGTGGGACGGCCATGCCGTCGCGTTCCAGGCGAGCGATGAGGGAGGCTCGTTCCTCGTCGCGCACCCGCTCGGCTTCGGCAAGTTGCTCGGTCAGCGTCGCGAGCGTCTGCCGCTGGTGTGCTGCGGCCTGGTCGCGCCACGCGAGGAGGGTCGTCCAGGCGCGATGCAGGTCGTCACGGTCGAGGGGTGGGGCGCCGAGCACCACAACCTTATCGCGGGCCGTGTCCAGGTCGCGCCACCCTTGCTCGGCCTTGCGCCGCAGTGCCGCAGCCCTTTCGATGGCCAGCTTGTGACCCTTACGGGCCGCCTGAGCGGCGGATCGGGCGTCCGTGACCTGCTGGTCGGCGGATTCGACGGCCGCGAGCTGGCGCTCGAGTTCCGGACGGTCGGGGTGGGCGTCGATGCGCGGGGCGAGTTCGGCGAGTTGGTTCTCGATCTCTGTGCGCTTTTGCTGGAGTTGTGCGGCCTTGACTTCCGCCTTCTGGTGAAGGGTGCGTGTGCGGCCGAGGTCGGCCTTCCTCTCGTCGACATCGTGTGCCGCCGCGTCGAGGTCAGCCGGTGCGGGGTGGTGTGGCAAGTCGGCAACCGGGCGCAAGCAGACCGGGCATGGCGCACCGACTGCGAGGCGTTTGGCGAGGCTGACGGCAGCGTGGGCGTTGCGGGCCTGGTCGCGGCGAGCTTCCGCCTCTCGCAGCCCGTGCTCGACCCGCTTGACGTCCGCGTCGAGCCGCTCCACCTCCGCCGCGGCTGCCTGGGCGCGGGCTTCGGTCCTGTCCAACTCGGCGGTGCGCCGCTCACGACCCTGGTGGGCCTCCAGGGCCCGCGTCAGGGTGGTCTTGTCGCCAAGCTGAGCCCGCTCCTCCTCGGCCGCGCGCTCCTCGTCCTCGCGTCGGGTCACCTGATCGGCGAGGCCGGCCGCCCGCTCGTCGGCGAGGCGGAACTCGTCAGCGAGCCTCGGCGCCTCCTTCGGCATGGCGACGGCGGCCAGGGCGTCGAGCCGTTGCTCCACGTCCTTGAGTTTCCCTTGCACCTGCCCCGCCGCGTCGTCGTGCGCGCGGAGGGTCGCGAGCTGGGAACGCACTTCCTGCGCCAGTGCTCGCAGGGCATGAACTTGCTCCTCGGCGGCACGCTCGGCGGCCTCGTCGGCGTCGGTGAGCTTGGCGAGCTGGTCGCGGGCGAACGCCGCGGCCTGCTTGGCTGTCTCCTCCTCCCCGGCGGCGCGCTGCCGGATGTGCTCGAAGATTCTGGCGTCGAGGAGCTGGACCAGGAGGTCCTGGCGTTCGCGTGGCTGGGCGTGGAGGAACTCGGCGAACTGGCCCTGCGGAAGCATCACGCACTGGGTGAAGTACTTGTATTCCAAGCCGGTGAGTTGCTGGACCTCGTCGGTGACTGCCCCGCCCTCAGCGAGCGGCCGCACGACCGCCTCCAGTAGCTCGGTGAGGTCGGCATCAGGAGGCACTGCGCGGTCGAGTTCGTCCAGCCGCGCCTCCTTGGTCCCCACTGCCCCTTTGGCGTTGCGGGCCAGGACGCGGACCACACCGTAGCGCCGGCCCCCGACCTCAAAGACCAGCGCGACCTTGCCGGACGTGGCGGAGGGGGCCAGGGCGAGGGAGACGATGTTCTCCTTGCCCCAGCGGGGCACCGTGCCGTACAGGGCAAAGCAGATCGCGTCGATGACGGTGGTCTTGCCCGCCCCTGTGGGGCCAACCAGGGCGAAGTAGTCGACGTCGGCGAAGTCGACCGTGGTCTGCTCCCGGAAGCTGGCGAAGTTCGCCATGTGCAGCCGCAGCGGGAGCATCAGTCCTTACTCCTTTCGCCATCGGTTCCGGTCACCTCGTCGTGCAGGCGATCAAACAGCGCCGCGACCCGCTCGTCGCTGCGGCCGGTCGTGGTCAGGTAGGCACGGAACAGCTCCCGCGAGCTGCGCATGCCGACCGTGCCTTCCCCGCCTCGCCGACGAGTGGCGGTGGTAGGCCGGAACCGCTCGTCGATGTCCACCTGCAGGGCGCCGGGCAGGATCTCGCGGACGGCCTCGGCGAGCCCGGCCCGCGGCTTCTCCGCAACGACCACCCGCAGCCATGCGTCATCGAGCCCGCCGGCCGTGGCCTCCAGCTCCTCCAGGCTGCCGCGCACCGTCTGTAGCCGGCGGGCGGCCGGCACGGGCACTTCCCGGACGATCGCGGGGCTGCCCGGCTCCACGGCGACCAGCAGCGCGCCCGGCGTGTTGTCCTGCTCGCCGAAGTCGACGGCGATCGGCGAGCCGCAATACCAGATCGGACAGGGCCCAGGGATCTGCTGGCGACGGTGCAGGTGGCCGAGGGCGGCGTGCTGGGTGGATGGCGGGAAGGCGGTCGGCTCGAAGTAGTAGGAGAAGAT
>WNFV01008684.1_pt1 | contig 11411 bp, 8 predicted proteins | sample 5400101 | NCBI WGS metagenome assembly WNFV01 (sample SAMN13153361, study PRJNA577476) | soil metagenome | isolation source: 115 cm soil or saprolite under grassland replicate 1 | place: USA:California | collected 2016-06-15
TGCGACTCCTCGGTCTTGAGCGGGGTGCGGGCGCCGTCGCGGCCGAGCTGGCACTCGACGCGTACGACCGAGTGCTTGCGGTCGAGGTCGCAGACGGCGAGTCCGAGCGCCTCGCCGATCCGGAGCCCGCCCGTCAGCATCAGCTCGAGCAGGCACCGGTACCGCTCGCTGTCTGCCCCCTCGACGACCGCCTGCATCTCCTCGAGCGAGAGGATCCGCTTCGGGCGCTGGTCGTCATGCTTGGGCCGCTCGCCGCGCTCGAGCTGCGTCATCGGGTTGACGGGGATGCGGCCTCTGCGCGCGGCCTGGGCGAGGATGATCGAGAGCGGGCGGAGCGCGCTCGTGATCGTCCAGCCCTTGAGCCCGCTGCGGCGCATGGCGGCGATCAGGGCGGCGACGTCGTCGCAGCTGATCTGGTCGAGCCGGCGGCGGCCGAGCCGCGGGATCAGGTGCTGCTCGAGCGCCCACGTGTAGATCTCCTTCGTGCGCGGGCGGACGTCCTGCCGATCGAGCCATTCGCGCGCGTGCTGCTCGAACGTCTGCCGGGTCGGCTCGATCCGCTGGCCGCGGCGGCGGCGCAGGAGCAGCTCCGCGCGTTTCGCCTCGGCGTCCTCGAGGCTTCCGTGCACGACCGCCCAGCGGCGCTTGCCGCTCGAGTCGAGGTAGCGGATCTCGTACGGGGGCGCAACCTTGCCGCCCGGGCGCGGGCGGTAGTAGATGCCGGGGTGGCGGGCGACCGGGCGGCGCCGCGGGCGGGCGTTACCCTTAGCCTGCATCGGAGCTCATACCTCCGTTGCCGGCCCCGGGGCGTTGGTGCGCCGCCGGGGCATTTACAGGTCGTGCGCGACCATAGCTCGACCTAGGCAGCACATCCAGTCGAGGGGTACTCCCGCTCCATCCAGCGGTCGAGCTCGTCGCGGTGGAAGAGCAGCCCCTGCCCGTCGCGCTTCTTGCGAAAGGGGATCGCCCGGGCGGCGGTCAGCTTGTACAGCCGGTCGCGGGAGAAGCCGAGGTAGCCGACCGCCGCCTCGAAGTCGAGCCAGGGCGAGGGCGCCGTGGCCTGGGCTTGTGTCCGCTCGAGCACCAGCTCGACGACCCGGTCGGCCGCTGCCTCGAGCAGCTCGTCGGGCAGCGTCAGGGTGAGCTGCAGCGCTCGCCCCTGCTCCGCGCTCATCCCGACTCGGTCCCTGCGCTCCGCCGCGGCTGGGCTCGCTGCGGCTTGGTGAAGACGAGCACGTCTTCGTGGGCGATCAGGAGCATGCGCGGGATCGCGCCCGAGCGCTGCTTCTGGAGCTGGAAGAAGCTCGCGCGCGGCACGAGCTCGGTTCCGCGCAGCCCGCAGAGGAGCGCGAAGAGGCGGTCGTGCAGCGCGAGGCCGGCGTCGACCGCGAGCTGCTCGAGCTGGCCAGGGAGGTCGACGAGTTCACCGCGGCGGCGGTAGGGACGCGCGGTCATGACGAGGAAGCCTGCGGGCGCGAGCAGGCCCCGGCAGCCGGCGAAGATCTCCGCGAGCGCGTCGGCGAAGGGCGGGCGCCCGCGCCGCCCGCGCTGCAGCGGCAGCTCGGCGAGGTTGTCGGGGTTGTGCGAGTAGCGGTCGTCGTACTTCTCGACCCGGTCGGGACGTTTGCGCACGTGGCCGTGGAGCGAGTCGCCGTACGGGGGCGAGGTCAGGATCAGCTTGACGGAGCCGCGGAGCTCGTCGAGGAGTCCCTGCCCGAGCTGGCGTGCGTCTCCGCGGGTGACGAGGCCGCGGCCGGTTGCGCCCTGGTCGCGGGCGAGGCGGAGGTTGGCGGCGGTGAGCGCGACCCAGCGCGGCTCGAGTTCGACCCCGATCGCCCGGCGGCCGAGGTGGACGGCCTCAACTAGCGTCGTGCCGATCCCGCACATCGGATCGAGCACGAGCTCGCCGACCTCGCTGTAGGCGAGGATCGCCTGGCGGGCGAGTTCGGGCAGCATCTTCCCCGGGTGCGCGGTCGAGGCGGGGAGGTAGCGGCCGCGTCGCTGCGCCCGGGCCGTCTGCTGCGCGACCGGCCAGACGGAGGGTGTCGGCTGCGCATTCACGCCGCGACTCCTGCGATCCCGGCTGCCGCCGCTGCCACGGCCTCGGCCTCCGCCGGCCGGCGGAAGACGAGCAGGTCGTGGTGACAGCGCGTTGCTCGGCTCGACTGAGCTGCTCGCGCGCGAGTTCGCTGCGACCGCCCTCGCTCGCGCCTGTCCCCGAATGCTGGGGTCAGGGCGACGACGTGTTGCCAGTACTGGAGGCCGCTCTGCTGGCAGGTGCGCACGATCGCGCCGAGACCGTCGCCGCCGTTCGTGTCCGCCGCCGGCGCGGCGGCCGCGACGGCAAGGAATCCGCCCGGCCGGAGCAGCGGGAGGAGCGTCGCGGCGAGCTTCGCGAGCCGGCGCTCGCCCGCGCCGGCGCGGATCGGCGTGAGCACGAGGTCGGCGCCCTGCTCAGGTCGGAGCGCGACTAAGGTCTTCGCGGCTCGCGCGCCGGTCCGACTTGCCGCGCGTGCTCCGGCCGAGCCCGGGTCGAGCGGGAGGGCCCGGCGGCCGAGGCGTGCTGCCTGTTCGAGCAGCTCGCCTCCGCGTCGGCCGGGCGCGAGCACGAGGTCGCCGGGGTCCGTGTACTGCGAGATCGCGCGGCGGGCGAGCTCGCGCGGGAGTGGATGCGTGCGGCTCGCACGCTGAAGGCGCCAGACGGCGAGCGCCGTCTCGAGCGGCACCGGCTGGGCTTGGGTGCGTGGTCCCGCTTCGGCGTCCGCGGGGCGGACGAGCCGGAGCTGCGGCGCCGGGTCACACGTTCGCGCGCGGGCGGTCTTGTTCTGCATGCACGCTCCTTTCTCGGCGGGGTTCACCAGTGGTCTGTGGGTTCGAGGCGGGCGCGCTCGTGTGCGGCGCGCACGAGCGCGAGCGGCGAGCCGCCGCGTTCGGGTGTCCAGGTGCGGGCGACGATCGGTGCCGCGCTTGCGGCGACGCTGTCGGCGGCGTGCTCGGTTCGGGCTTGCGAGGGGAGGAGTAGGAGCACGAGCGGATCGCGCAGCTCGCTGCGGGCCAGCGCCTTCGCGTAGCGGCGTGCCTTCTCGCGCAGGCGGGCGTGGTCTTCGGTGCCGCGGTCGAGCTCGAGCAGGAACTCGACCGCCGCCTCCCCGGGCAGGCGCAGGAAGCCGTAGCCGTCCGGCGCCACGATTCCGGCGAGCGCTTCGCGGCTGCGCCGTTCGCCCCACCAGCGATCGAGCATGCCGCCGGCCTGTTTGGCCTCTTCGGCGAGCCGGGTGAAGAATTCGTTGACGGCGAGCTGGTGCGCGAGCTTGCTTGAGCTTGCGATCGCGAGCGCGGCTTGCGGTCGCCAGCTGAGCTCGGCCCGTTCGAGGCCGAACTCGGCGGCGACGACGAGCGCGCCCGCCTCGTCCAGCACCCAGTGGTTTTGGGCGCTGCCCTGTCCGGCGTGCTGGGCGGGGCGGAAGCTTGCGAGTACGCGCAGCTCGCGAAGTTCCTGCAGGCGTTCGCGGGCGGTGCGGGCGGCGCGGAAGTGCAGGCGGCGGAGTTGCTCCGTCGCCAGCACGCGGTGCTCGTAGCAGTCGAGCACGATCCGCCGGTCGCGGTCGGTGAGCCGCGAGGCGAGCGCGGCGAGTGCCGCGCCGCCGCGCGGAGCCGCCGGCTGGGAACGGATCATTGGCTTTCTCCCGGGTTGTCGCGAGCAGCGAAGCGGGGGCGAGGCGCCGGTCCATGCGGGATGGCGGCCGGTTCGGGGGCGCCGGTCCGGACCGGCGCCCATGCCGGCGCCCATGTCGGCGCCCATGGCGGCGCCGTGATCGGCGGCGCGCTCACGCGGCCGCTCTCCGGGTCGTCCGGCGGCCGCGGCGGGCGAGCCGCGCCTCGACCCGCTCGCGCTCGACGCCGATCCGTGCCCGCGACGTCGCCCGCACCGACTTCGCCCGCTCCGGATCGGCGGCCGGGAGCGGCTCGGTCTGGAGCGTGAATGCCCGGCCGGTCTCGCCCGCCTGGCAGAGGCGGACGGCGGCGGTGTGGCGGGGCAGGTTGGCGAGGTCGTGCCCGGCCAGCTCGGGCTCGAGCTCGCGCCCGAGCGCGTGCGCGTCCTGCAGGGAGAGCTGGAAGTAGAGCTTGGTGCGGGCGTTGGCGGCGAGCGCCTCCCGCATCTCGCGCGGGAGCTGGCCGAGGTGCTGGTGGGCGAGGCAGAGCGAGAGCCGGTAGCCGCGCGCCTCGGCGAGCATGTCGGCAAGCGGCGAGGGCAGGGTGAGGTAGCTCTGCACCTCGTCGACGTAGAGGGCGCAGTCGGGCCGCTCGCGCTCGCGCTCGGGGCGGCCGGCGCGGGCGAGCGCTGCCTGCCAGACGCGGGCGACGACGAAGGAGCCGAGCAGCCGGCTCGTGTCCTCGCCCAGCGTCCCCTTCGGGACGCGGACGAGCAGCAGCCGGCCGTGGTCGAGGCAGCGGGGGACGTCGATCGTCGAGCGTTCCTGGCCGACGATCGCGCGCACGCTGCGTCGAAGCAGGAAGGCGCGCAGCTTGTTCAGGACCGGGCCGGTGGCCTGCGCCCGGGTCGCCTCGGAGAGCTGCTCGTACCAGTCCCAGAAGGGCTCGAGCCCGACCGGGTCGTCGAGCTCGGCCAGCAGCTGCTCGCGGAAGCGCTCGTCGGCGAGCAGCCGGGGCACGTCGGCGAGCGTCGCGCCAGGTCCGCTGGCAAGCAGGGTGAGCAGGCCGGCGCGGAGGATGTCGTCGGTGCGCGGCCCCCAAAACTGCTCGTAGACGCGCCGGAAGATGCCGACCAGCTGGTCGACGACGAGGTCGTGGTCGGCGCCCTCGAGCACGTTCAGGCCGGGCGGGGAGGGATCGAGCGGGTCGAGCAGATCGACCCGCTGCTCGAGTCCGTCGGGGACGCGCGCGAGCAGGTCCTCGACCAAGTCGCCCTTCGGATCGACGACGACGGCGCCGCGGCCGGCCGCCAAGTCGGCGAGCGCGAGCCGGGCAAGCAGCGTCGACTTGCCGACCCCGGTCGGGCCGAGCAGGTGCAGGTGGTAGCGGGCGTCGGCGACCGCGAGCGCGACCGGCTCGCCGCGCGCGTCCCTGCCCAGCGGCTTTCCCTGCTGCGGGAGTCCCGCGGGCGGCAGGACGCTGCGCGCGCCGGCGCGCACGAGCCCCGGCAGCGCAGCGGGCTCGGGCAGGTGCGCGAGCGCGGCCAGCTCGGAGGCGGAAAGGAGGAAGGCGCCGCGGCCAAGCTCGCGGCGGGCGAGCTTGCGCGCGGCGGCACGGATGCGGCGGCGGCGCAGGCCGACCGAGCCCTCGAAGGCGGCGAAGGCGGCGCAGAGTGCGTGGATGCGCCCACGTGCCCGCGGTGGCGTCGGGGCGACGACCGCCAGCCGCACGAGCACGCAAAAGAGCGGCTGCCCCGCTTTCGCGAGCGCCTCGCGGACCTCGGGAGCCACGGTCGGATCGGCGAGCGGGCTTCGCGGCGTAACCGGCGTCGGAGAGACGAGCTCGAGCAGCCGCTGCACACGCCCGAGCGGCTGGCCGGCGCGTAGCCGGCGCGCAACGGAGAGCAGGCGCGCCTGCTCACGGGCCGTCGCCGGTCGCGCGAGCACCTGCACGAGCGCGCACTCGCCTTGGCCAAGGTCGGCGAGCTGCCCGAGCACAAGCCGCAGCGGGTCCGGACGCTCGTCGCTGCCGAGCAGGCGAAACTCGGGCCCGGACAGGCGGAGCTCGCAGCAGGCGAATGTGGCCCCCTCCGGTAGCGGCGCGGTCTGCTCGGCCTGCACGCTCGCCCCCGGCCAGGCGGAAAGGAGCGCCCGTTCGACCAGTCCGGGCGGGACCGAGTTCGGGAGCCAGAGCCGAAACTCGCTGCCGGAGCGGTCGGCGCTGATCTCCCAGCCGAGATGCGGCTGCCCGCGCAGGAGCCGGGCGAGGCGCGGGCGCAGGAGGTCGTGCAGGCTTGTCCACAGCAGCCGCGCCGCCTGTGGATCGAGCTCGGGCGGCACCGCGATCCGGACGAGGCGCGCGCCCTCGGCCCACCGCCGCGCGCGCCGGCGGCGCAGGGCGCAAACGCCGAGCGCGAGCGTGAGCAGCGCGGCGGCGAGACCGGCCGCGAACGGGAGAGCCTGCACGAGCAGCTGCTGGGCCGCCTCGAGCGCCTGCTCGAGCGCCGCGCCCGGATCGCGCAGGAAGCGAACAAGGGAGGAGTCGGGCTCGCTCATGCGTCGTAGCCGAGGTGGAGATGGTCGGCGTGGGCCTCGTCGCTGAAGAACCCAGGCAGGCGCTCGAGCTCGGCGAAGGGCGTGCCGACCTCGTCGGGGCGCAGCTCGGGCGGGAGCGCCGCGATCGCGCGGGCGGCCGCCGCGGCGGCTTCGTTCCGGCTCGAGACCGGCTGGCCGTCGATCGCGCCGATGTCGACGGCGCGACCGAAGAAGTGGTTGGAGCGGCGGTTGGTGCCGGCGACGAACTCGCTGTGGCCGCTGACGAAGGGGCCGACCGAGCCGAGCCGGAAGTCCTCCGCCAGCGCGAGCAGCGCAGCGAGCAGGCGAGCGTCGACGCGGCCGGCCCGGACGTCCGCCTCCGCCTCCAGGCGGAGCGCGAGGTTCGGGTGGGCGAGGAGGGCGGGGGCGAGGAAGCCCGGATCGCCGAGTGCGACCTGCGCACTCGCGCGGTAGCGCTCGACCCAGGCGAGCACCTGCTCGACGTAGGCGGCGGAGTGGTTGTAGGCGAAGAGCGCCGCGCGGACGTCGCCGGGGGCGCCGGAGGCGCGCAGGTAATTGCCGGCGGCGAAGATGGCGTCGGCCGGGCTCCAGCGGCTGGCGCGGCCGTCGCCGTCGGCGTCGACGCCGTAGCCGGCCCACGTGCCGGCGAGGAACTGCATCGGCCCGCCGGCGCCGGCCTCGTTCTCGGCGCCCTCGACCGTGCAGGCCTGGTGGGGCAGGCGCCCGTGATCGCACTCGACCTTGCCGACGGCGGCGAGCAGCTCCCACGGCAGCCCGTAGGCCGTGCCGGCCTGCTGGTAGAGGGCGAGGTAGTCGGGCGGGATGTCCGCGAGCGCGACCCCGCTCGGCGCCGTCTGCAGGCCGGAGCCGCCGGCCGCGGCGCCGAGCACGAGCACCGGCAGGAGCAGCACCGAGAGCGCGCCGATGAGGGCGGCTCGCTTCACGCGCCCGCCTCCGCGAGCTCGCGCGCGGCCAGCTCGGCCGGGTCGCTGGTCACGAGCTCGTGCTCCTCCTCGCTCGCGACGACCCTGAGCGCGACCCGCTCCTCGCCGCTGAGCAGAAGCGCGTGGCCGGTGGGACAGGTGAGCAGGTAGCGCCGCTCGCCGGCCGAGAGCTTGAAGGCCTCGCCGACGCGCTCGATCGCCTGTGGCGCCTGCCGGAGCAGCACCTGTGTCGCTGCGTTGGAGACGACCGCCCGGCCGAGGTCGGTGGCGAGCAGGTCGCCCGCGTCCTGGGTGACGGCGGTCAGGCCGCACCAGCGCTTGCGCGCGCTCTTCGCGAGCCGGAAGAGGAAGCGGGCACCCGCGTCCTCGCGCATCAGGAGCCAGGCCTCGTCGACGACGACGCAGCGGCGCCGCAGCGGCCCCTCGAGCGAGCGCCAGACGGCGTCCAGCGTGAGCACAAGCGCGGGCGCCTTCAGCCGTTCGTGCAGGCCGCGCAGCGAGAAGCAGACCAGGTGTCCCTCGGGCCGGACGCTGGTCGGGCGGGCGAAAAGCGCCGAGTGCGAGCCGGTCGCGTAGGGCGAGAGCCGCTCGGCCAGCTCGGCGGCAGCGCCGCCCTCGCTCGCCAGCGCCTCCACGAGCGCGCGCAGCAGCGGCGCCGGCCGGGCGTGCGTCGCTGGCTCGTCGGTGATCCCGGCAGCGGTGTAGCAGGCGCGGGTGACGCGGTCGAGCGCCGCCAGCTCGGACCCGCTGAGCCCGCCCGCGAGCAGCTCGGCCAGCTCGGCGAGGAAGAGCGTGCGCTCGCCGATCGCGCCGCTGCCGGCGCCGGTCGGAAGGTCGAGCGGGTTGAGGGTGACCGCGTCCGCACCGGCGAGTGGCAGGTAGGCGCCGCCGACCGCCTCGCACAGGCGCCGGTACTCATCCTCGGGGTCGATCACAAACACCTGGACGCCGCGGAAGAGCAGGCGCAGTAGCTCCAGCTTGGCCAGGTAGCTCTTGCCGGCCCCGGAGCGGGCGAGCAGGACGCTGTTGTAGTTCTCGCGCGCGAAGCGGTCGTAGAGGACGGGCGCGCCGGCCTCGGCGAGGCCGTAGAGGACGCCGGGCTCCTGCGGCGGATCGGCGGCGGCGAAGGGGAAGCTGGTCGCCAGCGCCTCGCTGTCGAAGCTGCGGCGCAGGCCGATCCTGTCGAGCGCGAGTGGGAGTGTCGACAGCCAGCCGTCGAAGGGGCGAAAGGTCGCGGGGACGGCGTGGAGGAGCAGCGAGGCGCAGAGCGCGCGCGCCCGCTCGCTTGCCTCCTTGAGCGCCTCGCGGCTCTCGCCGCGCACGGACAGATAGAGGCCGCTGCGGAAGAGGCGACTCTCGCCGCGGGCGAGCTGGTGGGCGAGCGCTTCCACGTCCTCGGCCGCCGCCGCCACCGCGGGATCGGAAAGCTTGCCGCGCTCAAGCTCGAGCCTCCGCGTCGACTCGAGCCGCGCCCGCTGCCGGTGCAAGCGTTCCGTGGCAAGCGCGGCCGGCACGGGCTCGATATGGAGGGCGATGTCGAGCTCACGCGCGGCGCGCAGGAGCGGCGCGAGCCAGCCGCGCCCGACCTCACGCGGATAGCCGATGACGGCGAACGTGCGTTGCCAGCTCTCGCCAATCCGCAGGCAGTCGCGGTCGAGCTCGATTGCCGCCGGCCCGACGGCCGAGCCGCCGGCGAAGCGTGGACGCCGCTTCAGCACCCGCTCACGACCCCGCTCAGAGAAACGCCGGCCGGCGGCCCCGGCGGGTCAAAGGCACGGGCGAGCAGCGCCGCCGCCTCCTCGCCGGGAAGGACGCTCACCTCGACGCCGGCCGAGCGCAGCAGCTCGGCCGCCTCCGCGGCGCGCCGCTCGAGCGCCGCCTGTGCCACCTGCGGCTGCTGCTCGCGGCTGGAAAGGACGAGCAGCGTCTCGCGTCGCTGCGCCGCCTCGCCGAGCTCGGCCAGGAAGCGCGCGTGTGCCGCCGCCGCCCGCTGCAGTGCCGGATGGGGAAGCGCGGGTGCGCCCTCCTCGAGTTCGCCGACCTGCTCAGCCAGGTCGGCCGGCTCGGAGCGGACGGCGATCGCGACGGGCTCGGAGAGCGCGTTCAGGAAGCGCGCGAACGCCTCCACCAAGGCCGCCTGTTCTTCGGCGCTGCGAAGCGCGAAGCTCGTCCCCGCCGCCCGCAGCACGAGCCGGTGGCCCGCACCGGCGGCGAGCTCGACGATTCCGGAGCGGAGCACTCTGCGGACGGGCAGGTCGATCGGGGCGAGCGCGGGCCGGGCCGGAGCGCCGGGAAGCGCCGCCGGCACGCCGAGCGGTGCGAGCACGCGCCGCCGCGGCTTGGCGAGGTGCCGGCCGGCGGCGAGCGCGAGGCGGTCGCCGGAGAGTCCATCGCGCTGGCCGAGCGCGAGCGCGGCGCCCGCGAGCGCGACCGGAACGGCCGCGGCGGCGGCGAGCGGAAGCGGAAGCAGGGAGCCGGCGAGCGCGAAGAGCGCGTAGGCGACGATCGCGGTCGGGACGAGGATCGCGAGCTGGCGGGCAGTCAGGCCGAAGGCGAGCCGGTCCTCGAGCTCGACGTCCGAGGGGAGACGGACGCGCTCCATCAGCTGAGCGCCGCCCTCCCCGCCCGGGCGACGACGTAGGTTCTCGCCGCCTGTACGAGCGCCGGCTGGCGCCCGGAGAAGGCGAGGTCCTTCGCCCAGAAGGGGATCTTGACGAGCAGCCAGAGCAGGCAGAGGACGACGAGCAGGTCGATCAGGCTTCCGCTCGCCCCCAGCCCGAGCACGCCGCGCCCGTCGGGACTGAAGAAGACGCGCACCGCGGTCGCGAGCACGAACGCCTGCGCCACCTGGACGCCGAGCGCCGCCGCCATCCCCCGCCACCACAGGCGCGCCAGCCCGTCCGTCTGCGGCAGCGCGTGCGCGAGCAGGAAGAGCGGCGCCGCGCAAACGAGCAAGACGACAAGCGCCGCCCGGACGATGTACAGCAGGAGCAGGATGACGGCGAAGACGGCGCAGACGAGGCCGACGAGGACGAGGAAGATGCCGCCGCCCGCGACCGCGGCGACGGCGAACTGCTTCAGGCGCAGGCTCGCCTCGGCCGGGTCGACGCCGCCGGAGAGGAAGCCGCCGGAGAGGGCGTTCGCGACCTCGATCAGCTGCCCGGAGACGGCCAGGCTCGCATTCGCCGCGACGGCGGCGAAGGCGATCCGGGGCAGCGCGTCCTTGAGCGCGTAGCGGCTCTGCAGTGTCTCGTGCGTCATCAGCACCGCCCCCGCGCAGAGGAGGACGAGGACAAGCAGGGCGTCGGCGATTCCGAGCGACATCAGCCACAGCTCGCCCACGCGCTCGTTCCCGGCCAGCTGTGGGGTGGCGAGGATTGTGCGCCCGATCAGGTCGAGCGCCGGGTTGAGTGCGTCCTCGACGAGGCCGCGGAACCAGTCGTCGATCGCCGCCTTGATCCGCCCGGGGATGTCCCAGAAGGCCGGGTCGCGCTTGCCGCCCGTCTCCACCTCGGCGCCCGGCGTGTTCGGCGAGGGCGGAAGCGGCGGCCCGACTTGGATCCCCGGGCCCGACGGCTGCGGGTCAGCGCCCGGCGCCGTCGTGGAGGCGGGAGGAGCCTGCGCTGCGAGGGACCCGTTATCCGGTGCCCACAGCCACACACCCGCTAGAGCTTGGCTCGCGGTCTGGGGCAGATCGGTTGCGAGGCTCTTGTCGCCGATCGCGATCTGCGGGCTCGCCCAGCCTTCGTCCCCCGCCTTGGCCGCCGTGCGCCCTACGCCGACCGTCACACCGTTTTCGTCGTAGGCCTCCCAGATCGGGATGACGTTGTGCCGGCGCAACGCAGCATGGTTCACCACCGCCGGCGACGAATGGATCCCGACGGTGACGTTGTAGAGCGGGAACGACGGGCCGAGCCGTGACCGGAGCTCCGAGAACAGCCACTCCGTCCACTGGAGTCGCTCCGGCTTGATTACACCGTCCGGCAGGTCAGCTTTGTGCGCCTCTGTGTCCTCGATCAGGAACTGGAGTCCATGCGCCGAGACGAGCGACGCGGTATCGCGCGCGCTCGCACGTATGGACTCCTGAGTCGTGTCGCGGGCGACGTGGAAGCCTCCGCGCACGAACCCTTCCCAGCGCGAGGTCGCGAAGTCGCGGAGGTTGTCGTCGGTGAGCGCAACGGCAACGTGCGTTACACCCGCCTGCCGGAGCAGCTTCGGGTCGATGTTGCCGGTGACGACGACGATCGCGCCCTTCATC
>WNFV01016238.1_pt1 | contig 11411 bp, 15 predicted proteins | sample 5400101 | NCBI WGS metagenome assembly WNFV01 (sample SAMN13153361, study PRJNA577476) | soil metagenome | isolation source: 115 cm soil or saprolite under grassland replicate 1 | place: USA:California | collected 2016-06-15
ACACCTGGCCGCGTGACCAGGGGCTGATATGCAGGACATCAAGGGAGGGGCGACTATATCTGGATGCCCAATGTCGCACGCCGGCTCTTCGCGATCGGGGGTAAGCCGATGCTGCTAGCGCTGGTCGGAGATGTGATGCTGGGGCGGGGTGTGGCGGAGGAGATCGCGCGCCGCCCTCCAGAGAGCTTCTGGGGCGATACGCTGCCGCTGCTGCGACAGGCGGACCTGGTCGTGGCCGGCCTGGAATGCGCCATCACCACCTCCCCAGTCCCCTGGACTCGCACGCCGAAAGTCTTTCACTTTCGTGCGCCGCCACAAGCGGTGGCAGTACTGCGCACGGCCGGGATCCGCATGGTCGCGCTGGCGAACAACCACACGCTCGATTTTGAAGTCCAGGGGTTGCTCGACACGATAACCTACCTCGACGCAGCCGGCGTTGCCCACGCCGGCGCGGGACGCAACCTTGCCGAAGCCCGCCGGCCGGCGGTGCTCGAGGTCGGGGACCTACGGATCGGCATGGTGGCCTTCACCGACAACGAGCCGGGGTGGGCAGCTGGCTCCGATCAGCCGGGCACCAATTACCTTGCGATCCGCTCGAACCCACCGACGCTCCAGCGAGTGGAGCAGGCAGTGGTGGAAGCGCGCGCACAGGGCGCGCAGGTGCTGATCCTCTCGCTCCACTGGGGGCCTAACATGCGGACGCGCCCGCCGCAGCACTTCCGAGCGTTTGCGCGGGCGGTGCTGGAGCGCGGTGTGGACCTGGTGTACGGCCATTCGGCCCATCTCGTTCAGGGGGTCCGGTGCATCGCAACGATCAATCGCTGATCTTTTTCGCAGAGGTAGATGCGCAGGGTGTGCGCGAGCTGCGGATGGTGCCAGTGCGCCTGGGCTATGCGGTGGTCAACCGGGCCAGCGGAGCCGATCTGGAGGTGATCTGTACCCGGATGTGCCATCGCTCGGCGGAGCTGGGCACCGTGGTCGAGCGGATGGATGCGGTCTTGCGGGTGGCGGTGCGGAACGCCGCGTGTGCATAATGGGATGTCGGACGGTGACGCCGACGACCGGGCATCACGCCATTGGCAGCGTAGCATGGCGGGCAACAAGATTGGCATGGCTTACGAAGTGCTGGCCAGAAGCGCGCACACGTGACAGAACAGGAGAAACATCATGACGGAACGACAGCAGTACCCAGAGAGCGATCCACGGCACCATACGATCAAGATTAAAGGGATGCTCAACGACACGATCCGGCACGTCCGCGAGGATGTGGGCAAGATCAACGACCCGAAAGCCCAAGCCCTGTTTGAGACCACTGCGGAGGTGCTGAACGGCCTGGTTACCGCCTACACTCACTTCGAGCAGAAGAGCGAGCCGGCCTGGCGGTAAGTAATCACCGCGCCTGCCTCCAGCCCGTCAGCGCGTCGCCGCCGGACCCAGCGGCGACATCGCCAAAGCTACCCTGCCGCTCCATGTTGAGGTGATGGAATGATGCGTTTTTGCAGGGTACTTAAATCCGGCGGCCCTACCGGACATCCTGCACGGCGTGCCGATACTTCTCCGGCAGCTTGCTCGCGTCGGTGTAAAAGCGGACGTTCTGGGCGCGCTCTGGGACTTCCTCGATTCGCATGAATTGCTGGGATGTCCCCTCCACCGATGCCGGCGCGACCCGGTAGGCGGTCCCGCCGCGTTCGGCGGCATATTCCCTCCGGCGGTACCCTTTGCGGCGCTGTTCGTACGCGATCTGCACGCCGTACACTTCGCGGCCCGACCGTTTCTTTACCTGTCCCACCTTCCAGTCCTGCACGTCGCCTGCGATGTAGACCCGCTTGACCTTAGGGTAGATCGCGCTGCCGCGGCGGGTTTTCTGCTCGAGATCGTACGTGACGTACATTTCGTGAGCCCCGCCCTTGTATTTGGACTCGGTAGGACGATAGTGCTGCTCGTTCTGAGTGGTTTTCATCGGTCAGTCCCCCAATGCTCATCGAAGTCCGCATCCGACCCGATCTGCTTCGCGCGGCTGTTGATCTTGTGGGCGGTCTTGCGGAACTCCTCCTCGCCGACCTTCCGGAGCGCCCTCACATCCTTGCCGAACTTCGCTTGCCAGGATGGCGCGTGAGTGAGCGTGATAAGGTACCCGGCCCGCTTGTACAGTTCCGTCAAGGCCGGACGTGATTTGGCGCTCGCGACATCGTGGCGGATATCGAGGAAGATCTTTTTCAGGCCGGTCTTGCTGTTGACCTCGCCATAGATGTGCTGTTTTTCAGTCATGATAGGCTCCTTTCTCTGTCCGTGCCGTCCGGCTTGCTGCCGGATCTTGATGGCATCACCATAGGTTGCAGCAAAATGTGTGCCGGTGTAGCGCCGGGCTTTCGGCGCCGTTCTGGCGACTTCCCATGCGACCCATCACCCTGACTCTCCATGCTCATCCGCACGAGCAACACCAGCCATGGGCGCTCATGGTGATAAAGCTCGCGCCCAAATCGCGCGTCCGCCCAATGATGCCATCGTGGTACGGTTGTTGCTGCATTTCTTCAAATAAACGAAACGGAGGCAGCGGAATGGCCCAATGCGAAGTTTGTGGGAATGAATACGACAAGGCGTTCGAGGTGGTCATGGCGGGCCGATCGCACGTGTTCGACAGTTTCGAGTGTGCGATCCACGCCCTGGCGCCGATCTGCGCCCATTGCGGCTGCGCGATCATCGGCCATGGCGTCGAAGCGGAAGGCAGCTTCTACTGTTGCGCGCACTGCGCGGAAACCCAGGGCGTGACCGCTGTGCGCGATCGTGTGTAAAGCCTGATGAATAGCGGAGGTCCGATGAAGTGCGGAGCAATCACGGTTGACCTGAATCACGTGCCAGTCGAGGTCAGTATCCTGGTGGATGGCCCGCAGCAGAGTGGCGCGTTCATCGCGAACCGCGCGCGGCGGGGCATCTGCATCGCCAGCGAGGCGCACCAGATCGATGTAACCGCCGACGATGCGCTGCTGCTATTGGCCTGGCTGCAGGAACACGCGCCAGCGCTCCGGGCGATGCTGGACGAGGAAGCCGCGGCGCTGGCAGCGGTGGACCTGCGCGCGGAGCAGGTCGAGGCCGACGTTCAACCTAAGCCCAGCCAGGCCGAGGGCGACCGGGCGACGATCGAGGAATCCTTGCGCGAGAAAGAGCTGTAAGGACACACGGAGTATCATCCATCGCGCGTAAGCGAGGTCTATTCTGTGAGCGACTGAGTTCTCATTCCTCCACGATCTGTTCTAGGACCAGTGTCGCTAAACATCCTCTGCAGTCCATCCCATCTAACATTGTGCAGCAAATTCAATGCCACCGAGCGTCGCCTGACCTGGCCTGCGCCCAAAACTAATTCAGCCCCCTATCCTAATGTATGGATGTTGGTTTTCGCGCTCATCAGGTGCCTGCAGCAGTTGCGGGCACGGAAGATATTGTTGGCATTCCTTTGGTGCTGGCAGCGTGACTGTGCGGTTGTGAATGATCTGTGGGAGGAAGCTATGCCGGTAAAACAACCAGAATACCGCTTAATAATCGTATCGAACCGCTTGCCGATTGTACTGACCAGGGCGGGAAACGGCCAGTGGCGGAGTGAACCCGGCTCCGGCGGCCTGATCACTGCGATGGCGCCGGTGCTGCGCCATCGCAGCGGGATGTGGATCGGCTGGCCAGGGACGGTGGAGGAAGACGATGCTGATCTGGATGCGGCCCTGGCGCAGGCGACCGAAGACTTCGGCTATGCGCTCGTGCCGGTGGCACTCACGCGCCGTGAGCGTGACGAATTCTACCTGGGATTTTCCAACGAGATCATCTGGCCGCTGTTCCACGACCTGCAAACGCGCTGCAACTTCGACCCGGCGTACTGGACGACCTATGAGCACGTGAACCGCAAGTTTGCGCGTGTGATCGTCCAGACGGCCAGAAGCGGCGATTACATCTGGGTTCACGACTATCACTTGATCCACGTGGCGAGCGCGCTCCGCGATCTAGGGGTCGATTCGCCGATTGGTTTCTTTTTACACATTCCTTTCCCACCGCTGGATATCTTCCTGAAACTCCCCTGGCGCTTTCAAATTCTCCGTGCGCTGCTGATGTATGATTTAATCGGCTTTAGGGTCAGGTGATTGCCGCCGACATCGATGGCCGGGAGGTCCACCTGGGCAGCTTTCCAATCGGCATCGACTTCCGGGCGTTCGCCCAACAGGCCGCGACACGACAGGTTGCCGACGCCGCCTCGCGCATTCACGCGGCGCTGCCCGAGCAGCAGCTGATCTTTAGCACCGACCGGCTGGATTATACCAAGGGGATTCCCGAGAAGCTGGCAGCGTTCCGCCACGCGCTGATTCGCTTTCCCGAGCTCCAGCGGCGGGTGACGCTGATCCAGGTCGTGGTGCCGAGCCGCATGGGCATTCCCGAGTATGATGACCTGAAGGCCCAGATCGAACGCCTGGTGGGCGAGATCAACGGCCAGTTCAGCCAGCCGGACTGGGTGCCGGTCCACTACATGTTTCGGAGCCTGGAGCGCAGTGAGCTGCTAGCCTATTACCGGACCAGTGAGATCGCGCTGATCACGCCCTTGAAAGATGGGATGAATCTGGTCGCCAAGGAGTACTGCGCGTGTAGCCTGGAAGGGGGTGTGCTGATCCTGAGTGAGTTCGCTGGGGCCGCGGCGCAGCTGCAGCAGGACGCGCTGCTGGTCAACCCGTATGATGTCGAAGGTGTCGCCAGCGCGATCGCGCGGGCCTGGACGATCAGCGGCGAAGAGCGGCAGGCGCGGATGCGGCACCTGCGCCGGGCGATCCGCGAGCGGGATATTTTCTGGTGGGAGGAAACGTTCCTGAGGGCCGGGACCGCGGATCAACACGCAGATGTTACACTGCTGGAAGACTATGTCCCAGCTGACAGATGAATCCGCGCGGTTCAATGCGCACCAGAGATCCTCGGCATACAATAGACTCGTCGACCGGCGTGATGCCGTTATCGGCTAGTACGAATTAAAGCCGACGACCTCGATAGCCATAGTTTGCTCATTGGGACTATCAGGATGCGCGGTTTCGGCTCAGGCCGTGTTAGCCATTCGCCGCCCCGATCCGATCACGCTGTCCGGTGTGATGCGCGAGCTGGGCCGCTTGATGCGCTTCGGTGGTCATCGGCTGCATGGTGCTGCCGGTGCTGCCCACGCGCTGCCCACGGGCATGCCCGACCGTTGTGAGCGTCAGCTGTGCCGCGCGGGTGTGTTCACTGATCGGGAGCATCACCACCAGCACACCATTCTCGTAGGTCACGTTGGCCCGTTCGCCATCGACCCCGACCGGCAAATCCAGCTCACGATGGTAGCCGCCCACGTTCCACTCGCTGATCAGGGTCTCCTTAACATCCTTCAGCAACCCGCGCAGTTGGCCGTTGAGGATCAACCGCCCATCGTCGCTGACCTCGACCGTGATGTCCTCGGGCTCGAGCCCGGCCATCGGCGCAGCGACCATCAGGCGGTCGGTTGTGCTATAGACCTTCACCGGGACCCGCTGGGCTTGTGCGTGCTCTTGCATGTGTATTCCTCCATTTCTCACAAGGTAGCGTCGCGCTATCGTTCGCTCCGCCCCGATCATCGCTCGTCACGGGCGTGCGCGTGCGCTGGCGGGCTGGTCGCCTCGATCGCGGTGAATGGCTCAAGGATGCGATAGGTATGTATCGATCCTTTGGGCACTACCCACGAGTCACCGGGCGCGAGCAACACCATCTGACCCTCGATGTGCAATTCGGCGCGACCACTGATGACATAGCCGACCGTCTCATAGTCGCGCTGTGTTGGTGGTTTCGGTTCGCCCGCCGCCTCGGCCTCCCACAGGCGCATCGCGACATGGATGCCTGAGGCCAGGTACTTTTGTCCCATCGCCCCTTTCGGCGAATGTGCCGAATTGACTTTGGTTACACTTGTATCGCCCATAGCAGTCTCCTCCCTGCTTGTGGCACGGCAAGAGCCATGCCCTGGCCGCGGCATACGTTTTCCAGCATCCCTTCGCTGCGTTCGCAGCCGTATATATACGAGCACTATGCGAATGACACCGCCAATGCCCTGCGCTACGATCTGCCAACTTCGTCATGGCGCTCGTGGTGCGCAAGGAAGTCCAGTACGGAGTCACGACGCGGCAGCGAGGTATCGACCCCGAAGGCGGTCGTGGTCAGCGCCGCTGCCGCACTGGCGAAACGGCCTGCATCCGCCCAGGATCGGCCTTCCAGCCGTCGCACCACCAGCCCCGCCAGGAAGGCATCCCCGGCGCCCGTCGCGTCCACGCTTCGCACCGGCAGCCGGGGCAGCCAGTGCTCGCCGTCGCGCCAGACCAGCAGATCGCCTTCGTCGCCAGCCTGGATAGCGACCGTGCCAACCCCGCGCGCCAGGAGTCGATCGGCGGCCGCACGGGCTGACGCGCGCTCCCGCACCGCGATCCCGGTGATCGCTTGGGCCTCACGGGCGTTCGGCTTGATGATATCGACCACCCTGAGCAAATCGTCCGGCAGATCGCGCGGCGGCGAGGGATCGAGCACGACCAGCGTGCCGCCAGCACGGCCGAGGCGCGCCGCCGCCTGTACGCACTCCAGCGACACCTCGAGCTGGGTGAGGACCGCGCGGGCCGCTCGGATGGCATCCGCCGCGGCCTCGACATCCGCAACAGTCAGGCGCTGCATGGCGCCCGGTGCACTCAGGGTCTGCTTCTGACCCTGCCGATCGACCTGGACCAGCACCACCCCGGTGCGCGCCTCCGCATCGCGCGCGATGAAGCGGGTCGCAACCCCTTCGGCGTACAACCGGCTCACCGCCTCATCGCCACGGTCGTCGTTGCCGACACACGCGACGAGCGCCGTATGCGCGCCCAGCCGCGCCGCTGCCGCGGCCTGATTCAGCCCTTTGCCGCCCGGCGCCGTATGAAAATCTTCGCCCTCGACCGCGTCGCCTGGCCCGGGCAGCTTCGGGCCGCGCACCATATAGTCGGTGTTCGCGCCGCCCACGACCAGGATGTCAAACGGCTGCATATCGTTCATGGCTGCCCTCTCCTGCGCGGCATCGCGATTCTGCAAGCGGGCGCGGTCCGCATCAATGTCTGATTGCGCGCACGACGTGCGGCAATGTGGTCGCGGACCGGGGCTGTTCGACTGGGCTCTCACGCAGGACGGAGAGCAGGAGCGCCCCCAGCCCGACGAGCTGCAGGACAAAGCGCGCCGCGTGGGAGTACTCCCACTGATCGCGCAGCCGGGTCCAGTCCGCCGGGATCGATGCGGCCGTCCAGGTTCGGATCTCGGCATTCACCGGGAAGATGAATACCCACCAGATCGCTTGCGCGACGATCAGGCAGATGGCGCCGGCCAGCGTCAATGGGAAGGCTGGCCGGCGCTTGCGCACCAGGAACGCCAGCCCAACCGCCGCCAGAATCGAGCCGATCTCGATGGCGATACCGGGTGCTGTCCCAAATGTCAGATACAGGCTGTTATTGACCCGCGCATAGAGCTGTCCGTCGTAGCGCATCTTGGCTGGCAGCTCCATAACATGGCAGAACGCCATCCCCAGGTTGAGCGCCGTGACGATCAGCGTCACGAAACGCCAGGTTCTCAGCAACATCATCACCTCTTATTTATGATGCCCGTCAGCTCCGCTTCTGTCCAGTCTGAATCGTGACATCGCGAAATTCGACGTCGACCGGCTCGGCAAAGCGCTTGCCGTTGATCTTGTCGTGTCGCATAAAATCGGGCGGCTCGACCCGCACCCGCAGGGTGTAGGTGCCGTCACCTGGCACGCGCCAGTTCCGGCCGTAGTGGTATAGCCACGGGTGCCAGAGGAACGGCTGCTGATGGGTACCGATCTCCTTCCCGGCGCGGTCGAGGAGCGTGGCATATACGGTGAGGCCAGGAATGAAACGACCATCCGCAGCGCCACGTACGACGACCTCGACGTGGGCATTCTCGTCCTGGGGATCCTGCCACTCCAGTTGCCCCTGGCGCATCTGGTACATGCCCTCCGCATGCTCGACGGCGTAGCCGACCAGATAGTCACCCGCGTGTTGCTCTGCGCCGTGTGCCTCTTGCTTGGTCATGGTCTCCACAGCCCGCTGAAAAGCCGCGCCCTGCGCCTTAGCGAGCGCGATCTGCTCTTCGTTCGTCTCGTCACTCGGACGCACTGCGACTCGCTCGTGCTCGGTTCCTTGACTCATATGGATTCCTACCTTTTCCATGCCAGAACATCTAATCCTACCCAGGCAGCTGCATACACTATGCCACAATCGGAAGAGGAGCGGAACAACTCACGCCGCCGCGGTGTAGCGCTCCTGGATTGCCGCCTTGATCGCCGCGCGGCTCTCGGCGGCGCCGATCTGCGGCTGCTCCGCGATCTGCGCCGCTTCGTCGGCGAGCACCTCGTCCTTGATCGACTCCCGAAACCAGCGTGCGTAGTCGCCCTGGCGGAGATGGAAGAGCCATGTCTCGTCGTCCACGCCCTCGGCGATCTGGTTGAACAGCATGAGGTTCTGGGCGCGCAGATTGAGCTTGCCCGTGGGGCCGCGGAAGTAGAAGCTCTTGTCGGCGCCCAGGTTGCCCTCGGCGTACTTGCGCAGGTGTCGGCGCCGCTCGCCGCGCGGCGGGGCGAGCCGCAGCCGGAACGGTGGCTCGCCGCTCGCACGCGACCAGACCAGGGCCTCGCCGGCCTCGAGCTTGATCGGCGCGATCGGCGAGAGCCGCTGCTCGCGTGGCGCTGCGCCGTCGCGCGACCGCTCCAACGCCGCGCTGAAGGCGCGGATGGCTTGCTCCGGTGCATCCCCGACGGTAATGATTGTTTCTATCAACGATAGGACCGCGGTCGCGACATGGTCGGGGTGGACAGTGATCAGCAAGAGGCCGCTGAGCTCCTGTGGCAGAGTCGTCGACGATGGGCGCCAGGAGGTCGGGAGCAGGTGATGGGCTTCGTCGATCACGATCCAGTGCGGCCGGCCACTCCGCGCGCGCAGCTCCTGGAGCCGCGGCAGCAACTGCTCGAAGAAGGTCGGACGGTTGACGATGCCGATGCCGAGCATGTTGACGATCGCATTCTGGTCGGACTTTTCGAGCAGGTCCATAATCGCGTCGACACTTGGCTCGCGATCAGGGTCGCCCAACACGACCGTGCCCTCAAACGACTCGTAATCGCCCTCCGGGTCGATGATGCAGAACTGGTACTGCTGCGCGGCCAGCCGCTCCAGGATCGCGGTCGCAATCGTCGACTTGCCGGATCCGGACGAGCCCGTGAGCAGCAGGTTGGTGCCGTAGGGCTTGAGATATACTTGCTGCTCGTCATGGCCCACACGCGTGCCCAGCAGGATCTCGTTACTTTCCCGACGTGGTGTCAACTCCGCGAGGTCGGTGGCAATGATCATGTCGATGAGCTCGACGACAGCGGCACCGTGGTCGGCCGCAGTCAGGTAGTCGGCGCGCTCCTTGACCATCGGCAGTGCGTTGCTGACCGCCACCGCGCACTCGCACAGGCGCATGAACGCGTGGTCGTTCTCGGCGTCGCCGATGCCGACGACGTTGTGTGGCGAGAGCCCAAGCTGCGCCAGCGCGGCGCTCAGGCCGGCGGCCTTGTTGATCCCCGACGGCAGGACCATGACCGCGCCCTTGTTAAAGATGACTTGCAGCTCCAGCCCGAGGTCGCGGATCGTCGTGAGCACGATCTCTTCGTTGGGATGCCAGGTCGCGACGATCACCCGCCCGACCGAGAGCGGTGTGACGCCAAGCTCGCGCAGCGCGTTGACGAACACGTCGGGCGGGGCTTCGCCAAGCGGCTGCTCCTCGCGCGTGGCCGGGCAGTAGAGCAGCGCGCCGTTCTCGGCCACCACACGGTCGAACAGGTCGAGGCGCGGGAAGACCCGCAGGAGATCGGGCAGCTCGCGGCCGGTGACCAGGATCAGCTTGCGCCCGGTCGCGCAGAGGCGCTCCAGCGCCGCCACTGTCGCTGGGCTGACCACGCCGTTGTGGGCAAGCGTCCCATCGTAATCAGTCGCCAGTGCGAAATAGCGCATCGATATCCTCCACGATGTCCCACAGATGTCGCGTCGCTCAGACCTGCCCCACGGTGCGCTGCACCTCGGATGGCGCAAGATACTGATTGAACCAGTCGCGCGCCAGCAGTGCGGCCTGCTCCAGCGTGCCCGGCTCCTCGAATAGGTGCGTCGCCCCTGGGATGATCTCCAGGCGCTTCTCGCAGCGCAGCTGTGCCAGCGCCTCCTGATTCATGCCGATCACTGGCACGTCGCGCCCGCCGACGATCAGCAGCGTGGGCGCGCGGACATGCGGCAAGGCCGGCCCGGCCAGGTCAGGCCGGCCGCCGCGCGAGACGACCGCACCGACTGCTTCAGGCCGCTGTGCCGCAGCGACCAGCGCCGCGCCACCGCCGGTGCTCGCTCCGAAGTAGCCGACCCTCAGCAGGCGCGTATCCAGCTCCTGCGCGAGCCAGTCGGTCGCGCCGACCAGCCGCTCGGCCAGCAGCCCGATATCGAAGCGCAGCTGGCGAGTCCGCAGGTCCACCGCATCTTCGTCCGCGGTGAGCAGGTCGATCAGCAAGGTTGCGAGCCCGCCTGCCTGCAGCACATTCGCGACATACCGATTACGTGGGCTGTGCCGGCTGCTCCCGCTGCCATGGGCGAACAGCACGATCCCGTAGGCGCCTGCGGGCAGATGCAGGTTGCCTTCGAGCGTCACTGGGCCAGCTGTGATGTGGACCAGGCGTGCTTCACTATAGTGTTTAGCTTCAGGATGCATACGATATCCTCCATCATCGGCGCTGCATGCGAGTCCTCACATTACTGTCCGGAGGGGAACGTCTCCGGCAGGTCACCCCGCTCCCAGCCGGCGGTGCGCTCCAGCGGCTCGACCGCCCGCGTCTCGTCGATGTGTATGATAGCGTCGAATTGGTCAGGCAGACGGGCGTGAAAGTAGTGACTCCAGCGCTCGGTTTCTGGCCGGTAGATCACACCGATCGCCCGCTCCAGCCGCGGCTCGCGCAACCGATCCAGCACGATGCCGCCATCGCGCAGCAGGAGCATGAAATTGCGTGGCGCGCTGCTCGACCCGCTGGTCGGCGCCCCCACCGCACGCTCGGCACCGACTGCGCTCGTGCTCACGGCGTGGAACAACGCCTCGTAGCTGTCCGGCAGGGCCGCGCGCACGCGCTTGCGCTCGATCGGTGCATCCCAATCCGAGGCGGCGGTGACGGTGCCGCTGTAGGTGCTGAAGCCGACCAAAATGGCCTCGTGGCCGTATCGCTCGCGCACGAGCTGGCCGACGTTCAGCTCGCCCGCTTGACCCATCTGGGTCGCACGCGCATCGCCGAGATGCGAGTTGTGCGCCCAGACCACGACCTTCGCACGCTGCCCCTGGCTGCTGAGGTG
>WNFV01020170.1_pt1 | contig 11411 bp, 20 predicted proteins | sample 5400101 | NCBI WGS metagenome assembly WNFV01 (sample SAMN13153361, study PRJNA577476) | soil metagenome | isolation source: 115 cm soil or saprolite under grassland replicate 1 | place: USA:California | collected 2016-06-15
CGCCGCACCAGGGTGAAGGCTCATGATGAGAAGAACGAGTGTCATATCGGCGATCGCGTGCTTATCGTCGAATGCCGTCCGCTCAGCCGCGATAAGCGATGGCGCGTGAGTAAAATCCTCGAGCGGGCACAGGCGACGGCGGAACTGAAAGCGGCCGGCGCTTAGGATTTATTTAGCGGGGCGGACAAGGTTGATACATGATCCAGACGCGAACGACGTTAGATGTGGCCGATAATTCCGGCGCCCGCCGAGTGCAGTGCATTAAGGTGTTGGGCGGCAGCAAACGCAAGTACGCCTCCATTGGCGATATCATCGTGGTGTCAGTGAAAGAAGCGATTCCCAATGCCAAAGTTAAAAAGGGCGATGTGATGAAGGCCGTGGTCGTGCGCACGGCTAAGGAGTTGGGACGGCCCGACGGGACCTATATCCGCTTCGACAATAATTCGGCGGTGCTGATCGACAATCAAAAAGAGCCCATCGGAACGCGCATATTTGGTCCGGTTGCGCGCGAGCTCAGGGCAAAGAAGTTTATGAAGATTATTTCGCTCGCGCCCGAAGTGTTGTAGTCGGAATCGAGGAGAAGTTGCCCGTGCAGATTCGCAAGAACGACAGTGTCATGGTGATCGCCGGCAAGGAACGGGGCAAGACCGGCAAAGTGCTCCGGGTCCTGCGGGATGAAGACGCTGTTATTATCGAGAGAATCAATATCGTCAAACGGCATACCAAGCCGCGTGGCCCTCAGCAGCCGGGTGGGATCGTCGAGAAGGAAGCTTCCATCGATGTTTCGAATATCATGATCATGTGTGACAAGTGTAACGCGCCGGTGCGAATTGGCCGAAAGATCCTGGCAGACGGCAAGAAGATTCGCATCTGTCGCCGCTGCAAAGAAGCATTGGATTAGTGAATTGACATGGCACGCTTAAAAACGAAATATCAGAGCGACGTGGTGCCGGCGATGATGAAGGAGTTCGGTTACAAGAACGCCATGCAGGTGCCGCGGCTCGACAAGATTACCGTAAACGTCGGCTTGGGCGAGGCCACGCAAAATATCAAGGTCATCGATACAGCAGTGACGGAAATCACGGCCATCACCGGCCAGAAGCCGGTCGTCACCCGCTCCAAAAAGGCGATCGCTAATTTTAAACTGCGCGAAAACGTGCCGATCGGCTGCATGGTAACGTTACGGCGCGAGCGCATGTATGAATTCTTGGACCGCTTGGTTCATGTGGCGCTGCCGCGGGTGCGCGATTTCAAGGGAATTTCTGAGCGCTCTTTCGACGGCCGCGGAAACTATTCACTGGGCTTGCGCGAGCAGGTCATGTTTCCCGAGATTCAGGCCGACAAAGTCGAAAAGGCCCGCGGTATGACGATTACAATCGCTACCACGGCGAAATCCGATCAGGAAGGTCGAGCTCTGCTCAGATTCATGGGCATGCCATTCGCGAGCTAGTCCGGAGGGAGAGATAAATTGGCCAAGACCTGTCTTCGCATCAAAGCTGAAAGGCCGAATAAGTTCAAAGTGCGCGAGTATAACCGTTGCCCGCTTTGCGGCCGGGCACGGGCTTTTTACCGCCGTTTTCGCATGTGCCGGCTGTGCTTGCGCGATCACGCCCGCAAAGGGCATATTCCCGGACTCATTAAGGCCAGCTGGTAGGTTGCGGAGAGAATTATGTCAATGACCGATCCAATCGCCGATATGCTAACACGCATTCGCAACGCCTCGCGGGCGCGCCATCAAAAAGTCAGCGTGCCTTGGTCGAGGTTGAAAGAAAGTATTGTCAAGGTGTTGATTAACGAAGGCTATCTCAAAGAACAAAAGAAAGTAAAAGCTGCCGTCGGAGCGGGCGACGAAATCGTTATTCAGCTCAAGTTCGACCGGGAGAACCGGCCGATTATCTCGGGCCTAAAGCGCGTCAGCACTCCTGGGCGCCGGGTCTACGTCGGTGCCAATGAGGCGAATCCCGTACGCAAAGGCCTCGGCATTAACGTCTTGTCGACGCCCAGGGGGATTTTGGTCGACCGCGAGGCCCAAAGAGCGAAAGTCGGCGGCGAACTGATCTGCTCGGTGTGGTAGGCTCAAGCGAGGTGTAAAGGTGTCACGTATTGGAAAGCTGCCGGTAACGATTCCTGCGGGAGTCAAGGTCGCCGTCGACACCGACGCGGTTCGCATGGAGGGGCCGAAGGGAAAACTGCAGACGACTGTGCCGACCGGCGTCAATGTACAAGTCGAGGGCAACGTCGTGCGCGTCCTGCGCGCCACGGAGGATCGAAAGATCCGCGCGCTGCACGGACTTACGCGCAAGCTGATTGCCAACATGGCGCAAGGTGTTAGCCAAGGATTCAGCCGCGTGCTCGATATCAACGGTGTCGGTTATCGCGCCGAAGTGAAGGGACAGGAAATCCACATGACTTTGGGTTATTCTCATCCGGTGGTCTTTCCGCTGCCGCAGGGGGTGACGGCTTCGGTGGAGCGCCAGGTGATCATCACTCTGAGCGGAGCTGATCGTCAACTGCTCGGTGAAACGGCGGCGAAAATTCGCAGCCAGCGGATGCCGGAGCCCTACAAAGGCAAAGGCATCAAATATCGCGAAGAGTTCATCAAGCGTAAGGCGGGCAAGGCGGTGGGTTCGGCGGCTGGAAAGTAGAGCGTTAGGGAAAAGGATGGCGAATAAGCGGAGAGATAGCGCGAGGCTGCGCCGAAAAGCGCGCGTGCGTGAGAAAGTAATGGGCACTGACGCGCGGCCACGGGTTTGCGTATTCCGTAGCAACAAGCATATCTATGCGCAGTTGATATCCGACGACCAGGGAAAAACTCTAGCCACTGTTTCGACCTTGTCGAAAGAATTAGCCGCCGGGAGCAAAAAGAACAAAGGCGTCGAGGTGGCTAAGCAAGTCGGAATCGTCTTGGCCAGAGTCTGCAAGGAAAAAAATATCACCCGAGTGGTCTTTGACCGCAATGGGTTTCTCTACCACGGCCGGGTGAAGGCCCTGGCTGACGGCGCCCGCGAGGGTGGATTAGAGTTCTAAACAGTCATTGAACGTGAGGTCGCTTTGGAACGAATCGATCCGCAGGGATTAGAGCTTAAGGAAAAAGTGGTGCACATCAGCCGGGTGGCCAAAGTCGTCAAGGGAGGCCGCAGGTTCAGCTTTAGTGCGCTGGTCGTCGTCGGCGACAGCCGCTCTTTGGTCGGTTACGGCATGGGCAAGGCGAAAGAAGTGCCCGAGGCAATCCGCAAAGGCTTGGAGCAGGCTAAGAAAAATTTGATTCGCGTGCCGGTCATGGACGGAACTATCCCGTTCGAAGTCACCGGCCACTTCGGCGCAGGCTACGTGATCCTCAAACCGGCTTCGGACGGAACCGGCGTCATCGCCGGTGGCGGCGTGCGCGCGGTCGTTGAAGCCTCCGGTATTCAGAACGTTTTGACCAAATGCATCGGATCCCACAACCCGCATAATATGGTCAAGGCGACGATCGCGGCGCTCAGCGATCTGCGCGCGCCGGAAGAAATCGCGGATCGGCGCGGTAAAGCGCTGGCGGAGATTCGTTAATCATGAGACTTGATGAGCTAAGACCCGCGGCGGGTTCGAACAAGAAGCGCAAACGCGTCGGACGCGGCGACGGCTCCGGGCATGGCAAGACCTCCTGCCGGGGCCACAAGGGACAAGGCGCGCGCTCCGGCGGTAACGTCCAACCGGGGTTCGAAGGCGGGCAGATGCCCTTGCAGCGTCGCTTGCCCAAGCGTGGTTTTCACAATCCGTTTCGCATCGAAATGTCCGTGGTCAATCTCGGCCAGCTTGAGTTGCTTCCGGCGGGAAGCGAGGTAACGCCGGAAAGCTTGAACCAGCAAGGATTGGTGACGGGTAAAAATCGCCGAATCAAAATTCTTGGCGACGGTGTGTTATCGAAAGCTTTAACGGTCAAGGCCCATGGATTTTCCGCCACGGCGAAAGAGAAGATTGAAGCCGTGGGCGGCAAGACGGAGCTGATCACGCAACATGCTTAGCGGTTTCCAAAACGCATCGCGAATTCCCGAACTGCGCCGCCGGCTGTTCTTTACGCTGGGGATGCTGGCGGTGTACCGCCTCGGCGTCCATGTGCCGACGCCGGGCATTGACCGCCAGGCAATGGCGGCGTTTTTTGAACAGCAAAAAAATACCTTATTTGGGTTTCTTAACCTTTTCTCCGGCGGCGCGTTAGAGCAGTTCTCGGTCTTCTCCTTGGGCATCATGCCGTATATTAGCGCGTCGATTATTCTTCAGCTGTTGACGGTCGTGTTTCCCTATCTGGAAAGATTGTCGAAGGAAGGGGAGATTGGCCGCCGTAAGATCACTCAATATACTCGTTACGGCACCGTCGTGCTGTCGATTATCCAAGGGATCATGATCAGCGTCGGCTTGGAAGGCACCCAGGGACCGGGCGGGCATAGCCTGGTGTTGAATCCGGGCTGGAGTTTTCGTTTCATGACCGTGATCACGCTGACCTCGGGGACCGCTTTCATTATGTGGCTAGGCGAACAGATTACCGAGCGCGGCATTGGCAACGGCATCTCTTTGATTATCTTCGCCGGAATCGTCGCCCGGCTGCCATCGGCGGTCACGACGACTTTGCAATTCATGCGTGAAGGCGAGTTGGGGCCGCTGATTTCGTTGGTGATCCTGGTGTTGAGCGTCCTAGTCGTCGGCGCGATCATATTCGTCGAGCGCGGCCAACGGCGCATTCCAGTGCAGTACGCCAAACGCGTGGTCGGACGCAAAATGTACGGCGGTATGACTTCGCATTTGCCGTTAAAGATCAATACCGCGAACGTGATACCGCCGATCTTTGCCTCGTCGATCTTGATTTTCCCGGCGACATTGGCGCAATTTGCCAATCACCCCTGGGTGCAAACGGTTTCCGGCGCGCTGGCGCCGGGCACTTGGTTGCACGATTTAGTCTACGTCATTCTAATTATCTTCTTCGCGTTCTTTTATACGGCGGTGGTGTTTAATCCGAGCGACGTCGCGGAGAACATGAAAAAGGCCGGCGGATATATTCCGGGTATACGGCCGGGGCAAAAAACCGCGGAGTATATCGAGCGCGTGCTATCCCGTATCACGTTGAGCGGGGCGATTTATCTTTGTATCGTGTCGCTTTTGCCGACGATCTTGGTGCGACAATTTAACGTGCCCTTCTATTTCGGCGGCACGGCGCTGCTGATCGTCGTCGGCGTGGCGTTGGATACCGTCGCGCAGATGGAAACGCATCTGATTACCCGCAACTACGAAGGATTTATGAAGCGCGGGCGGCTGCGTGGCAGAAGAGGCTAAGCCGTGGCCAGCGGTGCGCGCATCGTATTACTGGGTCCCCCGGGTGCGGGTAAGGGAACCCAAGCAAAACTGTTGCAGGATGAAACCGGCGCCTGTCAGATTTCGACCGGCGATATTCTAAGGAAAGCCGTGGCGGAAAAAACTCCGCTGGGCAAGGAAGCTGCAGAGTATATCAATCGCGGCGCCTTGGTGCCGGATGATGTGATCGTCAATTTGGTTGCCGAGCGGTTAAAAGAGCAGGACTGTGAAAACGGGTTTATCCTGGACGGCTTTCCCAGGACGATCCCTCAGGCGCAGAGTCTGGACGCGATTCTCAAAACTAGGGGGCTTAGCCTGAATGGTGTTTTATCAGTCCATGTGCCGGAGAGCATTATTATCGAGAGACTAGCCGGCCGTCGGACCTGCAGAAGCTGCGGCGACCTGAGTCACGTGGTTTTCAATCCGCCAAAAAAAACCGGCGTCTGTGATCGCTGCGGCGGGGAGCTCTACCAGCGCGACGATGACCGGGAAGAAACGATCGCCAATCGCCTCAAGGTATACGAGAAACAAACCGCGCCGCTGGCCGATTATTATCGAGAGCGGGGTTTGCTGAGGGAAATCGACGGCGTCGGCGATGTCGATGAGATTCGCGCCCGAGTGGCCAGCGCTTTAGGAGATTTCGTGACGTGATCTCGCTCAAGTCGGCTCGAGAAATCGAGATCATGAGACGGGCGAATGTAATTGTTGCGGAGGTCCTGCAGGAGCTGAAACGGCGCGTCGCGCCTGGTGTGACGACATTGGAATTGGATGCGATTGCCGAGGAGCTGACGCTAAATAAAAAGGCGATTCCCGCGTTCAAGGGATATAACGTTGCGGGAAGAGTTTATCCGTGCTGCCTGTGCGCCTCGATTAACGATGAGATCGTCCATGGTATTCCGTCCAAGCGCGCGCTGCGCGAAGGCGATATCATTGGCCTCGACTACGGGGTCATTTACGAAGGTTACTACGGCGACTCGGCGATTACCGTGGGCATAGGCCCCGTGAGTGGAGATGCCCAGCGATTAATGGATGTCACCGAGCAATCGCTGTACAAGGGCATCGAGCAACTCCATGACGGCAAGCGGCTGGGCGACCTTGGCGCCGTGGTACAGGGTATCGCCGAGGGAGCGGGTTTCTTGGCGAGCCGGACCGGGGGCTGCGTTTAAAGGAAGGCATGGTGCTGGCGATCGAACCGATGGTGAACGCCGGCACCTACGAGGTTGAAATCAAGGACGATGGTTGGACGGCGGTGACGAAAGATGGTAGCTTGGCGGCCCATTTCGAACATTCCGTGGCGATTACCAGAGACGGGCCATACATACTGAGTCAACTTTAACGCTTGAGAGCCGCATTCGGCAGAGCTTCCTATGCCAAAAGAAGACGCGATCGAAGTCATGGGTACGGTGCTAGAGACGCTGCCCAACGCGATGTTTCGTGTGAAATTGGAAAACGGGCACAAAGTGCTGGCCCATATTTCGGGTAAGATGCGCATGCACTACATCAAGATATTGCCCGGCGATAAGGTGAAGATCGAGCTGTCCCCCTATGACTTGGCGAGGGGGCGAATCATCTTCCGTGAGCGTTAAAAATAGGAGCGGTCGTGAAGGTTCGAGCCTCGGTCAAGAAGATCTGCAACAAATGCAAAGTGATTCGCCGCAAGGGTGTCGTGCGGGTGCTATGTGAAAATACCAAGCACAAGCAGCGGCAAGGCTGATCGGTGATTCACTAGAATCCGAGAGAGTAATGTTCGTTTTGAAACTTCGAACGGAGTGAGCTTATGGCGCGTATCGCGGGCGTTGATTTGCCGAGAAGCAAAAGAATGGAAGTCGCGCTTACCTATATTTTTGGCATAGGGCGCAGTTCCTCGCGGACTATTTTGCAGCAAGCCGGCATTTCGCTGGATCTCAAGAGCGACGACTTGAGCGACGACGACGTCGCCAAGATTCGTCAAGTCATCGACCAGAGTTTTAAAGTCGAAGGCGATCTTCGACGGGAGGTGACGGGAAACATCAAACGCCACCTCGACATGGGCTCATACCGCGGCTTGCGCCACCGCAAGAATCTACCGGTTCGTGGCCAGCGCACCCATACCAATGCGCGCACTCGCAAAGGACCGCGCAAAACCATCGCAGGCAAGAAGCCGGCGCCGTCAAAGGGCTAACAGGAGAGAGTCATGGCAGACGCCACCGATGAAAAACCAAAGACCGAAGGGCAAGCGGAGCAAAAAGCCAGCGAACGCGCCGCGCGCAGAAAACGCGGGCGGAAGAACATCGCCGAGGGCGTGGTTCATATTCACTCGACTTTTAACAACACCATCGTCACGATTACCGATTACCAGGGCAATGTAATTTCCTGGTCCAGCGCGGGCGCGATGGGGTTCAAAGGATCGCGCAAAGGCACTCCATTTGCGGCCCAGCAGGCGGCCGACAGTGCGGCCAAAAAAGCCATGGATCACGGGCTACGAACCGTGCAGATCTTTGTGCGCGGTCCGGGGGCCGGGCGTGAATCGGCGCTGCGGGCTCTTCAATCTGCGGGGATCAATATCAGCTTGATCAAAGACGTTACGCCCATACCGCACAATGGCTGCCGTCCGCCGAAACGAAGACGGGTTTGATTATTAGAGGAGGAAAACCGATTGGCTAGATACACGGATTCTGTGTGCCGGCTCTGCAGGCGCGAAAATTTGAAGCTCTTTCTCAAGGGCGAGCGCTGCTATACCGACAAATGCGCCATTGAGCGGCGCAATTATCCGCCGGGAGAGCATGGCCAAGGCAGGCCAAAGTTCTCTGAGTACAGCATTCAGTTGCGCGAAAAGCAGAAGGTGAAACGAATCTACGGTTTGCTGGAAAATCAATTTCGCCGGACGTTTGCCGAAGCGGCGCGAACCAAAGGCATCACCGGCGAGACGTTGTTGGTCCTGCTTGAGCGCCGGCTCGATAGTGTTGCGTACCGGCTCGGCTTCGCGAGTTCGCGCGCCGAAGCACGATCGTTGGTGCGGCACGGCCATATCCTCGTCAATGGCAAAAAAGTGAATATTCCTTCTTACACGGTCCGTGCCGGCGATGTGGTTTCGGTGAAAGACCCGAGCCGCCAAATCGGCCGGGTTTTGTCGGCCATGGAGGGCGCCCAGCGGCGAGGCGTTCCCGATTGGGCGGAAGTGGACCGGGAAACCTACAGCGGGCGCATCAAAGTCTTGCCGTCGCGCGGCGATATCACGATGCCGATCAACGAGAAATTGATCGTAGAATTATATTCGAAATAAGCTCGAACTTGGGAGATGCTATGTCGACAATGTACCAGCATTGGACGGAATTGATCAAACCCAAACAATTGGAGGTGGATGATAAAACTCTTACCTCAACCTACGGCAAGTTTTATGCGGAGCCTTTCGAACGCGGCTTCGGTCAAACCGTGGGCAATTCACTGCGGCGCATCCTGCTGTCATCGCTCATGGGCGCGTCCATTGTCGCCGTGCGCATCAAAGGTATCTTGCACGAGTTTTCTACCGTTCCCGGTGTGACCGAAGATGTCGCCGACATCATCTTGAACTTAAAAGAAGTGCGCCTGCGGCTCAATGAAGGCGAACAACAAACACTCAAGATCGAGATCAAAGGTCCGGCAACGGTTCTCGCCAAGGACATCATCGCGCCGCCCGCCGTCGAAATCTTGAATCCCGATCAAAAGATTGCCACGCTTTCCCGCGACGCCAAACTGGATATGGAAATGTTGGTTAAGCTCGGCCGCGGATATGTTCCCGCGGAGAGAAACAAAGAAGAGGGCGCGCCCGTCGATACGATTTTTATCGACGCGGTCTTCTCGCCGGTGCAAAAAGTGAACTTCCTTGTCACCAATGCACGAGTCGGGCAGCGCACCGATTACGACCGTCTGACCTTCGAGGTCCATACTGACGGCAGCGTGAAGCCGGACGACGCCATGGCCTACGCGGCCAAAATTCTCCAGGACCAGGTCAGCATGTTCGTCAACTTCCAGGAGGAACCGCGCCCGGAAAAGCGCGACGACGGCCCGCCGATTCCGTTGAACGATAACTTGTTTCGCAGCGTCGACGAGCTCGAGTTTTCGGTCAGATCGCAGAACTGCCTGCAAAATGCCGACATCAAGTATATCGGTGAACTGGTTCAAAAGTCTGAACAGGAGATGCTCCGGACCAAGAACTTCGGCCATAAATCGCTGAACGAAATCAAAGAAATTCTCAAGGAGATGGGGCTCGAGCTGGGCATGAAGATCGATCGCTTTCCTTCTCGGGAAGAAATCGATGCGCGCAAACGCGCCGCCGAGAAGGAGCAAGTCTAGGTCATGCGCCATTTAAAATCGGGACGACAACTCAGCCGTAACTCCAGCCATCGCTGGGCGCTGATGCGCAATCTCATCACCGCTTTGCTGCGCGAAGAAAAGATTCGAACTACGGATCCCAAGGCGAAAGAATTGCGTCGCTGGGTGGATCGCGTGATCACCTTGGGTAAAAGGGGAGACTTGCACGCCCGTCGCCAAGTTCTGAGCATCGTCCAAGACAAGTCCGTGGTGCGAAAGCTATTCGATACCATCGCGCCGCGATTCAAGGATCGCCCAGGCGGCTTCACCCGGATCATCAAGATCGGCATCCGGCACGGCGACGCCGCGCAGATATCCGTGATCGAGTTGGTGACATCGGATAATGCCAAAGAAGGCTCCACAGGCGGCAGGCGGAGGCGGCGTCGAGCACGGCGGCAGGCGGCGGAGAAACAGGAAGCAGCGGCATAACGCGAACATACAATCGTTTTGGCTCGACAGCCTGCCGCGATTGAACAAGTCCGGCGGGCTGTTTTGTTTTGATTACCGAGTTCGGATCAGTCGTCATTTCGATCATCGATTCTGGCGTGCAAATGTTGCACTTCACGGCACGGCATGAGCGATAGACGACAGCAGTTTCACTTCAGATTCGGTTGCGGTATTTTTCACGGAGGGATCAAATGTCCAGAGTGAGCAAAGCAATCGTCATTTTGCTAATGAGCTTGGCGATTTTTGCTTGCGCGAAACAGCAAACCGCCATTCAGACTCCCGTTGAAAGAGGAAAGTATCTCGTTTCCTCAGGAGGGTGCAACGATTGCCACACGCCGAAGGTTGCGGGTCCGAGCGGCGCGCCAGTGTTGGATACGTCGAAGCTGCTCTCAGGACATCCGAGACATCCGAGAATGTCCCAGCGATCGTGACCTTTAGCCGCGCGGCGCTAAATTCTAGAGCAAGACATCAGTCGGGACGGCACGGTGGCATGATGTTCGATCGCGTCGTCGTGTGCTTTTGTTCCCTTCATAGTCATGATAATTAAGCCCGGTGGACCAATATACGCAAGGTGTTTTGCGGCGATCGCTAAACGATTTCTTGCGCGTTGAGCTGGATGAGGCAGCGCTCGACCGGCTTCAATGGCGCGATTTTGGCAATGGGCTCGAAATGTCCCGGATCGCGCGTGAAGGGCAGCGTGAGTTGGTTCTCTACCGGATCGCCGCCAACGCGTCAGCCGACGCTTTTTTGAAGCATGAGCACATCGGCGGAGAGTTTTATCTCGTACTGAAGGGCAAGATCGCTGACGAGACGGGAGCGTATGAAAAAGGCGACATTGTTTTTCTCGACCCTCGCTCTGTGCATACGCCGCGGGCGGAAGGCGAGACGGTCGTGCTGGTTTTTTGGCCGGCGGGAGTGCGCATCGTCGAGTGAATATTCGAACGGGGCTGATGCAGCTACGGAGGCAAAATGAAAACTTTGGGATTCATCGGCACGGGCGGCATGGGCAGCGGCATGGCGGCGAACCTGATCAAGGCTGGCAACAAATTGATCGTCAACGATTTGCGCCGCGAGCAATGCCAAGGACTTGAAAGTCAGGGGGCGGTTTATAAAGACTCGCCTAAAGCGGTGGCGGAGTCCTGTGAAATCGTGCTTTCGATGTTGCCTTACAACGAAGCGGTGCGCACGGTCGGTCTCGGCTCAGGCGGGCTGCACGAGGCCGCGAGCGGCGCCAGACTGTGGATCGATTTCAGCAGCATCGATAAAAAAACCATCGTCGCTGTCAATGGCGAGCTATCGAAAAAGGGTTG
>WNFV01011976.1_pt1 | contig 11410 bp, 11 predicted proteins | sample 5400101 | NCBI WGS metagenome assembly WNFV01 (sample SAMN13153361, study PRJNA577476) | soil metagenome | isolation source: 115 cm soil or saprolite under grassland replicate 1 | place: USA:California | collected 2016-06-15
ACGATCGGCCCGCCCCGTTTTGACCCGGCTGATCCGGTCGACGACGTCGCTGCCGTCGACCACTTCGCCGAAGATGGTGTGCTTGCCGTTCAGCCAGGGCGTCGCCGCCACCGTGATGAAGAATTGCGAGCCGTTGGTCCCTGGCCCGGCATTCGCCATGGCCAGCAGGTACGGCCGACCGAAGACCAGCCCCGGATGGATCTCATCGCCGAACCGGTAGCCGGGCCCGCCGGTACCTGTGCCCAGCGGGTCACCGCCCTGAATCATGAAGTCCGGAATCACGCGGTGGAAGATTGTCCCGTCATACAGCCTCGCGGCCGTCTTCCGACGGGTGCGTGGATCCGTCCATTCGCGCTGGCCTTCGGCGAGTTCTGTGAAGTTACGCACCGTCTCTGGCGCGTGCTCTCGGAGCAGCCGTACTACGATCTCGCCGTGGTTGGTCCGCAACGTCGCGGTGAGCGTTTCCGTCATGCCTGGCATCCTCCCACGAGCGCGCGGCGGCCCAGCAGTCTGTCGGCCAAGTCGGCAGACCAAGCGACACCATGCGTTAGCCGTTCGGATGCCGGGTACTCACCGTTGTGTCAGGCAGAATGTCACGGGACGGCAGGATTGCTCGCGCCCGTGGCGGGCAGTCTGCCAGACGGAGCCAATCTCAGGAGGTTGACGTGTCGCTCACGACCAGAAAGGGCCAGGCCGCGGCGGCGGCCGCGCGCGAGCGAGCGCGCCAGGCCGCGGAACAGATCGGGCCGGCAGCCAAGAGCGCGAGCGAAAACGCTGCCGTGCGGATTCATGGGGCCAGAAAGTGGGCGGCGCCGCGAATCGAGCAGGCGGCCCAGACCGTACAGGAGAACGTCGCTCCGAAGGTTTCGGCTGCGCTTGAGGCAACGGCGCAGCGGATCCAGCCCGCGCCGCAAGAGCTGAAGAAGCTCGGGCGGCAGGCGAGGCGGCGGGCGCGCATGGCGTCACAAGAGGTGACCGCGCGCCAGCGGAAGATCCTCGCCCGGACGCAAAAACCCGCACCACGCTGGCCGAAGGTGATGGGCGGGCTTGCGTTCGCCATGGCCATCGGTGGCGCGCTCGCCGCGATAGTCATGCGGCGCGGCCGTAGCTCAGACCAGACTGATCTCGACGACGCTGTGCCGGGGAGTCCGGCGAGCACAGACGAGGCCCGCTCAGCGCCCGCCGAGGCTGAGGCAGGCTCCGACGGCCAGGTTCGCACGTCCTAGACGTCCTGGAGGTCCGGCGAGCCCCGCTCGCCGGACCTTTGCGAGCACGCACAACATGCCCGGGCATGCAGCCGTGGCGCTGTAGCGCGCCATGACATCTGTCACCCGCAGGTGAGGATTCTCGTTACATGGCCTCCGCCCGCGGTGCCGCTAGCTTCCAGTTCATGACCACCTACCAGCAGCATGGCGCGCGGTCGGCGGTTGTCTTCGGTGACGTCGTCAAGGTCTACCCGAACGTCCGGGCGCTCGACTCAGCCTCATTTACCATCGGCCGCGGCGAGACCGTCTCGCTGCTTGGCCCGAACGGCGCGGGCAAGAGCACCGCCATCGACATCATGCTCGGCTTGCGGGCCCAGACCTCGGGCGATGTCTGGGTGCTCGGCATGGATCCCAGCGATGCTGTTGCCGCCGGGAGAATCGGCGGCATGCTGCAGACCGCCGGGCTGCCCGAGGCCTGCAAGGTTGGCGAGCTGATCACGCTGTTCCGCCAGCTTTACCGCAATTCCCGCGGCCAGGCTGAACTGCTCGAACTCGCGGGCCTCACCGAGCTTTCCGCCCGGCCGGTGGACAAGCTCTCTGGTGGCCAGATGCAGCGAGTCCGCTTCGCCCTCGCGCTGGCCGGACGTCCGGAGCTGCTGTTTCTTGACGAGCCAACCGTTGGGCTTGACGTGGAGGCGCGGCGCCACTTCTGGGCATCGATGCGCAGCGTGACCGCACAAGGGACCACCGTGTTGTTTGCCACGCACTACCTGGACGAGGCCGATGCGAATGCGGACCGGATCATCGTGGTGAACCGCGGCCGGATCATCGCCGACGGCCCGCCGGCCCAGATCAAGGCCTACACGTCGATGAGGAACCTTCGCGCCACGATGTCCGGCCCGAACCCTTCGGTGTTGCTCGCGCTGCCGGGAGCCGTCGATGTGTCCGTCCGTGGCGACTCGGTAACGATCAGGTCGGCCGATGCGGACGCCACGTTGCACGCCCTGTACTCGCCCGGCCAGCCGATCAAGGGCCTCGAGGTCGGCGGCGGTGGGCTCGAGGAGGCGCTGCTCGCCATGACGAGTGACGACCAGCCCGGGGCGGCGCTGGGCCCTCCGGAAATTCGTGATCAACTCGCGGTGTACTCAGGCATGGTTCGGCCATGTTCGCGAGCGGGCCGCAATTGGCCCGCGAACGTCAGAACGGCTGGATGCGCCAGCTCAGGGTGTCTCCGATTTCAGCGCGTGGGTGGTTCATAGCCAAAATCGTCCAGGGAATTCTTATGATTGTCCCAGGCTTGCTTGTGATGATCATCGTTGCGGTCGGCGGCGGCCATGTTCACTTGCCCGCAGCCAGGCTCGGCCTGCTTGCCCTGATCCTGGTGGCTGGCGCTGTCCCGTTCTGTGTGCTCGGGCTGGTCATCGGGCTCATGCTCGACGGCCAGACCGCGCAGGTCACCCAGATGCTCGTGCTCATCATCATGGCGTTCCTCGGCGGTATTTTCATTCCGTGGAACCAGCTGCCGTCCGGCGCCCAGGCCGTGGGCAAAATGCTCCCCTCGTATCACCTGTCACAGTGGGGCTGGGAGACCGTGGGCGGTAAGGCCTTCGACATGACGCACCCCATCGTGCTCGCCGCCTGGGCCATCCTGCTCGGTCTGGTCGCGGTCTGGCGATGGAGCAAGGAGGCCAGCGCCGGATGAGCAACCGGTTCGCGTCACCGCCCGCTCCGGCCGCGCGGTCCCCTTCACCGGCCGCCCCGGCTGCGTCGGCTGGCCGACCTGTCCCGGGAGATGATGGCGGCATGCTGGGCCAGCAGGACGGCCGGGATCAGCCTGGCGCCCGTGCTCACGAGGGTCAGCCGACCGCGGTACCCGTCCCGGCGGACGACTCCGCGGTCACCCCCTGCTGCGCACGGTCGGGATATTCGCGCTCGTCTCGGCCTTCCTGATACCGGCCCTGATCGAGCTCGGCCAGCGGCCTGGCGGGGTGGAACGGGTCGCGGTACTCACCGCAGGAACGGTTCTGCTGTATGTGGCCGTCTGGTGGACCAGCTTCGGGCCGGGCCCGCGGATCCGCGACGCATGGACGCTTCTCACCGCCAGCACGATCATCTTGCTGCTCGCGATCGCGCTTGTCATCGTGGGAGGCCCAGCGTGGTTCGCCTCGCTCGGGCTCGCGGCGGGAGCTGTCGGGCGACGTTGCCGGAACGCCCGGCAAGCCGTCATGGCGACCGCGGGCTGTTCCGTCCTTGGGGTGGTGCTGACCGAGTGGCAGGGTGCGAACTCGGGAACGATCCTGATTGCCGCCCTCGTGCCCCCGATGGCCACCTTCTTCTCCTATAACTCCGGCCGTCGCGAAGCCCTCATCGACGAGCTCCGGCGGACGCGGGCGGAGCTCGCCCGCACGGCCGTCGCGGACGAACGGCTGAGGATCGCACGCGACCTCCATGACCTGCTCGGCCACAGCCTGTCCCTGATCACGCTCAAGGCAGAGCTCGCGGGCCGGGTCATCGCCGCCGACCCGGATCGTGCCGCCCGGGAAATCAGGGAACTCGAGACCGTTGCACGACGATCGTTGGCTGAGGTCAGGCAGGCCGTGACGAGCTACCGCCAACCCCGCCTGGCCGCCGAACTGGCGACCGCACGCCGGATGCTGGCCTCGGCCGACATCGATTGCCGGGTGGATGCGCCCGAATCTTATGATCTCGCCAGCGAGGTTGATGCGCTGCTGGCATGGACGGTACGGGAGGGCTCGACCAACATCCTCCGTCACTCCGGCGCCCGGCATGCGGTCATCCGGATCTACATAACCGAGGCTGAAGCGGTGGCGGACTTGTCGGACGACGGCGCCGGGGCGATGTCACAGGCGGCGGCGCCCGGCTCGGGCCTCGCCGGTCTCGCCGAGCGAGCCGGGCGGATCGGCGGCCAACTCAGCGCGGGTTCGGACGGCAGGCGCGGCTTCCGGCTGCGAGTCCGGGTCCCGCCCGACCGCTTGATGCCAGAGTGATGCCTCGGTGAACGTACGCAGCATGATCGCCGAGGATCAGACCATGGTCAGGCAGGCCCTTGTCGCCCTCCTTGGACTGGAAGGCGACATCGAGGTCGTGGCCGAGGCAGCCAGCGGCGATGAGGCACTGGCCATGGCCCTGCTGCACCGCCCGGACGTGGCGCTGCTTGACATAGAAATGCCGGGACCTGATGGGATCGAGGTGGCCCGCCAACTGGCCGCGGACGGGTTCAGCGGGAAAACGATCATCGCCACAACCTTCGGCCGACCCGGCTACCTCAAGGCCGCGATGAGCGCGGGGGCCAGCGGGTTTCTGCTGAAGGACGCGCCGGCCGCGGATCTCGCCACCGCGATACGGCGGGTGCACGTGGGCGAACTCGTCGTCGACCCGGCCCTTGCGGCCGCTGCCCTCGCCGAAGGTGTCAGCCCGCTCACCCCACGGGAGGCCGAGGTGCTCGGCGCTGCCCGTGGGCATGCCGCGATCGCGGAGCTTGCGGCCACGCTCCACCTGTCACAGGGCACGGTCCGCAACCACCTGTCGGCCGCCATACAAAAGCTAGGCGCCCGCAACCGCGGCGAAGCGGTGCAGATCGCCGAACGCAAGGGCTGGCTCTGACTGACCCGGAGCCTGCTTGAGAACCCGGTTCGATGCGCCTGTCTGGTCGCCTGCGACCCGCTGCCCACCGCCCGTCACGAGTTCGTAGCGGATTCGCTTGACTGGTCGTCCACCCACAGGAACTCGTCGACGTTCAGCAAGCCGAGGATGGTGCGCGTCGGCTGCGGCAGGTCGGCAGGTACCGGTTCACGGAGCACACGTGGATTCCTGACGTGATGCGTGCGGCCTCTCGTGCGAAGCTGCGCTTGTCCGGCGGCGAGCACGTTCTTGACCCAGTCTCCGCGGCCGTAGGTCAACGCCACGATAAAGACACCGGGTCGGCGGAACACGTTCACCGGCGTGCTGTAGGTGCGGCCCGATCGCCGCCCTCGGTGGATGATGATCCCGAAACCCGGCAGGCGCCCGGCGACGACACGGGACACCCGGTTCGTCGCCACCTTGTTGAACCGGGCAATCGTGTGGGTTAACGGCACACAGCCATCTTCGCACGCACGACTAAATACGACCGGCCTGACTCGCTGCGAGGGTGCGCGACACATACGTAGGGGTCCCACATCTTGGCTGGTTATGAGGGAGTCTGGTTGTGGTATACGCAACCAGACGAGGAGTGCCCATGACCGAGCCGTCGCTTCCGGAGCTGGAGGCTGAGCGGGACCGGCTGCATGCGCGGCTGGCGGCGGTGGGCGACTTCCGGCGCGGGTCGGTGAGTGAGAACTACCGCAAGTGCGGGAAGCCGAACTGCGCGTGCGCGGCGCCGGATCATCGCGGTCACGGGCCGCGGTTCCTGTGGACCCGGTCGGCGGGTGCCCGGAAGACGGTTGGCCGCCAGCTGGCCGCTGCCGAGGTGGAGAAGGTGCGGCGGGAACTGGCCCGGCATGCGGAGTTCACCGCGATCAGCGAGCAGATCGCGGAGGTGAACGAGAGGATCTGCGAGGCCAGGCCCGTTGCCGGCACGGCTGCGCCTTTCGTGCCGGAGAGCGAAAAAGATGACATGAATGGGGACCCCCTCAGCTCAGCGCACGCTAAATGCGTCGGTATAAGTCAGGAGCGTGAGGAGGTCCCGATATGGCCATCGTAGGAGGGTTCGACATCCATCGTCGACAGGTCACCTTCGACTATGTGGACACGGTCACCGGGCAGGTGCGGCGGGGCCGGATCGCCCCGGCCTGCCGGGAGACGCTGCGGCAGTGGCTGGAGCGGTTCGCTGGGGTGGAGGATGTCACGTTCGCGGTGGAGGGCTGCACGGGGTGGCGGTTCGTGGTCGAGGAGCTGCAGCGGGCCCGGATCACCGTGCTGCTGGCCGAGCCGGCCGAGACCGCGGAGCGGCGCGGGCCCAAGCGCCGCGCCAAGACCGACAAGACCGACGCCCGGCACCTGCGGGTGCTGGTGGCCGAGGGCCGGGTGCCGTGCTCGTGGGTTCCGCCGGAGCACGTCTGCGAGCTGCGGGCGCTGCTGCAGCTGTACGCGGACCTGCGCCAGGAGCATGTCGCCTGGGCGCAGCGGATTCACGCCACCTTGTTCCACCTGGGCGCGCCCAGCCTGGCCGGGCAGCTGTCGGATCCGCAGATCCGCGCCCGGCTGGCCGCGCAGGGCATCGCGATGGGGCTGTCCCCGGCGGGCGCGCAGGCCGTTCAGGTGGCGGTGCGGATGTTGGACCGGCTGGAGGCCGAGCTGGTTCCGGTGCACGCGCAGATCGTCGCGTTCGCCCGCCGCCAGCCCGGGTGCAAGGCGCTGGCCCGGGAGCTGTACGGGGCCGGGTGGCTGGTCGCGGCGGTCATCTGGGCGTTCCTTGGCGACACCCGCCGGTTCTCCTCCTCCGCCCAGGCTGTGCGGCACTCCGGCCTGGATGTGACCGTTTACTCCTCCGACGGCAAGCGGGCCCCGGGGCACCTGTCCCATCAGGGCCCGCCGCTGCTGCGGTGGGCCCTGTTCGAGGCCGGCCACCAGGGCTCCCGTCAGGCATCCCCGGACCACCGGTACTACGCCGATGTCGCCGCGCGCATCGACAACAACCGGGCGGCGATCTCCGTGGCCCGCAAGCTGATCCGCCGCGCCCACCACATCCTGCGCCGCCTCGGCGACCAGGCCTACGCGCCGGTAACGGCCTGACCCGGGGAGCTGATGCGGGCTGGACGCGGCGGCCCCTCACACAGCCGATGCACCGTGGCCACCCCCCGTGGCCGACGTCCTTCCGGGCCCCTGCCCGCCGTCCCGTGCTCACACGAACGGGCGGCCTATAAAGACTGGCGCGGCCACACCGCGTGGGACCACCCCACCGATCATCATGTCGCCGGAACCAGCCAATGCGGTTCCGCGGACCAGAGGTAAGGCTGGGCGCCCGCCCACCCCGCACCCGCCAATCCCTAGGCCCCACCAGGAGGAACCCATGACCTGATCCGCGCCCCATCCCGTGCCGGCCGCCTATCGTGCGCCGGCCGCCACCGGTGTCAAGACCACGCCCCTGCGGGGTGGCCTCCGGCCAGTCTTGACTCCGGACGGCTCACCGGCGAAATCTGGCAGCGATCAGCCGGGATGGGGAGAACTGCACGCGTTGAACTGACGGACCCCAACAGGTAAGGGGGCTCTGCGAGGCGCTCGCGCGGGAGAAAGCCGCCGAGATAGGCCGCCTGGCGGCGGAGGCGGCCCGGTCACTGGGCTGCGATGCCGGCCTGGAGGCGGCCGAGGCAGTGATCCGCGCCGGGATGGTGCAGGCGGGCTGCGGCATGCTTGAGAAGCTGCTGGCCGCCGATCCCGGGTACCGGGGCCCGCGGGTGCCATGCGGCCAGGGGCATGAGGCTGAGTTCGTCGCCTACCGGGCTAAGGTGATCGACACGGTGCTCGGGGCGGTGACCCTCACCCGCGCCTGGTATCACTGCGCGGCCTGCGGTCACGGCGTCGCCCCCCGGGATGCCGAACTCGGTGTGGCAGGCGCGTCCCTGTCGCCCGGGCTGGCCGCGATGAACGACCAGGCCGCAGCCGCCGGGCCGTTCGCGGGGGGAGCCCGGCTGCTGGAGGACCTGGCCGGCGTGCGGCTGACCGTCAAGCGCGTCGAGCGGGCCGCCGAGGCCAGCGGCGCAGCCAGGGCCGCCGCGCTCCGGGACCGGGCCGCGCACATCACCGCCCGCAAGCTCGTGCCGCTGCCGCCGTCGCCGCTGCCGGACAAGCTCTATGCGGCGATCGACGGCACTGGCGTGCCGGTCACGGCAAGGGAGACGGCCGGGCGGGGCGGCAAGGCAGAAGACGGCCGGGCCCGGACCCGGGAAGTCAAGCTCGGCGTGTTCTTCACCCAGGACAAGGTTGACGACGAGGGATACCCGGTCCGCGACCGGGACTCCGCCAGCTACATCGCCACCTTCGAGCCCGCCGCCGTGTTCGCCGGCCTGGTGGAAGCAGAAGGCATCCGCCGCGGCGCGCACCACGTCCGGCAGTTCACCATCCTCGGCGATGGCGCGGCCTGGATCTGGAACATCGCCACCGCCAAGTTCCCCGGGGCCACCCAGATCGTCGACCTCTACCACGCCCGCGAGCACCTGCACGACCTCGCCCGCCTCCTGGAGTTCATGCTCCTGGACACGAAACAGGCCTGGCTCGACGCGCGCCTCGAAGACCTCGACTACGGCGACATCGACGGCATCTGTGCCGCCGCCCGCGCCTATCCCCTCGTGGGCGTGAAGAAGGACGACCTGGACACGGCCCTGGGCTACTTCCAGAACAATGCGCCCCGCATGCGGTACAAGTGGTTCCGCTCCCGCGGCCTGTTCGTCGGATCTGGCGCAGTCGAAGCAGGATGCAAGTCCGTCATCGGGCAGCGCCTCAAGCTTTCCGGCATGCGCTGGACCGTAGCCGGTGCCGACGCCATTGCCACGCTCCGCTGCCAGCGGGCCAGCCGCCCCGAAGACCAGATCTGGCACGCACCGCGCAACCAGACGCCAGCCGCCTGACCAGCCGCGCCCGCTAAACGATCTTGATCACCTACAAGATTGGCGCACACCCTCGCTGCGACCGAGGTGCCCGGAATGTCAGTACCGTCAGGCACAATGCGAAGGTGCTGCTCGATGAGCTGGTGAAGACCTCGGAAGCGGTGGCGGCCACCTCGTCACGCCGCGCCAAGGTGGAGGCCATCGCGCGTCTGCTGCGTCGCGCCGAGCGCGCGGAGGTACCGGTCGCGGTCGCGTTCCTCTCCGGTGAGCTCCGTCAGCGCCAGATCGGAGTTGGCTACGCGGCGCTGCGCGATATCGCCGGAGAGCAGGCCGCTGGCGAAGAGCCGCCGACCTCACCTCCCCTCACACTCACCGCGGTGGACGCGGCGTTCGCTCAGATCGGTATGGCCGTCGGCCCCGGATCCCAGGCCGAACGGCGCCGGCTGCTGACCGCCCTCTTCTCGGCCGCGACCCGCGCCGAGCGATCCTTCCTTGTCCGCCTTCTTGCTGGCGACCTGCGCCAGGGCGCGCTCGAAGGAGTCATGGTGGAGGCGATCGCCGCGGCCGCCGGGGTAGGGCCCGGCGAGGTCCGCCGGGCCCACATGCTCGGCGGGTCCTTGCTCGCGGTGGCAGCCGCCGCCCTGACGCCAAGTGCCTCCGCCCTGGAGGCACTGCGGAGCTTCCGGCTCATGGTTGGCCGGCCACTGCAACCGATGCTGGCAAGCTCGGCAGACAGCGTCGTCGCTGCTCTCGCGCGTATCCGGCCAGCAGCGGTGGAATGGAAGATCGACGGCATCAGAGTCCAGGTCCACAAGGACGGTGGCGACGTCACGATATTCACCCGGACGCTGGACGACGTCACGTCCAGGGTTCCCGAGGTCGTCGCCGCGGCTCGTGCCGTACGAGCCCGGAGTGCTGTGCTCGACGGCGAAATCGTCGCGCTTGGCGAGGACGGGCGGCCGCGCCCGTTCCAGGTCACGGCTGGACGCACCGGAGCCCGCACCGACATCGTCAGGCTCGCCGCGCTGGTGCCGCTCACCACCTTCTTCTTCGACCTGTTGTACGTGGATGGCAACGACCTGGTGGACTCGCCAGGCGCCGAGCGGTACGTCGCACTGGCCAACGCCGTGCCCGGTAATCTTGTTATCCCGCGCATCGTGACTGCCGAGGAGACGGAGGCGGCCGCCTTCTTCCGCGATGCGGTCAACAGGGGGCATGAGGGAGTGCTGGTCAAGTCGCTTGACGCGCCGTACGCGGCCGGGCGGCGCGGCACGGGGTGGATCAAAGTCAAGCCCCGGCACACCCTCGATCTTGTGGTGATCGCCGCCGAGTGGGGTCATGGTCGGCGCCGCGGCTGGCTGTCCAACCTGCATCTCGCCGCACGGGAGCCCGCGACAGGCGGGCACGTGATGCTGGGCAAGACGTTCAAGGGTCTCACCGACCAGATTCTCGCCTGGCAGACCGAGCGCCTACTGGAGCTTGCGGACCCTCCGCGCAGCCGTTCGGGCGAGAATAACGCCGCATATGGAGTCGTGCGCGTACGGCCCGAACTTGTCGTTGAGATCGCCTTCGACGGCGTGCAAGCCAGCTCACGTTACCCCGGCGGACTTGCCCTCCGGTTCGCCCGTGTCATTAGGTACCGGCCGGACAAGCGGGCGCAAGACGCCGACACCATCGCCACGATCCGGCAGATTGCGCGTGTCGGCGGAATCGGCTCGGCTGCGCCCGACGCCGCGAGCGACCCGGCCTCTTGAGCTCAGCCCTCGCCGCCGACGCGAAGCTGAACGGTCCGGTCCGAAAATAGCTCACGCTGGTTAGAAGGCCCTCACCTGGGTAATCTGCGCACTCGGTACGAAGGTGGCAAAATGCTCAGCAAGTCGATCTACATGGTTAGGTTAGCGGCGTTCTGCAGGAGGCGGGATGGCCCTGCCGGACTTCCTGGTGATCGGTGCACCGAAGGCGGGAACGACCGCCCTCCATGCGGCGCTCGCCCGGCACCCCGGACTGTTCATGTCGGCGATCAAAGAGCCGAAGTTCTTTCTCACCGCTGGCCCGCCTCCGACACGCGGGGGCCCTGGGGATGCCAAGACATACCGCGAACATGTCTGGCGCATCCAGGACTACGAGGCCTTGTTCGAGTCGGCTCCGGCCGGCATGCTCCGCGGTGAGTCAACGCCGTTCTATCTGTACGACCGCTCGGCGCAGGCCCGCATCCGTACTCTCATCCCGGACGCGAAGTTGATTGCGGTGCTTCGTGACCCAATTGAGCGCGCCCACTCGAACTGGACGCACCTGTGGTCAGCGGGCCTTGAGCCGATCGGTGACTTCGTGCAGGCCTGCGACGAGGAGGAGCGCCGGATAGCGGCCGGTTGGGCTCACTTCTGGCACTACACCCGGATTGGCCATTATGGCGAGCAGCTCCAGCACCTGTACACCGTGTTTCCCACCAAGCAGGTGCTGGTGATCCGGTATCGCCAGCTCCTCGAACAACCGGCCTCGACACTGGGCAGAATCTGCTCCTTCCTGCGCGTCGAGCCAGGAATCGTCGCCGAGGTGCCCAAGGAAAACGTCACCGCGCACCCAGAGTCGACACCAGGCCGCCGGGCGGCTGCGCGGGCGCTTCGTCTCGGCGCGGCCGTGGGCAGGTTCCTGCCGGGGTCT
>WNFV01028893.1_pt1 | contig 11410 bp, 8 predicted proteins | sample 5400101 | NCBI WGS metagenome assembly WNFV01 (sample SAMN13153361, study PRJNA577476) | soil metagenome | isolation source: 115 cm soil or saprolite under grassland replicate 1 | place: USA:California | collected 2016-06-15
AGACGCCGGCGGGCCCTCGACGGTGGCGAAGGGCTGAGCCGGGTTTTGCGGTATGCACGACCGCCAGGAAGAAGCCTAATGGGGGCTTCCGGGGCTGGTCATCCTTCGTGGACCCTTCGTGGAGCAGGCCGGTATGAATGACAGGCGACCGCCGGGCCATCCGGGAGGGTACGGCTCGGGTGAGGTCCGAGGGGGTCCGGGTGGGCAGGCCCGCTCCATCCCCGAGCGGATCAGGGACCGCATCCTCCGGCTCCGGGCCCGGGGCCTCGGCTCCCAGACCATCGCCGACCAGGCGAACGCCTGGCCCGTCCCCACCGCCCGGGGGGGACGGTGGTGGGCCAGCACGGTCCGTGCTCATGCAGGACGGAGCCCCCGATCCGGCTGAGGGGCTGCAGGCCCTGAATGTCGCTTCGGGCCGGAAGCGACACTGATAGGGAGGGTCGGACGCGGCCGCGATACCCCACTTCTCAGCTATCAAGAGCCGCAGGGCGTCACGTTTGTCACGATCGTGCAGTCACGCGGGTTCTTGGGCTCAAGAGGAGGCGGAGGATGTGGGGATCCGGACCCGGTCACCCGGGGCCTTCCATGATCCCCGGTGGGTATCCGCCGACTGTAGAGGGAGCGGTTCCCCGTCCCCTCTACAGTCGCGCATCCGTCAGCAGATCGTCGCGACCACCGTTCCAGTTCCCGGGTGACCGGGGCTCGGAGCATAGCCCGGGTTCGTCTGCACGACGACCAGGTGGAGCGTGTCGCCGGATATTGACGAGCCGGACCGGGTGATCGAGCTCGAGACGGTCACTGCCATGAACGACGGCACGGTTGCCGGCGGTGGGGGGCTATTGCCCGGGCCGATGTTCCAACCCGTTCCGCAGGCTGGGGTGTTCGGGTTCTGCGCGAATCCCTTGAACGATGCAGGCGCGGTCCCGCCGCTCAGGGAGTTCAGCTTCCACCATTGCGCGCCCCAGAACGTGACGGCCGAGCCGACCGCCGCCTTCCGGTCGCCGATCACGAACGCGCCGGGTCCGAGCGCGAAGATCAGCGTGTCGGCGCTGTCGGAAGCCGGCAGGTAGAAGGCGTCACCCGCGAAGCGTGCGGAGACAACGCCCGGGCCGAGCGGCTGGTTGACACCAGCGATCGGGCAGCTGGCATCGCCAGACCCGTTGGTCACGGCTGCACACGACTGCGCGCTCGCGCCGATGCCAAGAGTGAGGACAACGTTCCTGCCCGCTATCGGGCTCACGTCGTCCTCGAGCAGCTTCGCCGAGAGGTTGGCGGTGCCGCCGTTGGCGATGAGCGTGTCGCCAGTGTAGTGGATGGCCGTTTCCTCCAGCGTGACGACGTACGTCGAGGAGCCGGTGCTCGGGTTGAGCTGGGAGCTGCCGGCGAAGCTCGCATTCAGCGGATAGGTCCCCGCGGCCTCGCTCGGCGTGATGCTGCACGATGCCTTGCCGCTCGCGTCCGTAACGCCGGAACAGGTCTCGGCCCCCATGGTGAAATCGATTGTCTGCCCAGGCTCGGGTCCCCGGTTGCTGGTGAGCGTCGCTGAGACGGTGCCCGGGTCGTTGAAGTCGCTCGTCCCTGGCTCGACGGTGAGCGTCGTGTCCGCCTTGACCCAGGTCTTCGACGCCGCGTCGGTCGCCTCAGGGGTCCCGTCGCTGTTCGCGTCGAAGGAGGCGGTGATTGTGTCGGATCCGGCCACCGTGCCCGTATACGAGAACGTCGCCACGCCGCTGCCGTCGGTGATCCGATCGCCGGAGGCGCTGTTCGCTCCCGTCACCTCGAAGTGCACGGTCTTGCCCACCTGATCGATGCTCCCGCGCGTGAGATGCGCCTGCAGTGTGTGCGTCTTCCCGACCTGATTCGTCGCCGTCTTCGGCTCGAGGTCGATGCTGTAGGTTGCGGCCGTGTGCTCGCCCCTGACCGTCAGGCCGAACACGGTGTTCGGGCCAGTCCCGGTGTTGAAGTGCGAGATGACGGCCCCGCTTGCTATGTCGAAGCGGTAGACGTCTCCAGTGTCGAAGCTGGCGCTCCAGAATGACGTTCCGTCCGGGTCGAGGTTCAGCGCGAACCACTGGTTGTCGCCGGGAGCATCGTAAGTGTGGATGACGCTGCCACCCGCGTCGAGCTGGACGATCTCCTGCGTGTCGGCGACGAGCTCACCGCCGCCGGTCAGGATCCGATGCGCGTACGCGATCGAGCCCGGGAGCCCATTGGCGAAGTTGGATCCCTGCGTGTTCGTGCAGACGTTGAACGTCTTCACGCTGTGGCCCTCCGACGTGTAGCGCATCGTGCACTGGTTGGTTGCCAGGTCGATCCAGTCCGTTCCACGGTTCTCGAGCGCAGGTGAGAAGGAGCCGTTCGGGGTCCCCGACGAATCGAAGCTGAGGATCTTATGGGAGCCGTCAGCCTGCCCGACGTAGACGTTCCCAAGCGAGTCGAACAGGATCGACTCCGGGTTGGCGTTGTATCCGCTGCCGAAGCTGCCCATGTTGAGCCCCGCCGGTGAGAAGACGGTGACGGCGTTCGCGTTGAAGTCGGTCACGTACAAACTCCCGAAGGAGTCGAAGGCCATCCCGGTCGTGAAGATACCCGACCCCGTGCCAGTGTTGAGGGTCTGCACGAGCGTTCCGGACGGGGTGTACTCGCGCACGAGCCCGTTGCCGACCGAGACGAAGACGTCTCCGTTCGGAAACGCCTGAGCCGCCTGCTCGAACGTAAGTGCGGCAGACGCCGTCACCATCGCCACGACCAAGAGCCGCGACAGTATGCGCATTGCTTCCCTCCTAACTGGTGCCACCCGTGATTTGGAGCACCCGCAACCCAGAATCACTCTGTCCCATAGAAGCCTTCTGTCGGACTGCGCCCAGTAGCGCAATGCGGGGGCATCTGTTCTTAGTTTCCAACATCGCCCTTACAAGTCGAAATGTGAGTCACCCCTGCAAGAGCCGTCGACCGCATCGCGTCGATGGTGGAACAGGGCTCACCTCTCCTCGAGCGCGGTGCGACGAAGCCAGCTAGGCCTCGATCGCTGGTGAAGCATTGGCAATCACTCCGGAAGGCGGTCGTCGTGGAAATCAGTGTGATACGTGAACGAGGTATCCGTCCTCCTGTAGCGGCTACTGGACTAGTTGCTGCCTGCAAGCTTCTGCTTGACTTAACCTGCGACGCTTCATTGGCGTTCAGACAATCCACCGGTATTCCCTCCCGCCACTGGTCCCTCCTGCGTCCGACGTCCCCATCTCCCCATACGCTTTGCGGGCCCTCCTCAACAACTGGTGGGACCCGTCTGATGAGTCCTTAGCCCTCCCTGTCGAGTTCGTCCCGACGAACGTAGTCCCGCTCGTGACCCCACCGCATCCGCCGCCTGGGGGACTTCAGAGGGTGATTGTGGTATCCGCGCTCCACGCAGTAGCGGGTGGCAGACCACCACCATCCGGGCAATGTCAACGACGGTCGAAAACTGGACGATTCCGGGCGGTTGTCTCAAGCAGTCATCGCAACGCGGCTGGTCAGAACCTCGGTTGGAGTCCTCCATCCGAGGACCCTGCGAGTCGGCTGTTCAGCTAACGAGCGACGCTCGCCAGGTCGGCGGCGGTGTGGATCGACAGGTTGGTGCTCTTCGGGAAGTACAGGCGCAGGAGGCCGTTTTGTTCTCGTTGGAGCCCCGCTGCCACGGTGAGCGAGGGATCCCCGTGATCCGGGTGAACAGGGCGTGCTTGGTCATCTCGTTGCCCTGGTCCCAGGTGAGGGTGCCCCGCAGGTCCGCGGGCAGGCTGGCCACGGTGGCCGTGAGGATCTCGATGACGTCACGGAGGAGACCCACTGGGAAGACCCGTTGGCCGAGCTGGTCTTCCGTCGGCTCGGCTCGGGCGGCGGTCATGACGCCCTACGACACCGGGCCCATGGGCATGCTGTTCGCTGCGACCAGGCCGGATCGCACGGTGACCCGATCCCCCCGAACACGGCGGCCGATACGTAGCTGAGTTCGACGCGTACTTGGATAGCGCAGGCCTTGGCTACTGGCGCTCCCGTGCGTGGACCCGCGTCGTCCACGCTGCCGGTACCCGGGCCGCATGTCCGTGCCCCCGCCAGGAGTTCGGCGAGGCCTCTGGACATTCGCGCCCGAGCCGATCAGGATGACGACGCGAAGGGGGGACCATGAGGAAGATCTTGCTGCTGGGCATGACGCTGGCCCTGTCACTCACCGCCTGCAACTCGGGCAACAACGGCGCAGCTTCGGATGAAGGTCTGCAGAGGAAGGCCGACCTGTATGCGATCGATCAGATCGAAGCGAAGTGGCACCAGGCGTCTTCGACCAAGGACGTCGACCTGATGATGTCGCTATGGGCTCCAGACGCCACGTTCACGATAGGTTCGACCATCCTCACGGGAAAGAAGCAGATCCGCGATTTCTTCGTCAACCAGGCAGCTCCATTCCAGCCCGAGAACAACTGGGTCTCGGACACTCCCGCCTACAAGATCCGGACGACGGTGGACGGCGACAAGGGGACCCTGTACTTCGAGTGCCACTACATCGACGTCAAGACGGGCAAGGTGGTGCAGGTGGTCGGCGCGGATCAGGACGTGGCCCGGATCAACGGGCGGTGGCTGATCACCAGGTTGATCGCGGCAACACCGACCCTCAGTCCCTGATCTCCACGGAGGTCCTCGCGGATGGAGCCGCCGAGCCGCAGTCGCCGCCGGAGCGGGCAGAGACGGCCGGCCGACGTGAGTGAGCACCCGCAGGGAGCGGATGGCGGCCCCGCCGTGCGGAGGGGTTGGCGGGCGCTGCGCGGGGCGGACAACCCGCTGGTGCGAGCCGTCGGCCGCACGCCGTTCAGGGTCCGGACGAAGCTGCTCGTCGCCTTCCTCGTGATCGTCGTCCTCCTCTTCGTCCTGGGCGTCCTCGCCCTGTGGGTCTTGAGCGACTCGAACGCGAGGGTCGAGCGCCTCGGGGACGTGCAGCAACGGGCCACAGCCTACCGAGGGCTCCAGACGGAGGCGGAGCAGGCTCGGGTGCTGCTGGCCCTGCGCGGCGGAGGTGCCGACGCGCGCTCGTACATCGGCGGCGGCACGCAGTCATCGGCACCCAGCGGCCGGAGCCTGGTCTCGATCGACCGGACGATCAGGTCGACGCTCGCGCAACTCGGCCAGTCAGCCACCGTGGCCCAGCTCGGGTTCGCTCCGCCAGGTGACGAGGAGGGCTTCCTCACGCGGATCCGGCTGGACAACCGTCGGCTATCGGACGTGATCACGAAGATCACCCGGTTCGACCAGGCCGGAACCCCCGCCAAGGGTCTCGACCTCCAGCACGCCCGGGGCGAGCGTCTTGCCAATGACCTCAAGTCTCTCACCGGCAAGCTCGTGACCACGGCACAGCGAGAGACCGACACCCTGATCGCCCACAACCGCAGCTCGTTCGCATCCTCGCGGAGCCTCTTCATCGGCGTAGGTGCGGGGAGCGCCCTCCTGGCCCTCCTCCTCGGCTTCGTCCTCTCCTGGTCGCTCGTGGGGCCGATCCAGCGGACGGAGGCCCGGCTGGCGGCGATCGCTTCCGGTGACTTCTCGGGGCACGTGGACGTCGCCAACCGCGACGAGCTCGGGGCGCTGGCGGAAAATGTCAACCGGATGAACGATGAGCTCGGCCGCCTGTACCAGGAACTGGAAACCGTCAGCCGGCACAAGTCCGAGTTCCTGGCCAACATGTCGCATGAGCTTCGAACCCCGCTGAACGCGATCATCGGGTTCTCCGAGGTCCTGCACGAGCAGATGTTCGGCGGGCTGAACGAGCAACAGATGGGCTACGTCGAGGACGTCCTCGAGGCCGGACGCCACTTGCTTTCCGTGATCAACGACATCCTGGACCTGTCGAAGGTGGAGGCCGGGCGGATGGAGCTCGAGATTTCCGACGTCAACCTCCGGCAGGCCCTGGAAGCCGGAATGAGCATGCACGGAGAACGCGCCAGCCGGGGTGGGGTCACCCTCGGGCTCAGCCTGGAGCCGGACGACATGGTCATCCGGGCCGACGAGCGGAAGCTGCGTCAGGTCGTGTTCAACCTGCTGTCCAACGCCGTGAAGTTCACGCCGTCGGGAGGCCGGATCGACGTCTCGGCTCGCATGAGCGACGGCGCCGTGGAGGTGGCGGTGTCGGACACCGGGACCGGGATCGCCCCGGAGGACCAGGAGCGCATCTTCGAGGAGTTCCAGCAGGCACCGGGGGATACCGGCAGGCGCCAGGAGGGCACGGGCCTGGGGCTGCCGCTCTCCCGGAAGTTCATCGAACTGCACGGGGGACTCCTGTGGGTGGAGAGCGAACCGGGCGTGGGAAGCGTCTTCCGGTTCACACTGCCGGTCGGCGGGCCGGCGGTGATGCGGCCATGACCGGCCAGCTGATCCTCATCGTGGATGACAACGAGAAGAATCTGAAGCTCGCTCGGGACGTCCTTCGATTCGCGGGATTTCGAACGTTGGATGCGGAAAGCGCGGAGGAAGGCATTGCCCTCGCGGACGAGCACCAACCGGACGTGATCCTGATGGACGTCCGCCTCCCGGGGATGGATGGGTCCGCTGCCGTGAAACACCTCAAGCGTCAGGCCCGGACGGCCCGGATCCCCGTGGTCGCGCTGACCTCGTTCGCGATGAAGGGAGACAAGGAGCGTTTCCTGGCCGAGGGGTTCGACGGATATCTGGAGAAACCGATCAGCGTCAAGGAGTTTCCCGATCAGGTGCGTGGCTTCTGCGAGGCCGGATGAACGCTGATCGAGTCGGCGCCGAGCTCGCCGGCTATCGGATCGAGTCCGTCATCGGGCGAGGGGGGATGGGGATCGTCTACCTAGCTGAGCACCTCCAGCTGAGCCGAAGGGTCGCCCTCAAGGTGCTCCCCACGGATCTGGCCGAGGACGACCTGTTCCGGCACCGGTTCATCCACGAGTCGAGGCTCGCCGCGTCGCTGGACCATCCTCATGTCGTCGACATCTACGACGCGGGGGAGGCCGACGGCCTGCTCTATCTCGCCATGCGATATGTGAAGGGCAGGGACCTCAAGACGCTGATCAGGCGGGAGGGACCGTTGGACCCCGAGCGAGGCCTGGCCCTGCTGATCCAGGTCGCCTCCGCCCTCGACGCTGCGCACCAGCGGGGCCTGGTCCATCGGGACGTCAAGCCTGCCAACGTATTGGTGGAGCCGCCGACCGGGTCCGTGGCGGAGCATGCCTACCTCACTGACTTCGGCCTCACCAAGCGCCCCGAGTCCATGAGCGGGTTCAGCAAGACAGGACAGTTCCTGGGCTCGGTGGACTACGCGGGGCCCGAGCAGTTCGAGGGCAAGAAGCTGGACGCGAGAACCGACGTGTACTCCTTAGGGTGCGTGGCCTACGAATGCCTGACCGGAGCCGTCCCCTACCCGCGCGACAGCGAGGCCGCCGTGATGTTCGCCCATTTGAAGGAGCCGGCACCAAAGGTGACCGCGGAGCGACCCGAGCTGCCGGAGGGAATGGATGCCGTGGTCGCCACGGCCATGGCCAAGCGTCCCGAGGATCGCTACCCAACGGCGGGGGCTCTCGTCGAAGCGCTTCGCGCGGCGGCCAGTGGAGAGCGGGTCGACGTCGGAGGGCCGCGGCCGAAGATCCTCGTCGTCGACGACCTCCCGCAGAACGTCCGCCTCCTCGAGGCGGTTCTGGCTTCGAACGGCTATGCGGTCACCTCGGCCTCCTCGGGGCCAGAGGCGCTGGAGAAGCTCACGGCTGATCCCCCAGAGCTGGTCCTCCTCGACATCCAGATGCCCGGAATGAACGGCTACGAAGTATGCCGGCGGATTCGGTCGGACCCGGCGACCCGGTTCCTGCCTGTGGTGATGATCACGTCCAGCGACACGGAGGCTCGAGTCAACGCCATAGAGGCTGAAGCGGACGACTTCGTCACCAAGCCGTTCAATCAGCAGGAGTTGCTGGCCCGGGTCCGGTCGCTCGTACGGATCAAGCAGTACCACGACACGATCGAGTCGCAGGCGGCGGAGCTCGCGGCGCTCAACACGAACCTCGAGGCCCGCGTCTCGGAACAGGTGGAGGAGCTCGAGCGGCTGACCCGCCTCCGGCGATTCCTCTCGCCCACGCTCGCCGAGCTGGTCCTCACGCAGGGCGAGACCATCCTGGAGAGCCACCGCCGGGAAATCGCGGTCCTGTTCGCGGACCTGCGGGGATGGACCGCCTTCAGCGCGACAACCGAGCCCGAGGAGGTCATGGGCGTCATTCGCGAGTTCCACACCGCGATGGGGAACCTGATCGTGCGGTTCGGAGCCACCGTGGGGTGGTTCGCGGGCGACGGCCTGATGGCCTGGTTCAACGACCCGCTTCCCTGTCCCGACCCGGCGGCTCGCGCCGTGAGGATGGCCGCGGCCATGCGAGGAACGATGACGGAGCTGACGACCAGGTGGCGGAAGCGGGGGCATGATCTGGACTTCTCCGTGGGCATCGCCTTCGGCTACGCAACCCTCGGGCGGATCGGGTTCGATGGACGGTACGACTACGGGGCGGTGGGCAGCGTGATGAACATGGCCTCACGGCTGTGCGACGAAGCTGGACCGGGCCAGATCCTGGTGAGCGAACGGGTCCTTGCGGAGGTCGAGGACGTGGTCGACGCCGAACCGGCCGGCGCCCTCACCCTCAAGGGGTTCGTGAAGCCCGTTTCCGCGTACCGCGTCCTCGGCGTCAAAGCCGATGCGGAGACCCCGCGGGCCAGGATCGGATGGCCGGTCGTCTCGATGTAGGCGCCCGGGGCCGCAACGGTCGTGGTCGTGCAATCGGCCTCGTAGAACGTCAGCGATCCGGCCGTCACGTTCACGATGACCGGCCCGGTGTGCTGGTGCCAGCCCGACGTGAACCCCGGCTCGGCGGTGCTGCTCACCTGGAACACTTCGACCGAATCCTTCGTCCGGAGCTTGGTCGGATAGACATTCATGTTGACCGAGTTGGCCGTGTGACCGTCGGCCAACAGGGTGGCCGTCGACGTTCCACCCGTCGGCGTCGCCATGGCGACGCCGACGGCGGCGAGGACGATCGATACCGCCATCGCACCGATGAGCAGGAGACCCCGGCTCGATCCAAGCGATCTGTTCATGTCTTTTCTCCCTTCCTCGTTGCAGATCACGGAGACGGGCCTGCCTTCTTCACTTCCTCTCGTGGACGGGTTGGCCCGTTCGATCTACAGCGTGGCCTCAAGGAAGGCGGCCGGGGAATACCTCCGAAGGCCACAATCCCGTGTCTCCGGGCCACCATTCCCTTGCGCTTTGGCAACCCTTGGACCAGGGCCCCGAGAGACCGCTTGGTTCGATCGTTCAGCCTCGATCCCGAGAGTAGAGTGAGGCGATGACTGCCCGTTTGGAGGTCCACGGCCCTGAGGGCCCGGAGCCGATCCCGCTGGGGGCCGGGCGGGTCGCGATCGGGGCGGCTGCCCACAACGACGTCGTGATCTCCTGGGATCAGACGGTGTCTCGCCTGCACGCCGTGTTCGAGCGCATCGGGGAAGCGGGCTGGGTGGTCAAGGATCTCTCCTCCCGAAATGGAACCTTCGTGAACGGCGAGCGCATCTGGGGAGAACGGCCCCTGTACCCGGGAGACGAGGTTCGGGTCGGCGGTACCCGGGTCCTCTTTCGCTCGGATGAGCCGACCTCGGAGCAGAGGACCACGGTGTCGCCCGAACCGCCGCCAGCAGTGACCCCACGCGAACGCGAGGTTCTGATCGCCCTGTGCCGCCCCATGTTCTCGGGCGACGTGTTCACCGAGCCCGCTTCGATCCGTGCCATCGCCCGCGAACTGGTCGTCACGGAGGCCGCCGTCAAGCAGCACCTGCTACGGCTGTACGACAAGTTCGACATCCGCGAGCAGGTCGAGCGACGGCGAGTCCGGTTGGCGAACGACGCCCTTCGGCGCAATGTGGTGGGAGTGGCGGACCTGCGCGCCCAAGGGTCCTGAGCGAGCCGGGACGGCAGCAACTTCTGACCACGGGGCGCCCGGCGCCGGGGAGGCTCAGCATCCCGGCAGCTTGAAGACCCCGATCCTGGTCTGCCACCCCCGCTGCGAGGACCGCTGATAGTACTCGTTCACGTACCAGAACGTGCAGTCGTCGGTCGGGTCGACGGTCATGTCCGTGTAGTCACCCCATCGAGAGCTGACCCTCTGTGACCCCGAGCCGTTGATCAGCACACCCTCGCCCAGCGTCATCTCTCCCGATGGATCACAGGCGAGACGGCCCGTGTACCGGATCCCCGGGTAGACGTTGTCGCCGTTGGACACACTGTAGCCGAGGCCCATGTTGCCGAACCGGTCCATGGCGATGCTCCCCATCCACCGGTGGACGCCGTCGTCAGGCGCGTACGTGCCCTGCTGGTAGACCGAGAACGTGCCGCCGATCCGCCGAATCTCATACCAGCGCACGCCGGCCATCCCCGGGCTTGCCTCCACCGACTGGTTCGTAACGAGCGACTCGTGCGTCCCGAAGTTGCGGTAGGCGAGCCGGAAGATCGGCCGCTGGCGGTAGGACAGGATGTCGACCTTGTTGCCCGTCTGAGGCTGCGGGATGCAGGATCGGCTGGTGGGCGCACAGGGGAAGATCGAGTCGAACGGCGCCACCGGCAACTGTGCCGCCAGCGAGAACGACCCCGTCGGGTGGGCGCTCGTCAAGGCTGCCGGCCTCGGCCCGGCGCCTAGACGATCGGGACCGACCTGGTCGCAGTTCCTCAGGGGCGAGGCTCAGGGAGTCCTCGCCACCGACTTCTTCACCGTGGAGACGATCCGGCTGAAGACGCTGTACGTCCTGTTCTTCATCGAGCTCACCACCCGCAAGGTGCACGTAGCCGGCGTGACGGAGCACCCAGACTCGGCCTGAGTCACCCAACAGGCCAGGAACCTAGCCATCGACGGTCGTCTCGACCGCGTGAGGGCACTCGTTCACGACCGCGACTCGAATTACTCGGGTCCGTTCGACGAGGTGTTCCGGACCGAAGGCGTCGAGGTGATCCGAACCCCGTTCCGGGCGCCACGCTCCAACGCGTTCGCCGAGCGGTAGGTACGCACCGTGCGCTCGGAGTGCCTCGACTGGGTGCTGATGAGAGAGCGAAGACACCTCGAGCGGGTCCTCAGGACCTACGCCCGACACTACAACGAAACCAGGCCGCATCGGGGACTAGCCTTGAAGCCGCCGGCGAGTACTCGCTCCTCCGAGGTCGTCTCCCGGCAGGCTCCGGCGGTACGTCGACGGGACCTGCTCGGCGGGCAAGCCGGGTAGGCCGGACGCATCGCTGCGCCCGGCCCCCCTCAGAACCGGACGTGCGGCGCTAACCGCATCCGGCTCAAGCAAGCCCGAAGGAGTCGTGGGCAGGCAGAAGTGCCGTGCCCCTGCCGCGGTCGGTGGCGTC
>WNFV01008687.1_pt1 | contig 11407 bp, 8 predicted proteins | sample 5400101 | NCBI WGS metagenome assembly WNFV01 (sample SAMN13153361, study PRJNA577476) | soil metagenome | isolation source: 115 cm soil or saprolite under grassland replicate 1 | place: USA:California | collected 2016-06-15
GGCCCGAGCTGGACGCGGCGCTGCTGCTGCTGCCGAGCACCGGCTTTGTCGACTGGGACGACCCACGGATGCGGCGGACGGTCGACGCGGTCCGCCGCGAGCTGGAGACGGACGGGCTGCTGCGGCGCTACCGGGCCCCCGACGGCCTGGAGGGGACCGAGGGGACGTTCGTGGCCTGCACCTTCTGGCTGGCCGAGTGCCTGGCCCGCCAGGGCCGCACCGCGGACGCGCGTGCCGCCTTCGCCACGGCCTCGGCGACCGCCAACGACCTGGGGCTGTTCGCCGAGGAGTTCGACCCGGCGACCGGGACGCTGCTGGGGAACTTCCCCCAGGCGCTCACGCACCTGTCCCACATCGCCGCCGCGGTCGCCCTCGAATGGGCCGGCTGACGGCCCTCAGCGGCCGCCCGGCCGCCCGGGTGTGGGCCGGTCGCGGCGACCCGGGCGCCGCCGGTGCAGCAGCGCCGCTGCGGCGACGGCGACGACGAGCGTGCCGAGCAGGACCAGGCCGACCCGACCGGCGACGCGCTCGGCCGTGCGCCAGGCCGGGCCGGCGGCGAAGCCGAGCAGGACGAACCCGGTCGCCCAGAGCACGCCTCCGGCCAGGTTGTAGGCCGCGAAGGTGCGGTACGGCACGCCCGCGAGCCCGGCCAGGCCCGGTACCAGCGCCCGCAGCGCCGCGGTGAAGCGGCCGACGAACACCGCCCGGCCGCCCAGCCGGCGCACCAGCGCCGTGGCCCGCTCGACCTGGCGGGGCTCGACCAGCCGCCGGGGTAGGTGCGCCAGCAGCCGCTTCCCCACCCTGCGGCCGATGGCGTACCCGACCGAGTCGCCCACCACCGCGCCCGCCGCCCCGGCCACCACGGCCGCCCACAGCGGCACCCGGCCCTGGTGGGCGAGCACGCCGCCGAGCACCAGGGCGAGCTCGCCGGGGACCACGACTCCCAGCAGCGTGGAGGCCTCCAGCGCCGGCAGGGCGAACACCGCCACCAGCACCAACGGGCCCGCCAGGCGGAGGATGGTGTCGGTGAGCCAGGTCATGAGAACGTCGGCATCAGATCGTCCCGTCGGCGCGGAGGGCACGGTAGGCCAGCCAGCCGGGCAGGATCGGCAGCCAGAAGGTGAGCAGCCGGAAGGCCAGCACCCCGGCGACCGCCGGCCCGACCGGGGCGCCCACGGCGGTGAGCCCGGCGACCAGCGCGGCCTCCATGGCCCCCAGCCCACCGGGGGTGGGGCTGACCGAGGCGACCGCCGCCCCGGTCAGGTAGACCGCGATGGTGCTGACCAGCGGGAGGTGGGCGTCGAAGGCGGCCAGGCAGCAGGCCAGGGCCAGCGCGTAGGTCAGGGTGATGCTGGCCGAGCCGCCCAGGAGCTGGGCGGCCTTGCCGGGACGGCGCAGCACCCCGGCCAGCTCCCGGCCCGCCCGCAACGCCGGGACCACCAGCCGCCGGCGGCCGAGCGGCGACCACAGGACCAGCCCGCCGGCCGCCAGTACCGCCGCCAGCGCGACCAGCAGCGGCCAGCCCCTGGGAATGTGGGCCGCGCCCACCCCGACGCGACCGATGAGCGCGACCGCCACGAGCAGGCCCAGCACGTGGACGAGCGCGCCCGCCGCGGTGTCGACCGCGACCGCGGCCGCCGCCGCCGGCCGGTCCAGCCCGGCACGTTCCAGGTAGCGGACGTTCAGGCCGATCCCGCCGAGGCTGGCCGGCGTGAGCCGGTTGGCGAACGAGCTGGCCACCTGCACCAGCGTGGTGCGCCCCAGGGCGAGCGGCGGGTCGACGGCGCCGAGCTGCGCCACCGCGGCCGCGAGGTAGCTTGCGGCCGCCAACGCCAGGCCGACCACCAGCCACGCCCAGCGGGCGGTCCGGAGCGCGTCCAGCGTCTGTGGTAGCTCGCCGACCTGGGGCAGCAGCAGGTGCACGGCGAACCCGCCTGCCAGCAGCAGCAGCAGCGTGCTGGGCCGCACGCGGGTGAGCGGTTCCAGCCGGGGCGGCTCGGTCCCGGCCGCGGCCGCCGCCCGCTCGCGCAGCTCGGCGAGCAGGCCGGGTCGGGCCTTGAGGTCGGCGCGGGTGGCGGCGGCCAGGGCGGCCGGCTGCAGCAGCGGCAGCGCCTGGGCGACCGCCTCGGCACCGAGGGCCCGCGTTGCGCTGTGCACGGCCCGGTCAGGGCCGACCAGGCAGGCCAGCGAGGCGAGCAGCTCGGCGACATCGCCGGCCAGCCGCCGGTCGCTGCCGGCGGCCTCCGCGAACCCGAAGTCCAGCAGCCACGGCTGCCCACCGGCGTCGACCAGCAGGTTGGCGCGGCGCAGGTCGCGGTGGGCGATGCCGGCGGCGCGCAGCCGTCCGACCTCGGCCCACACGGCGGCCAGCAGCCGGTCGTCGGCCTGGGCGGCGTCCAGGCGGTCCAGCGTCTGTCCGGCGATGTGCTGCTGGACCAGCAGCATCTGGCCGTCCGCGGCCGGCGTGGCGGTCAGCACCGCCGGGGTGCGCACCCCGGCGCGGGCGGCCAGCAGCGACAGGTAGGCCTCGTGCTCGGCCTGCTGCTTGGCGCTGGCGAACGGGGCCTCGTCCTCCATCTCCCGGAACGCCAGGTATCGCCAGACCTTGAACAGCAGGTCGGCGTCGCGCTGCTCGCGCCCGATCGCCTTGACGAACAACCGCTCGCCGCGGCCGTCGAGGACCACGAAGGGGACGGAGCCGCGCGCGTCGCCACCCACCGGGTGGACCGTGACCGGGTCGATCCGGGCCGCCCGCAGGCCCTCCAGGATCGCGGATGCTGTGGGCAGGCCGCCCGGCGAGCCAACGGCCAGATGGGTCGCGGCGGCCACCGCCCAGCCCAATGCGGCCCCGCCGATCACGTCGAGCGGCAGGTGCGCGCCGGCGTGCATCCGGCCGAGCGCCACCAGCCAGACCACCCACCAGGTCGCCCGCCGCGCCCGGCGCGGCAGCCACGGCCCGGCCGCGGTCGCCAACGCGGCCGCCACGGCGACGTGACCGGACGGGTAGCCGAGACCGGTGTTGAGCGCGCGCTCCACGACCCCCTGGAGCAGAGCGACAGGCCGTGCCCGCCCGACCACACCCTTGACCACCTTTGCCAGCACCCAGGCCAGACCGCCGGACAGGGCGAGGTCACGGGCCAGCCTGGGCCGGCGGGCGGTCAGCGCCACGGCGGCCATGACCGGGACCGCGACCACCGAGCCGAGCTGCATCACCGCCAGCAGCGGCCGACCCAGCCCGTCGGGGAGCTGGTTGACCAGCCGGAACAGGTTGGCCTCGAGCGCGAACACGTGGCCGTGGTAGGCGGCCAGGGCGCCTGCCGCGGCCACCAGGCCGCCGACGAGCACCCGCAGCACGTCCCCGGGGTGCCGCCGCACGTGCCGCAGGTGGGCCCCGCCAACGTGCGGCCCGGGAGCGCCGTCCGCCGAGCCACTCGGTCGCCTCCGAGGCTCGCCCGCGGCAGCGGCCACGCCGCCGCCGACGGGCTCCTCCCCCGGTTGCACCGCCGGCGGCCGCGGGCCTGCTCTCACCGCTGCTCGCTCGGAGCCTCGGCCCGTGGCGGGTGCTCGCTGCCGGCGCCAGGTACCGGCCGGGCGCGCCGGCGCGCGGCCACCAGCACCCAGCCGGCCACGGCGAGGGTCAGCAGCCCGGCCAGGATCGAGTTCCACTCGGCGCGGGCGATGGCGGCCCGGGTAGGCTCGGTCACCTCCCAGGCGGGGATCGGGACCAGCTCCCAGGCGTCCACCCCGTCGCGGAACTCCCACAGCGAGGGGGCCACGAGCAGCCACAGGCCGAAGGACATGGCGATCGCCAACGGCGGGATCTGGTTGCGGGCCGTCCGCGCCCAGGCCGCCAGCACCGCCAGCGCCAGGCCGCTGCCGACCGCGCTGACCATCCCTGCGGTGACCCGGGTGGTGGACAGCAGCAGCGGCGAGACCACCAGCCAGCCGCCAAGGGCCAGCAGCGCGCCCGTCGCCCAGGACCGGCGGCGACCACCGTTGCCGTTCACCGTGCATCAACTCCCGCGGGCCGCCCCCCGTTGTTGCCGGCGTGGCCGGTGGCGCCGACCGGTTGGCGGCGGCCGGGAACGCGACCCAGGACCTCGTCGACGTCGGTGCCGTCCACCGTCTCCCGCTCCAGCAGCAGCTCGGTCAGGCGGTCCAGCGCGTCGCGGTGGTCGGTGAGCATGGCGGTGGCACGCTGCTCGGCCTCCCGCAGCAGCTTGGCGACCTCCTCATCGATCACCCGCTGGGTCGCCTCCGCATACGGGCGGCTTCTGACCTCCTCGCCACCCAAGAACATCGGGCTGCCCGACGCGAACCCCACCGGACCCAGGCTGGCGCTCATGCCGAACTCCCGCACCATCCGGGTCGCCAGATCAGTCGCGCCGGCCAGGTCGTTGGCGGCACCGGTGGAGCCCTCGCCGAAGACGAGTTGTTCGGCGGTGCGCCCCCCCATCCGAATGGCGAGGGAGTCCTTGAGGTAGCCCTCGGTGTACAGGTGCCGCTCATCGATCGGCAGCTGCTCGGTGACACCCAAGGCTTGCCCGGCCGGCAGGATGGTGACCTTGGCGACCGGATCGCCGTGCTCGGAGATGACCGCGACCAGGGCGTGGCCGCCCTCATGCACCGCCACCGCGCGTTTCTCATCCGGCAGCAGCGCATTCGACGAATCGCGGCGGCCGAGCAGGATCCGATCGCGTGCCTCGGCGAAGTCCACCGCCTGGATCTGGGAACGGCCAGCGCGGACCGCGAAGATCGCGGCCTCATTCACCAGGTTGGCGAGGTCGGCGCCGGAGAAGCCGGGGGTGCCGCGCGCCACGACATCGAGGTCGACGTCGGGGCCGAGCGGCTTGCCGCGGGCATGGACCTCAAGGATCGCCTTGCGTTCGCGCTGGGTGGGCAGCGGGATCACCACCTGCCGGTCGAACCGGCCCGGCCGCAACAGGGCGGGGTCCAGGACCTCGGGGCGGTTGGTCGCGGCGATCAGCACCACCCCGGTGGCGGGGTCGAACCCGTCCATCTCCGACAGCATCTGGTTCAGGGTCTGATCCCGCTCATCGTTGGAGATCACCTGGCCGCCGCGGCGCTGCCCGATGGCGTCTACCTCGTCGATGAAGACGATCGACGGGGCCCGCTTTCTGGCCTCATCGAACAGGTCGCGGACCCGGGCGGCGCCCACGCCGACGAACATCTCCACAAACGAGGAGCCGGTGACCGAGATGAACGGCACCCCCGCCTCGCCGGCGACGGCGCGGGCCAGCAGGGTCTTGCCGGTCCCCGGGGGCCCCACCATGAGGACGCCCTTGGGCGCGACCGCGCCGGCGCGCCGGTAGCGGTCGGGGTGCTTGAGGAAGTCGACCACCTCGCTGACCTCGCGCTTGGCCCCCTCGTACCCGGCTACATCCGCAAACGTTGTGCTTGGCCGTTCGGCGTCGAACACCTTCGCCCTGGAGCGGCCGATCCCGCCAAGCCCGCCCATCCCGGCGAGCTGCCGGCGGGCCGCTCGCCCGCTCCACACGAACAGCCCCAGGATGACCGCCAGGGGGAGCAGGTTGAGCAGCACCGACCAGACCGAGGTCCGGGCCGACTGGGTGGTGACCTGCACGTTGTGCTGGTCCAGCAGCTGGGCGAACTGGGGGTCCTGCAGGCCGGTCGGGTAGCTGGAGGTGAACTTGGTGCCGTTGGTGAGCTTGCCGGCGACGCTGCCGTCGGGGCCGAGCGCGACCGAGGCGACCTGCCCGGCGCGGATGTCGTTCTTGAGCTGGGTGTAGCTGAGCTGCTGGACGTTGCCGGCGCTCGGCACCGGCAGCAGGAACAGCGCCAGGGTGAGGAGCATCCCGATCGGCAGCAGCCAGTTCCGCCAGCGGGGCGGAGGCGGCGGCGCCGGAGCGGGCGGCCGGTCCGGTGGTGGGCCCGACCTTGCCGGCCCGGTGCGGTGCCGCCCGGAGTCCGGGCCCGCCGCCATGGTGATCATCGTGTCCTCCCTTCCGGTGCGGCGCTCAGCCGGGGTACTGGCCGAGCGTGACCCGCACCGTCTGTCTGGTGCCGTTGGCGTGAACGACCGTCACCGTGACGGTCTGGCCGGGGTTCAGGCCGGCCAGCACGTCGGCCAGCGTGGCCTGGTCGGGCGTGGCGGTGCCGTTGACCGCGGCGATCAGCTCCCCCGTGCGGATCCCGGCGCGGGCGGCCGGGCCGCCCGGCTGCACCTCGGTGGTGAGCAGCCCGCCGGCGGTGGTCTCGGCGACGTCGACGCCCAGGTAGGCGCGGTGGGAATCGGTCACCTTGCCGGTGTCGATCAGCTGGTTGGCGATGTCGTTGACGGTGTTGCTGGCGATCGCGAAGCCGATGCCCGGCGCCTGGCCCCCGCCGAGCTGGGGGTCGGTGGCGGCCAGGGTCGGGATGCCGATCACCTGGCCCTGCAGGTTGACCAGCGCGCCGCCGGAGTTGCCCGGGTTGATGGCGGCGCTGGTCTGGATGACATTGGGCAGCGCGACCCCGCCCTCCTCGTTGACGGTGCGGCCGAGCGCGCTGACGATCCCCTCGGTGACGCTTGACTGCAGCCCCAGGGGGTTGCCGATCGCCAGGGCGACGTCGCCGACCTGGAGGCGCGAGGAGTCGGCGAAGGCGGCGGGGCGCAGCCCGGTGGCGTCGACGTGCAGCACCGCGAGGTCGTCGGCGGGGAAGGTGCCCACCAGCCGGGCGCGGTACTGCTTGCCGCTGGCCAGGGTGACCTGGAAGCCCTTGGCGTTGTCGACCACGTGGTTGTTGGTGACGACGTCGCCGCCCGCGTCGAAGACGATGCCCGAGCCGAGCCCTTCGCTGGTCCGGATGAGGACCACCGAGGGGCCGACCTGCTTGACGACCCGGACGAACTGCTGCTGCAGCGCCAGCGCCGACGGCGGCACGTCCAGCGCGGGCGTCGACGCCGCCGCCGAGCCGGTGATGGTGGTCGCACAGCCGCCCAGGATGAGCACCAATGCCAGGGCGAACAGGACCGCCAGCGGCCGCTGCCGCCGCGTGCCGTGTCCGCGCCGATCCGGGTGGCCGCCGATGCGATCCGGCATCATCCTCACTGCTCGCTCCTTTCCGCGGTGACGAGCGCGACGGCGGCCGCGCTCCCTGACCGATCGAGTGCGGTCGCCTTGCGCCAGCGGCCGCGCAGGGCCACCAGCCCCAGCAGCCCATCCAGCGCCAGCAGTCCCCAGCTGATGGCCGTGAACAGATGCACCTGGGCCGCGGTCACCTCGGGCACACGGCCCAGCTCGATCAGCAGCCACTGCACCTGGGTGCCGGTCAGCAGCAGCGTCAGCCACACCGCGATCCCCTGGGAGGCGTCCCACAGCGCGTGCAGCAAGGCCACCAGCGCGTACCAGCCAAGGACGGCGCGGCTGAGCCGTGGCCGGCCGCGGCGTGCCGCAGCCGCGAACAGGGCTCCGCCCAGGATCGCGGTCCACAGGCCGTGCCCGACCGGCGTCAGGATGCCGCGCAGCACCTCGGTCTCCACCAGGTTCAGCAGCGACAGGCCGCTGTTGGTGAACAGGGCGTTGAAGGCGTAGCCGGCGCTCTCGAAGGCCGCGAAGCCGAAGCCGACGGCCGCGCCCAGCACGATCCCGTCGCGCATGGTGTAGCGCGGCAGCCGCCGCGCCAGCAGCCACAGCCCGGCCAGCTTGACCGCCTCCTCGATCAGGCCCACGCCCAGGTAGGCGGGGCCGGACGGTTGCCGCAGCAGCGCGGCTTCCAGGATGGAGGCGCCCAGCACGCCCAGCACCCCGCCGTAGACGAAGGCGGCGAAGATGCGCTGGGCGGTGACGACCGGGTCGGCGTGGCCGAAGGCGTAGGTGACGAAGGCGACCGGGACCAGGAAGCTGCCGAGCAGGATGATGGTGGGGACCAGGGTGCTGTTGCGGGTGGCGAAGGTGACCAGCACGGCCGCCGACCACAGCGTCAGGCCGCCGACGAAGATCCGCACCCAGCTGGGTCCCTCCCGTGGCGTGCGGGTCTCGGGTTCGGCCGCGGTGGTGTCGGGGACCGTGTCTATCGCAAGCTGTGTCATGACGCCCTCCTTGTGGTGCTTCAAGGGTCGCGCCATGGCGGCCGGGTGTCGTCAGGGCCAGCGGCCAACTTCCCTGCCGGCTGGCTGCAATCCCCGGGCTGCCGCCAGCGGGGTCGGCCGGGCTATCGGAGCAGGCCGGAGACCAGGTTGATGGTGGTCGCCAGGATGACCGCGCCCAGCAGGTACGACAGCAGCGCGTGGCGCAGCACCGTCGCCCGCAACGTCGGGGTCTCGAGATTGGTGTCGGAGATCTGGAAGGTCATCCCGACGGTGAAGGTGAGGTAGGCGAAGTCGGAGAAGCGCGGCGGCGCCTGCTGGTTGAAGTCGATCCCGCCGGCGGGATGGCTGTAGTACAGCCGTGCGTAGCGGGAGGTGAACACGGTCTGCACGACCGTCCAGGACAGGGCGACGCTGACCACCGTCAGCGCGGCGCGGACGTCGCGGGCGCCGGAGCCCCCGGCGCGCCCGGCGGTGATGACCAGCCCGACGGCCAGGACGCTGGCCACGCTGGCGACCAGCAGCAGGGCGTCGGCGGTGGCCCGCCCCGGGTCCTCCCGCAGCGCCAGGTGGGCGGTGGCAGCGGCATCCCGCCGCCAGATGGTCGTCCAGGTCCAGGCGACGTACACCGCGGCGGCGACGTCCCAGCCGACCAGGGTGCCGATCTGCCAGCTGCCCGGCAGCGTGGCCAGCGCGCCCGCGCAGGCCCCAGCGATCACCGACAAACCGACGCGGGTCGCCGCCGAAGCGCCTGGCGACTGCTCCGCACCGTCAGGGGACCGCTCGGCGGCGCTGGACCCTTCTCGCCTCATCTCCGCTCTGCTCCCGGCCACGCGGATCGCCCTCCTGGGCAACCTACAACCCGAAGCCGGCCGACGCACTGCTGCGCCATGGGTGTAGGGCGCAGCCCTGCTGTGTCGCCTGACGGCGAGTATGCGTGTGCCTAGGAGGGTCGGCCAGGCTGCCGGCCACCATCAGGGCAGGAAGACGGTGCGCCGGTCGCTTCCGGCGTGCGGCCAGACGTGCTCGACCGTGGCCAGCGGCACGGGTCGATGTCGAGGCTAATCTCGCCCGCGGCGACCTGCTGGAGCAGGCTCTGGTAGGCGGATGCGACATCCCCCAGGGCGGCCGGCCCGCCGATCCTGCTGCCGGTCAGCTGGACAGGTGCGCTGCGCAGCGTGATGGCGGGCAGGGCCGCCACCTCGCCGGCGGTGATCCCGACCTGGATGTAGCGGATCCGCTGCGGGCCATCGCCGGCGCGCAGTTCAGGGCGGACCCCAGCTCCTGTCCCCGCCCTCGATCAGGCCGTAGGTCACCAGCGCGAGCCCGGCGCTGGAGGTCGCCACCCCCATCGGATCCAGCCCGGGACGCTGGGCGGCCCGCGACTCGGGGACGAGCGCGAGCACGGCCACCAGCCCGATCGCCGCGACCGGCACGTTGATCAGGAGCACCCATCCCCACCAGTAGTTGGTGAGCAGCCAGCCGCCGAGGATCGGGCCTATCGGAAGGGCCAGGAAGTTCGCGGCCGCCCAGATCCCGACCGCCCGTGGACGTTCGGCCTCGGTGAACAGCACGGCGAGCCCGGACACGGCCATGACGATGACCCCGGCACCGGCGAGCCCGAGGACCACCCGAGCCGCGATGAACGCACCCGGAGACCCCGAGTAGGCGCAGGCCGCCGAGGCCACACCGAAGACCAGGACCGCTCCGGCCATCACCTTCCTGCGTCCGAAGCGGTCTCCCAGCAGCCCGGCCGGCAGCATGGCCGCGGCCAGGACCAGGGCGCAGCCGGCGGTGAACCATTGCAGGTCGGAGGTTGATGCGTGTAGGTCCGTCGCCAGCGTGGGCAGGGCCACGCTCAGCACCGTCACGTCCAGCACCACCGCGAGCACCCCGAGCACGATCGTCCCGAGCGCCCACCACCTCCGCGTTCCAGCCGCTTCCGTCATGGTGGTCCTCCTTGCGAACGCTCGACTTCGTTGCTCCGCTCCGGGGGGCTCTGTCTGGTCACCGACACTGCGAGCCGACCCCGCACGCCATCGAGCGTTCACCCGCGGGCGCGACGGCATTGCGACCAGCCGCCATCTCGCCATCCGACTACCTGCATCCCCCGCTGCGGGTGGCCAACGCCCTCCCGCCGCTCAAGCGCCAGCTGGCCTGCGGCACGAGCGGCTGACCGCGCGCAGGGCGGTCAGTGGCCGTCAGCGTCGATAGGGAGCTCGACCTGCACCGTGGTGCCTTGTCCGGTGGGGCTCCTGACGGTGATCGTCCCGCCCAGCGCCTGCACCCGGTCGGTGAGCCCGACCAGCCCCGAACCGCGGCCCACCTCGGCGCCGCCGACGCCGTCGTCGCGGACCGACAGGTGCAGGCGACCCTCGGCGGTTCGGGCCTCGACGTGGACGGCCGAGGCGCGGGCGTGCTTGGCCGCGTTGGCCAGCGCCTCCGACACCACATAGTAGGCGGCGACCTCGACCGGCTCGGGCAGGCGCGCCTCCATGGGCACCTCGACCTGAACCGGGACGGCGGAGCGGCGCGCCAGCGCCTTCAGCGCGGGGCCGAGCCCGCCCTCCGACAGGATGGCCGGGTGGATGCCGCGCGACAACTCCCGTAGCTCGTCCACCGCGCTGCCGAGCCCGGCGGCCAGCTGGTCCAGCTCCCCCCGCAGCGCGCCGAGCTCGGCCGGCACCCCTGCCTGCACGCCGCGCAGGTCCAGCCCGAGCGAGACCAGCCGCTGTTGGATGCCGTCGTGCAGGTCGCGCTCGATGCGGCGGCGGGTCTGGTCGGCGGCGGCCACGATCCGCGCCCTGGAGGCGGCCAGCTCGGCCTGGCTCTCCTGCAGCGACCCCGCCATGCTGTTGAAGGAGCGCTCCAGCGCCCCGATCTCGCCCACGCCGGTGGCCGGCATGCGCGCCGCAAGGTCGCCGCCGGCGAGCCGGCCCGCCATCGCGGACACCCCCAGGATGGGCCGGACGATCGCGCGCGTCAGGTAGGTCGCGAATACGACGATCAGCAGGACCGAGCCGGCAAGCCCGACCGCCGCCGCCGTGACCGCGCGAGTCGCCGCCCGGTCGGAGCGCGCCTGCCGTTCGGCCGACAGGTCACGCTCGGTGACGAGCAGCCGGTCGAACTCCGCCCGCATCGCGTCGACCCGTCGCTTGCCCTCCTCCGTGACCGCGGCCGTCTGGGCCGCCGGCAGGTCGCGCCGAGCGGTGCTGATCAGCGGCACCGAGTAGTCCCGGATGTAGGCGGCGGCGGCACGGGCAAGCGCCAGGGCGCGGCGCTCCTGCACCCCGCCGGCCGTGAGCCGTTCCAGGCGTCCGCTTACCCCTGGGAGGGCGGCCCGGGCGTCCTCCCAGG
>WNFV01026669.1_pt1 | contig 11405 bp, 12 predicted proteins | sample 5400101 | NCBI WGS metagenome assembly WNFV01 (sample SAMN13153361, study PRJNA577476) | soil metagenome | isolation source: 115 cm soil or saprolite under grassland replicate 1 | place: USA:California | collected 2016-06-15
ACACCTGCATCCGTCGTCCGGCGTGTGGCGAAAAAATACCAGGCTGTCGCCACGTATCGGGAGTTCGATAATCACGCCCACTGGGTTGTCGCAGAGCCTGGGTGGCAGGAGATCGCAGAGTATGTGACGGCCTGGATAAAGCAAGTCGTCCCGACGGGGAGCAATTGAGACTATCTGCGCGCTGGTGCCCAACCGGCGTTGCCGCCACGCGCTAAAGCGCTGCTGAACTTTGCCGCTAACCTGCCGAACGGAGAGAAGTATGTCTAAAGTTATTTTCACTCTTGTAACGTTCTGCGCGCTGCCTGTATCGTTCCAACCGATGGCGGCACGACCAGCCGACCTCTCGGTTTTATTTGAGTTCATCCATAACCTGAGTGCGATCGGTTTATTCCACATCATGACTCTGAAAACGGCGCCAATGATGAAGCGTGACGCCGCGAGCATCAGTCAGGGATCGAAGAAATCGAAAGCTAACCCGAGTTCCGAAAAATGGAAAAAGGAGCACGTCTTTTGTTGACAGTCGGTGTTCACTGGATGAGATCTGTCAGCCAAAGATTTGCCTGTTCGCTAGACCCCTAAGATGGCCGCTAAGACCCGATAAGGAGAACAGCGAGGTATGAAAGACGTCGAAGATCTGGTCTTGTAGCAGTCTGCAAATCGGGACGCGAGAGGAAAAAAAAACATGGCAGAGAAAGTACTCGTGGTGCAGGGCGGAAAACTGATCGACGGCACCGGCCGGCCACCGGTCGAGAACTCCGTCATCGTTATCCAGGCAGGCAAGTTCCAATCAGTCGGTAGGAGCGGGGACGTCTCTATTCCGGCCGACGCTGAGGTAATCGATGTCAGGGGCAAGAGCGTCCTACCGGGCTTCATCGATGGTCATGGCCACTTAGAGGATTTTCATGGAGAGCTTTATCTCCATCTGGGAATAACCACCTGCGCCACGATCGAGCTCTACCAGGATGGTCCCTGGACCCTGGCGCAAAAACAGGGCACCGATCTGGGCAAAATTCGCGGGCCGCGGATTTGGATGTCGGGCCGGGCGATCGGCGGCGTCAGCACCGGGCACGATGCCTTCGGTTCGAGAACCGCCCGCGACAACATTATTGTCACAACGGCGGACGCAGTGCGTAAAGCAGTGCAGCGAAAAAAGGAACTCGGCTGCGACATCCTCAAGGTCAACGAGTTTCTCTCTATGGATCTCCTGAAAGTCGCCGTCGACGAAGCCCATCGGTTGGGCATGCCAGTCGCCGCCCACAGTTGGGACGTCGTCGGCTCCGCAAACGCGGGCGTGGATTCCATCGAGCACATATGGTCGGTCGGCTACAGCTCCATCCCGTATGCCCCCGCCAGGCGCAAGCTTGCCGAGGATCGGCTCGGCGGCGTGATCGATCAGGAGCTCGCGGGCGCTTACTATCAAACCGAAAATTACGATGCCGTGATCGGCGCGATGGTAGAGCACCAGGTCGCGTGGACGCCGACCATTGCCAAATGGCTACGGCCGCTTTCGCCGAGCGCGGAGCGCTTCAGAAAAAGAGAAAACGAAATTTTGAACGATCCCAATGCCGATCTCCCGGCGGCGGTCCGCGCGGTGACCGACAACTCCTATGACAAGTTGCTGAAGCGATACACGCCCGAGCAGCTCGAGCGCGCCAAAATCGGCTATGAAAAAGCCAACGAATTCATCCGGCGTTTCGTCCAGGCTGGCGGCATTCTGAAAGAAGGCTCCGACCCACCCCGCGGCATGGCAGCCTTACTGATGCATCAGGCGCTGGCGATGGACGTTGAGGCGGGCGTGCCGCCGATGACGGCGATCCAAGCGGCCACGCTCAATGTCGCCAGGACTTTCAAGAAACACAAAGACTACGGCAGCGTCGAGCCCGGCAAGGTCGCAGACCTGTCCATCGTCGAGGGCGACCCGCTGCTAGACATCTGGATGACGCAAAATGTCAAGATGGTCGTTATGGACGGAAAGGTCATCGATATCGGATTTAAAAAATACCAGAATCCGATTCCGTCATTTTATTCCTACCAGAGCTTGCCGCTGGATCTCGAAATCGCGCCGCTGTTTCTCATCGAGGGATCCGGTCCTACGGTATTGAAGGTACGAGGCCAGGGCGGGATGTGGCCATTTCACCGCGTCATGCTGAACGGCGAGCCGCTACCGACCAGCTTTGTCTCTAAGGACGAGCTTAAGGCGATCATTTCACCCGAGGCGATCGCAAAGGCGGGCACGTACATCGTCACGCTCAAGTGCGAAGGAGAAGCGTTCCCCGAGTCCCATCGCGCCCATCTCGTGGTCGGCTTTAAGCAATAGCGAGTCGTGTTATCGAGGACAGCGGGTCAAACTTCGACAAATCAACAAAGATAGGCGCGGCATGAACGTCTGAACCTGTCGCCTTTGCCGTGACACGGAAATCATGCGAGGCAAGCGCGTAGCCTGCGTCGTTTGAACTGACCTGAAAACCTCATGGACACAGTCCTCTAATCACGTAGAGTAACATCATGGCGAAGAGAGCTAGTGCTGGTCTGTTACTATATCGTCGACCCGGCGAGCTGGAGGTTTTCCTCGTTCATCCCGGAGGACCCTTTTGGGCAAAAAAGGATGCGGGAGCATGGTCATTGCCAAAGGGCGAGTTCGTCGAAGGCGACGACCCACTTGCGGCCGCCAAACGTGAATTTACCGAAGAGACTGGTTTTCCCATTGACGGCGAATTTCGTCGGCTCGATCCGCTGAAACAGCGTAGCGGCAAGGTCATTCACGCCTGGGTGATTGAAGCTGACTGCGATGCCTCTCAGGTCCGAAGTAATTTATTTTCGCTCGAATGGCCACCGAAGTCTGGACAGATACAGAAGTTCCCAGAAGTAGATCGCGCTGGATGGTTTAGCATTCCGGAGGCTCGGAAGCGGATTATCGCGGGTCAGGTGGGATTTATTGACCAACTCACTTCGGCGGATTATTTAGATTGATAACTATACCAACTCATCGGTTAACGAACGGTCAAACTACATAGGAGAGAGAACCATGGCAATCGAACTTTATTGGGGCAGCGGCAGTCCCTTCGCTTGGCGGGTTATGCTGACCTTGGAAGTGAAAGGGCTGGCGTATGAATCGAAACTCTTGGAGTTTTCCAAAGGCGAAAACAAAGCGCCGGACTATCTCCGGCTCAACCCTCGCGGCAAAGTCCCCACTCTCAAAGATGGAGACTTCGTCATCTACGAGTCGCTCGCAATCATGCCGCCGCTCTTCGGCAAGACGCCCGAGGAAACGGGTTTGATTTGGCGCGCGCTCGCCGAATGTGAATCCTATGTCGTGAGTGCCGGAGACAAAGTCGTTCGGCCGATTTTCTTTGGCAAAGGATTGGACAAAGTCGAAGAGATCGAACAGGCCGCGCAAACCATTCGCCACGAGTTCAAGATGATCGACGAGCGCTTGGCCGGTTCGCATTGGCTGGTTGGCGATGAGATTTCCGCCGCGGACATCGGCGTATTTCCATTGGTTCAACTGCTCTTGCGCGCTGCGTCCAAGGAGGCCGCCGAGCCGTTCAATCTGGGCTTGCTCCCGCTTGCGCAAACCTTTCCCAACGTCGCCCGATGGGTGGAGCGTATCGAAGCGCTACCGAATTACCAACGCACTTACCCGCCGCATTGGAGACACTAGCACCGTTCAATGTTGCGGCATTGCGCGAAACCCTGACTAGCGGCGTGATCGTGTTCGTGACGCGTGGCTGCATCGAAGCAGTGAAATCTTTGGCCAAAGATGGGGCTCGGCCTCTATCTATGAATTTTCCCTGCGGTGGAACCGCATCGATCCGTTCGTTCGACCACCTCACTTATTCGGGTTTCCTTTCTTGTGGATATGTAGGCAGGCGATCACCGAGGATGATCCATGGGAGCTTGCTCTCTGTCCAGGTATGATCCTCCGGATTTAAAGCCTCCGGCGCGTCCACGCTACCCAACGTCACATCTATCGAGCTAGGCAGATCGAGACGTCGATACGTCAACGGTGTGCCACACCGGTCGCAGAAGGTACGAAGGACGTTGCTGGACGACGCATAGGAGGCGGGTTGGCCCCGTGTGAAGCTGAATTTGTCCGTATCGAATCCGGCCCACGTGACGAAGGGGGCGCCGCTGGCTCGTCGGCAGGTCTGGCAGTGACAATGCGTGATTCCAGACACCTTTCCCCAAGTCCGATACCGAACGGTGCCGCACAGACAGCCCCCTTCTATTGGCTGATTTGGTTCCACGATACTCATATTGAGAGTTTATCTGCCGGGGGAGAAGCAATCCATGTCGGCATCAACGATTTCCTCACAATGTTCATAAAAGTTCTTTCTCATGCTCTCACTTCTTCAGCCGATAACCGGTCCTGAAAATCCAACCCACTGCCGCCAGGCAGATCACAAAAAAACCCAGCGTCATGGCCAGGCTCACTCCCACGCTCACGTCGGCCGACTCGTAGAAGCTCCAGCGGAAACCGCTGATCAGATAAACGACCGGGTTGAACAAGGTGACCATGCGCCAGGCGGGCGGCAGCATGTCGATCGAATAGAAAGCACCGCCCAGAAAGGTCAATGGCGTGACAATCAGCATGGGAATAAACTGCAACTGCTCGAAGCCGTTCGCCCAGATGCCGATGATGAAGCCGAATAGGCTGAAAGTCGTCGCCGTCAATACCAAAAAGGCAATCATCCAGAACGGATGTAAAATTTTGATCGGCACAAATAGGGATGCCGTGGCCAGGATGATCAGGCCCAGGACTATCGACTTGGTCGCCGCTGCCCCGACGTAGGCGAGGACGATCTCCAGATAAGACACCGGCGCGGACAGCAGCTCGTAGATCGTGCCGGTGAACTTGGGGAAATAGATGCCGAACGAGGCATTGGAGATGCTTTCCGTGAACAGCGCCAGCATGATCAACCCGGGCACGATGAAAGCGCCGTAGGCCACGCCGTCCACCTCGCTCATACGCGAGCCAATCGCAGCGCCGAAGACGACGAAATAGAGCGAGGTGGTGATCACGGGCGCTACCACACTCTGGAACAGCGTACGCAGGGCTCGCGCCATCTCGAACCTGTAGATGGCCCACACGCCGTGCCTGTTGAATGCCAATGTGTTTGCTGCCGAGCTCATTTGCGATCGCTCACCAGGCTGACGAAGATGTCCTCGAGGGAGCTCTGTTGAGTGTTCAGGTCCTTGAACCCGATCCCTAGTTCGCTCAACCGCTCGAGCAAGGTCGGAATGCCCGTGCGTTCATCGTTCGCGTGAAAAGTGTATTCCAGCTCGTGTCCGTCGGCCTTCAGCACCAGGCGCCAGTCGCTCAGCTCGAGGGGAATCGAAGCCAGCGGCTCCAGCAAATTGAGTGTCAGCTGTTTCTTGCCAAGCTTTTTCATTAGCTCGATTTTCTCCTCGACGACGATCAGCACGCCCTTGTTGATCACTCCGATCCGGTCGGCCATTTCCTCCGCCTCGTCGATGTAGTGGGTGGTCAGGATGATGGTCACGCCGCTTTCGCGCAGGGCGCGCACCAACGCCCACATGTCGCGGCGCAATTCCACATCAACTCCCGCCGTCGGCTCGTCGAGGAAGAGAATCTCCGGCTCATGCGCCAGCGCTTTGGCGATCAGCACGCGCCGCTTCATGCCGCCCGATAGCGTCATGATTTTGTCCTTGCGCTTCTCCCACAACGACAGGTCGCGCAGCACTTTCTCGATGTGGGCGGGGTTCGGCGCACGCCCGAACAGACCCCGACTAAAGCTAACGGTCGCCCACACCGACTCGAACGCGTCGGTGGTCAGCTCCTGCGGCACCAGACCGATCTTCGACCGCGCCACGCGATACTCGCATACGATGTCGCGACCATCTACGAGCACCTCTCCCTCGGTCGCCGTGACGATGCCGCAGACGATGCTGATCAGCGTCGTCTTGCCGGCGCCGTTGGGACCCAACAGGGCAAAGATTTCACCCGTGCGGATCTCCAGGTCGACGCGCTTCAGCGCCTGGTGGCCCGAAGCATAAGTCTTGGTCAAGTTCGAGATGGAAATAATTGGCGGCATCGGCTCGATTCAGGCGCAATCGCACGACGAGTCGCAGGCGAGAGCGAAGGCGGCAGACATATCCCAGTCTGTGAAACAAACTTGACTAAATCAACTCCATCGCTAAAAAGTTAACACTGCTTCGCGGCTAAGAAGCAGCTGGTTCAAGACGTTCAAGTCGTTCAAAAAGTTCAAGTCGTTGCAAAGCCATTTCGGAGCACTCACCAGAGAGACGCAGAGTTCGCAGAGTTATTTTCGGCGCGCGTTATGGCTTTGGTCCGTGGTAAGACCTGATAAGATGAATCAGCATTCGTCTGAGCGACATTACAAGACATTACAAATAGAGGACAATGTCCATGCACCTGCGAAACAGGTTTTTAATCGTTCTTACGTTATCTGCTTGTGCCGGAGTCGGTTTCATAGCGACTCCGGGTTGGGCTGATCTGCAAAAATATGTCGGTAAACCTGAGGCTGCGTTCGAGTGGAAACTTAAAAACAAGATCGACGGCGAGCAGTCCGGAGACCGGATTTACGATCTCCAGTTCGTGTCACAGATTTGGCAGGAGAATAAATGGCGGCACCAATTGCAAGTCTACCTGCCTGTAGGTGTCGCGCCGAACTCGACGATGTTTCTGTGGGTCACCGGTGGTTCGGCGAGAGCCGACTATGTTTGGTTGGGCATGGAACTGGCCCGAAAGATCAGGGCTCCGGTTGCGTTTCTCTATCATATTCCGAATCAGCCGTTACTCGACGGCAACCTCCGTGAAGACGATCTGATCGCCGAGACGTTTGTCCGCTATCTGAATACCAAGGATGAAAACTGGCCTCTGCTATTTCCGATGGTGAAGAGCGTCGTCAAAGCCATGGACGTGTTGCAGGCGTTCGGCAGAAAAGAAATGGCGCAGCCGATCGATAAGTTCATCGTCGCGGGCGCGTCGAAGCGCGGTTGGACAACCTGGCTCACGGCTGCGGTCGACCAGAGGGTCGTAGCGATCGCCCCGGTGGTTATTGATACGCTCAACATGCGCGCGCAAATGCCGCGGCAGCTTAAAGCGCTTGGCGACTATAGCTCCCCGCTTATGCCCTACAGCAGCCGAGGACTGCTGCCGATACCGGACACACCGCAAGGTCAGCGCCTCTTGAGCATGGTCGATCCCTGGGCGTATCGCGACAGGTTGATCATGCCTAAGTTGATCATCAATGGAACCAATGATTTTTACTGGGCCACGGACGCTCTCAATCTTTACTGGGATGGAATCCCGGCCGACAAATGGGTGCTTTATGTGCCTAACGCCGGCCATAACTTGAAACGGCAAGACCGACCTCCGCCGGATCAGTTGAACGATCTTATCAACGGCCTTGCCGCTTTCTCACGTCATCAAATCACTGGCACAGCCATGCCGAAGTTGAGCTGGAAACACGAAAGCGTGAACGGCAAGCTGCGTCTGACCATCGCTGCGACGCCCGCGCCAATAGGCGCAAGGCTTTGGATTGCGCAGACACCGACGAGGGATTTCCGCACTGCTAAATGGAGCGCGCAGGAGATGAGCTTATCGGACGGGAAGATTGTCGGCGAGGTGGCGGCGCCGGACAGAGGCCATCTCGCATTTTTCGGCGAGGTGGATTACGAAATCGATGGCGTGCGATACCACCTCTCTACACAGATGCAGATGACAGACTGAATGCTTTTCGCCGATGCCGTTGACTTGATAGTTGTTTATTTTTAATTTCACCGCTGCTTCACGAACCCGGGCACGATCTTCTCTCAGGGTGCGGCGAAGAATCCAGGGTCGAGAATGAGACCCGACAAGAAGGTTCTCGGCTGCGATATGAGTTTCATGACTCATGCACGCCGGCTTGCGACCGTGCTTACATGCGCCGGGATCCCTTTTGGCAACAAGAATAGTCGAGTCGAAGAAGTCTGACCTTCTCGCCTGCTTATTCAAACCGAAACGACGCATCGGTGCCGGTCACGGCGCCCTTGAGCGATAAGTTATTCAGCGTGCCTTTGAATTTGAGGTCGTTGATGGTGTAGACGCCGTCGAACCGCAGCGCTTTCGGCAAAGCCCTTCTGAACTGCGGCAGGGCGGTGTTGACCTTCCCCAGATCGAGCGCATCGGCGTGGATGTCGCCATCGACGGGGACGTCGCGATAGTCACGATTTCCTGCGATAGGTCCGATCCGGCTCTTGAACTTTAAGTTGTGTTTACCGGCCATGACCGCAGCCTCGAGCTCGATGTCAAAGGGCTCGTCCCATTCGAAGTCGTTCACTTTCAGGTTTATCTGCGTCGCCGTAAGTTCGCCGCCGTTCTTGAGGTCGCGATAAAGCAGCGTGCCATCGGAAACATTCAACGACGGAACCCAAAACAACTGCCTGTATTGCTTCTTGCCAGATGCGTTTTTGCCGCTGTCCGCGCTGTCCCCATCGCTTTTCTCATTGAGGGCGTGGCTCGCGAAGTTGTATTGGCCTCTGGCATCGCGAACGATGGCGATGAGAGGCGACGCGAGTACCATTCTTCTTTTGAGCCGGAACTGGCCTATTAACAAGGGCAGAAGCCGAAGGTCTACTTGAAGATCCTTAGCGCGCAGAAAATCCTCGGCAGAAAAGGCCGGATCGTCGGTCATGGCGAAATTTACGAATCGAGCGCCGACGGGACTGAGCGTCACCTCGATCTTGTCCACCGTAATTTTGCGCCCCAGCGCCTGCTCCACCTGGCTGATCAGATAATCTTTGTTGCGGCGAACCAGGAAGTTGACGTTCAAGACCGTGAGAATCAGAAGGCCAGTCAAAGCCAACACGACAGTGCCGATGATCCGTTTACGCATAGGCTGGTTAGTTAGTTTCTCTCGATGGATTTGAATGTCGATCTGAATCGAGCCCGAACAAATCGCATAGCAACCGCAGCCAAAATTACACGTTGTCGCATACAAAGCGCAACCGCGGTCACTTACCCGATCCCGGCAATCCTAACTTACCGCCGAACGTCCCGGGACCTTAGTCATGGGGAGAAGGACACGTTGTTGATCAAGTGGAACTACCGAGGTTAACGGATCTTCGTATTTTTTCGGCGGACAAGGTTTTGAGTTTGGAGAAAAGTAATTGACGCGTCGTTCACCGCAGCGCGGGCTCGACGTTGCAATTCCACGCTTACGCGCCAAATCTAGCAGTAGCTATCAAAACAAAAAAACACGGGCGCCAGCTCGCAACACCCGTGTTTGTACAGTCACAACGTGTTCTAGGTATTTCGACTAAGGGGAACAGGAAGATGGTAAAGACACGCAGTCAACCACTTTGGACCAACCTGATGCCAAACCGTTGCCGATGTTCGTGTCTCTGATACCCAGCCAAAATACCAATGCCACCAAAACAATGACTAGGGTGTATTCAGTCAAGCCTTGTCCGTTTTCTTCCAGCCAGAGTCGCTTTAGCAAATTCATCGTTGTTCCTCCGACATTGTTGTCTCCACTATTCCGATCCAATGAACTTAGCCGAATTTTATTACCGAGATTAGTAACGATGGGTCTCCTCGCCTGTTCGCGAATCAGAACAGCAAAATAGGTGCCGCCGGTAGGCGCCATCAATTTTGGCGTTTGTTGGGTAAAACCGCTGGAAAATAGGACGTACGCTGGTCAGATTTGGCAGACCCTGACAAAATGACAAAATTCATTGTCGCGAGCCCACAGTTTGTGGGGCCCCCTGGCCACGCGGGGTCACAATGGCCACTGGCCATCGCATCGGCCATTGCCTGACTCGATTAACTTATTCTCGTCTAGATAATTCCAACCTCAACGACCCCGATGCTTTGGCGTTCGCGTAATACCGGCACTTCAGACTGCCACTACTCGACGCTCGGCCCCAGCGCCGTCCTCCCTCCCTGATAGAGACGCCTCGCTGATACTTTGATCGGGCTAGATCGCCTTCATCCGAACCTTTCTTCGGTTATGTTAGACTAAGTCGACGATGCGAAAGCCGGATCTACCTATCTTCGAAATCGAGCAGCCCTTGCTCAAGACCTTGACTGCGCAGAAGCGGGTGGTTCTGACTGCGCCGACCGGCTCGGGCAAATCAACTCAAGTGCCGCAGATGCTGCTCGACGGCGGTTTGCTGGGCAATGGCCAAGTAACGGTTTTGCAGCCGCGCCGTTTGCCGACGCGAATACTTGCGGAGTGGGTCGCCCAAGCTCGAGACGTAAAGCTCGGCGCCGAGGTGGGCTATCAGATGCGGCTGGACAACGTCACCTCTGCCGCCACGCGTATCTGCTACGTGACCGAAGGCGTGCTGCTGCGCCGGATGCTGGCCGATCCTGACTTGAAGGATGTCAGCGCGATCGTGTTCGACGAATTTCACGAACGGCATCTCTACGGCGACATCACGCTGGCTCGCGCTTTGCAAATCCAGGAATCGGCGCGGCCCGATCTCATCATCATCGTCATGTCGGCCACCTTGGATGTCGCCTCGGTTGAAAAGTACCTCTACCCTTGTACGGTGTTGTCGTCGCAAGGCCGCACTTATCCTGTCACCATCGAATATCTCTCCAAGCCTGCCGGCCCTGCGCCCGTCTGGGAACTCGCGGTCAAAGAACTCCAACGCCTGATATGCGAGCATCGCCAAGGCGACGCGCTCATTTTCATGCCCGGAGCGTATGAGATCACTCGCACCGTGCAGGCGGCACGCGACGCGCTCGGCAAAGAGTTCGTCGTCTTTCCATTGCACAGTGAACTGTCGCCGATCGATCAGGACGCCGCGGTCACTCGATATGACAAGCGAAAAATCGTCGTCGCTACCAACGTCGCGGAAACCTCGCTCACCATCGACGGTGTGCCGACCAGCGAGCAGGGCGGGCCGGCCGCACCGCGCCCGGACACTGTTTGCGTCTATGGACAGCGCATGACCACGGCGCGCGTGCCGCGCAGGAACTTTCCGAAGTGAAACGTCTCGATCTCTCGGAGGTGATTCTCACGCTCAAGGCAAGCGGCGTAAACAACGTGAAAACATTTCGCTGGCTGGAGGCGCCCGACGCTCCCGCGCTCGAACGCGCCGAGAACCTGCTTGCCGACTTGGGAGCGATCGACGACACGACGGGCGCCGTCACCGCACTCGGACGACTCATGCTGGCGTTTCCGGCACACCCACGCTACGCGCGCATGTTGCTGGCCGCGCACGAATACGGTTGTGTGCGACCCGTTGCGTTGATCGCCGCCCTGACCCAAGGGCGGGACTTGCTCGTGCGTCGGCAAAGAGTTCGTCGTCTTTCCATTGCACAGTGAACTGTCGCCGATCGATCAGGACGCCGCGGTCACTCGATATGACAAGCGAAAAATCGTCGTCGCTACCAACGTCGCGGAAACCTCGCTCACCATCGACGGTGT
>WNFV01008693.1_pt1 | contig 11404 bp, 9 predicted proteins | sample 5400101 | NCBI WGS metagenome assembly WNFV01 (sample SAMN13153361, study PRJNA577476) | soil metagenome | isolation source: 115 cm soil or saprolite under grassland replicate 1 | place: USA:California | collected 2016-06-15
TTCGAGCGGGCAGCTCCCGACCGGTGGCGGCTTGGCCGCACCATCTCCGCCGGCCAGCTTGAGCAGGCCGCTGCCGCGGCGGCGGTCGCTCCGCTGCCCGCCCTGGTCACCGCCGGCATGGTCGAGGACACCCGCGTGATGCTCAACCTGGAGGCGCCGGGCATGGTCGCGCTGGCCGGCGATCCGATCGGCGCCCGGGCGCTGCTGGACGCCTGCGCGGTGGAGCTGGCCACCAGCGTGTGGAGCGACTACCTCGACATCATCCTGGTCGGCTTCGGCGAAGAGCTCGGCCCACTGGAGCGGGTCCGCTACGCGACCACCCTGGACGAGGTCCTGCCGGCGCTGGAGCGCCGCGCCCAGCGCGCTCGCCAGCTCCTGGACATCGAGGGCCACCGGTCCGCCCTCACCGCGCGAATGACCAGCCAGACCCCGGATTCCTGGACCCCAACGGTGGTGCTGTGCGCCAGCCCGCCCGCTCCGGCAGCCCTTGAACGGATCTTCCCCACCGATTCGGAGTCGCATGGCCTGCCGCTGGCGATCCTGGCGGTCGGGGAGCTTCCTCCGCCCGCCTGGCGCGTCGACCTCGCGGACGGGAACGCCACCATCGACGCGCTCGACCTGACCATCCGCTCGCTGCAGCTCACCCCGGAGGCATACCAGGCGATCACCAAGCTCCTGTCGACCGCCGCCAGCGCCCAGGACGTCGAAGCGGACACCCCGCCCTACGACGTGATCCACCGCCCTGCTCCCGAAGAGGCTCCGGTGGATCGGCCCACAGCCCCGGAGCCGGCGTCCATGGTCGTGGAGCGACTCGCGCCGGCGACGCCGATCGAGATTTGCATCCTCGGGCACATCGAAGTCCACGGCGTTCCACGGATCCAGCGGGCCAAGGCAGTGGAGCTGATCGTCTTCCTGGCCTTGCACCCGGCTGGCGTCGACCTGGAGCGGCTCTGGGAGGCGCTCTGGCCGGAGCGGCCCCTCAGCCGCCCCACCTTGCACAGCGCCGCGTCGGTGGCACGGGCGCACCTGGGCGATGCGCCTGACGGCACCCCGTACCTCCCACTGGCGCGGGAAGGTCTGTACCGGCTCAGCCCCCTGATCAGCCTGGACTGGACCCGGTTCCAGACCCTCACCCAGCTCGCCGGCCAGGACGACAGTCGTGCCGTCTCTGCCCTGCGCCAAGCCCTCGACCTGGTCCGTGGCATCCCCCTGGAGGGCACCACCCCAGGTGATTACGAGTGGGCGTTCGCGCACCGCACCGAAATGGAGTCCGCCATCGGCGACGCCGCCGAGCAGCTCGCCCGCCGCTACCTCGACCAGCACGACCACGCCGGCGCCACCTGGGCCGCCCGCCGCGGCCTGCTCGCCAGCCCCTACGACGAGCGGCTCTACCGGCAGCTCATGCGCGCCGCCTACCAGACCGGCAATCCCCCTGGGGTCGACGCCATCATGCGGGAGCTCCTCCACGTCCTCGACGCCGAGGGCGAGCCGGTCGACGAACTTCACCCCGAGACGGTTGAGCTGTACAAAAAGCTCCGCGGGACCCGCCTGCTCCGCACCTGAATTGTGACTGATCGCGTTAGTTGGTGGATGTGGATCACAGTAGTTGGCGGAGAGTCGATCTCTGGTCCGCCGACTGCGGTGTCCAGCCGTCGTCGATGCGGGCCGCGAGCCGGTCGGCGTAGGCGTCGAGCACTTCTGTGAGAACGACCCAGTGGTAGCCATAGAGGCCGGGGCAGCGGCTCTGGTAGCGCACTCGTGCCACCAACCCGGCGAGCTGGCTACGGGGGCTGGATGCTCGCTCCGCGACGATGAGCGGGGCGAGACGGTGCTCGCTTTGCGTCACGCGGGCCCAGACCAGCACGGACGCCATCCTGCGTTTGCGCTCTCCCCAGCGGGTGCTGGCCCGCCCCTGCCAGGTCTGTCGTCGTCGGAAGTCGGTGGCCAGCTCGAGCCAGTCGTCAACAGGGAAGAGCCAGTTGCTGAGGGCTTCGCGTCGCTGCGCGTAATCGACCAGGTCGGTGGCCGCGTCCAGCTCGTCGGCGAGGGCTTCAAGGGCCGGGCGCCAGTTGGCCGAGCTGGTCTTGTCGGTGCTGCGTGGCCGAATGTTGTTGCTGCTTGGTGACAGGCCGAGGTATTCGGCTGCGGCGCTCAGGGAGCCGCCGGCGGTCATCTGGACGAGCTTGGCCGGGACGAAGCGGCGCAGCACGAGGGGGTCGATGCCCCTCAGGTGGTGGAAGTGCCGCGCATACCAGCCGGCTGGCAGGAATTGGGGAATGTGGTGGGGGCCGAAGCGGCAGTCACGCAATGGGCCGCGGGGGGTTCCGCGCCGGCGGCCGGGCCGGTCGGCGGGACGCAACGCGGTGATCCACGGCTTGATGGCCTCCCGGAGCCCGTCGGAGCAGTGGGGTTCGGTGCGCAGCAGGTGCCCCACCCACGGCTGCTGGGTGGCGGCGTGCGCGATGAGCGGGTCGAGGTGCTGTCGTGCCGCACCGGGGTTGTCCAGCGTCAGCAGCTGCTCGGCGATGGCCAGCAGATTTCCGCAGGCGGCGGGCTCGGTCGGTGGTCGGTTGCGGAATGGTAGCGGGTTGCGTCCCTGCTGGTGTCTAGCCTGTGCCTGCTGGCGTTGGTGGTCCAGGTGCTGGTCGACCGGGTCGGCTCCCGCCCAGGCCTGGGCCAGGGGTCGGGCATGGGGCCAGGAGGCCAGGAGCAGGCCCGCCAGCAGGTGAAGGTCCAGGAAGTAGGCCGCGACGGCCACCGGGCGGCCCATGCTGATGGTTTGGGTGGGGCCGTGGGGTTGCAGCAACTGGAGGAGCTTGTGTTGCATCACCAGCAGCCGCTGGAGCATCGGCTGCTCATGCTCGACTGGCGATGACTGGCCGTGGGCGGCGAGGTCGACCAGGTCGAGTCGTGCGGCGCACGCTGCCTGGAGCTTCCAGTGCGCACCAGCCCGGATCGTGGTGCGGCACTGGGCGGGATGCAGGCTGGCGTCCTGGGCGCGGGGGAACAGGCTGGCGGCTCGTTGCTGGCGGGCGTGGACCGGCTGGCGGCACTGCGGGCACTGGTGAAGCAACAGCCGCCGGTGGAGGGTGCAGGCAAAGATCGGGGCGGCAGGTGCCATAGCTTCTGCCAGGCGCCGCCATGGGCCCGTTGGATCGCGCTGCCGTCCCCGGCAAGGCACTGCGGGCAGTAGCGGGTCGACTGGGTGAACACCCAGCTCGCCAGGCCTCCCGTCGCGACGGCGCCGTTGCTCTTGCGGTGTGGGGCCGCCTGGTGGCCGCGGTCCAGGGGCGGATAGCGGTCACGCAGGCTGTCCAGGCACAGCGCGGCGACCTCGGGTGCGCTCAGCCGGGTCGCAGCGGCGAACGTCGCCGCGATGGGGGCGTCCAGGTGCAGCAGGCGGCCGGCCGGGACGATCAGGTCGCCGCGGCCCGAAAGTGCCCGGCCCAGCCCGGTCAGCACCGCGATGCGGCCAGGGGCACGGTCAAGCCGATGTGCCAACCGCAGGACATAGCCGCGCACGGACTCGCCTGGGAGGGCGTCCAGGCTGCGCGGCAGGAGCCGGATGGTCGGCATCACAAGAGATCCTTCGTTCAGGTGTCGGCCGCTGCTCCTGGCAGGCCGTGGTCGCCGTGGTCGTCGAAGACGGTGTTCCTCGGCCGCTTGCCGCCGGTCCGCTTCGCCTTCGCCGCAGTGGCAGGCCGTGGCGGGACCGGTGGGACCTCCCCGGCTGTCGGGTCCCGACCGGGGACGTTACCGAGGTTGAGTTCGATGCCGTCGAGCAGCTTGGTGGTCAGGCGCTCTTCACCGGTGTCGATGGCCCGCATGCAGCCGTCCTCGATGAGCCGCTCGAGCAGGCCGACGATGCCGCTGGTGCGGCGAAACAGGTACTCGGGCATGACACCGTCGGTGAGCATGCCCGATGTCGCGCGGAACAGCCGCAACTGCTCCTCGACTCCGGCGAGGTGGGTCACCCAGGCGGCGATGCCAGCGGGGGTGTCGTAGCGGAACGGGTCGAGGTTGACCAGGTCGAAGCGCCGCTCGGTCTGGGTCGCGGCCTCGTCGTTCCAGCTCTTGCCCCGCTTGGGCGGCGGGAAGACCCATTGGCCGCTGCGCGGGTCGTGGCGGCCTTCCCGCAGCAACCCGGATTGCGGGATGCCGACCCCGATCAGCACCAGGGTGACGTTCATGCTCATCAGCGACCGGATCAGGTCCAGGGCGTCCTGGTCGGCTTCGCGGTGCAGCTTCAATCTGGTGATGTCGTCCAGCAGCAACACGCGGGTCCCGTGGTCATAAAGCGAGGCGGGACGGAACGGATGAGCTGACCCAGCGTCATGTTCTTGTGGTCGGCGCCGTAGAAGCCCAGGATCGCCTCGCAGACCATCTTCGGGGTCGCGGTCACCGGGGTCTGCACATAGGCGACCGGCAGGTGCAGATCGCGGGTGCCAGCGACCGCGTCCGGGTTGCGCTGGCCGTGCAGCGCAAGCCACTGGTCGGCGAACGCGGCGGCGACCTCGCAGGCCGTCTCGGTCTTGCCCTGGTAGCCGCCGCCGCTGATCAGCAGCCCCGCGCGGGTGGTGGGCTTGTGCTTGAGCGCGTTGACCTGGATCCGCGAGCTCATGATCTGGGCGACCGCGGCGCTCATCGGGGTCTCCTGAAACGGCAGGTTGGCGTGCGTTACCGCCCGGTGCAGGTCGTGCAGCCTGCGCTCGCGCGGGCTCAGGCGCTGGTAGTCGGCCAGCTCCAGCCGTGGCGCGGGGGCGAAGCTGTGGCGTATCAGACGCCAGCGTTCCCACCCCGCGGCGGTCTCCCGGTCGATCGCCTGCCCAGGCAGGAACGACAGCCTCGGCACGTCCAGCGACCCATTGTCGGTCACCGCTATCGATCCTCCTGCGGTGCTGGTAACGATGGCTCGGCTGGCGGACCCTCGGCAGCCTCGTCCTCCGGGGGCAGGACGAGCAGGCTGCGACGACGGTAGGCCTCGCCCAACCGGGGAGGCGGCGGTGGCGTGACCGGCACGGCTTGCTCGCGGCGCCGTCGGCGTTCGGCATCGACCGCATCCTGGACCTGGCGGGCATGCTCGGCTGCGTCCAGCGGCACCACGTTGGTGGCGGCTGCCCGGCCGGTTGCACCCTCGCCCTTGAGTGGACGGTCGCGTGCGGCGGCGGCCGTCTGGACGGCCTCCCTGGCCCTGGCCGTGCGGCGACGCTTGGGCCGCTGCTGGGTGGGCCACCGGTCGACCGGGACATGACCAGCGAGCAGGTCCAGCAGCACCGGCAGCAGCTCGGCGTCGGACCGGGGCTTAAGGCCGCGCCGCTGGGCCTCGTCCAGCAGGTCCTGCACGCGAGCGTCGGAGAACGCCGGCACCTCGCCGTCTGGCGGCAGCCCTGTCCAGCGCAGCGTGTGCCAGGTGCCGGTCTGGGGGCCCTGGAAGTAGGTGAACCGGCAGTCCCGCCGGTCGCGGTGCACGACCCACTTGCCCTTGTGACGGCCGCCCCTCGACGACGGCTGGTCGCGGTAGGGATCGAGGGCCGGGCCGTGATACCACAGCCCGCCGACCTTGACGCCGCGGCGTCGGTGGATCTTGACGTAGTGGGAGGGCAGCAGCGCGTAGTAGGACTCCGGCGGGGAGATCGTGAGGGCGAATCCGCTCTGGCCCATCGCTGCGGCAAACAGCGAGTTCGGGCTGTGCTGCCCGCCAGGGTCCCACGAAGGGGCGTGCTCACCGAGCCGCCGGTTCTGCCACACCCGGACCACCCAGGTGGCGAGCAGATGCTCGGTCTCCACGATGGTCAGCGCCGCGTCGGCTTCCGGGTCCACACCGCGGTCGGCGACATCCACGCCCTGGTAGCCCAGCAGGTGCTCAAACAGCAGGCTCTGGATCGCGGCGAAGGTCCGCTCGACGGCCTGCTTGTCGGTGGGCCGCAGCACCCGGGCGGGCAGGATGTTGCAGCCAAGCACCCGCTGGACCTCGACCAGGTGGTGGTTCTTGTAGACCGCGCCATGGTCGGTGGTGACCGTCTCCGGCGCAAAGAACGGCAGCGCCGCGACCCGGTGGCCGGCGAACTCCGCGACTACCGCGGCCGGGATCCCCGGGTAGGGCCACTCCATGTCCTCGCCCCAGTCATCGCGCAAGGGCAGCGGCAGCATCACGTCGCGCAGCACCATCGCCACGTCCACCGAGGTGTCACTGACCAGCGTCAGCCGAAACGCCACGATCGAGCGGGTGTAGACGTCCAGCGCCAACTTGTGGCGGTAGTTAGAAACTGACCGTTGACCTCAAAGAAGCCGCCAAAGACCACTGTGGCTTGGGAGGATCAGTGTCACTCCCAGGGCTGGTTGTCACCGGCGTCAGGGCTGTCGCTGTGGCCGCGGTTGCCACCGTCGACTGCCGACGTGTCTGTCGCAAGCAGGCTGAAGAGCCGGCAGCTGTGGAAGCGTCCCCGCAGGTGGATGTAGTCGCGCAGCGTCCCTTCCTCACGGAACCCCAGCTTCTCCAGCACCCGCGCCGAGGCGTCATTGCCAGGCAGCACCCCCGCCTCGATCCGGTGCAACCCCATGACCGCAAAGCCATAGGCCACCACGGCCGCAGCCGCCTCGGACGCAAGCCCCTGCCCCCACCAGCGCCGCGCCAACTCGTAGCCGAGCTCCCCACGACGGTGCTCGTGGTCAACGCGCACCAAGCCTACCGTTCCGACCGCCTCGTCATGGCCGATCGGCTGGATCGCCCAGCGGATCAACTCCCGGTCGGCGAAGCGCCGCAGGAGCTGCTCGAGCGCCGCCTGCGCCTCGGCGACCGTCGTGCAGGCCGGCGCGTTGCTGTAGCGGGTGACCTCGGGATCACTGAGGACTTGCAGCAGCCCGGCCGCGTCATGGGCAGGGTGGACCGCTCGGAGCAGCAGCCGCGTGGTGGTCAGCTCCGGAACCTCGGGTGGCCAACGGACACCGTCGCCGTCTTGCATCCCCACCTCCAGCCCGCTCCTGGGACGCCGTCCTCCAGGTGACATCTTCCCTGGGAGTCACAATCAGCGCCGTCGTGCTCTGCCTGGACGGTCGATGCGTGTGATGTTGCTGCTGGCCTCCAGAGCCTCGCGCAAGCGGGCGTTATCCACGCCGAGACGCTGGATCTGAGCGACCGCGAGCCGAAGGTTGTCGCTCAGGGTCCGGTTCTCGCGTCGCAGCTTCGCATTCCGGGCGGCGAGGACGTCGTAGGGGGTCGATCGCATGGCTGCTTCCGTGCCGGTGGCCGGCTGGGGGCGGGCGTCGGAGATCCTGCTGGCCAGGTCCGGGAAGTGACGGCGGAACGTGGTGTTGGCCAGGCCGAGTTGCGCGGCGAGTCCGAGCACGCTCGGCCGTTTCCCGCTGGCTTCGCACTCGGACAAGTAGTGCTCCAGGGCTTGGCGGGCCCGGGCCTCGGAGGGGACGTCGCTGGGGCGGGTCATGCGGATTCCTGCGTCGTGGTGTTTCGCTCCAGGAAGGCGGAGATCTCCGCTCGGCGGGTCTCCAGCCGGTGCCGGAGCAGGGGCGGCAGGAGGGGAGCGGTGCCCAGCCGCTGGTCGATGCGGGCGATCTCGCGCTGCCAGGCGGCGGTGTTCTCCGGCGTCACAGCGACGTTGCGGCAGGCCAGCGGCTTGCATCCGCCGTGGTCGGGCAGTCCTTCGCCGCGGCTGTGGCGGGCTCGTTCGCACAGCGCCTTGCCGTGGTCGTGGACGCAGGTGACGTATTCGCCGGGATAGATGGCCGGGTCGTGCCTGGTCATGATCCGGCGGAGCCGGGTCTCGTCCAGGACGACCGTTCCTTGGAAGCGGGCGCGGGTGCCGAATTCCTCGAGGCGGCGGGCGGCCTCGTCGGCAGCCGGGCCGGTAAGACTGGTGTGCTCGTGGGCGTCGACCACGGCCAGGAGGTGCTCGCCGCGGGCGAGGGCCTGCTCGCTTTCAACCTCGGCGCGGAAGCCCGACTCGCTCGTCCCCGCGTAGCCCTCGAAGACCTGGATGCAGTGGTGCCGAAAGGCCAGGGCGCCAGCGATGACGCCGCCGGGACGGCGGGCGATGAACCAGGCCAACGTCCTTCTGAATTGGCTGTTCTTCAGATGCCAGGTCCGCCCGTCGACCAAGGGGATGCCGTCTGGCCGGCCGTGCCGGCCACAGTAGTCGCTGATCCAGGCGAGGAAGTTGTTGAGCTGCGCGTTGGTGGCGCCGCTGGTCAGTGCTTGGTTGGCTGCGTCGGGCTTGCTGCCGGGGCTGTGCTGGAGGCGGGCGAAGAGGAGCTCGGTGTCCGGCGGCTGCAGCTTCTCCAGGACGGCGATGGCTCGAGCGGCGGGTTCTCCGATGTTCCAGACGGCGGGAATCCCGGCGGGGTCGCCCTCGCCCTTGAATGCCAGGCTGTGCATCTTCCAGCGATAGGGCACCCCCGTCGGCGTCGCGTTCGATCGCTAGGCCGCCGCGCCTGAGGTGCTTGATCTCACTGTCACGGGCGCCGGAGAGGAACGCGAGGACCAGGTAGCAGGCGGTTTGGAGGTGGCGGGCGAGGGCCGCCAGGCTGTCCCGTCTGGTGTGGTCGGCCAGGATCGCCTCGATCCATGGTCGGTCGTCGAGCCGGCCAACGACCGGCTGGTTGCTGACGGCCGCGGGTGCCACTCCCACGATGTCGGCGGCCTGGTCGATCAACTGGTGATAGCGGCCAAGGGAGACGCGGTTGCGGCCCAGCGCCTTTGCGATCTCGGTCGTGCTGGGCTTGCCGCGCCAGCCAGGCAGCGGCCGGCGGTGGGCGATGTGCTCATCCAGCAGGGCCTTCAGCAGGACGGGCAACTGCCCATAGGCGTGCTTCTCGCCGGACGGAGGCTGGTTGGTCCGCCAGGCGCGGTCCGCGGCGAGGATGTCGGTGGCGAACTCGTCGATGAACCGCATCGCCCAGGCGAACAGCGGTCCAAGCACGTCCTCCGGGATGCGGGCGGTGGCGTTCTCCCTGCCGCGCTGAGCCGTGGGCTCGCCCCACCCGTCGAGGTGCGAGGGGTCGAAACGCAGGGCGTCCGACGGCAGCGCCTTGCGCCAGAGCCAGAACCTGCGGGCCCCCGCGCGGACCGTCTGCCGGGCGCCAGCCGCAGGCAGCGAGGCGATCAGGAAGCGCTGGAAGTCCTCAAGATCGGCTCCGGTCAGGGCGTCCAGGCGCCGCGCCCGGCCGTCCACCCAGCACAAGAACCGCACATACTCGGTGAAGACGGTGCGGACGGTCCCGACGGCGGGCCGGTCCTCGCCTGGGGGCAGTGGCCCGGACAACATGGCAAAGCAGAGTTCCTTGGCGACCTGCCGGTAGCGGGCGGGGATGCGGGTGAAGTCCAGGATGAACCGGCGTTCGTGCTGCTTGAGCATGGCTGGGGCCAGGTTCCAGACGTCGTCGCTGAAGCGTGCAGTGTTCTCAAGGGCCCAGCCCAGCCGCAGGCGGCGGCCGCCGAGGACGAACGGATCCGCAGCGTCGGCCAGAACCGGCCGCGACGAGGAGCCGGCGTGCAGAGCGGTCGTCAGCGTCATCGCTGTTCCCACGGATTCTCGATCAGGTCCAGCAGGGCGTCGGTGGGCTTGTCCGCCTGCGCCTGTTGCAGTTCGGCGGGGGTGAACTTGGTGAGGATGTCGTGGCGGATCGCCGCCCACGCCGGTCCATAACGAGCCCACCAGTCGTCTTCGGTCAGCTCGCGCCGCCGCTCGGCGAGCGCATCGAGCAGGCCGAGCAGACGGGGCAGGTGGGCGCGGGTGACCAAGCAGTTCCCGCAATGGAAGCAGTCGAGGAAGGAGATCTGGCAGAGGGCGTCGGTGGCGGGGTGGTGATCGTGGTCGATGCAGGCGGTCCAGCCCGTGTCGAGTTCCCCGTTCGCGGCCTGCTGTGCGGCGCGGCGCCCGAGGCTGGTCTGCTCGGCCAGCGCGGCGGCGCCGACCGGTCCAGGCAGCACCCGCGGGCCGCCGCCGGCCGCCCCCATGGCCCGCGCATGGGCCTGGAGTGCGGATTGCTCGGCATCGACGAGGGCTTCGCCGAGCACCTCCTCCGCCCAGGCGGTGATGACCGGATCGCCGCTGAGGTAGTGCCGAAACAGGACGGGCATGCTGTTCGACTTCGCGGCCGACGGCAGGTGGCCGCCCATCCGCTTCGTGCGCCGCACCTCCATGCTGGTCTTGATCCGGTTGAAGCTCACCTGCAGTGGCAGCGCCCCGCCGGCCGGCACCGGATCCGGTTCCGGAGGGGAACTGCCGGCGCCGGCGGGCGGGGACGGCGGGTCGGCCAGCAGCGGTCGGGGCCGGTTCGCGGCCCAGGCGGTCGGGAGAATCGAGGTGGCCTTCAGTGACTCCGCGAAAGGCGCGTAGTGGTCGTCGGCGACGCCGAGTCGTGCGGCATGCCCGTTGCGCCACACGCACCACAGCATCGGTGAGCCGCAGAAGGCTCGGCTGCGGGCGGTGAGCTCCAGTAGCAGCAGGTAGAACCCTCCTGGGGTGTGCAGCTCGCGGCCGGGCGCGCCGATTTCCCAGGTGACCGTCTCGAACCACCGCCGAGGCCCCCGGCGGCGTTTGACGATGACCGCCTCGACTGCCCGCCCGTCCAGAACGCGGTGCTGAGCGGGCAGCTCCTTGATCGTCTCGCCGTTGCGCTCGGTCAGCGCCGCCGCGAGCATCATCAGCGGCGGCAGGTCCCGCAGCGTCAAGAACAGCCGGCCGGCCATCTCGATACGCTGCGGCGCCAACGGGTTGAGGGGGACGCCGGGCGGGGTTGGGACCTCACCCGTGGCGGCCATGGCCGCCAGCAGTTGCCCCAGCCGCCGTTCGTCGTCGCTGAGCGCCTGCGGACTGGCCTGGTAGCGGCCCAGCAGGTCCTCGCCGGCCCGGAGGCGGTTGCGGATCCGGGCCGCGTCCGCCCGCAGCGCGGCCAGCAGCCGGGCCAGCTCTCCGTCGGAGAACCCCGCGGTCGGCGTCTTCGCGCTCGCTTTCGCTTCCGCCGCCAACGCCGAAGGCGAAGGCTCGGCGTCTGCGTGGGCTTGCGAGAGCCGGCCTTGCGATTCGCGCGATGCCGGCGGTGCCGGCAGACGCTGCTGGACGTGGTCGAGCACCGCTTCCGACAGCAGCGACCGCAAGGCGGGCAGCATGAACAGCAGGCGAGCCTCGGCCAGATCCCGCAAGGCGGTGGTCGGCGCGCTCTTGGACCGGTGGTCGTAGAACGCTTCCAGGTGTGCGGCCGTGAGCTGATTCGGGGTGGCGGGGGCGTCCGGCAGGCCGTCCAGGAACCGTGCCAGCCGGCTCAGGGCTGCCCAGCCGGTGGACACCGCGGCGTCGGTGCGCAAGCCGCCGCCCGGACCACTCCGCTCGGCGAAGGCCGCCGCGAGCGCCACGTGCCAGCCAGGCAGCGGCAGCCTGGACACGTCGAA
>WNFV01008694.1_pt1 | contig 11403 bp, 8 predicted proteins | sample 5400101 | NCBI WGS metagenome assembly WNFV01 (sample SAMN13153361, study PRJNA577476) | soil metagenome | isolation source: 115 cm soil or saprolite under grassland replicate 1 | place: USA:California | collected 2016-06-15
GGCCGCACGATCGCGACGGCCGCCCTCGCAAGCGACCCGACGTCGCCGGCCGCCACGGCTCGAAGGTAATTGCGAGCCGCATCGGATCGGCGCCCCTCGAGGAGCGCGTACCACGCGGCCCACCGATAGTGCCTCGCCCGATCGACCCGCATCCCGTATCGCTCTGCCACGACGTCCAACTGCCGGATCATCGCCGCCATGTCACGAGAGGCGTTGTGACGATGGTAGGAGATGGCCACGAGCGGACGACAGACCCAGTCGGGCGGTCCGCCGCGGGCCAGCCGGATCCACATGTCCCAGTCTTCGTGGCTGGTGAGTTCGGGGTCGAAGGGACCGGCCGCGGCCAGGGCGGCCGCATCGACGATGATATTTGAGGCGCCGGCAGGGACCGAATTGTGCCGCTCGAGGAGGCGGACGACCTCCTCCGGGGGCGGCGGCGGCCCACCGGCCAGGATGTTGAGTTCGCCATCGACCATCACGTCACCGGCGTACGACCACGTCCGTCCGTGAGCCGCCATCACGTCGATCTGCCGTGCGAGCTTGGTGGGCGCCCACACGTCGTCGTCGTCCAGGAAGGCGATCCATCGGCTCCTGGCTTCCGCGATTCCCGCGTTGCGGGCTGTGCTGACGCCCTCCGACACGGCTCGTTTCAGATACCGCACCCGAGGATCCGAGATGCCTGACACCACCTGACCCGTGGCATCCGTCGATCCGTCGTCCACGATCAGCACCTCGAGTTCAATGCCGCTCTGGCCAAGGGCGCTCCGGAGGGCTCGCTGTAGCTGGCGGCACCGGTCGCGTGTGGGGATGATCACGCTCACCTCGGGGGCGCTCATCGATGCGCCCCGCGGGTGAGCCTGACGGCCGTGCCGACAAGGAAGTCGTCGACGTCGAGCTGGCCGGGCTCCCATCGGCCCAGCAGATACCGGTCGTCCCGGCGATGCATGGCCTGGGGACGACCGGTCCATGCGGCCTCGTATCCGGCGTCTCGCACGTTGCCTGCGGTTCGCGTGTCCGCCTTTCCGTGAGGGTAGGCAAAGTGCAGGAGGGGTCGGCCGACGACCTCCTCGAGGTCCCTCCGGCCAACGGTCAGCGCTGCCTCGAGGTCGTCGTCGTCGAGCCGGGTGAGGATCTCGTGGTTGAGGGTATGGAACCCGACGGCCATGCCGGCGCCCGACAGGGCCTCGATGTGGGCGCGACCGAGATGTTGCGGGACGTCGGTGCCTTCAGCTTCGACGACCCTTTGCAACCTGGGGTCGCTCTCACAGGCGACGACGAGCGCCTCGACCCCGTCACTTCGCGTGTGGAGCAGGCGGCTGACTTCTGCCACGCCGCGAGCGCTGACCAACCGTTCGAGCAGCTCGAACCAGTACGAGCCGAGCCCGTGCAGCGCCCGGCCCGAGAGGAAGAACGTTGCGGGCGCATCGAGAGCCTGGAGCACGGGCAGAGCATGATCGAGATGCGTCACGTAGTCGTCGTCGAACGTCACAGCGAATCTGGGCCTGGGATGCCGGTCCCGGTCCTGCAGCAGCACCTCGAGCGGAGCGATCTCTCCGACCTCCGCGAGCACTTCGAGCTGGCGCCGGAACACGCCGGAAGGCACGAACGGCACGATTCCTCGAGCGGGTGGCTCGCTCGGGGCCACCCGGTGGTAGACGAGCACGAGGCTGCGCCCCCTGAGGGCGGCGATCCTTCGCACCGCCTCTCCGATCACCCCGGCACGAAGTGACCTCTTCGCCAGGACCCTCAACGGGCCGGGTTGGCCGTTCACGGCCGGGGGTGGTCGATGGGGGTTGACTGCAGGCGGGACAACTCATCGAGCCACGCCTGAGCTTCCTCACCCCAACGCTCGTCCGTCCGCGACCGCCGGAGCAAACCGAAGACCCGGTCCGTTCCGGCGGCGGGATGCACGAGCGCCACGGCGGCCCTGGCGATGGACTTGACGTCGCCCATGCCGACGGCTCGAGCGTAGTGACGAATGGCCCCGCCGCGGTCGCCGGCGCGAAGGCAGACCCAGGCCGCCCGGCGGCGCATCGCGGCCCGATCCACCGGGATGTCGTACCTGGAGGCCAGCAGATCCGGCTCTTCCACGATGGCCCTCGTGTCGGCCGCGATGTTGTCCGTGTGGAAGCGGTAGCCCACTAACGGCCGGGACACGCATGCCGGAGGTCCAGTCCTCGCCATCCTGATCCACAGATCCCAGTCCTCCGTCCGTCGCAGATCCGGATCGAACGGGCCCACCGCCGCCAGGGCGTCGGCGCGGACGATGATGTTGGAGGCTCCGCTCGGCACCGGGTTGTATCGCGGTAACGCCTCCATGACCTGCTCCGGCGTGGGAGGGCGAAAGGCGCTGAGGACGCGAAGGTCATCGTCGACGTTCACGTCTCCGGTGTACGCCCACGTTCGCCCAGCTCTGGTAGCCGACTCCAGCTGCAGCATGAGCTTCTCAGGTGCCCACAGGTCGTCGTCGTCGAGGAACGCGATCCACTCGCCGCTCGCTTCCTCGATGCCCCGGTTTCGGGTGGCACTCACCCCGCCGCGCGAGGTCTGCCGAAGGAGCCGTACCCGGCGGTCGGCCACGTTGGAGACCATCGCGGCAGTATCATCCGTTGACGCGTCGTCTACCACGATGACTTCGACGTCGGCGCCGCGTTGCCGGAGGGCACTGAACAGGGACAGCCTCAATAGGTGAGGGCGGTTACGCGTCGGAACGACCACGGAGACGTCCGGCATCGTGCTGATCACCCGTCCTTGCAGTAGACACTCTTCGTCAGGCGGCTGCTGACGGCATCGGCGGAGATGAAGCCCGCTGGGCCGATGTTCATCGTGGGTGAGGCGCGGAGCGGCGAGTACTGAGACCGCCACGTGACCATAGGACTCGATGTCGGCTACGCGGTCGGTCGGTCATCATCATCCTCGGCGACGTGCCTGACCAGGTCCATGTCCGGCCGCGCGCCTTCGATCGCGTCGGGGACGTGACGAATCTCCGGGACTCCAGAGGGGTTCACCGCCGGCAGGCCCAGATAGACGAGTCGCTTGGCCTCACGGCGGCTCCGACACACCGAGTCGAGCACGAGGCCCGCGGTAAGACATATGAACGCGATGATCTGGATCGACGCGCTCAAGACGGCGGTAGGCAGCCTGGGCACTAGCCCGGTGTCGAGGTACTCCTCGACGACGGGGACGCCCAGCACAAGCGCGAAGGCCGTCAGCACCACGGCGATCAGGGTGAAGAAACGGAAGGGACGCATCTCCTTGAACAGCAGGACTGCGGCCACCATGATGCGCAGCCCATCACGGAACGTCCGAAGCTTCCGCTTCGATTCCACGTGACGCGATCGGTACGTCGTGGCTACTTCAGCGTAGGGCAGGCCGATGTCGATGGTATGCGTGGCAAGCTCGGTCTCGATCTCGAACCCGGTGAAGCGCACCGGAAACGACTTGACGAACCGGCGTGACATGACGCGATAGCCGGAGAAGACGTCGGACAAGTTCACACCGAACAACATCTTCAGCAGTCGATTGAACAGCCAGTTACCGGCCACATGCCCCGGCGGATACGCGCGTGCCCCCTTCGCCGCCGGCGTGCGACAGCCCACGACCATGTCGAGGTTCTCGTCCATAAGCAACCGCACCATTCTCGGAGCAGCCCCGGCATCGTAGGTTCCGTCTCCGTCCGCCATGATGTACACGTCCGCATCGATGTCAGCGAACATGCGACACACGACGTTCCCTTTGCCGCGGCGAGGCTCGTGACGGACGAACGCTCCCGCCCCGAGAGCCCGCTCAACGGTGCGATCGGTGCAGCCATTGTCGTAGACGTAGACGCTCGCAGCCGGCAGCTCTGCTTTGAAGGCGCGAACGACGTCCGTGATCGCCTGCTCCTCGTTATGGCATGGGAGCAAGACGGCGACCCGCAATCCGTTGAGAGGGCCGTTTCCCGCCATGGCTGTGGTGACGTCTCTCACGGGCTACCACCGGGAGGATAGTGATCGACCTTCACGACCTCCCGAACGAGAGGCCGCAGTTTCCGGTAGCTCCCGATTGCGATGATGAGAAGCATTGCGGTTCCCGCCGCGCTCACCGCGATGCCGGGCCATCCGAGCACCCTGATCACACCGAACTGCCAGAGGCTGAGGGAACGGAGGTTGTTCTTGCCGTCGCCCTGATCCTCATACAGATGATCGAGGGAGTATCGCGCGTTCGTCGGGATCAGCTCCCACTGGCCCAGCACTGACGGACTGGCGAGTGGCTGGGTGTCGAGATAATGCGTCCACCGAGGAGGCGACGGGACCTCGAACTGTTGCGCTTGGGTCGAGACGATCAGTGCGGGGAAGGAGACGAGGAACCCAGCCGCAAAGAGCAGCGCCGCAGCGCGTAGACGGGTCGCGGAGGACAACCAAGGGCCGATCGCGGCGATGGCTGGGATGACCCCAGGCAGGAGCAGGCGCGGACCCCAGGACCAACCACCGTGCCAAGCGAACCACGTCGCGATCATCACGAATGTGATCACGAGATTGCCGCCGATTAACAGGAATCCGTCACGATCGTTCCGCCAAAGGCGGCGCAGGGCGAACGGCAGGAGCACGACGATCGGGGCGAACAGCAACAGGCTTTTCGTCGGTTCGAACAGCAATCCGCGTGAACCTTCGACGAACGGCGTGGTGAACCCGCTGTCCTGGTAGCCGAAGAGGAAGGGATTCTGGAACCGCAGGAAGTTGTAGGCAAAGGTCGCAGCGAGCCCAGGGGCCAGTCCCGTGATGGTCTGCACCAGACCTGAGCGACCGTGCCTGTGCCACCCGACGAGCGCGAGGACCGGCGCGAACAGCAGGGTCTGTGGACGCGTCAGGACGGCGGCGCCCATTGCCAGCCCTGCCGTCGCCGGGCGCCCGGCCAGCATCCGCTCGATGGCGACCACGAGGCAGAGCGTCGCGAGCGGCTCCGAGAAGAACTCCTTGCTGTAGGGCAGCATGAACGTGCCGACGACCGCTCCGATGGCCACGATCAACGCCGAGCCGACACGCGCACCCATCCGGCGTGCAAGCAGGTAGATGGCCGCAATCAGCGCGGCAGTGATGATGGGCATCACCGAAGCGACAGCTCCCGACGACACATCTTCGGGACGCCCGAGCAGGACTCCGATCGGCCGGCTCAGGGCATACGGCAATGCAGCGACGATCGACAGGCCCAACCCGTACCTGCTGTATGCGAGCCCATCACGGCCCGGCAGCGTGTTCCACTCCTCGGGGACCGCGATGGTCCTCCGGTCGACCATCGACTTCGTGACTTCGTACATCGTTCCGCCGTCGTAGCCGGTGACTACGCCTTGCTGGAACACGAGGAACGTCGCGGCCACGAACACGAACAGCCACACCAGAAAGCGACGCTCCGCGCTCGTCGTCGCCCTACCCGGCGGGGCGCCGGCGTCTACGGTTGCCGACCCCACGGTCGATGACATCCTCGGATGGCCGACGGCGGGAAGCTCTCGCACATGCAGACAATAATCGGCTCCATGACGGCCGGGAATCGATCAGCATAAGGCCGGGTTTCCGGTCGGGTCATTCCTTCAGCGCCACCAGGATGATGTTCTTCCCCGCGGGGGGGTGGGGGAGTGCGTGTTGGACGAGGCGGCTCACCGGGACGATCAAGCGATCGTAGCCCCACATTGTCGAGCCCGAGATCTGCCCGTGGTGGAGCCACCGGTAGACGATCAGGTACGGCAAGACCCCCAAGAGATCGAAGTACCGGAGCGACACGACGCGCAGGCCCGCCCCTTCGACGATCAGGCGCAGATGTCGAAGGGAGTACCGGCGGTAATGGCCGGCCTTGTGATCGAGCTCGCTGTAGAGACGCTCGAGTGCCGGTCCGAACACAAGGAGAGCGCCGCCCGGCCGCAACACCTCGGCCGCGAGGCGGACCTCCCGTTCGTCTTCCGCGATGTGCTCGAGGACGTTCACGTAGAGCACGGCGTCGAACGCATTCCCAGCCTGCGCCTCGTAATCGACCAGGGTCTCCTTCCGCGCGCTCACGCGCTGGGTCAGCGCGGCGTACGCGTCGAGACTGGCGAACATGTTGTCGGCGGGTTCGAGCGCGACGACGGAGACGTCCGAGTATCGCTCGACGAGCCTCCGCGTGATGGTCCCGGTGCCGGCTCCGACCTCCAAGACCCGACCGTGCAGGTAGGGTTCGAACTCCTCGAGCACCCAATCGAAGAAGTGTTTGCTGGCGGCCAGGCACTCGAGGTCGTCCTCGGCTCCGAAGTGGTCGACGTGGAAGGCACGTCCGGCTGGCGACAGACGTCGTTGCCGAACGCGCTGCATCTCCCTCCTCAGAGCGAACAGGTGCGAGGCGAACTCCCCGATGTCCCCCACGGTGAGTCCGCCGCCACCCGCGATCGACGGCCGGTAGATGATCGGCGCCTCGCCGACCCGGTAGCCCTGGGCGATGGCCTTGGCGACGAAGGTGGTATGCACGCTATAGCTGTCGAGGGGCGTCCCGCCGAGATTGAGATCGCGGATCGGCTCGATCCGGGCCACCCGGAAGCTCGTCGTCGCGTCCCCGATCCTGGGACTCCCCGTCACCCAGCGGAACGTCAGGTTGGCCATCCGCCCGAGGAGCCACCGAGATGGACTGAGCCCCGGCGTGCCGCTTCCGCTCGTCCACCTCGACCCGATGACGACGTGGCTCCCTCGTTGGATCAGGTGATCGATCAGGCTCGGTATCTCGGTGGGGTCATGGCGCCCGTTCGCGTCGAGCGTGACGACCAGGTCGGCCCCACCGGCCTTCACGACCCGGCGGAAACCTTCCAGGTAGGCTTCGCCCGGTCCCGAGATCGGACCGGGCACGGACTTCAAGGGCAGCCCAAGCTCGGCAGCGACCTGGGTGGCCGTCTCCGCGTGCCCTCCGCCGTCCAATAGGAGCACATCGAGCTCGATGCCGCGCGCGCGCAACGCGTAGGCCGCAACCGCCAGGTCGCGAATGACTGACGCGATGGCATCCTGCACACCGTAGGTGGGCAGTACGACGGTTGCCGTACGGGGGGCCTTCATCTCCTCATTCCTCGAGATCGACCGTTGATACTGTATCCGCGTGCGCATAGCGCAAGTGGTGCCTCGGGGTGAGCAGCCGTGGTCAGGCGTCCTGACGGTCATCGTGCACCTTGCGGCCGCGCTGGCTCGACGAGACCACCAAGTGGACGTCTGGCAGCTGCACGAGTGGTCGCCGGACACATACACCGAGCAACGAGGGCGCCTGGAAACCGCCGGTGTCATCCAGGTCCCCGTCCTTACACGGAGGCGGCTCGGGCGAGCCGCGGCGACGTTAGCGGAGGAGCGAGGGATCGACGTCGTTCATCTTCATGGCGCGTTCAACCCGTCGAACACCGCCGTTTCGCGAGCTCTTCGGCGTCCTTACGTGTTCTCTCCACATAGCGGGTACGACCCCGTGTCGCTCATGCGGAGCCGCGGCCGGAAGCTCATGTATCGGATCCTGTTCGAACGGGCGATGCTGGAACGCGCGGCGCTTCTCGTTGCCCTGACGGACTTGGAGCTGACGCATCTCCGCGAATTCGGCGCAACCGGTCCCTGCGACGTGATCCCAAACGGCGTCGAGCCCCCACCCGATGACCTCGACCGGCATGCCTTTCGGCGAGAGCTGGCGATCCCACCGGACGCTCTCCTCGCGGTGTTCGTCGGCCGTCTGGACGTCCATCGCAAGGCACTCGACGTGCTCGTCCGTGGGATCGCCGCCGCTCCCGGATGGCACCTTGCGCTGGTCGGGCCGCCATTCCGGGACGTGGACCGCTTGGACCGGATCATCGCCGCTCTCGGCGTGAGCGACCGCGTCCACCTCGTGGGGGAACGTCACGGCCGCCGGCTTCAGGAGAGCGTGTGTGCCGCGGATCTGTTCGCGTTGATGTCTCGATGGGAGGGCCTGCCGATGGTGCTCCTCGAGGCCCTCTCCCTGGCGAGGCCGGCCGTCGTGAGCCCGGCCGTCGAACGGGTGCTGGGCGTCGCCGCCACCGGTGCCGGGTGGGTCGCGGACGAGGTGAGCCTCGGGCCGGTGCTGCGCCTGCTGCAGGGCGAAGGGAGGGACGAGCTCGCGAGACGCGGCCGAGCGGCCCTCCTGCTTTCGAGGCAGTACGACTGGGACTCCGTGGCGGAGCGATACGAGGCCGCGTACGAGCGAGCGCGGGGATCGCGACAGCGGGTGACCCCGTGAGCTGGCCGGTGCTCGACGAGACGGCGGACGCTGGATCGGAGCAGCGGCCGGCCCCGGAGGTCACCTCGTGGCACCTGCAAGGATCGATGTGGCTGTCCTGGGCCCTGGTGGCGGTCGCCGGGCTCGTGTTCGTCGCCTGGCTAGTTCTCGCCGCCGAGCACGTCGACGACCGATTCCAGCTCGATCAGGTGTCCGGTGCCCGGATGGCGCTCGCGCAGTACTTCAACCATGGGACGCTCTACCCGGAGCTGTACGACGGCCGGTTCTACGGGGGCACCCGGTTCATGCCGATGCCGATCGTCCTCCACGGGTTCGTGGCGCGGTTGACCGGTGAGTACCTGGTCTCGGGCAAGATCCTCAGCTACGCGTTCATGCTCGGGCTGCTCGCGACCATGGTCGTGCTGCTGAGGCGACTGCGGTGCCCGCTTCCCTTCGCGCTGATCCTCCCTGCCCTGGTCCTCACGACCTACACCGGGCTCGCGGCGACGATGGACATGCGCGCCGATGCGCTGCCGCTCCTCCTGCAGGTGCTGGCGGTCTGGATCGTGGCCAGCACCGCCCGAAAGGAAGCCACGGTCGGGGCAGCCGCCCTGGCGGCCCTCGCCTTCATCTCGAAGCTGAGCGCCGTGTGGGCGCCGCTCGCGATCGTCATCTGGCTCGTGACGCGTGATCGGAAGCGGCTGGCCTTGTTCTCCGTCGCCTACGTCGTTCTGGCGGCGGGGCTCCTGCTCCTGTTCACGGGCATCACCGACGGACGGATGCTCGAGAATGTGTTCGGTCTCTCGGCATCGGGCGTCACCGGGCTCCGGTCGGTGCTGCTCTCCCCGTACCGCCTCGTCCATCTGATGGTGGATGTGGCGACCACGGCGTGGGCGGTCGTTCCCCTCGTCGCCCTCGCCGCCTGGATCGCGCTGAAAGAGCGGCGCAGCTCGATCTACCTCGTGAGCCTGTTCTGCGCGCTGGCCGTTCTCCTGGTGGTGCTCACCGACATCGGGACAGGCTGGAACCAGCTGATCGACCTGGTGGTGCTGAACGCGCTCGTCATCGGGGAGCTCGTGGGGTGGGTGCAGGTCGGGTCGACCCGGCTCGATGGACCAGCTGTACGGATCGTGGGGACAGCCGTTGGGCTTGCTCTGCTGTGGGTGACCCTCAGCGGATTCGTCGTCGTGCTCTTCCCTTCGGTGAAGGAGGCGGTGGGTGGAGGCCCATCGTATGACAAATATCCGCTCTCGGCGCTCGCTACCTCACCTACTTCGGTGCTTTCCGAAGACCCCTACGTTCCACTCTCTATGGGGCAGGTGCCGGTCGTGCTCGACCCGTTCATGCTGCCGAGGTTGGCTGGCAAGGAACCCGACGCGATCCCCGACCTCGTCCGGAGGATCGAGATGCGAGAGTTCGACGTCGTGGTCCTGGTCGAGCCCCTCGAGCCCGTCGATCGGTCCTGGTGGAGCGAGGAGGATTTCGGGACCGACGTGGCGCGCGCGATCTCGCGTGCGTACACCTATGCCGGTAGGATGCAGGGCTATTATCTGTACGAGCCGCGTCGGGCGGGTACGGAAGGGTGACCGTTCGAAGCGACGACCGCCCTGCGAGTGGGCGCAGGACGATCGAGCGAGCCTTGCTCGGGATCCTCACCTACCGGCCGGATATCGACGGGCGGATCGTCGTCGCCGGCGCCCTCGGCCTCTACTTCCTGGTCGTTGCCGTACCTCGGGTGGTCTGGGGGATCAACATCTGGCCGAGCCTTGGAGTTCCATCCGGCCCGTCGCTCTTCTTCGATACGAGGAACCTAACCGCGGCCCTGGAATGCCGCCGCCTCGGCTACGACCCATTGATCGACAACCCCTGCGACCCGTGGGGAAGGCCCCTGAACTATCCCCGGGTGTGGCTCGCTCTGCGGTGGCTCGGACTCAATCAATCGCACACCGTCGCCCTGGCGCTCGTCTTCATCGCCCTGTTCCTCGGATCGGTCTTCCTGCTCATTGGACGGATCAGCCTCGGCAGAGGCATCCTGATCGCCCTGGCCGTGTGCTCGCCCTCCGTCATGTTCGCCATCGAGCGCGCGAACATGGACATCGTTGTCTTCACGCTTCTGGTCCTGGCCGTGTTGGCGTGGCGAGTTGGAACCCGCAGGGCCCAGATCGTGAGCCCCCTGGTCGTCCTTCTCGGGGCGACCGCGAAGATCTATCCGGTCTTCGGGCTGCCGGCATATCTGTTCCTCCGCCGCCGCGCCGCCGCCGTCACCGCCATCCTGTGCGCGGCGGCGTTCGCCGTGTACGCGATCGTTACCATCGGGGACATCCAGGCGGTGGCCCGGGTCGCGCCCCAGGGCGACTTCCACTCGTTCGGAGCAAGGATCCTGCCGGCCGCGATCTACCATCGATTCGTTCCCGATCGCTGGCAGGGGGGAGCCCTCACCAAGCAGTTGGTCGCAATCATCCCCTTGTTGGTGGTGGGACCACTCGTCTGGTTCCGGGGGCGGCGGAGACTCCCCGAGCCCGACGAGACGGCGGGCTCTGCGAACCGCCTCGCCTTCTACCTCGGGTCGCTCATCTTCCTCGGGACCTTCGCCGTCGGCAACAACTTCGACTACCGGCTGGTGTTCATGCTGCTCACGCTGCCCCAGCTCTTCGACTGGACAACCGAGGAGGCGGGCGACCCTCGAGGATGGCTCGCCAGCGTCACGGTCGCCGCCGTCCTGACCCAGTTGTGGATCGGGGCCCTGTCGGAGCCGCTCAGGCTCTCCGACGAGCTCGTGACGTGGGCAACCGTGGGGTTGCTGGTGTCGCTACTGGCGGCGTCCGTTCCCCGCCTGCGAACCGTGTGGAGCACGGTCCGATCGCAACAGCCGTCCGGGCTCCCTTGAGCGGATTGTGCCGAGGGCGGTGGATACGTATCCTCCTGCACTACTCATGGACAACACCGAGACCGGAGCGGGCGTGCCACTCGACGTTGATGAATCGCCATCGCCCGTCCACGTGCTCGGCGTGGCCACGGGCGAGTCGCGGAGAACCGGCCTCACCAGGGCCATCGTCTCAACCGCACGGCCGCGGCAATGGGCGAAGAACGTCTTGGTGTTCGGAGCGCCGGCAACGGGAGGCGTCCTGCTCGAGCCCGCGCCGCTCCTGTCGGCCGTCGCGGCGTTCATCGCGTTCTGCCTCGTTGCCAGCGGGGTCTACTACC
>WNFV01012817.1_pt1 | contig 11403 bp, 12 predicted proteins | sample 5400101 | NCBI WGS metagenome assembly WNFV01 (sample SAMN13153361, study PRJNA577476) | soil metagenome | isolation source: 115 cm soil or saprolite under grassland replicate 1 | place: USA:California | collected 2016-06-15
TCGAGGATGTGTTGGATGAGACTGGTCGGCGGGAGCGGCGGTCTCGGCGGCTGCCGGCGCATGTGATGGTGCGGTTTTGTGTGGCGATGTGCCTGTTCTACGACGATGACTATGAGGAAGTGATGCGTAAGCTCGTCGGGTCGCTTCAGGAGATGGATTCGTGGTCCGATGACTGGGAGGTGCCGACGACCTCGGCGATCGCCCAGGCCCGGCAGCGCCTGACAGCTGAGCCGCTGCGGGTGTTGTTCGAACGGGTCGCCGCCCCGGTGGCGGGGCGGGGGACGAAAGGGGCGTGGCTTCGTTCGCGTCGGCTGATGGCGGTCGACGGGTTCATGCTCGATGTGCCCGACACCGAGGACAACGTCACGGAGTTCGGCCGGCTGGATACGGGTGCGAAGGCCAGCGCGTTTCCGCAGGTTCGGGTGCTGGCGTTGACCGAGTGCGGGTCGCATGCATCCGTGGCCGCCGCCTTCGGTGGGTGCCGGGTCGATGAGCGTGTGCTGCTGCCGGAGGTGTTCGGTGCGTTCGCGCCGGACATGCTGGTGATGATGGACCGGAACTTTTACAGCTTCGAGCTGTGGCGGCAGGCTCTGGCCACCGGGGCTGACCTGCTGTGGAGGGTCAAGTCCACCCTCACGTTGCCGGTGCTGGAGGCGTTGTCCGACGGGGCGTACCGCTCCGTGGTGATCAACCCGAAGATCAGCGGAGCGCGTCGCGTGAAGCTGCTGGATCGGATCCGTCGCGGCGAGTCCGTCCCCGACGAACACGCGGTGCCGGTCCGGGTGGTCGAATATGAGATCCCGGACCGCGACGGGAACGGCACCGGGGAACTCATCTGCCTGATCACCTCGATCCTGGACCCGGCCGAGGCCACTGCCACCGAACTCGCCGCCGCCTACCATGACCGGTGGGAAAGTGAGACCAGCTTCGGTGAGAAGAAGACCTACCTTCGCCGCTCCGGGCGGGTGCTGCGGTCGAAGTCGCCGAACATGGTGCGGCAGGAGATCTGGTCGCTGCTGCTCACGCACTACGCGATCCGGAAACTCATGTGCCGGGCCGCGGACGAAGCCGGACACGACCCCGACCGGCTCTCGTTCACACGGTCGTTGCGTGTCATCCGCCGCCAGGTCACTGACCAGGCGGATTTTTCCCCCTGAACAGCGGAAGGTGGCACTCGCCGCCACTTTCGCGGAGATGCTCAAGAAACGGAACGAACGCCGACACCGCACCTACCCTCGTGTCGTCAAACGAGCCCGGCACAACTCCTACCGCGTCAAACGGGCCACCGACACCGGTACCACACACGACGGGCCACCCACCATCCATCTACACCGCGTCGCCTAAAACTAAACTTAGTGGCATTGCACCCGGATGGCACGGCAGTGCCTACACCAACTTCGACAGCGCCAAGCAGGAGGCCGACCCCTACCTCCAGCAGGGCAGCCCGGTCCAGATCGCGCACTACCGCTGCGACACCCCGTCGATGATGGAAATGGTCGAACCCATTTGGTTCGATGCCGTGCTGGCGGAGCAGATCTCGTAGGCGCTCGATCTCGCGGTGCACTCGATGGTTCTCCTGGATCACGGCTTGAACGTCGATGCCGGCGATCCATTCCTGTTCCCGCCGTGTTTGGTCGGCCAGTAGCTGCTTTTCCCGGTCACGCAGCGCGGCGGCTGTGCCTAAGTCCCGCGCGTTGATCGCCGATTCCTTCTCCCGCCGGACCGCGGCGATCTTCGCGTTGTAGTCGTGAAGGTCTGCGGGCACGGTCATATGGACCAGCCGTGTCCGGGCGTCGGCCTGCTCGCGGTGGTGGGTCAACAGCTGCAGGACCCGTTCGCGGATGCGGGCGTGGTTGGCATCAAGCTCGGTCAGGATCTCGGCGGCGACGCCGTCACCCCCGCGGACCAGGCCGAGCAGGAGGTGCTCGGTGCCGACGTAGTTGTGGCCCAGCTGCAGCGCCTCCCGCAGCGACAGGTCGAGGACCTTCTTGGCCCGGGGCGTGAAGGGCGCGGGTCCGGTTGGGGCGGTCCGGCCGAGACCGATGATCTCCTCGACGCGCAGGCGGACGGCTCCCAGGGTGATGCCCAGCGACTCCAACGTCTTGGCGGCAACGCCGTCGTGCTCCCGGAGCAGGCCGAGCAGGAGGTGCTCGGTGCCGACGTAGTTGTGGTTGAGGTGCCGGCCTTCCTCCTGAGCGAGCACGACTGCTCGTCTCGCCCGGTCGGTGAAGCGGGCGAACCGGCCCTTCTGTCCGGTCCGGCGTCGTGGGATCGGCAGCCAACGTCGCATCGGTGCTCCCTTCGCGCAGGCGTCGGCCGCAGGCTCGGGGCGCAGCCGGGGCGCCAGCCAGTCCGCTACGTCCGCCGGCCCGAGCGAGCCGGCGGCCAGTTCGCCGACCAGGGCGCTGGTCGCCTCGGGCGGGTCAAGGTCAACCTGCCAGCCGTTGAGGGCGAGGAACTGCAACATGGCCACGAGCGCGACCTGCTGGTTGCCGCGCCGCAACGGCTGGTGGCGCACCAGTGCGTGCAGCAGCCCACCGGCCCGGCTGGCCGGGTCAGCACGGTCGCCGCCCGATCGGGCCTCGGCCAGCCGGGCCGGTGGGCTGCTGCACAGCAGGTTCAACACCCCATCGGGGCGCTGTCCAGCAGGTTCAACACCCCATCGGTGTCCAGGTCGAGCGCCCGGCTGGCGATCAGGACCAGGTCGGCGACCTCCAGCGCGATCACGGCTGGTCGTCCCGCAGTAGCTGGAGCACCCGCTGGTGGCGGGCGAGGCTGTCGTCGAGTAGGGCGAGGAAGCGTTTGTCGCTCCGGCGCTGCTCGACCAGCCCGGTGATGGCCTCGCGGACCAGGTCGGAGACCGACCGGCCTTCGACGGCGGCCACGGCCTGCAGGCGCTCGGCCAGTTCGGGGTCGAGCCGCAACAGCAGGTTCTTGGTGCTCCCTGGCTTCACCGGCATGGTGATATCAAGATATCACCCGTCGGTCCGCTGGGGAACAGCCGCCGGCGAGCGGCGTCCGAGACAGTCCCAATGCGCGAGCACCGGCGGACCGATGATCCGAATTCTGGCAGTTCCGGCCAGAACCGCCGGATCAGCCGGCGGCCGGTCGACGTACACGCAGGCGGCCGCGCGCCTGCCGACGATCACGGTTCCGGCGTTGTCCAGGACCGCGTGTCGCTGTGGGCGGCCATCACCTGGGTACACCGAAGCCGCCGACGCGCCGACGCGCCGGCCCGCTGCGGCGCCGGTGTGGACAACCCGTTGATATTCGGAAATTTGCCTGCGGGACATTCGGGCGGTCGGCGGCGCCCGTTCGTATGCACAAATGCGCTCTCGCAGGCCAACGCGCTCCTGCACAATCAACTGTGGTGTCCCGGGCTGAAGGGTAGGCCAATGAGCAACGTCCCGGATGGAGCACAACGGTCTGAGGACGGCTATTGGTGGTGGGATGGCAACCAATGGCAGCCGGTCGAAGGTGGACAGGGCGCGGGCGGTGAAGCTTACTACGAAACCACCGGGTCGACTTCGACACAGGACTACCCCGGTGACGGGGGTCTGCCGCCCGGCGGTGTGCCAGAGCAGCAGGTCTGCAGTCTGGGGCCGTGTCCAGCATGCAGCGAGGATCGGCAGATGTCGTCTCCCTGTGTGTTCCTGATGGGCCACGACGGGGAGCACGAGTGTGCCCATGGTGACGCTTGGGAGCAGGCTGACGAGTACGCCACGCCTGAGCGCAAGCGCTGCGACGCGCCTTGCCAGACGTCCGGGTGTGACAAGAGGTGCATCCGGGACCGTGTGCACTATCCTCCGGAACACATGTGCAACCTCGGACACGTGGTGACTCGTTTCGGACCCTGACCGCGCGCCAGGCTGTGGCGGTAGTGGCCGACGCTCGCCGACCCGACGCTCGCCGACGATCTGCCAGCCGAGCACGAGCTGCGGGTGTCGATCGGTGCCGCTACCCGTCGCCAGGGCGTCGCCGAGCGGGGTGCGCCGGCGGGCCGGCCTCGGACAGGGACGGTCACGGGTCGACGTTGCCGATCTGGCGGCGCAGCGATGAGTTCCGGCCGGCGGCACGGTCGTAGTCTCTGAGACCCGAGTCAGAGGAGGACCAGATGAGCGATCCGCAGGTCGTGTCACGGGAGGAGTGGCTCGCCGCCCGCAAGGAGCTCCTGGCCAAGGAGAAGGAGCTCACCCACGCGCGGGACGCGCTGAACGCGCAGCGCCGCAGGCTGCCGATGGTCGAGGTCGACAGGGAGTACGTCTTCGAGGGCCCCGACGGCAAGGCCAGCCTGCACGACCTGTTCGACGGCCGTCGCCAGCTCCTCATCTACCACTTCATGTGGCTGTGGGACGAGGGCCAGGGCTGCCCGTCCTGCTCGTTCCTGGTGGACAACATCGGCCACCTCGCCCACCTGCATGCACGCGACACCTCGCTGGCCGTCGTCTGCCGGGCGCCGCTGGCCAAGAGCGAGCCGTTCAAGGCGCGGATGGGCTGGACCGTCCCCTGGTACTCCTCCTACGGCAGCGACTTCAACTATGACTACCACGTCACCGTGGATGAGGCCGTCGCGCCGGTGGAGTACAACTACCGGGACAAGGAGGCGCTCGAGCGGGCCGACGCCACCTGGGTGGGGTGGTCGGGCGAGCTACCCGGCGTGAGCGCCTTCCTCCGCCACGGTGACCGCGTCTTCCACACCTACTCCACCTATGCGCGCGGTGGGGACCTGCTCATCGGCACCTACAACTGGCTCGACCTCACCGCACGCGGCCGGCAGGAAGACTGGGAGGAGCCACCCGGCCGCAGCGATTCACCGTTCAAGGGCTGGCTGCGCCACCACGACAAATACGACACCTCAACCGGGTAACAGTTGGCGACTCCGGCCAGCGAGTCACCCTGCCGCGCGCTGGGAGGAACGCGCACCGACGTGAACCCCACAGTGATCCGCGGCCCTGAGCCGGTCCTCCTTCTCACGTCGGCCGGGTGGTCATCGTGGACGGTCGACGTCGAGGATCCGGCCGACCACCTCGGTGAGGTCCGGGCCGACGATGTCGGGCTGGTGGCCTACCGGGGACAGCACCGCACCGGGGCGGGCCACGAACGCGGCCCGGCAGCCGGCGGACGTCGTCGGCGGACAACACCGCGTCGAACAGGTCCCGCAGCCCGGCGTTGACGATCTGCGCCTCGGCCACCTCCCGGGTGGAGTTGGTCAACGCCGCCACCGCCAACGGTGACCCTCGTAACGCCGTCAACGCGGCGCGGACCTCCGGATGTGGTGGGAGCCGGCGCATGCCGGTCACGATCGCGTCAGCGTCGGCCGGGTCCAGGTCGGTACCGGTCCGGGCGGCGAGCATCCGCAGTGCGGCGTGCTGGGCGGTGCCGAAGTCGATGTACTCGCCGGTGATCGTGCCGACGAACGCCAACTGCAGCATCTGCGCGAACCACAGCGGCCGCGATGCGGCGCTGCCGAAGGCCCGCGTGAACGGCTCGTCCAGCGCGGCCAGGTCCAGCAGCGTCTCGTTGACGTCGAACGCGACGACCCGCACCACTGCCCGCGCCTGCCTTTCGACCTCGTGACCGCTCGCGACGGGCCGGGCCCGCTGCGGTCGGGTGGTTTCAATAGATCGGATGCCCGGGCCGAGCTGACAACGGGCCGGGTCCCCATGGGCGTATACCCAGCGGGGATCCGAACGACGCCCGCCCACGTCTCGCAGGCAAGCTCGGCGTGGCGTCCGGGCCGAGGCGGTGCTGCCGGCCCGCGACGCCGGCCTGCTCTGACGGGCTGCAGCGGGCAGTCGGCGACGTCCCGACTTCTTGATCATCTAGGGGTGGTCCGTCACCGGCTTCCCACCCGACCTGTTCCCGATCGTCGGCCTACCGCCCACGCCCTGACCTCGATGAGGTGGGCCGGTGTGAACGCCGAGCTGGTCCCTCACCCGCGGGCGAGGAGCTGACGCTGTTTGCGCGGGGACGGTGCGCCGTGCTCGACGTAGTGCTTGAGGTCATCGAGGAGGTGCCGGCCGGTGCGCCCGACCTGGCGGAGGATCCACCACCGCGCCAACCTGCCGAGCACGCCACGCACCTCGAACTGGGCTTCGACAGCGATCCGGGTGCGCCGTTCATCCAGCGCCGTGACCCGCCAGCGGTTGCGGGCCGCGGTCACGAACGCCGGCATCCCGGTGATCGCCTCGTAGGTCAGCGTGCGGCCGGCCTCGTCATAGGCGACGATCGCCTCGGTCACCTCCGGTACCAGCCGGACGCCGGTACGGCAGACCCGCCCGGCGACGGGCGCCCCGAAGGTTGACGGCGCACCGCCGTGGGCGGTGGAGGCCGGGACGGCCGTGGCCCACTGCCCGATGCGGTCGAACTGGTGGGCGACCACCTCCCAGACCGCGTCGGCGGGTGCCTCGACGGTGATGTGGTTCGACAGCCTGGACATGGGCCCAGAGTGGCCGCGACCGGCCGGGCAGTCGATTCCCGCGGAGGGATCGGCGCCCACCTGCCGACCCGGGATACTCCCGTCCGTGGACACCATGCTGGCCGGGGCGCCTCGCGCCGGCCGACGTCGAGCAGCTCGACGGCGAGCACCGGACGGGCGGGTAATCACCCGACGGCCGGCGCCTTTCGTGCGGCTTCGAACGGCGCGCGGTCGAACACAATCCGGATGTGGGTGATCGTGCCGTCCCGGACGGTCACGCACTCACTGCCGGGCGCGCTCTTGACCGGGACGGTTTCGGTGTCGTACATCAGCAACGCGGTCTGGTCGTCACCAAAGGCGGCGATCAGGTTCGAGGCGGTGAGGATCTGCGCGAAGGGACCCATGAAGGCTCGAAAGGCCTCCGCGCCTTCGATGCGTCCCGCCGGAGCGTCGCAGACGATGTCCTCGGCGATGTAGGTCATGGCTTGATCGAAGTCGTGGCTGGTCCAGGCCCGGTGATAAGCCAGTGCGGTGTCAAGGGCCGGGCTGGATTTCTCGGTCATGGCAATTCCTCTCTGTAGGGGTGGTACCGGTGATCCGTTTCCTGTCACGGTGACAAAGGCGTAGAACCTGCCAGCGGTCTTCAAGCCAGCCGAGTGCAACATGCGCCCCCGCCCGTCGGCGGGATGCTCCTCAAGCAGCTTCCGGCTGACGCGTTCGAAAACGTCCATGTTCATGGCCAGTTGCCACCCTTGGTTCGCGCGCTTCGCGGTCGTTCGCTTGTTGAGACACCGCCAGCCCACAGAACGGAACGGTCCAGGCCGGACGAGTCTGTGTGCCGGGTGGACTGCCGTGGTGCTGTGGGAGGATGCCGCGGTGAGCCAGCCCACGCTCGACCGCGCGCGGGCTGGGGATGCGCACGCGTTCCGCGAGCTCACCGACCCCTACCGGCGCGAGCTGCAGCTGCACTGCTACCGGATCCTCGGGTCGCTGACCGATGCCGAGGACATGCTGCAGGAGACGCTGATCGCGGCGTGGCTCGGCCTGGACAACTTCGCCGGCCGAGCCTCGCTGCGGACATGGCTGTACCGCATCGCAACCAACCGCTGCCTCAACGCGCTACGCGACGCCGGGCGACGCCGGCCACCCGAGCCGGTACCCCCGTTCGATCCGCCCGAGCCCACCCGCCGCGGAGAAGCGACCTGGCTGCAGCCCTATCCGGACACGCTGCCGGAGCAGATCGTGGACAGCGCGCCCGGGCCCGAGGCCCGCTACCACACCAAAGAGGCGATCGAGCTAGCGTTCGTTGCAGGACTGCAGCACCTTCCGCCACGCCAAGCCGCCACCCTGGTGCTACGTGACGTACTCGGCTACTCCACCGCGGAGGTTGCGGCCATGCTCGGGACCAGCAGCACCGCAATCAAAGGCGCCCTGCAGCGCGCCCGCGCGTCACTGGACCAACACCGCCAAGCCATCGACCCCGAGCGCACACCGCTCCCGGGCTCACCGCAGGAGCGGGACCTTACCCAGCGCTTCGCCGACGCATTCACCACCGACGATATCGACGGCATCATCACGCTGCTGACCGACGACGCGTGGCTGGCCATGCCGCCGGCACCACACGAATACCACGGTCCAGCGGCGATCGCGGCCTTCCTCAGGGCGAGCGCCACATGGCGCGGACGCCGCCGCGTCCGGCTGGTACCCACCCGCGCCAACACCCAGCCGGCGTTCGGCTGCTACCTCACCGAGGCCGATAAGCCGACCGCGCACCCAACCGGACTGCTCGTCCTCACCCTCTCCGATGACCGGATCCGCGCCATCACCCGCTTCCTCGACGACGACCTGCCACGCCGCTTCGGACTGCCCGAAACAATTGGCTGATCCGTCGCAGATCTCCATGTCCTGGCCCCCGCGCCGTCCACCGCCACACGGATCAACTTAGTTAAGAGAAGCACCCGGACCACGACCCGACTCCAATACCGCCGTTCTCATCCCGCCGGCGCGAGCAGGCCAACCTCGAGCTGAACGGTGGGCCCGGCCGCGGACCCGAGCTGAACCGGGCGGCGAGCCGGCTCGGAACCGGGCCGGAGAACCCGCTGGGAACGGGTCGGGAAGGATTCTGGCCGGGATGTCGAGAACCGGGCGCCCGCTCCGACCGGGGGTGAGCGCCCGCCCCGGGCGCCGGACGAAAGGACCGAGATGAAGTACATGATCATGATGTTCGGGGGTCTGGGCGCCACGATGGAGTCTCGGACACCTGAGTGGATCACGGGCATGCACGAGTTGATGCTGAAGCTCGACACCGAGTTGAAGGAGGCCGGCGAGGTGGTGGCCGGACACGGGCTGGTGGACCCGAGCCAGGCCAAGACGGTCCGCTTCCAGGGCGGTGTCCCGGTGTCGACCGATGGGCCGTTCGCCGAGGTCAAGGAGTCGCTGGCCGGGTACTGGATCGTCGAGGTGAGCGAGGAGCGAGCGATCGAGATCGCGTCCCAGGTCGTCGCGTACACCGAGTACCCCATGGAGGTCCGGCAGGTCATGAAAGGCTGAGCCATGGGGAGTCTGCGTAACCGGGTATCGCCGGCGGCGCGGTGACCGCGGGGCACCGGATCGAGGACCTGCTGCGAGAGCTCGCGCCGCAGGTCCTCGGCACGCTGGTGCGCCGGCACGGGCAGTTCGACGCGTGCGAGGACGCCGTGCAGGAGGCGCTGCTCGCGGCGGCGCTGCAGTGGCCGGCGGAGGGGGTGCCGGACCGGCCGCGGTCCTGGCTGCTGAGGGTGGCCGGCCGGTCGCTGGTCGATGAGTGGCGCAGCGAGAGCGCGCGGCGCCGCCGCGAGGAGACGGCGGCGCTCGATCCGGCCGGCCGTGAGTCGGCCGCCGATCCGCTGAACGCTGATTTCCTGGGCGCCGGCCACCGGCCCGCCGACGCCGACGACACGCTCGTGCTGCTCTTCCTGGGCTGCCATCCCGCGCTGTCGCCCCCGTCGCAGCTCGCGCTCACGCTGCGTGCCGTCGGTGGCCTGACGACTACCGAGATCGCGGCCGCGTTCCTGGTTCCCGAGGCCACGATGGCGCAGCGCATCAGCCGGGCCAAGCAGCGAATCAGGAGCGCCGGAGCCCGGTTCGAGCTGCCGCCGGAGCCGGAACGGGCGACGCGGCTCGGCGTGGTCCTGCACGTGCTCTACCTCGTCTTCAACGAGGGGTACACCACCAGCTCGGGGCCGGCGCTGCACCGGGCCGACCTGACCGCCGAGGCCATCCGGCTCGCGCGTCTGCTGCACCGCCTGCTGCCCGGCGAGGGCGAGGTCGCCGGGCTGCTCGCGCTGATGCTGCTGACCGACGCACGCCGGGCCGCCAGGACCGACGCCGCCGGGTCGATCGTGCCGCTCGCCGAGCAACGCCGGGAGCTCTGGGACAGCGCCGCGATCGCAGAAGGCCTGGCGCTGGTCACCAGGACGCTGGGCACCGTCCCGCTCGGTCCCTACCAGCTGCAGGCGGCCATCGCCGCGGTGCACGACGAGGCCCCGACCGCCGAGGAGACGGACTGGCCGCAGATCCTCGCGCTGTACGAGGTGCTCGCCCAGGTGGCGCCGGGACCGGTGGTCACGCTCAGCCGGGCGGTCGCCCTGGCCATGGTGCACGGGCCGAAGGCCGGGCTCGCCCTGCTCGGCACCCTCGACACCGACGACCGGATGGCGCACACGCACCGCCTCGATGCGGTGCGGGCGCATCTACTCGAACGAGCCGGTGACACGGTCGCGGCGCGCGAGTCCTACCTGCGGGCGGCGAGGGTGACCGCGAGCGTGCCCGAGCAGCGCTACCTCGCGCTACGCGCGGCCCGGCTGCACCACCCCGCGCCGGGCGATTCCCGTGGAGGGAATCGGCGCCCGCCGGCCTAACCGGGATACTCCCGTTTCGTGGACACTATGCCGGCCGGGGCGCCGAGCCCGTTCGGGGCCCGGCTGCGGCAATGGCGCACTCATCGCGGTATCAGCCAGCTTGCCCTGGCCGGGCAGGTCGGCTCCACCCCGCGGCACCTGTCGTTCCTGGAGACCGGCCGATCGCGACCCAGCCGGCAGATGGTGCTGCGGCTCGGCGAGGCGCTCGGCGTCTCGCTGCGAGAACGCAACCGGCTCCTGCACGCCGCCGGGCTACCCGCCGCCTACCCGGAAGCAGACGTACGTGGGCCGGACCTGGCGCCGTACCTCGCCGTTATCGACTCGCTCCTGCACGCCCACCTCCCCTACCCGGCGATGGTCCTGGATGCGCACTGGAACGTGATCATCGCCAACCACGACTGCACCAAGCTGTACGGCGGCGACGTGGTGGGGGCGAACATCGTGCGCCGCTTTCTCGACCCGGCCGCCACGCAGGCGATCCTCAACTGGCCGGAGGTCGCCTGGGCAGGCCTTGACCGGCTGCGCCACCAGCTCGACCGTGCCCCCTTCGACGAACAGCTCCGCGAGCTGGTCACCCTCTCCGAGACAGCCGTGTCAGGCCTGCCCCGCCCGCACCCACACCCACCCGAATTCGTGGTGTGCCCGTGGTTCCGCATCGGCGACCAGGTGGTGAAAACCATCGGCATGGCCGCCCGATTCGAACCCACCACCGAGGTGACCCTCGACGAACTTCGCATCGAACTGACCTACCCGCAGGACCGCGACGCCGACCGCTTCTTTCACGACCAGACTCCGCCAACGCCCCGCGAACGAGGCCACCAAGGCCACCGCCGGACGTAGCCGGCTCACCGGCTGGTGGTGGTGGCGGCGTTGTGGCGGCTTTCCGCGCCGTCGAGCCGGTGGGGTCACCGCTCAGCCTGGTTCCGAGCTGTGGCGCGGGCCCGATGGGAGGGTCCTGACCCGGGGGCCCGGTTGCGGTCGTATGCTGCCGGAACGCACGAACACGAACAGGAGAGGTGAGGGTCCGCAGTGGAGCGGCCAACCTGGCTGTCGGAGGAGTTCGACCTCGATCGGCCGAACGCCGCC
>WNFV01010876.1_pt1 | contig 11402 bp, 7 predicted proteins | sample 5400101 | NCBI WGS metagenome assembly WNFV01 (sample SAMN13153361, study PRJNA577476) | soil metagenome | isolation source: 115 cm soil or saprolite under grassland replicate 1 | place: USA:California | collected 2016-06-15
CCGCTCGGGGTGGCACGCCGACCCGTCGACGCACGCGGTGCGGATCGGGCTGCGCTACGTGCGCGGCCTCTCCGACGCGTTGCTCGACCGGATCGACACCGAGCGAGAGCATCGGCCGTTCGCCGACCTCACCGACTTCACCCGTCGCACCGGCGCGCCGGTCGATGCGCTCGAGTCGCTCGCGACCGCAGGTGCGTTCTCCTGCTTCGGCGTCGAGCGGCGGGAGGCGCTCTGGGCGGCCGGCGCGCTGCGCGACGCTCAACCGCTCCGCCGTGGCGGGATCGTGGCCGACAAGCTCCCCGGCATCGCCGTCGGCATCGAGGCGCCACCGCTGCCGGGTATGACCGACATCGAGGAGACCGCCGCCGACCTGTGGGCGACGGGCATGTCGCCCAACCGGCACCCGACCGAGTTCGTACGCGAGCGACTCGCGGCGCGCGGTGTGGTCACGAACCAGGCGTTGCGCACGCTGCCCGACCGCAGCATCGTGGAAGTAGCGGGCGTCGTCACGCACCGTCAGCAGCCGGAGACCGCGAAGGGCGTGGTGTTCCTCGACCTCGAGGACGAGACCGGGCTCCTCAACGTCATCTGCACGCCTGACGTATGGAAGCGGTTCCGCACCGTGGCCCGCGGTGCGACGGCGCTCTGCGTTCGTGGTGTGCTGGAGCGTCGTCAGGGCGTGATCAATCTGCTCGCCCATCGCATCGAAGCGCTGTCGCTGCGCCCCGCCGATCTGCTGCGCTCACGCGACTTCCGGTGACGGTAGGGGTACCCTTGACTGCTCTCATGGAGCACAGGATGAACGAGCCTCCGAGTTACCGATGCTGCGTCGTCTCCGCCTCGTGCGGCGGTTCCGCGCGCTCGTCCGCGCGGACCCGGCCGGTGTGCGAGCGGGCTTCGTCGCGCTCTTTCTCTCCTCCGGCGGTGATCTCCTCGCCGGTCTGACACTCGGCTCCATCACGGGCACGCTCGACAAGCTGCCCGGGCTGCTCGTCCTCGTGCCCGCCGCGATCGGCATGCGCGGCAACATCTTCGGCGCGCTCGGGAGCCGGCTGGGCACGTCGATCCACGCGGGCACGTTCCGCCTCTCACGCCGGCGCGAGACGGTGGTCGGTCAGAACCTCGCTGCGTCACTTGCGCTGTCGTTGTCGATCTCGTTGGTGCTCGCCGTACTCGCCAAGGCGATGGCCATCGGGTTCGGCCTCGACAACACGATCTCCGTCGCCGACTTCGTCGTGATCTCGGTGATCGGCGGGATGCTCTCGTCGGCTGTCGTGCTCGCCATCACCGTCGGCGTGGCGGCGCTCAGTGCGCGCCGGAACTGGGACCTCGACAACGTCGCCGCGCCGATCGTGACGGCGGCCGGTGACATGGTCACGCTTCCCGGCCTGTTCGCGGCCACGTTCCTCGTCGGCGTCGGGGTCGTCACGCCCGTCGTCGGCTCCCTGTGCGCGGTCGCGGGAGTCGTGTCGCTCGTGTTCGCGTTGCGTTCCCGTTATCCGATCCTTCGCCAGATCGTTCGCGAGTCAGTTCNNNNCGCGATCGCGGGGGTCGTCGACATCATCGCCGGGCTCACGATCGAGCAGCGCTTCTCGTCGTTCCTCGTGTACCCGGCACTGCTCGTGCTCGTGCCGCCCTTCCTCGAGGACTCGGGTTCCCTGGGTGGGATCCTGAGCGCGCGGGTCAGCACGAAGCTGCACCTCGGGACGCTCGAGCCGTCGCGCTCCCCGTTGCGCGCCGTGAGCGACGACATCCTGCTCGTCTCCGTCTATGCGGTGCCGGTGTTCCTGTTCCTCGGCTTGTCGGCGGACGTGGTGTCCGCCGTCGCCGACCTACGCAGCCCGGGTGCGCTCGAGATGATCGCAGTCTCGATGCTCGCGGGCGCGATCGCGACCACGTTTTCGGTGCTGGTCGGGTACTACGGCGCGATTGCCGCGTACCGCCTCGGGCTCGATCCGGACAGCCACGCGATCCCCGTGGTGACGTCGAGCCTCGACCTCCTCGGCGCGCTCGCGCTGATCCTGGCGATCGTGTTGCTGGGCCTGACATGAGACCTGAGCGAGCGCCCGCGGGCCTAGTTCGCGGCGCCCGAGCGCAGCGAGGCGCTCGCCAGGGAGCGAGCGCCCGCGGGGCAGGTACCCTGGCCCGCAGCGAGCGACCGAGAAAAATGGACGAGAAACCTCCACGGAACCTGAAGGCCATGCTCTCGGAGGCCAAGGACACCTCCGAGCTCATGGTCGACCTCGGCTACGCCGCCCTGTTCTTCGGCGACGAGAACATGGCGGAAGAGGTGGAGGACCTCGACGAGCGGCTGCGCGGCCTCGTGCACGAGATGCGCGAGCTCGCGGTGCTCGCGGCCCGCTCGCCGCGCGAGGCGGAGCAGATGTCGAGCGTGCTGCACGTGATGAGCGCGATCGAGCGCCTGGGCGACGCGGCCGTCGACATCTCACGCATCGTCACGCACCGGCTCGGAATCCCCGCCGCGCTCGTGGCCGACCTGGCCGCTGCGGAAGAGGTGTCGCACCGCGTGCGCGTGCGCGCCGACTCCGCACTCGCGCAGCGGTCGCTCTCCGACCTCGAGCTGCCGACCGAGGTCGGGATGCGCGTCGTCGCGCTCCGGCGCGGCAAGGAGTGGCTGATCGACCCGGACGGCGACGAGGTGCTCCTGCCCGACGACGTGCTGATCCTGCGCGGCCCACCCGACGGCATCGCCGAGCTCCGCGAGCTCGCCGGCGCGCCCGAGTGGCGGCCGCCGCCCGTCGTCGAAGACCCGGCGATCACCGACCTCGACCGCGCCGTCGACGTCCTCGTCGAGATGAAGAACATCTCGGAGGTCGCGATCGGCATCGCGTACTCGGCGATCCTGCTCTACGACCACAGCCTCGCGGCCGAGGTCGGCGCCCTCGAGGACCGCCTCGACGAGATGCGTGAGCGGCTCGAGGTGTGGGTGCTGCGCGGCGCCGCCGACCAGCTCGACCCGTCACCGCTACGCGGCCTGCTGCACCTCGGCGCCGCGGCCGAGGAGATCGGCGATGCGGCGCAACAGATGGTCTGGCTCGTCGAGGAGGGCGAGGAGATGCACCCGGTCCTCGCTATGGCCCTCGGTGAGTCCGACGAGGTGATCGCGCGCGTGCCCGTCGCGCCCGGTTCGGCACTCGACGGTCGCACGCTGGCCGAGGCCAGGCTCGAGCTCGAGACCGGCTTCTACCTGCTCGCGATCCAGCGGGCCGGGCGCTACATCTACCGGCCGAGGGGTCACGTCCGTCTCCAGGCGGGCGACGAGCTGATCGCCATCGGGCCCGACGAGGGCCAGCAGCTGCTCGCCGAGCTCTGCGGGTACCGCGTCGTCGAGGACGACGACACCGGCGAGGTGGAACTGGTTCCCGCATCGTCGTCCTGACCCGACAACCCGGGTCGTTCGCTACGGCACCCTACGCTGACCCGAACCATGCAGGTGACGCAGGCGAACGCGACTCCGGACACCGGACTGACTGCGGACGAGGTTCGCGACCGCGTCGAACGCGGTCTCACGAACGACGCGGGGACACGGACGAGCCGCACGTACGGCGAGATCATCCGGGCCAACGTCCTCACGCGGTTCAACGCCATCCTCGGCACGATGCTGGCGGTCATCCTGGTCGTCGGCGACATCCAGGACGCGCTCTTCGGCGTCGTGCTCGTCGCGAACTCTCTGATCGGCATCGTCCAGGAGATCCGCGCGAAGCGAACGCTCGACCGGCTGGCCGTGCTCAACGCACCCCGCGCGCGGGTGGTGCGCGAGGGTCAGGTCAGCGAGCTCGCCGTCGAAGAAGTGGTGCGCGACGACCTGTGCGAGCTGCGCACCGGCGACCAGGTCCCGGCCGACGGCGCCGTGCGCAGTGCCGGCGGACTCGAGATCGACGAGTCGCTGCTGACCGGTGAGTCCGACCCGATCGACAAGGGGGTGGGCGACCAGGTCATGTCGGGCAGCTTCGTCGTGGCCGGTTCCGGCCGGTTCCAGGCGACCGCCGTCGGCCCCGAGTCGTATGCGCAGAAGCTCGCGGTCGAGGCCCGCCGGTTCGCGCTGACACACTCGGAGCTCCAGGCGGGCATCAACCGCCTGCTGCAGCTGATCCAGTACGCGCTGTTCCCCGTCTCGGCGTTGCTGCTCTGGCGGCAGCTGGGGAGCAACGACCTCGAAGAGGCGCTCACCGGCACGGTCGCCGGGGTCGTGGGGATGGTGCCGGAGGGACTGGTGCTCCTCACCAGCCTGGCGTTCGGCATCGCCGCGGTCACACTCGCCCGGCGCAAGGTGCTCGTCCAGGAGCTGCCGGCGGTCGAAGGGCTCGCGCGTGTGGACGTGGTCTGCCTCGACAAGACCGGCACGCTCACCGAGGGCGAGGTCGTCTTCGACCGGGTCGAGCCGCTCCGCGACGGGGATGGCGCCGAGTCGGAGATCGAGCAGGCGCTCGGTGCGCTCGCCGCAGACGAGAACCGCAACGCCACCCTCGGTGCGATCGGCGACGCGCTCGAGTCCCCGGGCTGGGAGCGGACGGGTGCGATCCCGTTCTCGTCCGCGCGCAAGTGGAGCGCGGCGCGCTTCGACGGCCACGGCAGCTGGGTGCTCGGCGCCCCCGAGATGATGCTGCCCGACGCGTCGCCGGACGACCCGGCGCGCACGCGCGCCGACGAGCTCGCGGCCGAGGGCAACCGCGTGCTGCTCCTCGCCCTCTCGAAGGCGGAGCTCGACGGCGAAGAGCTCCCTCCCGATCTCTCACCCACCGCGCTGGTGCTGCTCCAGGAGAAGGTCCGGCCCGACGCGCAGGACACGCTCGGCTACTTTGCCGATCAAGGTGTCCAGCTGAAGGTGATCTCGGGCGACAACCCCCGCACGGTTGCGGCCGTTGCCCGTCGGGTCGGCATGGAGCACGCCGACGATGCGTTCGACGCACGCGAGCTGCCCGACGACGAGCACGAGCTGGCCGACGCGCTCGAGGAGCACTCGGTGTTCGGTCGCGTCACGCCGCAGCAAAAGCGAGCGATGGTCCATGCGCTGCAGTCGAAGGGCCACGTCGTGGCAATGACCGGAGACGGTGTCAACGACGCGCTCGCGCTGAAGGACGCCGACATCGGGGTGGCAATGGGGTCGGGCGCGGCCGCGACGCGTGCGGTCGCGCAGCTCGTGCTGCTGGACGCGAAGTTCGCGACGCTGCCCGGCGTCGTGGCGGAAGGCCGTCGGGTGATCGCGAACATCGAGCGCTCGGCGAACCTGTTCGTCACGAAGACCGTGTACGCGATCCTGATCGCGATCGCGGTGGTCATCGCCGACATCCGGTATCCGTTCCTGCCGCGCCACCTCACGATCGTGAGCACGTTCACGATCGGCATCCCCGGGTTCGTGCTCGCGCTGGCGCCGAACACCCGCCGGTACGTCCCCGGCTTCCTCCAACGGGTGCTGCGCTTCTGCATCCCAGCGGGGATCGTCGCCGGAGCGGCCGCCCTCACCGCTTTCTGCCTGGCCCGCTACTCGGAGGACCTCTCGGTCCGCGAGTCCCGCACGACCGCCACGCTCGTCCTCATCGTGTGTGGACTGTGGATCCTGGTGCTGCTCGCCCGCCCGTTCACGCTTTGGAAGACCCTGCTCGTGGGCGCGATGGTGGGCGCGGTGGCACTCATCCTCGTGGTCCCGGGGCTGCGCGACTTCTACGCGCTGGAGCTGCCCGACACCCGAGTGCTCGGTGAAGCGGCACTGATCGCGGCCGCTGCCGTGCTCCTGCTCGAGGTCGGGTGGCGCGCGTCACGAGTCATCCAACGGCGCCACGCAGCGCCGGCATGACCGCTCGCGTCACCGATCGCGAGGTCGAGGCGCTCGACGCGTACTGGCGTGCCGCGAACTACCTGACGGTCGGGCAGATCTATCTGTCCGACAACCCGTTGCTGCGGGAGCCGCTCCGGCCGGGACACGTCAAACCGCGGCTGCTCGGTCACTGGGGTACGTCCCCGGGCCTGAACCTGCTGTACGTGCACCTGAATCGAGTCATTCGCGAGCGCGACGCCGACGTGATCTACATCGCGGGGCCGGGCCACGGCGGTCCGGCGGTCGTCGCCAACGTCTACCTCGAGGGCACGTACACGGAGGTCTACCCGCACGTCACGCGTGACGTCGACGGCCTCCGCCGCTTGTTCCGTCAGTTCTCGACGCCGGGCGGCATCCCGAGCCACGTGAGCGTGCCGACACCGGGCTCGATCCACGAGGGCGGCGAGCTCGGCTACTCCCTTGTGCACGCGTTCGGTGCGGCCTTCGACAACCCCGAGCTCGTCGTCGCGTGCGTGATCGGCGACGGCGAGGCGGAGACCGGGCCGCTCTCGGGGTCGTGGCAGGGAATCGACTTCCTCGATCCGGTGCGCGACGGCGCGGTGCTCCCGATCGTGCACCTCAACGGCTACAAGATCTCCGGCCCGACGGTGCTCGGCCGCGCGCACGACGACGCGATCCGCTCGGTGCTCGACGGCTACGGGTACGAGGTGCACTTCGTGGAGGGCGACGAGCCTGCTGCCGTCCACCGGGCGCTGAGCGACGCCCTCGACGAGTGCTTCGACGAGATCGCGGCGATCGAAGCCGAGGCGCGCCGCCACGGCTTCTCGGCCCGCCCACGCTGGCCGGCCCTCGTCCTTCGCACGCCGAAGGGTTGGACCGGCCCGAAGGAGGTCGACGGCGAGCCTGTCGAGGGAACGTTCCGGAGCCACCAGGTCCCGGTCGGTGACGTCCGTACGAACGCCGAGCACCTGCGCATCCTCGAGCGCTGGATGCGCTCCTACCGGCCGGAGGAGCTCTTCGACGACGACGGCGCACTCGTGCCTGAGCTCACGCGCCTCGCGCCCGCCGGCGACCGGCGCATGGGCGCGAATCCGCACGCCAACGGCGGCCGGCTGCTGAAGCCCCTCGATCTCCCGGACCCCGCTGGATACCAGATCTCGGTCGAGCACCCGGGTTCCGAGCTGCAGGAATCGACGCGCCGGCTGGGCGAGATGCTGCGCGACGTCTTCACGCGCAACGCCGGGTCGCAGAACTTCCGGCTCTTCTGTCCCGACGAGACCAACTCGAACCGCCTGGGCGCCGTGTTCGACGTCGAGAACCGCTGCCTCGTCGAGCCGACCATCCCGATCGACGATCACGTCGCGCCCGACGGCCGGGTCATGGAGATCCTCAGCGAGCACAGCTGCGAGGGATGGCTCGAGGGCTACCTGCTGACCGGCCGCCACGGGCTCTTCGCCACCTACGAGGCGTTCTCCATGGTGAGCGCGTCGATGATGATCCAGTACGCGAAGTGGCTCGAGCACGGGCACGACCTCGAATGGCGCGCTCCGGTTGCCTCGCTGAACGTGCTGCTCACGTCCACCTGCTGGCGCAACGACCACAACGGCTTCAGCCACCAGGGGCCGGACCTGATCGACGTGATGATCACGAAGAAGGGGAGCGTGTCGCGCGTCTACTTGCCTCCCGACGCGAACTGCCTCCTCTCGGTGGCCGATCACTGCCTGCGCAGCCGGGACTACGTGAACCTCGTCGTCATCGACAAGCAACCACAACCGCAGTGGCTCGACTTCGAGGCCGCACGCACGCACTGCGCGCACGGCGCAGGCACCTGGGCGTGGGCCGGCACCGAGGGTCGAGACGGCCCCGACGTGATCCTGGGTTGCGCGGGCGACATCCCGACGATGGAGACGCTCGCCGCCGCCGACCTCCTACGCCGTCACGTCCCGCACCTCGCCGTCCGTGTGGTCAACGTCGTCGACCTGATGACGCTGTTCCCTCCCGACCGCCACCCCCACGGCATGCCGGACGATCGCTTCGACGAGCTCTTCACCCGAGACGTCGACGTCGTCTTCGCCTTTCACGGCTACCCGGCTGCGGTGCACCACGTCGTGCATGGTCGCCGCGAGCCGGGGCGATTCCACGTGCGGGGGTTCGAGGAGGAGGGCACGACGACGACACCCTTCGACATGGTCGTGCGCAACGAGATCAGCCGCTACCACCTCTGCATGGAAGCGTTGCGGCGCGCCCGCCGCGTCCCGGAAGGAGCCGAACGGCTCGTCGAGCACTGCGAGCAGATGCTCGAGCGACACCGCGCGTACGTCGTGGAGCACCTCGAGGACATGCCCGAGGTGCGCGACTGGCGGTGGTCGGACCCCGAGCGTGGCTGACGCGTCGCTGGTCATCCTGTGCGTCAACAGCGGCTCATCGTCGTTGAAGGGCGCGCTCTACCGCATCGGCCGCGACGAGGAGGAGCAGCTCGCGAGGAGTGAGCGACCCGTCGATGACGCGGGTCACCGCGCCGCACTCGAAGCCGTGCTCGACGACCTCGACACCGCGGGTGCATCGGCGCCGCGGGCCGCGGGTCACCGGGTCGTTCACGGCGGTCCTCGGCACGTCGAGCCGGTCCTGGTCGACGACGCGCTGCTCGACGACCTCGAGTCGGTCGTGGGACTCGCCCCGCTGCATCTCCCGCCGGCGATCACGGGCATCGAGTGCGTGCGCGAGCGGTTCCCCGATCTGCCTCAGGTCGTGTGCTTCGACACCGCGTTCCACGAGGGCATGCCGGAGCGGTCTCGGCGCCTGCCGATCCCGTCCGCCCTCGCCGAGGCGGGCATCCGGCGGTACGGGTTCCACGGGTTGTCGTACGAGTACGTCGTCGGTGCGATCGGTGCGCAACAGCTCGGTCGGGCGGTGCTGGCGCACCTCGGGAACGGCGCCAGCATGGTCGCCGTACGCGGCGGCGTCCCGATCGACACGACGATGGCACTCACACCCGCGGGTGGCCTGATGATGAGCTCGCGAACCGGCGACGTCGACCCGGGCGTGCTCGTCTACCTGCTGCGAGCGCGCGGCTACGACGCCGACAGCTTGGAGATGCTGGTCGAGCGCGAGTCGGGTCTCCTCGCCGTGTCGGGGACGAGCGGGGACATGCGCGAGCTCCTCGAGACGCGCGCGACCGACCGCAACGCTGCCCTCGCGGTGGACATGTTCTGTACTCGCGCTCGGGCGCAGATCGGTGCGTACGCCGCGCTGCTCGGCGGCCTCGACACTCTCGTGTTCACAGGCGGTATCGGCGAGCGTGCCGCTGCCGTGCGCGCGGAGATCTGCGACGGTCTCTCGCACCTCGGGATCGAGATCGACCGCGATCGGAACGCGGCCGACGCGGCGATCATCAGCACCGACGACGCGGCGTGTCGCGTCCACGTCGTCGAGACGAACGAGGACGTCGTGATCGCACGCCACACCGCGCGGCTGCTCGCGGCGCGCTGACCCTCCGGGTCAGACCGCCGTACCGATGAGCTCGCCGATCGCGAGCGTGATTGCCATCGCGACCGCACCACCGACGAGCACACGGGTGGCGGCGCGCCGTACGGGCGCGCCGCCGAGCCGGCCGCCGAGCGCCCCCGTGCAGGCCAGCAGCACGAGCGCCACCCCGGCGATGACCGGGATCCGCGCGCCCGAAGGTGCGACCAGCAGCGAGAGCAACGGGATCAACCCGCCGGCGGAGAAGCTGAGCGCGGACGTGATCGTCGCCTGCAGCGGTCGTGCTCGGGTCTCTTCGGTCATGCCGAGCTCGTCACGGAGGTGTGAGCCGAGTGGGTCCGCCGCCATGAGCTGCTTGGCGACCTCGATCGCGAGCGGGCGCTCCAGTCCACGCGCAACGTAGATCTCGGTCAGTTCTTCGAGCTCGTGACCAGGGCTCTGGCGCAGCTCCTTGCGTTCGCGTGCGATATCGGCACGCTCGGTGTCGCGTTGCGAGCTCACCGATACGTACTCGCCGGCCGCCATCGACTGTGCGCCGGCGACGAGCCCGGCAAGTCCGGCAACCGCGATCTCGCTGCGCGATGAAGTCGTGGCGGCCACACCGAGCATGAGGCTCGCGACCGAGACGATGCCGTCGTTCGCGCCGAGGATGCCCGCACGCAGCCAGCCGACGCGCCGGTAGCGATGACGCTCGCGGTGGACGACTTGGGTCACAGCCATTCCTTGCGCTTGAACCAGATGTAGAGCGGCGCGCACAGCAAGGCGATGATCCCGCCGATCACGAGGAACCCCTCTCCCCAGTCGAGCTCGGGGGCGTTGGCGAAGTTCATCCCGAGCAGCCCGGTGATGAGCGTGGCCACGATGAGCATCGCGCCCCATGCTGCGATCTGCTGCTGGGAGCGGCTCATGGCGTTCGACACCACCGTGAGCTCGGCATCCCGCAGCCCGGTGAGGACGTCGCGCTGCGACTCGACGAGGTCGGAGACCCGCAACACGTGGTCGAAGACGTCCTGGAAGTGCGGGAACGCGGCCTCGCTGATGCACGGCGTCTCACGCCGCAGGATCGCGCTCACCACCTCGCGGAGCGGGCTCGCGGCGCGACGGAACTGGACGAGCAGCTTGCTGAGCTCGAATAGCTGGCGCGGGCGACCGCGGCGTTGCGCGACCTCCTCCGCATCGTCACCGAGCACCACCACCTCGGCCTCGTCGATCGCATCGTCGACCACGTCGGTGACGATGAAGTGGCGGTCGACCACGACGTCGAGCAGTGCCCAGAGGAGGAAGCCCTCGTCGGTGGAGTCGTGCTCGACCCGTTGTGACTCGAAGCGCTGTTGCACGAGCTCCATCGGGAACGGCTCCGCCCGCGCGTGCCCCTCCGGCTTCTGGCGGACGGACAGGAGCCATCCATCGCCGAATACGACGTCGATCTCCCGGGTGATGAGCTCGCGGTCTCGTACCTCGCAGTCGTGGACGGCGACATGCCATTGGTCCGAGTAGTGGTCGAGCTTCGTGCGCTGGTTGGCCGACTGGAGGTCCTCGAGGGTGAACTCGTTGATGCCGAGCTGCGTGGCCAGCGTGTTCAACTCCTCCTTCGGCGGCCGGTCCGCGTCGATCCACACGAGCGCGCGCTCGGCGTCGATGCGCTCGATCGCGTCCTCCACCGCCAGCTCCTCGGGCGGCTTACCCTCCCTGTACACGAGCGCGCGTGTCATGTCGTCGAGCCTAGGAGCGGCGAGCGCCCGGCACCGATCGATCTTCGCTCGTACCGGGCTACCATCCGTGCCACCGTGGCCGTGGAGTCGGAGGTTCGCATGGCGGTCGCCGAACAGTCGACGCGTGCCGAGCTCGGCGCTGAGCAGCTGCGCGACCAGACGCAGTCGTGGCTGGCCGAGAACCTCCCAGCCGGTTGGATGGAAGCGGTCGACGCCCGCGACGACGCCAAGTGGTCCGAGCTGCGCGACGCGCTCGACTATCGCCAGTGGTGCGTCCGGTTCGGCGAGGCGGGCTACGCAACACCCACCTGGCCGACCGAATACGGCGCGGGTCTGTCGGTCCCGCCGGGCCAGGCGAAGCACGTCAACGAGGTGCTCAACCACTACCGGGTACCACGCCCGTTCAACAT
>WNFV01022622.1_pt1 | contig 11401 bp, 8 predicted proteins | sample 5400101 | NCBI WGS metagenome assembly WNFV01 (sample SAMN13153361, study PRJNA577476) | soil metagenome | isolation source: 115 cm soil or saprolite under grassland replicate 1 | place: USA:California | collected 2016-06-15
CCCACTCGGCGAACGACTCGTTCAGCCACAGGTCGTCCCACCAGGTCATCGTGACCAGGTCGCCGAACCACATGTGCGCCAGCTCGTGCAGCACCGTGTTGGCCCGGCTCTCCAGCTCCGAGGCGGTGGTGCGGCTGCGGAACAGCAGGTCGTCGCGCAGCGTCACGCAGCCGGCGTTCTCCATCGCGCCCATGTTGTACTCGGGCACGAACGCCTGGTCGTACTTCTCGAACGGGTACGGCTGGCCGAACGCCTTCTCGAACAGCCCGAAGCCCTGCTTGGTGACGGTGAACAGGTCGTCGGCGTCCAGCGCCTCGGCCAGCGACGGCCGGCACAGCAGCGCCATCGGGTAGGAGCCGTGTTCACCGTCGTATACGTCGGTGACGACGTGGTAGGGCCCGGCGACGACGGCGGTGATGTAGGTCGAGATCGGCTTGGTCGGAGGGAACCTCCAGCGCGCCAGCTCCTCGCCGCGCTCGCCCTTGTACGGCGTGGGCTCGGGCGTCGGGGCGTTGGAGATGACCGCCCACCGGGCCGGGGCGGAGATGGTGAAGGTGAACGGGGCCTTGAGGTCGGGCTGCTCGAAGGTGGTGAACACCCGGCGCGCGTCCGGGACCTCGAACTGCGTGTAGAGGTACGTCTCCTTGTCGGACGGGTCGACCGACCGGTGCAGACCCTCACCCGTGCGCGAGTAGAGGCAGTCCGCGACCACGGTGAGCTCGTTGCGCTCGCCGAGGCCGTCCAGCGCGATCCGCGCGCCGTCGTACGCGGTGGCGGGGTCGATCGAGCGGCCGTTCAGCGTGATCTCGTGCACCGTCGCGGCGATCAGGTCCGCGAAGGTCGAGGCGCCTGGCTGAGCGCTGAAGCGGAGCGTCGTGGTCGACGCGAAGGTCGGCGAGCCGGACGGAGCGGACGTCAGATCCAGGTCGATGGAGTAGCTGACGTCGCCGATGAGGGCGGCTCGGGTACGCGCCTCGTCGCGCGTCAGGTTGGTACCAGGCATGAACGCATCCTATGCACGTGACTGCCGCGGACGGCGCGAGTTTCCCCGCGTCTTCCGCGTCGTGTGGCAAGGGTAAGCGCTCTGTGGCGCAGCGCGGGCGATTTGATTGCGTTTTGTACTGTCGGAGGTATGCCCACCCCGGTGAACGCTGAGTTCTGGTTCGACCCCGCCTGTCCGTGGGCCTGGTTGTCCTCGCGCTGGATACTCGAGGTCGAGAAGGTCCGCGACGTCCGTACCACCTGGCACGTGATGAGCCTCGCCATTCTCAATGAGGGCCGTGACGACCTCCCGGAGAAGTACAAGGCCATGCTCGCCGGCACCTGGGGCGCGGTCCGCGTCCTGATCGCCGCCGGGCAGCGGCACGGCAACGAGGCGCTGCTGCCGCTCTACACCGCGATCGGCGAGCGCGCGCACGTCCAGGGCCGCGGCGTCGGCCTCGACGTCGTCGCCGAAGCCCTCGAGGAGACCGGTCTGCCCGCGTCGCTGCTGTCTGCCGCCGGGACGACCGAGTACGACGACCTGCTGCGCAAGTCGCACGACGCCGGCATGGACCAGGTCGGCACCGACGTCGGCACGCCGGTCATCTCGTACGACGGGGTGGCCTTCTTCGGCCCGGTCGTCACGCCCGCCCCGAAGGGCGAGTCGGCCGGCAGGCTGTGGGACGGCGTGCTGCTGGTCGCCGGCACCGACGGCTTCTTCGAGCTGAAGCGGACCCGTACCCGCCAGCCGGTCTTCGACTGACGGAGGCGCCTGAGAAGCTCTGCCACCTGAGAAGATGGCCTGCATGCGTGTGCACCTGGGATCCGACCATGCCGGCCTCGAGCTGAAGAACCACCTCGCCGAACACCTCGCGAAGGCCGGGCACGAGGTCACCGACCACGGTCCGGCCGTGTTCGACGCGACCGACGACTACCCGCCGTTCTGCCTGCGAGCGGCCGAGGCGGTCGCGGCTGACCGGGAGGCGCTCGGCATCGTGATCGGCGGTTCGGGCAACGGCGAGCAGATCGCGGCGAACAAGGTCAAGGGCGTGCGCGCGGCGCTGGCCTGGAGCACCGAGACCGCGAAGCTGGCCCGCCGGCACAACGACGCCAACGTGATCGGCATCGGCGCGCGGATGCATCCGGCCGAGGACGCGGTCGCGTTCGCCGAGATCTTCCTGGCCACGCCGTACTCGGGGGAGGAACGGCACAGCCGGCGGATCAGGATGCTGAGCGACTACGAGTCGACCGGCGTGCTGCCGCCGCTGCCGGAGTCGTCGGCCGGCGGCGCCGCGGCGGTCTCCTGACGCTTCGGCGGCCGTTCCTGCTCGCGGGGTCGCGAAGGGTCATCGCGAGGGCGGGACACGTCGCGCGCCCGCATCGACCGGTCGATGCCGACCACGGCCGGCGTCGGTGGCGCGGTACGACGGCTGCCGGGTTTGCCCGCGCCGGCGGGTCCCGGTCCTGACGAATTCTGTCCCACGGAGACGATCATGCCCGAAGGTCACACCCTGCACCGGCTGGCCACCGACGTGTTCGACGCGTTCGGCGGCCGGCCGGTCACGGCGTCGAGCCCGCAGGGCCGGTTCGCCGAGGGTGCCGCGCGGATCGACGGCCGGACGCTGGTCGCGACCGAGGCGCACGGCAAGCACTTCCTGGCCCGCTTCGACAGCGAGGACTGGCTGCACATCCACCTCGGCCTGATCGGCACCGTGCGGTTCGGACCGGCGCCGGTGCCGGAGCCCGTGGGACAGGTGCGGTTGCGGCTGGCCAACGACACGTCGTACGCCGATCTGCGCGGCGCGACCGTCTGCGAGCTGCTCACCACGCCGGAGCGCGACGTACTGCTCGGCCGGCTCGGCCCGGACCCGCTGCGCGACGACGCCGACCCGGACCTGGCGTGGACCCGGATCCGGCGCAGCCGGCTGCCGATCGGGCAGCTGCTGATGGAGCAGGCCGTACTCAGCGGCGTAGGCAACGTGTACCGCGCGGAGACGCTGTTCCGGGCCAGGCTGCACCCGCTGACGCCGGGGCGGGCGCTGAAGCGGTCCGAGTGGGACCGGATGTGGGCCGATCTCGTGGAGCTGATGCGGTACGGCGTGGAGACCGGGCGGATCGACACCGTCGACGACGAGCACACGCCGGACGCGATGGGGCGGGACCCGCGCCGCGACGACCACGGCGGGGAGGTGTACGTCTACCGCCGGCAGGGCGAGCCGTGCCACGTGTGCCGGTCCGTCGTACGCACCCAGGTGCTGGCGGGGCGCAACCTGTTCTGGTGCCCGAAGTGCCAGCGAACCGGGCTGACCCGCCGGATCAGCCCCTGAAACCGCTGACGTGACGAACATGTAGCCGCCGAACCGGTGCCCCGGACCCCTGTCGGCCGTTATGTTCTTAACCGATGAGCGGCGCGAGCGCGTCACCCATGGGCGCGAGTATGCAACGAGCCGGTTCACTGACCGGATCGCTGCTGAGGCACGCCCGTTCGTCCCAGCACCTCACGGCTTTCGCGCTGATCGCCGCCGCTGTCGTGCTGGGACTCGCATCGATCGCGCTGCCGAAAGTGATACCCGTTGGCGCGCAGATCATTCCTGTCCTGGTCGGCGGATTGCTGCTGAACTTCCGCTGGCTGGTTCTGCTGACCGTCGTCGCGATGGGCCTGGCCGGTCTTCACCTGGCCCGCCCGGAGCCGCTGCGGCCGCAGGTCGGCGAGCTGGTGGTGCTCGGCATCGTCGCCTGGATCGTGCTGACCGGCGCGAAGGTGCGCACCCGGCTCGGTGTCCAGGGGACGCGCGGCGAGACGATGCTGATCGAGCTGCGCGAGCTGCTCACCATGCAGGGCGAGCTGCCGTCGCTGCCGCCCGGCTGGCGGGCGCAGTCGGTCGTCCGGTCAGCGGGCGGGGGGTCGTTCTCCGGCGACTTCGTGGTGTCGGCGAGCCGGGAACGCAACACCGTGCTCGAGATCGCGCTGGTCGACGTGTCCGGGAAGGGGCTCGACGCGGGCACCCGGGCGCTGCTGCTGTCGGGTGCGTTCGGCGGGCTCCTCGGCGTGGTGCCGACCGAGGAGTTCCTGCCGTCGGCGAACGAGTACCTGCGCCGGCAGGACTGGGACGACGAGTTCGCCACCGTGGTGCATGTCGCGATCAACCTGGTCACCGGTGAGTACCAGGCCCGGACCGCGGGACACCCGCCGGCGATCCACTTCGACGCCTGGTCGGGGCGGTGGCAGACCCGGGACACCGACGGGCCGCTGCTGGGGCTGCTGGAGAGACCGGAGTTCGCGGCCAGCTCCGGTCGGCTCAAGCAGGGCGACGCGCTGCTGCTCTACAGCGACGGCATGGTCGAGACCCGCAGGCGCGACATCCGGCTCGGCATAGACAAGCTGGTCGGTCAGGCCGAGCGGCTGGTCGCGCGCGAGTTCGAGGGCGCCGCGAAGCTGCTGGTCGACGAGATCGGCGGTGCGCACGACGACGCGGCGCTCGTATTGATCCACCGCGAGATGCATCCGTCCGGCAACGTCAGCGCGGACAGCAAGACGACGCGCTCCTGGCTGCCCTCGGGGTTCCGTAGACGTAAGGCGGCCATGCAGCGGCCCGGGCGGATGGACAACGCCAGCCGCGTCTCGTAGTGTCCGGTGCCGCACGCTCGGTATTTGTGATTCGGTGAAATGCGCGGTGAATCGCGCGGCTATTCGGGCGAAGGTCAAGGATTGGTCTCGATCACCGGATATCTGTAACGCCGCGCGGCTGCACTTCTGGCCGGTCCACCGGAGTTAGATCTGGCGCGCCGCAGGCTGGGTGTGGTATGGGATCTCGCCGGACCGCCGATGTGCTCGGATCGCCTTGTAGGAGTGGGGTTTTCGTCGTACTCGTCAGTCCGGTGTGGCGGGCGCCGGTGTATGTCCTATCAATCGGCGGCCTGCCTGTGGATAACCTCTGGAAAAGCCCCTGTTGTCACTCATTAGAAGCGTGTCATCACGGTGGGTGAAGGTGTCTCATGGTCTGGCGCGCCAGATGTTGACACTGGTGAAATCACCGACATACTTCACTGGGGACTCTGTCACGTACCGACACTTTCTTTGGGGAAATGCGTTGAACGTCTTGCCGAGGTCTGTCACCTCTCGTCTTCCCAGGACCATGCGCGGTCGCGTGGCCGCCGGACTGGCCGGCAGCGGGGCTCTGACCCTGCTGCTCGGTGCGGTCATGGTGGTGTCCGCGCCAGGTGCTTCCGCCGCCGAGGGGAGGGTGCCAGCAGCCGCCAGCGGTGCCGTCGCGGACACCTCCGGCGAGAGCGGCCCAGAGGCCGGTTCGAAGGTCGGTGTCGGTAACGGGGGGTCGAACGGCCAGGGCGCGACCGGCAACGGTGGCGCCGACGCCGCGGGCACCGACACCGGCAAGGGCAAGCCGCCGGGCAACAACGGGACGATCAAGATCGAGGGCGTCGACTTCGACGACATCCCGCAGAACAACCCGCACCAGGGCTGCACTTTCCTCGTGGAGTGGTACAACTACGAGCAGGGCGACTACAACGCGACCGTGACGTTCGAGGACCAGGCGCCGACCGCCGACGCCGGCCTCCAGGTGACGTCCGGCAACCTCCACCCGTTCATCGGCGAGGACGCGGCCGGCGGCGGTACCGATTTGGACGCGCGCGAGCAGTACACGCTCTCGTTCACCGGTGCGCCGCACCCGGTCCAGGGTTACCACGTCAAGCTGACGATCAACGCGCCGCACTCGATCGGTAGCGACGTCAAGCACAAGGTCTTCTGGGTCGAGGGCTGCGGCCCGACGCCGACTCCGTCCGAGACCCCGAGCGAGACCCCGTCCGAGACTCCGTCGGAGACCCCGTCCGAGACTCCGTCGGAGACCCCGAGCGAGACGCCGTCGGAGACTCCGTCCGAGACTCCGAGCGAGACGCCTTCGGAGACTCCGTCGGAGACTCCGAGCGAGACGCCTTCGGAGACTCCGTCGGAGACTCCGAGCGAGACCCCGTCGACGCCGCAGGGTACTGAGACCACCTCCGAGACGGTGGCGATCCCGACGGAGGTGAACGCCGGTGTGAACGGCGGTTCCTCCGACGCACCGCTGTCGCTCGCTAGCAGTGCCGAGAACCGGACCGCCTGGGGCGCCGGAATGCTGATCGCCGGTGGCGTGCTGATCAGCGCCGGAGCACTCACCGCGGGATTACGGCGCGGTCGGCACACGGCCTGAAACCATGACCAGCGCGCCAGGCGCTGACCGGCACCGGCCAGTCCCACCGAGGTGGGGCTGGCTGGTCGTCGTTGTCGGCGTCGCGCTGGCCGTGGTCGGCGGGGTCATGGAGTACGGCGGCAAGTCGGTCGCGGCCGACCCCGCGATCCACGGTTCGCCGTCGCAGTCGGTGTCGCGGCCGTCGGCGTCGCCGCACTCCAGGCCGCCGGCCGAGCGGGCGTCGAAGGTCCCGGTGGTGAAGCCGGCGACGGCCCCCGGCCGCCCCGAGCGGATCACAGTTCCGCAGCTCGGTATGAGCGCGCGCGTCATCGGCATCCGGTCCGACGGCGGCGCGCTCAACCCGCCGTCGAACCCGCGTGAGGTCGGCTGGTGGTCGGAGGGTGCGAAGCCGGGCGCGAAGAAGGGCTCGGCGGTGATGACCGCCCACACCGTGCACACCGGCGGCGGCGCCTTCGACCACCTCGAGGACCTCAGCGCCGGCGACTCGGTGATCATCCTGACCGACAAGGGCAACCTGCGGTACGAGGTCGACTGGGTGCGGATCTACCGCAAGCAGAGCCTGGCCAAGCACGCCGCCGAGGTCTTTGACCAGAGCGTGCCCGGCCGGCTGGTGCTGATCACGTGCGACGACTGGAACGGCTCGGTCTACCTCAGCAACGCCGTCGTCGTCGCTCACCGCGCGGACTGACGCGCGCGCGGCAAGAAGCGGCGGCGGAGCTGGACGCGATCCGCCGCCGCTAGGGCGCTGCCCGGCCGCCGTCCTCAGGTGGCCAGGGATTCGAGCCAGGCGGAGTGGAGGGCGGCGTAGCGGCCGTCGGAGGCGATCAGGTCGGCGGGCGGGCCGTCCTCCTGGATGCGGCCGTGCTCGAGGACGATGACTCGGTCCGCGGTCTCGACGGTGGACAGCCGGTGCGCGATCACCAAGGCGGTGCGGTCGGCGAGGATCGTGCGCAGGGCGCGCTGAACGAGCCGCTCGCTGGGGATGTCCAGCGACGACGTGGCCTCGTCGAGGATGAGCACGGCCGGGTCGGCGAGGAAGGCGCGGGCGAACGCGACCAGCTGTCGCTGGCCGGCCGACAGCCGGCTGCCGCGCTTCTCGACGGCGGTGTCGTACCCGTCCGGCAGGGCGGTGATGAAGTCGTGCGCCCCGATCACCTTGGCCGCTTCCACCACCTCGTCGTACGACGCCTCGGGGCGGCCGAAGCGGATGTTGTCCGCGACGGTGCCGGTGAACAGGAAGTTCTCCTGGGTCACCATGACGATCCGGTGGCGCAGGTCGTCCTCGGACAGGTCGCGCAGGTCGGTGCCGTCGAGCAGCACCCGGCCGGCGGTCGGGTCGTAAAACCGCGCGACCAGCTTGGCGATCGTGGTCTTGCCGGCGCCGGTCGTGCCGACCAGGGCGAGCGTCTGGCCGGCCGGGACGTCGAGGTCGAGGCCGGGCAGCACGGGTACGCCGTCGACGTACGAGAACTCGACGGCCTGGAAGCTCACCCGGCCTCGCGTCGTACGGATCGTGGCGGGTTCGGCCGGCTCCGGCACGTCGGGCTCCTCGGCGAGCACACCGGACAGTTTCTCCAGGGCCGCGCTCGCGGACTGGAAAGTGTTGTAGAACTGGCTGATCTCCTGCAGCGGCTCGAAGAACTGCCGCAGGTACAGCAGGAACGCGGTCAGCACGCCGACCGTGACGTGGCCGTGGTAGGCCAGCCAGCCGCCGTACACCAGGATCGCGACGATGGTGACGTTGCCGACCAGCTTGATCGACGGCATGAAGATCGCGTTCAGCCGGAACGAGTCCAGGTTGGCCTGGCGGTACCGGTCGTTGACCTGGTCGAAGATCTCCTCGTTGCGCGGCTCGCGGCGGAACGCCTGGACCGCGCGGATCCCGGTCATCGACTCCACGAAGTGCACGATCACCAGGGCGACCGCCTCGCGGGTCCGGCGGTAGACCACCGACGAGCGGCGCCGGAACCAGGCGGTGATCGCGATCAGGACCGGGAACGAGATCAGCGCTATCAGCGCCATCCGGACGTCGAGGGTGAGCAGCAGGACCGCGGTGCCGACCAGGGTCAGCAGTGCCGTGACGAGACCGTCGAACCCGGTCTCGAGCATCTCGTCGATCACCTCGACGTCGGAGGTGAGCCGGGAGATGACGCGGCCCGAGGTGTAGCGGTCGTGGAACGACGGGCTGAGCCGCTGGAAGTGGTCGAACACGCGCCGGCGCAGACCGAGCAGGATGGTCTGGCCGAGCCGGCCGGTGCGCATCAGGAACACCTGGCGCGCGTACGCCTGGGTGAGGGCGGAGACGAGCACCGCCGTGACGATCAGCACCAGCGTCGTGTTGCCCTCGCCGCGCACGATGGGCGGGATGCCGTAGTCGATGCCGAGATGGACGAGGTACGGGACCGCGAGCCGGGCGCCGTTCTCGACCAGCACGATCGCGGTCAGGATCCAGATCGCGGTGCGGTGCGGGCGGAGCAGCTCGCCCAGGAGTCGCCGGGACTGCGCGCGCAGGACCAGTGAGGCCTTCGCGGGCAGCTCGTCGCGGTCGACGGCGGCGACTCCGCGCCAGGCGGTCTCGGCGTCGTCCTCGGTCGGCTGAGTAGTGATCTGGTCGGTCTGGTCCGTGGTCTGGGCGGTCATCGGGCGTGTACCTCCCGGTCCTCGATGTCGCCGGAGCCGGCCTCGATGTCGTGGGCGAGGGTCATCGCCTGGTCGCGATCTCGTCGTACGGCGTCCGGTGGCTCGTGCGCCGGCTCGTCGGCGGCGAGCAGCGCCCGGTACGCCGGGACCGTGGCGAGCAGCTCGTGGTGGGTGCCCACATCGGTGACGGTGCCGTCCTGCACGAGCGCGACCACGTCGGCCAGCAGCACGGTCGAGGCGCGGTGCGCGACGACGATGCCGGTAGTACCGGCTAGGACGCGTTGCAGCGCCTCCTCGACCAGCGCCTCGGTGTGCACATCGAGCGCGGACAGGGTGTCGTCGAGGACGAGTACGGCGGGCCGCGACAGCACGGCCCGGGCCAGGGCGAGGCGCTGGCGCTGCCCGCCGGACAGGGACATGCCCTGCTCGCCGACGCGGGTGTCGAGGCCCCACGGAAGGTCGTACGCGAACGTCGCCTGGGCGACCTCGAGCGCCTCGTGGATGTCCTCGTCGGTCGCGTCCGGCCGGCCCAAGGTGACGTTCTCCCGGACGCTCATCGAGAACAGCGTCGGGTCGTCGAACGCGGACGCGACCGCACTGCGCAGTGACGTCAGCGTCAGGTCGCGGACGTCGTACCCGTCGATGGTGACGCGGCCGCCTGTCACGTCGTACAGCCTGGGGACGAGCGCGGTCAGGGTGGTCTTGCCGGAGCCGGTCGCGCCGACGAGGGCGAGCGTCGTACCGGGTGGCAGGTCGAGGTCGATGCCGTGCAGCACGTCGGGGGAGTCCGGCGCGAAGCGGAAGCTGACGTTCTCGAACCGCAGGTGGCCGCGGGACGCGGTCAGCTCGGTCGGGCCGTCCTCGATCTCGGACTTCGTGTCGAGGATCTCGGTGACCCGGTCCGCCGACGTCATCGCCTCCTGCGCCATCGCCAGGATGAAGCCGAGCGACTCCACCGGCCAGATCAGCGAGAGCATCAGCGTGACGAACGCGACCAGGGTGCCGAGCGACACCGAACCGTTGCCCACGGCAAGCGCCCCGAGGAGCAGCACGATCACCAGGGTGAGGTTCGGGATGACCTCGAGGAAGGTCCAGAAGCGGGAGGCGAGGCGGACCTTCTCGAGGGAAGTTCCATACAGCTTGACCGCGCCGTCGTCGAACTGGGACTTGACGTGCTCGCGGCGGCCGAACGCCTTGATCACCCGGAAGCCGAGCGCGGACTCCTCGATCAGGGTGGCCAGGTCGCCCTGCTGGTCCTGCACCCGGCGCGAGATCGCCAGGTAGCGCCTCTCGAACCGCAGCGACAGCAGGATGATCGGCACGGCGGCCGTGAGTACGACGATGCCGAGCGGCCAGTACAGGTGGAGCAGCAGCACGGTGACCACGCCGAGCTGCAGGATGTTGATCACGAGAAACAGCAGGCCGAAGCCCATGAACCGGCGGATCACCGACAGGTCGACCGTCACCCGGGACAGCAGCTGGCCGCTCTGCCAGCGGGTGTGGAACGCCATCGGCAGGGCTTGGAGCCGGATGTACAGGTCGTGCCGGAGCTGGGTCTCCAGGCCGCTCACCGCGCGGGACTGGACCCAGCGGCGGATCAGGATCAGGGCGGCCTCGGAGATGCCCAGCGCGAGCGCCAGCAGGCCGAGGGGGAGGAGCAGGTCGATCTCGTGACGGTTGACGGGGCCGTCGATCACGGCCCGGGTGACGAGCGGGATGGCGAGGCTGACGCCGACTCCGATGACGGAGGTACTGAACATCAGCGCGAGGCGCCACACGTGTGGACGAAGGTAGGGGCGCAAGCGCCACAGGTTGCGGGATCGGGAAGGTATGGGGACCGATTGGTCGGACGACATCAGCTGGTGTGCACCCCCGGAGGCAGACGGAGCCAAGACGACGCAATCTCCCATTCTCCCTGACAGGCCGAGGCCTGTCCTGCGATTTTGAGGGACCCGCGGTGACGGCGCGCCGCTCGTGCCAGAGGTCCGCGCGTCCGATCGGTGCCGTGCCGTGCGACTGCGCACGGTACGCGGTGGTCCGGTGGTGTTCGGCATGTCGGCGCGGCGACATGCCACCCAGGGTGCGGCGTACTGCCACTAGGGCGTGGATAAAGCTGAACGCGATCGCCTGGTGTCACGGCGGCCGCCCGCGTTGCTCGCCGGGTGGGTCTGTATGACCGGATCGCCAGGGAACGGCTCCCTTCGGCGTCGTCGAAGGCGTGGTCAGGTGTCTGATGGCGATCGCCTGTGTTCTGGTGAGCGGGATGCGCTGGCCGCGCTGCTGCGCGATGGACGCGAGTCGGCGCAAAGCGGCGCGGCGGCGTAGCTCGGTCTGGTTGCCGCCGGGCCCGAGGGCCGGCGGAGGCTCGGAGGTGTAGCGGTGTCCGGTGGGCGTGGTGGTCTCGATCCGGTGCGGGCCCGGCGTGGCCGCCGGGCCGTCGCGGTTGACGCGCGGTTCGCGGATCAGGCCACGGTCATCCGGCTCTGCACCCGCCAGGTCGCCGTCGTGCTGGGCTTCGGACGCGGACGTGTCCGACGGGCCGATCACGCGTTGGGTCCAGCCGGGGAGGT
>WNFV01020400.1_pt1 | contig 11400 bp, 9 predicted proteins | sample 5400101 | NCBI WGS metagenome assembly WNFV01 (sample SAMN13153361, study PRJNA577476) | soil metagenome | isolation source: 115 cm soil or saprolite under grassland replicate 1 | place: USA:California | collected 2016-06-15
TGGCGGCGGTGCGTCGACGTCTCGTGTGGCGGTCCGGGGAGGCCATAACAGCCAGCTCTCTAGGCAAAGCGCACACCAGATGAGCTCCGAATCAAATCACGTACTTGGGAGCCGTGAGCCAGGGGAATAGGGTCAGACGCGGGTCAGCTCTTGACCCACCCCAGCCACCGGGGTTAGAGCGTAAGCAGCGGTGGAGTCAATGACGGTGGCGCTGGAGGCTCTCAAGGGGCGGAGCCCGAGGATCGAGGCAATCCGCAAACAGGTGGCGCAACTCCTGGCTCGTCAAACGAGTGCGCGCCATCTGCCGGCCATCCTGATCCTCGGGGAAACTGGAACGGGCAAGGGGCTGCTGGCGCGCACGTTTCATGAGGCCGGGCCTCGCCGCGACAACCCCTTCGTCGACATCAATTGCGCCGCGATTCCCGAGACCCTGCTCGAGGCCGAACTCTTCGGCTACGAGCGCGGAGCCTTCACCGACGCTCGTCACGCCAAACCGGGTCTTTTCCAGACTGCGCACGGCGGCACGCTGTTCCTCGACGAGATCGGACTGTTGCCCGCTTCTCTCCAGAGCAAGCTTCTCACCGTCCTCGAGGACCGCAGTGTCCGTCGCCTCGGCAGCACGCGCGCAGAACCCGTCGACGTCGTGCTCGTCGCCGCGACTAGCGTCGACCTTCGCCGCGCCGTCGCCGACGGGCACTTTCGCGAGGACCTCTATCATCGGGTGGCCGTGATCACGCTCGAGCTACCCCCGCTGCGCACACGCGGCAAGGACATCCTCATCCTCGCCGACCATTTCCTGGCTCGCGCCTGCGCCGACTACGGCTTGCCACCCCGCCTGCTGACCCCCGATGCACGTGACGCCCTCATGGCCCATCGCTGGCCCGGTAATGTCCGCGAGCTGGCCAATGCCATGGAGCGCGTGGCCTTGCTCTCCGACCGCGACGAGATCACGGGAGCCATGCTCGACTTCCTGACCCCCGATGACGCCGTCGACCCCGCCGTGGCCGCTGACGTCGCCGATGCTGGATCCTTGGAAGGCACCCTGCGCGCCCGCATCGAAGCCGCGCTGCAAGCCAGCGGCGGCAATATCCGTCGCACCGCCGCCGCCCTCGGCATCTCGCGGAATACGCTGCGCGCCCGGATGGACAAGTACAGGCTGCGACATCACGACGTGATGCGGCCGCGGACGCTGCGACCCATGCCGGGGTCGGTCCCGACAGTGGCGCCGACGGCCATGCCGCAGTGGGAGCGCCGTCACCTGTCCTTCCTGCGCGTGAAGCACGTGGAGTCGCCAACGGTGGACGTGGGCCGCGCGCTGGAGGTGGCCGGCGAGAAGGTCCGAGCGTTCGGTGGACGGATCGAGGAAACGAGTCCCACAGGTGTCATCGCTGTGTTCGGCCTCGAACCCGTCGACAATGCCGCGAGCCACGCGGCCCTCGCGGCTCTCGCGATCCAGAACGCGGCGAGCCGCGCACGCACCGCGGGAAGCGACGGGGGCGTCGTCTGCGCCATTCACTGCGCCGACCATCTCGTCGCCCATCACGATGCGGCGCCGGTCATCGGTATCGATGGCAAGGCCGCCACCTGGTCGATCCTCGAGAGGATGGTTGCTGCCGGGGCCTCGGGCGCCATCGTCGTTTCCAGCCCCGTGGCGCCCTTCCTGGTGCGGCGCTTCGCGCTCCAACGTGTTCGACATCGTGATCTGGATGTCTGGCTGGTCCTCCGCGTAGAGAAACCGGCCGCCGGTTGGAACGCAACCCGCCTTGTCGGCCGGAGCTCCGAGCTCGACGTCCTTCGCCGGGCAGCATCACAGGCCGAGCAACGGCACGGCCAGGTCGTCGGTGTCGTCGGCGAGGCGGGCGTGGGGAAATCTCGCCTCGTCCACGAGGCCGTCCAGCCTCTCGAGGACTGGCTCGTTCTCTCTTCTGCCGGGGCGCCGTTCATGAAGGACACGCCCTTCTTCCCCGTGGTCGAGCTGCTCAAGAGCCTTTGTCGGATCGAGGAGATAGATACCGCCTCGGAGGTGGGGCAGCGAGTTACGCGGGCGCTGCCACGCGACGCCGACCGTTCGATCGGCGCTCCCATTCTCGACTTGCTGAGGGTCCTGCCGCCCGACGACGCGTTCCGCGATGTTGATGCCGGGCAGCGTCGTAAGCGGACGCACGACGCCCTGCGGCAGCTGTTCCTGGCCGCGAGCATGGCGCAACCGTTATGTCTGATCGTCGAAGATCTTCACTGGATCGACTCCGAAACCCAGCAGGTTCTGGACAACCTGGTCAACAGCATCACGGGGGCGCGCGTCTTGCTCCTCGTGAACTATCGTCCGGAGTATCAACACCCGTGGGGCAGCAAGACCTGCTACAGCCAGGTGCGCCTGGATGCGCTCCCAGTCGAGAGCGCGAGCGAGCTCCTCGACGTGCTCCTCGGCCCCGATGTCGGGCTCGCTCCCCTCAAGCAGCTGCTCGTCAAGCGCGGCAACCCGTTCTTCCTGGAAGAAACTGTCCGGATGCTCGTCGAGACGAATGCGCTCGCGGGAGAGCGAGGGCTATATCGGCTGACGCATCCGATCCAGGCGATCGAGGTGCCTCCCACGGTCCACGCCATGCTCGCCGCCCGCATCGATCGACTCCCGCCCGAGGACCGACGGCTCCTGCAGCTCGCTTCGGTGATCGGCAAGGACGTCCCGCTCACGCTGCTCGAGGCCATCGCCGACCTTCCGGTTGAAGCCCTCCGGCTCGGCCTGGAGCGCCTGCAGGCGGCCGAGTTCGTCTACGAAGCCAGGGTCTTTCCCGAGCTCGAGTACACCTTCAAGCACGCGCTGACACACGACGTGGCGTACAGGAGCCTGCTCGACGATCGCCGTCGCGCGCTGCACGCGGCGCTGGTCGGCGCGATCGAGCGGCTCTACGCCGATCGCCTCGACCTGCATCTAGAGGAACTCGCCCATCACGCCCCACGCGGCGATCTTCGCGACGAAGCGGTCAAGTACCTGCGCAAGGCGGGCGAGCGAGCCGCGGCCCGCTCCGCCCACCGCGAAGCGATCGCGTTCTTCGAGCAGACGCTCGCCGTACTCGGAGAGCTGCCTGAGACACCGGACATGCTCGCGACGACCGTCGACACCCGGATCGCTCACGCCAACGCGCTTCTCGCGGCCAAGGGGGTCGGGTCGCCGGAGGTCGACACGCCCGTCCGACACGCGCACGCGCTGGCCTCACGCCTCGGCGACCGCGCTCGTCTCTTCAACGCGCTCTGGGGGCTGTGGTTCGTCCATTACGGACGTGGCCAATATCGCGAGGCCCTCGAGATCGCCGGACGGCTGCTCGGAGTCGCCGAGGCGGACGGGAACCACGATCGCCTGCTGCAAGCGCATCATTCGGTGTGGGCGACGCTAGGCTCGACGGGCGAAGCTGCCCGGGCCCTCCCCCACTGCGAGCGCGGCCTCGCACTGTACGATCCTTCCCGCCATGCCTCGCACGCATTCGCCTATGGTGGGCACGACCCGGGCGCCTGCTGCGGGACCCATCTGGCACGCGCCCAGTGGTCGCTCGGGTACCCAGAGCGCGCGGCCGCCGCCATCCACGATGCCGTCGCTCTCACCAAGCGGCTGGCCCACCCGCTCTCGATGATCCTCACGAAGAGCGCACGCGCATTTCTCGAGTATCAGAACGGCGAGTACGATGCCGCTCGCGAGACCGCCGAGCCGATGGTCGCGCTCGCGACGGCGCACGACCTCACGGCCTGGGGTGACGATGGCCTCGTGATCCTCGCCTGCGTCCAGGCCCGCCAGCACGGCGACTACCGATCGGTCCACGAGCTGGGCGAGCAACTGCCTACACACCCCGGCCCGGTGTTTCGGAAAGTGATCAATCTCATCTTGATGGCCGAGCTTCTGAGCGATGCCGGCGACGTCGAGCGGGGGCTCACTACCCTCGAGGCCATCCCAGCCGAATACCGTGACACCATCCTGGGGTCCGAGACCCGCCGGATACGCGGGCACCTGCTGTTACGGCGGGACGAGCGCGACGACAGTGAGCGGCAGTTCCGGCAGGCCATCGACATGGCGCGACACCGCTCGCAACGCATGCTCGAGCTGCGCGCTACGATGAGCTTAGCTCGGCTGTGGCAACAGACGGGCCGGTGCAGCGAGGCGCGCCAAATACTCGGCGAAATCTATGGTTGGTTCACCGAAGGGTTCGACTCAACAGATCTGCGCGCGTCGAAGGCGTTGCTCGAGGAACTGTCCGACTCGAGCGACCCGTAGCAGGGTGCAGGCCGGGTGGCAGCGGCAGCCACGGCCGTCGGCTCGCCACCTACGTGAGCCCCAACTCGGGCACGAGAGTCGGCAAGACGATCAGAACCTTGCCCACACTCAAGCGGCAGAAGGCGGGCGCCCGGCCGTCAACGCCTGACGGCGGCGGGCAACCGGGCGGGTCAAAATTGGGGGAAAAGCCAGATCAAGCAACGCACAGAATCGAGCCCGGTCCAGCGCGTTTCGGCCGCATGATTGTTACGGATTCTGTGCGATGGGGCCCGATGCTGCCCTGGCCGAAGTGACTCTTAATCAGCGGGTCCAAGGTTCGAGTCCTTGACGGCCCACCAATCTTGACGGGCACTTCCAGCACACCGGAAGTGCCCGTCGCCGTTTCTGCTACCACTTTGCTACCACTTTCGTCGTCGAGCCGGTTCACCGCGGCCTTGTTCCCCATCGGCAGCCCGCCGGTTGGCGCTCTATGGCCTGCTCACACTCGCACTCCTGGCTGTCCTGTGGTGGGAATGGAAGACTAGCCGCGACATCTATGAAGTGACGTTGCCGGTCTCGCCCTGGATCCCGTTCTCAGTGTTCGTGTCGCTGGCGTTCCTTGCCTCGGCTCTCCTCGCCGAGGGCATCCCGGCCTTCTCGCTGGGCTTTTCCCCACCACGCACGGCCGGGCCGGACAAGGCCACGAGCGCGATCGAAAGCTTGTATGACCGTCCCAGGACAAGGGCCCGGCGCGGAGGTTCCGCCCCGTGGTTGCTCACGGGTATCGCGGTGCCGCTCTCGTTGAGGGCGCGATCTACTTCCTCTCGGCCGATCATCCTGTTCGCGATCGACATCGCGCTCGCTCCGACGCCCCCGCGACCACGGTCTTCACTCGTCGGACGTCTTCGGCGGAAAAGGGCACTCCCCAAGGGCGGAAGCTCCACATCTTGATCGCCGTGGAATGTCACGGTCTCGCTGCCACCTGGGGCCAGCGTCAACTCGAAGCCGAAGGCAGTAGGCACCTTCACTGGAGGCGGAGAGGATTCTTCGGGACCGCGTTCTTCGGCCCCTACGATTCTCTCCTATTCAAATTCAGCGCATAGTCTACGGGCCCGCAACCACCGATATCAAACATGCTCAGCTTCGAGATCGATTTGATCTAGACGCCTTGCGCGGGCCCGGGATCACCGATATCAAGCATGGTCACGTTTGAGCGCGCTTCTGCGGGTTGGCCGGATCCCGACGGCCCGCACCGTCGGCAACTGGCTCAGTCAGTTCACTCGGGCCCCACCCTCGGCCACCGCTCCAGCTCAACCACGACCTCGTCAATCAGGCGATCACGGCCCAGCGGTGGCAATCTCCTCAAAACATAGGGGTAGAAATATCGCCCCAATACACATGCCGCGGCGGTACTTCGACCCCTGTGACCTTCGCAGCCGAGACATCGACCTTCACGAGCACGATCGGATCCCGGCCATAGGCGGTCTTAACGATGTCCCTCCCCGTGGCGTCGGCTTTGTGAGTTCGCGCCTTGGTGAAGAGGAGCTTGTAGTGCCGGCGGTCGAAGTCCTCAGGAACGTGATGACCACCGGACTTGTAGAGCACCTCGATGGGAAGATCCGGGAGGTGCCACGCCAGCGGAACGACGTGGACAACGAACTTCGCCGGACGAGCGGCTCCCAGGGTCTCCCGGACCCCGGCATCCGTGATCGCAACACGATACGCCGCCTTCAGCTCCTGGTCGGTCAGCCTGGCGGTCGAGAGCACCACCGTATCCTCCGTGTAGAGGGCGAGGACCTTTGAAAGCGAATAGTCGAGTAAGCGGAAGGCCAGTATTACAGTCACGGCCATCACCACTGCGTAGATCCCCACCCCGATGATCGCTCGCTTGCTCGCGGAAGTTGGAAGAATTCGGGGAAGCCTCGTGGAAAGACTTTGGGGTAGGAACATTCCGGCCTTCGCCTGATACGCGCGGTAGCTCTCGCCGTATCGGGCTAGACACCGCTCTTCCTCCCAGCGAGCTAGGACGGCATAGAGGAAGAGCATTGTGACGTAGGTGATGAGAGCGATGAACCGTGGCCAGACGAGGATGGTTCCCAGGCCCACGACCGCCAAGCCGACGTACTGAGGATGTCGGACGATTCGGTAGAGACCTCCGGTGACGGCGCCTCGGCGCCGGAGCTTGGCCCAGTAGATCGGGACGGCGCCTGCGAGGAACAGCACGGCGCCTGCGGACATCAGAACTCCGCCCAGCCCGGGCAACGAGTTGAGCAAGGGGCTGCTAGTCTCCGAAAAATGCGGGAGAAAGAACTGGGTGAGCCAGGCAGTTGAGGGAGATCGATGCAGTACATTGAGCGTGGGCCCGTACGCCGAGTAAAAGTGGAGGGCGAACGGGCTGATCATGAAGAGGATCTCGAAGACAATGACCAAGTAGAAAATCCACAGTGCAGGCTTCACGATGCTCTTCATACTCACCGTTCTCGCTCCTCCCGGCATCGTCATCACCGCGATGCCTGGTGTCTTGAGGTACTCTTCACGATCAGTCTGTTAGACCGCGATGGCCCATGTACGCATCCAGCGGTTTGCGGAAGACTGCACAATAGCTCGCGAGTGGCCCCCGGCCTGGCCAGTCGTCGATGATCTGTACTGGCTCGAAGCCGCTCGCGACTACTTCCTCAGTCACGAGTCGCGCCTCGACGCCGTGGCCACGCCGGTTCAGCGGGACACCCTGCGGCGGCCACGGCCACAGCCAAGAGAGCGCCGGCGGAAAATCGACTATCGCGAGGACACCACCTGGGCGGAGGGCGCGCAGGAGGCTGGTGTTGGTCGCGGCAGGATCGGTCAAGTGGTGGTAGACCCGACGGAGGAGCACGGCGTCGCAGCAGTTGGCGGGCAGGCCAGTGTCGCGGGCGTGCGCTTGCACGACCGCCGCGTTCTCAAGTGCGGCGGCGGCGACCGCCGCGCGAATCTGCTCCAGGCCCTCAGTGTCGATCTCGGTCGAAAATACGCGCCCGCTCGGCCCGACTTCGGCCGCGAGCGCGACCGTCACCTCGCCTTTGCCGGCGCCAACGTCGGCCACTGACATACCCGGCTTGAGCGCAAGCACGTGCCTCAGTCGAGGCATCTCGGGTCCGCTCGCACGGAAGCCGAGGCCACGCCAATTGTTGCAGCCCGCGCTGACGAGCAAGAGCAGCAGTATGATTGCCGTCGCACTCCTTCTGTTCCTCATCTGCTGTCTCCTTTCTGTCGTTCCTGGTCGGTGCTGGCCGATCTCGTGGCCGAATTAGGAGGTCGATCCGTCCCCCGCGCAGTGCCCAGGGGCGGGAAACACGCTAGCGGACACCTTGCGGGCCGCTATGCCTATAGCCAACGATGCACCGACGCCTTGTAGTCCAGGTATTCGGTTCCGAACCTCCCTTCCAGGTACCGCTCCTCTCTCGGGATCACGACGCCGACCATCAGCACAAGGGTTGCGATCAGCGTGGCGATGAGCCACGGGCTGTTGGCCCAGATCGCAATGCCGAGGTGCAACAAGGAGAACGCCAGATAGATGGGGTTCCGGCTGAAGCGATAGGGGCCGGTCCGCACAATGACAGTGGTCGGCTTGTTACCCGGCACGGGTGTGCCGGCTGCCCAAAGCTGTCTGACCGAGGATGCAAACAAGAGCACCGCAACCACAACTAGCGAACTCCCGACAAGCCGAGCGAGCGTGAGAGGAAGGAATGGGAGGGGCCAGGCGATGCCGAGGATCGTCCCTGTCAGGATCGACGACAGGTACACAAGCGGCGGGCGAATGACGCTGACATTCGCGACTGCCGGGGCTCCGTCCGACGGACACCCATGTTGACGGCTAATCGTCATTTCATCTGGCCGACGACTGAAGAGGCCCCCCACGGTGCTGGGCGCCTCTCTTCCGGCCGACGAACGCCCGGCTCAGCCACCGCGTAGGCGTCCAGACTGAGCCCAGCGCGTGGCTGCGGACGTCGCGGATATTCGCCAGCGTCATCCAGCGGACGAGATCATCTGGGCGGATGGGTGCGTGCCCCCACTTGAGGCGGATCGCGGCGTCGACGACGGTGGCGCGGACGGCGACGATGATGAGAAGCCCACCCGGCCTGAGAATGCGTGCCATCTCGCCCAGTGCGACGAGTGGTGCCGGCAGGTGTTCGAGCATGTCCGCGCTGAGCACAGTGTCGAATTCACCGTCACGATAGGGCAGGCAGCGCGCGTCGGCCCGCTGGAGCTGCGCGGTAACACCGACGGCCACCATGTTAGCGGCGGCGTGGTGCAGCATCTGTAGCGAGAGGTCGACGCCGGTTACAGTAGTCACGCCGGGAACAGCACGGGCAAAGGCTGTCGCGAGGACGCCCGTACCGAGCCCACAGTCGAGGACCCGGGGCGACGGCGGTCGCCGATGTAGGACGCCCCCTCGACGGGGCTCATCGAGGAGATGGGCGTAGGCATGCGGATAGCCGAGCCGTTGCATCCTCCCATGCCAGCGGGCCGCGGCGGCATCGTAGCGTGCAGTCAGATTAGTTGCTGTCCGTGGCCGGCGGTATCGTGTGGAACGTTCCGACGAAAGCAGGATCATGGCTACACGAGTAACGGAGCCATGTGGCACCACGATGGGTTTCGTGGCCGGCAGGTGTCGTGTCCTCCGAATTGTTTGGCAGAATGTTGCCGGGACGCGGTGTGGCAACCTTTCGTGGCAGAGATCGGCGTGACACCGGTAGCTCGAAGCGCCTAGAATCGCATGGTGACCATGGACAGCTCACCTCACATTCTCGTGGTCGACGACGATCGTGAGATCCGGGACCTGGTCGCCAAGTTCCTCACCCGGCACAGCTGCCGAGTGACCACGGCCGCCGACGGGAAGGAAATGCGGGAAGCGCTGGCTGACCGACGCATCGACTTGGTCGTCCTCGATCTGATGCTGCCGGGCGAGGACGGCCTCAGCCTGTGCCGCCGGCTGCGCGCGGCATCCGACCTGCCGGTGATCATGCTGACCGCGATGCGTGAGGACATCGACCGCATCGTCGGCCTCGAGCTCGGCGCGGACGACTACCTGCCCAAGCCGTTCAACCCGCGGGAGCTGCTGGCGCGTATTCGCGCCGTTCTCCGTCGGGCCGGAGCAGTGACGTCGCGCGGGGCGCCCGGCGAACAGACCCCGGCCTTACGCTTCGCTGGCTGGCGCCTAGAGCCAGGAGGTCGGCGCCTCGTCGGACCCGACGGGCGTGAGGCCGAGCTGACCGGCGGTGAATTCGACCTCCTGATCGCGTTCGCCGAGCGGCCGGGCCGGGTCTTGAGCCGCGACCAGCTGCTCGATCTCACCCGCGGGCGTGAGGCGGCCCCCTTCGACCGCAGCGTTGACTCCCAGGTGAGTCGTCTGCGGCGGAAGATCGAGCCGGATCCGAGCCGACCAGCGCTCATCAAGACCGTGCGCAGCGGCGGGTACGTGTTCACCCCGGTCGTGGAGCGGGAATGAACGGGCTTTTGCCGGGAAGTCTCGCAGGCCGGATGACGTTGGTCCTGGTCGCTGGCATGCCGCTCGTGGTTGCAGCGGGCATCGCGGTGGGCGCCATCACGATGGGCGGGGGCCAAGCAAGCCTTGCCGATCGTGTGGTCACTCTCGTGGCCGTAGCCGAGGCGGCGCCCGTTGCTGCCCGGCCGGCGGTGTATGCCGGCGTCGAGCGAGCAGGCCTAAGCGCCCGGAACCTCGCGGGCACGGACACTAGTCCCGCGGTGTCGCCCGACTGGTTCACTGACCGGCTCGGTAAGCGGCTCGCCCGAGAACTACCACCTCTCGGCGCTCGCGTGCTGGCGATCGGGCACATGGGGGGCACCGGCACCAGGTGGCCCAGCCCCAGCCATTTCTCGTTGTCGTGGGAGCCAATTCTCGTCTGGATCGAGCTGTCCGACGGGACGCGGCTGCAAGTGCTTGCGCGCGGACGATGGTCTGCGCTCGAGCTCGTGGGGCGGCTCGCGCCAATCCTGCTCGTCATCGGCATCGGCCTGACCGGGCTGGCCGTCTGGGTGGCGACACGCGTCACCCGACCCCTGGGTCGCTTCGCCGAGGCGACCGTCCGCCTCGGAGCCGACGTGGCCGCCGCCGGCCCGCTCGACCAGAAGGGGCCGCGCGAGATCCGTGAGGTCGCGCGCGCCTTCAACACCATGCAGGAGCAGATCCGTCAATTGTTGGATGGCCGCACGCATATGCTGGCAGCTGTCTCACATGATCTGCGCACGCCCCTGACGCGCCTGAGGCTCCGCACGGAGTTCGTCCAGGACGACCAGGAGCGGACGAAGATGCTCAAGGACCTGAACGAGATGGAAGCGATGATCCATGCCGCAATCGCCTATGCCCGCGGCGACATGGACGGCGAGTCGCCGGGCGCCGTCGACATCGTCGATCTGCTGGAGGAGGTCCGAATGGAGCTTGCCGACGCTGGCCACCGAGTCAGACTGGAGGGGCCGGAACGCGTCCTGTGGGAGGGGCGGCCGCTGGCGCTCAAGCGGGCGCTCCGGAACCTCGTCGAGAACGCGGTGAACTATGGTGGTCATGCCGACCTTCGTGTGACGATGACATCTCTCGGCATCACCATCACCATCGAGGATGACGGGCCGGGAATCCCGGCAGCGGACATCGAGAAGGTCTTCACGCCGTTCTATCGCCTCGAGCGTTCGCGCAGCCGCGATACGGGCGGGGTCGGTCTTGGCCTTGCGGTCGCCCGCGCCGTGATCCGTGAGCACGGAGGCGATATCACGCTGAGCAACCGGCCCGAGAGCGGATTGCGGCAGACCGTGGTCCTGCCGAGGAGATGAGGCCTAGTTAAGTTCAGGACTCCTGACATGGGCGTAAGAATCTATGCATCGCCGGGGGCCTGATAGACGAGCATCAGCTCGGTACCGGGATAGCGGACGGCGAGCGCGGTGAGCGTCTTACAGAGGTTGGCCAGGGCCCCGTTGCTGCGAGGATTCGCGAGCGAATGCAGGCGAACCAACAACCGATGCTCGTCAGGTTGAGGGAGAATGTCGGCACTCGTCAGCAGCATCTCGCGGATGAGGGCTCGGCCCTCGTCCTCGGTCCGCGCGTAGTGCGGGGTCAGCGCTCGCACGAGGGCGGTCTCGGCACGGTAGGCGAGCATCTTGATGGTGTCGGT
>WNFV01008705.1_pt1 | contig 11397 bp, 18 predicted proteins | sample 5400101 | NCBI WGS metagenome assembly WNFV01 (sample SAMN13153361, study PRJNA577476) | soil metagenome | isolation source: 115 cm soil or saprolite under grassland replicate 1 | place: USA:California | collected 2016-06-15
CCTGTGGCACGCAATGCCGCATCATGGGGCTTACAAGCTGGCCCAATCGCCTCAAGCTCCTCCTGCGAAAGCTGCGCCTCCTTCTCGGCGTCGTAGTAGCAGAGACAAAGATACTTCATGTGCCCAGGCTCCTTTCGCTGTGCGTGACAAGAGAACAAATGTGCGGTTAGTGCGATTATATGCGGGCATTATATTCGTGTCAAACTCCTGTTTCACAGGGCGCGAAATGAGTCCGTAGTGTTCCATCTGGAACAAATTGAGGAATGACGAGGCGACCAAGCTGAACGGGGAAGCGTGACGACAGGCTATGCCTGTCTGTTGCGCTTCCCTCACGTAACTACTGCACTTTGTTACCATACAAAGGGCACGAGACGCTTGGTACGCTTTTGGTATTCTGGATAGTGCTCGGGAAAGAGTTCGAGCATGATCTTCTCCTCCTTGTTCAGGCGCAACGCGAAGGTGATAGAGATGAAGATGAACATGCCAATACCGAAGATACTGCTCGTGAGCGCGGTTCCAAGTGCTGCAAGCATGATGCCAGAATAGATCGGATGGCGCACGTAGGCATATGGGCCGGTCGTCACGAGTTCGTGATGTTCTTTCATCGCCGGACGCGAGCTCCAATTCCGTCCGAGATTCACGCGCGCCCAAATCGCAAAGCCGATACCGATTGCGGTAAGTGCAGCACCGAACCAACCGAGGGCCAGGGGTGGTGTAAAGCCAGGATGAGAGAAGAGAACTGCTCCTGGAGAGCCAGCGCGTCGGCCGAGGCGCACGGCGACAAAGATAATGAGGGCTGCAACAGCCAGGCGCAGCACCCAGAATCGCTGCCATGCAGCGTAGCCCCCGCCGCGCACATCCTGCTTTACAAAGAAGGCGCTTATACCCCACACCAAAAGAAATGCCGCCCAGCTCACGAAGATGATAGTATCGTAGGTAATCATTGTCGTCGCCGCGAGCCTCCAACTCACTACAGCATCTCGATATGATGAGGTACTACGAAACCGGCGGGAGAATTATTGCTCCAAGTTGCTTGAGATGGCCGAGTTCGTCAAAGTTGAACAGTGACGCGCATCTCTCCATGTCACTATTCCAACGTCTGAAAGCATTGTTCCATAATTGCTGTGGCCTTTTGAATTGGCTCAGCGCGAATTGTATCAACCTCGTTCCAGCTGCGCTGAATCCCAAACAGATAGTAGCGAATTCCTAACTCGCCATCTTCGCGCAAACCTCTCTCAAGTGAAATCATGGGTGCGCCGCTCATTCCCACTGGACTCTTAGGCTGACCTCCCGCTTGTTCTACAAACGGCATAATTTTGCCGTAGAAGCCTTGCGGGTCTTTCCAAAAATTACCGCCATCTGCTTTAAATGGCACTCGCTGTATCGGCAAGCAAGACAGGTTAAGAGTTGCACTCCACGTTGTCCGTCCATTGGCTTCCTGCTTATGAATCTCTATCCATTCTTTGGGATACCCGATGATATAAAAGCCCTCCGGTTTAGCGCGGTCAATATCTCGCCAATGACGCTCAGACAGTATTTGTACCTGATCGCTCTTTCTGATATTTGCCTCGTCCAAACCAGTGATATGGGCAAAGCCGAAGTCAATCTCATCCGACCAAAACAACTTCAGAGCTCTGTTGTGTACGGGAAATGTCTCTGCGCCTGGAATGGTACAGTTATCCATCCAACGCAATTGCATGATGTCATCACGGTGATTGAGGAGTATGTCGTGAAGCTCTTTGACCCCATGACCTACCGTAATCCATAGCAGATTTTGCTTGTACTCAAGCAGAAATCCTGTGAACACGTCGGGTTTGATTTCATTGCCAACTTTGGCAGCCAAGAATAGTCCTAGTGTGTGCTGCTTAAACCAGCCGCTCAGGGTTTGCGCGGAAATCTGCCAGCGCCACCATTCATCTGGTACCTGGTCGAGCGTCAATTCCTCACCAGCATCCATGCCTGCCTCCTTCACGCTTGGCCGCGACGATCAGAGTACGAGCGTAGTAGTATACGCAGAAGCCAGCGACTTGTCGAGGAAAAAGCGCTCACGGCCGGTCAAATCCAAGACCTCGTTCGCGAAGCGATACCCATTTACCAGGACTCAGAATCAAGCGATCAAGCACATCTATTTCAAGCATCTTGCCAGCCGCTACCAAGTCATGAGTAACCATTACGTCTTCTGGGCTTGGAGTGGGATCGGTACTTGGATGCTGGTGGGCGAAAATCACGGCTGCACTGTTCAGTTTTGGCTCATGAGGTCTCAGTGTGCATGGTATACTACCGGCTATGATTGACTTTCCGATGACCGACCTGCTCGATGATAGTGCGTGTGTGGCCTGGCTCGAGCAGCACCTCCATCCGACTGGCCTGGTCTGCCCGCGCTGTCAGAGCACCCAGAGGCGGCTCTTCCGAGAACATCCTTTCTTCCCGACCTACCGCTGTCGGCTCTGTCAGCGCACCTACACCATCCTGACTGGTACTGTGTTTGCCAAAACCCGCCAGCGTCCCGCGACGATCGTCATGCTACTGCGTGGGATTGCCAAAGGCGAAAGTACTGCGCGGCTCTCCCGCGAGCTCGACCTCGACCGCAAGCGCCTCGGCGAACTCCGCCAGCAGAGAGAGACCAATCTTTACGACACCCTCCCTGGCGAGGTGATGACTGGAACTGCGTTCGAAGCCGATGAGCTGTATCAGAACGCGGGGGAAAAAAAGTACGCCCCATCCCGACCCTGCCGACCCACCGCGCCGACGCGCCGGGTACCCTCTGGGTGAAACGCAAGGGCAAAGGCACCTACGCCAATGACCGGCCGCCGATCTTGAGCCTGATCAGTCGGAGCACCCACGAGGTGCGCTATTGGGTGCTTGAGCACGCCGGGTACCCTCTGGGTGAAGCTGACCACCCAGACCATTATTGAAGGCAACGTGCCGCGTGGTAGCACGATCCTCTATACAGATGAGGCGTCCACTATGGGGGCGTGCATCCGCGCCACGCCAGCGTCTGCCACAGCGTAAAGGAATGGGCACGCGATGACGATGGGGATGGAGTACGCGAAGTCCATTGCAACAGTTGTGAAGGTGCGGGGACTGGTCTGCGCACCTTCCTGCGCACCTTCCGCGGCGTCCACAAGTACTATCTGGCCGACTATGTCGCGACCTACGAAACGATGGCGAATGCCAAACGCATGAGCCCGGCGGTCGTTCGGCGGATGTGTTTCGGCGACCGTTTGTACACTCATTTCTCATGAGCCACTACGGAGCAAAATCATGACATTCATCGCTGAAGGCCGATTATCGGACTCGCCCTATGTCGATTCGATTTGGCATGGTCGAGCTGACGCCGATCACACCCTCATGTGTCCGGCGGATGGTCGCTGGAATCTCTGCTTCACCACAGTGAAGGGCAGGGTGCAGGTTTCTGTGGAAGGTCCGATGTCAAAAGCGGTACCTAAAACGCATGTCGAAGGTGTTGATTGGCTGGTAATCAAGTTTAAACTGGGCGTTTATCTGCCCGGTGTGTCTGCCAGAAACTATCTCGATGGCGCGGCGTTGCTGCCCCAAGCAGCCAAGCGCTCCTTCTGGCTGCATCGTTCGACCTGGCAAATGCCGGACTATGAAAATGCCGATACGTTTGTCGATTGGCTGGTGCGCGATGATGCGGTGCAGTTCAATCCCGTGGTCAGCGCTGCGCTGCAAGACCAGCCGCTCCCTGCGGCTGCGCGCACGCTGAGGCATCATTTTCTGCAAACGACCGGCTTAAGTCAGAGCCGCATCCGTCAGATTGAGCGCGCCCGCGATGCCATGACCCTTTTGCAGCAGGATGTGTCGATCCTCGACGTCGTGGATCGGCTCGGCTATGCCGACCAGCCGCATCTGACACGCTCGCTCAAGCGCTTCATGGGCTACACGCCCACACAGGTGATCGGTTGGCGGTTGCCGATATAACTTGCCGTTTTGTTCAAGACGTGCCGTTTCACCGCCGTTATCATGGAGTCGTTCATTTCCATTTCTAAGGAGAAAAACACCATGAACGAGCGTCTGAAACCGAACGTCACCGACTACGCCCCGGTCAACGACCTGCACATGTACTACGAAATGTATGGCAGTGGACAGCCATTGGTGCTGTTGCATGGTGGCATGACCACACTGGAGGATTTCAGCCTGGTGCTGCCATCTTTTTCTCGGACAAGACAGGTGATCGCCTTCGAGCGGCAGGGACACGGACACACCGCCGACATTGACCGGCCCTTCAGTCTGGAGCAGTGGGCGGACGATGTCGCTGCACTCCTCAAGTATCTCAACATTGAGCAGTCCGATATTTTCGGCTACAGTACAGGCGGTACGGTTGCACTTGCTTTCGCCCTGCGCCATCCAACGATGGTGCGAAAACTTGTGCTTGCTTCAGCCATCTACAACAGCGAAGGGTATTATCCTGGTGTTTTGGAAGGACTTAGGCATATGAAAGCTGAAAACCTGCCGCCGATCATGCGTGAGATGTATATGAAAGTTGCGCCGCGTCCTCAGGATTGGGAGGCATTGGTCGAGAAGTCAGTAAAGTTAGCAGCGACCTTTACAGGTTGGCAGAAAAAAGAGATTCGGACGATAAGCGCACCGACACTGGTGATGGTGGGCGACAGCGATACTATCCGCACCGAACACGCCGTTGAGCTGTATCGCCTGATACCGCACGCGAAGCTTGCTGTCTTACCTGCTACCGATCATATCGCCATTCTATCCCAGCGTGCGGAGTGGGTCGTGGAGATGATTAACGAATTTCTCAATGCACCCGAGTCAGAAGAAACACAACCAGGGCAAACACTGAGTCAAGCTGATGGACAGGAAAGCGACTTGCCGAAAAGCATTGGTCGCCCTGCGACGAATGCGTTGTTGGCAGCGGGTTATACCCGCCTTGAGCGGTTAACCCAAGTCAGAGAGGTGGATATCAAACAGCTGCATGGTGTTGGCCCAAAGGCGATCACTATCCTGCGTGCAGCGCTCGCCGAAAAGGGATTATCGTTTGCCGATAAGGGTTAGAGGAAAACAATAAGCGATCTTAGCACAGATAGTGCTCTCTCGCGCGGGACAGGCCTGTCACGATTTGGTGAATCGTCTCCGGCCACATCGGGATCATCAGCGACGCGCTCGCTATCAGCAAGCTGCAGCGCTGTCGACCCGCCGCGCCAATAAACGCAAAGGCAAGGGTACTTATGCGAACGACCGGCCACCGATCCTGAGTCTGGTCAGCCGGACCAGCCACGAGGTACGCTATTGGGTGCTGGAGCATGCCGGGTACCCTCTGGGTAAAGCTGACGACGCGCACCATTGTCGAAGGGAATGTGCTGCCAGAGAGCACCATCCTGTATACCGATAAGGCGGCGAACTATCCGGAGGTGCATCCCCTGCACGCGAGCGTCTGCCACAGTGCCAAGGAATGGGCCCGAGATGATGATGATGGCGATGGCGTATGCGAAGTCCATTGCAACAGTTGTGAAGGTGCGGGTGCCGGTCTACGCACGTTCCTGCGACTGTTCCTGGGCGTCCACAAATACGAGCTGACCGACTGCGTGACAACCTACGAAACAATCGTGAATGCCAAGCGCATCACCCCGGCCGTGATCCAGCGGATGTGTTTCGGCGACCGTCTGCACAGTCAGGCCTCATGAGCCAACTTCATCTTATTCCTTCGCCTTTTCGTACCCTTTACAGCGCGCCGGAACGAAGCGAGCTCAGTGTCAATTGGATGCAGGGCAATCAAGGGAATTGTGCGGTCAGTCCGGGCCTGATAGCATGCGTAGGGCGGATAGAGTTGCAGCAACAGCGGCCAGAACCGCCGGCGATCGGCCGGCGATACCGGGCCGGCCCACACCCAACCGCGGGCGGACCCAATTTGAACGAGCGCTTCCGGGTGCGCTTGGAGATTAAACCACCAGGTCGGGTGGTGCAGCGCACCGCCATTCGACGCCACAAGGACCAACACGTCATCGACCGGAAGGTAGAGCAGCGACGTCGTCTGCAGTTTGCCACTTCGCCGGCCCCAGGTGGTGAGCAGCAACATCGGCATGCCCAGAAGTGTCGTCCCAAGCCGGCCGCCGCTCAGGCGATACACCAGCGCATGGGTTTTGGTTAGCAGTCCCTGGCGCCAGGCAACATGCCACGGATACGGACGACCAAACGTGGCAGGCTGGGCAGTCATCGGGATACGCTCCGCGATAGAAGGCTCAGAAGTGTGAGCCTGGCTACCAGGCTCGATCATGACGGTTGCATCATGATAGCCCTTCATCCTTCATCCTTCCGCTCTCTGCCCTCATCCTGCATCCTTTGCACGAAGCCTGCGCACCTCCGCCTCGAGCTCGCGGATGCGCGTCTCGGCTGTGTGTGCCCGTCGTTCTGCCTCCAGCCGTGCCTGCGTCTCGGCCATGAGCGCCTCGGCGAGTGTCCGGTAGTCGCCAAGTGGCTGGCCCGACTGGTCGTAGCACACGATCTCGTTCTGCTCAACGCCGAGCCAGGTACACACCGGCGCCAGCCAGAGCCAGCCGCGCTCGTTGGGCGGCAGGACTTGATAGCCGTTTGGCGTCTGGGTGTAGCCTAGCAGGCGCAGCGCCGGCTCCTTGCGGAGCATGATTGTATCCACAATCACATAGAGCGGAACGCCGGCGAGATCGTACTCTTCCAACTTGTTTGAGCGGTCGATGCTCGCGGTTTCCGGTGAGGTAATCTCGATGATCAGGGCCGGGCGAACACTCTCGGATACCACATCGAAGGTGCTCCAATTCTTGCGCGCCTGCACGCCGAGGATGACCGAGATATCGGGGCCGTGCGGCTTGAGGTCGGGATGGTCTCACGCAATCCGCACGTCGTCGAGCACGACCGCCGTCGGATCATGGGCCAGCTGTGCCTCCAGCACGTTCACGAGGTAGCGGCGGTGGCCATCGGCATCACTGTGGCTCACCTGATCATCCTCCTGAGGATGGAGTACATCTTCGAGCGTCAATGGCACCTGCTCCATGACCTGGGCACCATGCGCCAGGTCGTGGCGCAGATAGCGCCACCCGTAGCGGTACGGGTCCACGGCGTCATCGGCGTCGTGGGTGCCAGAGGCAGGAGTGACCAATACCTTGATCCTGGTCATAGTCGGGGTGGGCTTTGTGTTGGTATGGAGTATAGCACGGGCGCTAGCGGGGATGCAACCGGCTTGAAGACGGAGGGCGGAGCCAATTCATCCTTCAGCCTTCATCCTTCCGTGGGCGGCCACCAACCCGCCTCGACCCAGAACCGCCGCGCGACGACAATATACTCGTTGTTCAGCCGCAGCGCCACAGCCGTGGCGCGGCAAACCGGCGTCACGCCGATGATCAACGTCCCATCTGGCGACCAGGCGAAATGCTCCATCCAGACCTGGGTGCGCGGATTGAACAGCAGCACGGTTTCGCCCGTCTCGGGGTCAACGGCATCTGTTCGATCGCCCTTGAAGTCGTTGCAGCGGATGCAGGCGAGCCAGAGGTTCTCCCGCACAGTCGCGCCGCCGTGTGCTTCTGGATGCAGATGCTCGAACTCCAGTGGCATCCCGATCAGCGCTTCTGGCGTATGGCAGTAGCCACAGCGCCAGCCTGCGTCAGCGCGAACCTGGCGGCGCAGTTCGATGGGGATATAGGCCGGGGTCATGGCTGGGCTTCGAAGTCAGCGAGGGTCGGGAGCCGATGGCCGCGCCATTTCAGCAGCACTGCGGCGTAGGCCTTGCGCAGCGTCCGGAGGTCGGCATCCTGGGTGAGGCGGTCGAGGGTCGCCTGCTCGTCGGGCGCGATCGTGCCCGCGCGGTGCTTCGCTCGCAGCTCGGTGAACTGCTCGTACTCCACTTCAGGCATGCCGCTGCGCACCATCTGCCACAGGTCGTCATCGCTCAGGCCCTCGAGGGACGTCAGCGCGTCGCGCGTGGGCGGTGGTAGGTCGTCGGGGAGCGGCGGGATGCTTGAGGAGAGGGTCTGCACGACCAGGCTTTCTACCGGCCGGTGGGTCAGCGCGGCAAGACGTTCCAACCGACGGTACAGGGCCTCAGGAACCTGAATAGGTATAGTCTCGGTGGTCATTTCGTTCATCCCCCGAACTCGCTAGCGAAGTGCTTGCGTGCATTCACCGTATTGTACCACCGATGTAAGGATGGGGGATGAAGGCGGAGGGCAGAATCGGTTTATCCTTCTGCCTTCATCCCTCATCCTTTGTCTCATCATCTCCATTATGGTAAGTTATTATTTTCGGGCTGTATGATACTCATAAGCACAAAGTGACTGCGGTCAGTGCCTGAGGGACCGGGGCCAATTACCAGCCTACCCCGTGGTTTAGGAAGGATGAAGGATGCGGGATGAAGGATGAACATTCCGCCGTCATCCCGCATCCCTCATCCTTACGTTGGGAACCGATCCTGGAAACGGATCGCCAGCTGGTTGAGCATCGTGGCACAGTTCAGCATCGGTTTCGTCCAGGTGCGGGTGATGTTCCGGTTGGCGAGAAATACCAGCTTTCGCACCGCCTCGGCGCTCGGGAACGCGCCTTTGCTCCGGATAACCTGTCTAATCAGCCCGTTGTAGCCCTCGACCAGATTGATCGTGTAGATCAAGCGGCGGATGTCGGGCGCATAGTCGAACATCGTCGCCAGGTCCTCCCAGCTGTTCTCCCACGACCGCACCGCGATCGCGTAGGTCTTGCCCTACTTCTCGGAAAGCCGATACAGCTTGGTCTCGGCCGCCTCGCGCGTCGGCGCCCCGTAGATCGCCTGGAGATCCGCGGCAAACGCCTTGCGGTTCTTCCAGGCGACGTAGGCCACGCTGTGCCACACCTGGTGGATGACACAGCGCTGAACATATGTACAGGGAAAGATCGCCTGGATGGCGGCCTTAAAGCCCGCCAGGCCGCCGACGCAGCGATCAAAGATGTTGTGTACTCGCGCGCCTGCAGGTCACTTACGACCAACAGCTAGAAGTTGGCGCCCTCGGCGCGGCGCTAGGCGGCAGAAGTGTGCGGCGAGCACCGCTTCAGCATGCGTCACATCGATAACGAGTTCTCGTGATCTTTGATTGCCGCTGGGCCAGCTCATCAGCTCGCCTGAATCAGACGCTCATCTTGTGAATCGGAGCCGCGCTCTTTTTGCGCCCAAACTCCCCGATGAGAGTAATGTAGCGAGCAAAAAGAGCGCGGCCAAACTAGCTCGTCTTGCCCCATCCCTCGGGCGGCGCGTCACGGTCGTAGATCGTGATCGCGTAGCCATCCGGATCGACGAACGTAAACTGCCGGCCGAAGCGCCCATCTGATGGTGGGCGCAGGATGGTCACGCCCTGCGCGACCAAGGCATCGTGGACGAGCTGGCTGTTGGCGGTCTTGAACCAGATCGCCGGCGCGAGGATTGGACGGGGCATGCTGTCCAAGTTGACGCCCACAGGCGCTTGTCTGACCGCGAAGGGGATGGGATAGCTCAAAAACGCGGCTGCCTGGTTTGCGGATCCGAAGGTTTCTGGATCGCGCCGGAAGCCGAGCGTATGCTCATAGAACTCGGCTGCAGCTGCCACGTCACGGACGAGCAGACCGATGAAGGCTGGACCGCTAAGCTCAAACTGCTTTGGCATGGGATGTCTGCTTAGTTTCAACGCCGGACTGCCACGCTGGCGTGGCGCTCGGTTGTACTCTTATCAGCAGTATACCCCGCCCGAGTGACAACAGTATGTCAGCAGCGCAACATAGGCATAGCAAATCGTAGCAACCTCTTGACAGGCACGTTGTACTAGCTACACGATTACGTATATTCTAAGAGCCAGTAAGAGAGGGAAGAGTGATCGATTCTTCACCTACGCGTCTCGGCTACTAGCTCCATACAGCGTTACCAGACCATTCGCTGTTTTCCGAAAGAGCTCGATCAGTTCGTTCGGTTCTAAAACCTCACATGCTGTGCCATAGCGTAGCAGCACCTGCCGAACCTGCCAAAGATTTGTAACGGTCGCACTTACGGTCGCGCTGCCATCATCCTGGTACTCGATCTGGGTGTTTGGGAAGTAGACTGCAATATCGCGCCGCCGCGCAACCACAGGCAGCAACCGGTAGCGCAAGCGGTAAGCCGGGGGCGCGATGCGCTGCGGTGGGAGCATTTGCGGGAGCACCCGGGCGCTCCCCGGTACGATTCGATCTAACCGATAGTGAATAGCCGAGTGGATAATCTCATTACCTAACGGTGTCACCTCTAGCACTGTGGCGTCGAGATAGCCATGCCCTTCAGGACGGAAGAAGACCAGGTAGGGTGCCACGCGGTGACGCCGCGGTGTCTCAGCATCGAAAGCACTCAGATACTCGAATACCAGCTCCTGCCTCCTTGCAACAGCGCGCCGGATCGTTGCCAACGTCGCTGCGTCGATGCGCTCGGATGGACTTTCGGGAAGTTGAAGTCGAATAGCCCCGCGCTGTCGGGATGGCGCATCTCGGCGATTTGACGGAAGCAGAGCAATCACACGTTCAAGTAACTCACGGATGTAGGCATGCTCAGGCAGTGCCGCTCCTGCTGGAAAACTCGCTTCCAGGAATGCCAACGCTTCCATGCAATGGTCGGGTAGGTCGAGCAGTGCTAGATCGCCAAGATCCTCTAGCACATATTGCTGGGTGCTGCGGCGGTAACGTATTTGACAACCATACTCGCTTTTGAGTGCATCGAAATCATGCTTGAGCGCGCTCTCGGCGGCGTCTGGATACCCTTCGTCGCCAAGCTCTCCTTGGACGGCGGCTATCAGATCGGCAGCAGTCAGCGGGCTCCGCAGTAGAAGCCGAATCAGCAGCAATCGCCGCCGGAAGGTCAGTCGTGAGCTGCGTTTCGTCCCGCCGGTTTGTCGTGTCATGCCAGGTAACTCCGGTTGCGCAAGTGCTGCCTCCATAATACCGCACGCGCGGTCGTCGCGCTATCGGTCTCTGCCAGGTCGCATGCCGCAGCGAGAATGAGCGCTTCAAGCTCAGCAGGTGTGTAGGTCGCGCCAAGATCCTGCATCACCTGCTGCGCGAGCGGCAACCAGCACTCCAGTAGTCGCTGGCGTCTCGCATCGTCTAGTGATTCTTCTTGCATCGTCTGTACCTGTGCAGCTCTTCGCGGCGACTCTCCAATGATACTGTGGGCACCTGTGAGGGTGCCCACGTTCCATCAGCGTCTTTATCACTCGCCCTTCAGACCAAGATCAACCAGTGAAGACCCGTCGCCAATCATCTTCAGGTCGGTCACTTGCGCTTTGAGGCCGGCTGCATTCGCAGGCACTTCGTAGATTGCCGTACAGCTCTTGGCGACGTTCGGGTTCAGGTTCTCGAGGACACACGCCTCTTCGCTGGGAATAAACTGGAACGCATCGCTCGACGGCTTGAACGTGCGCCCTTGGTCGTCGA
>WNFV01008706.1_pt1 | contig 11397 bp, 13 predicted proteins | sample 5400101 | NCBI WGS metagenome assembly WNFV01 (sample SAMN13153361, study PRJNA577476) | soil metagenome | isolation source: 115 cm soil or saprolite under grassland replicate 1 | place: USA:California | collected 2016-06-15
GCCGCACGGGGTGGGGAGGTGCTGATCGCGGATCCGGGACGCCCGGCGACAGCGTCGTTTCTCCGAGCCGCCGAGACGACGTGGCACGTCCGCGACGAGCGAGACGACCTCGCGCCATCGGTCACGCACTACCGGCTCACACAGCTCGCTTGATCGCGGCGGCGGTAGTCGCAAACTTGTGACGCTTCTGGCACAGTCCTGTGCGCCTTTTCTCGCTAGCGTTAATTCTGGGGGTTCCCCAGGGACATGTCCCAAAGGGACACGCGTGTCCCAAAATAGGCGGGCCGCCCCCAGCTAGAAGCGCCCGCCGCGCGCCCGCGCCCGCTCGGCGGAGACCGCGTGAGCCTGGGCTTCCAGCTCATCGGGGAGCGGCTCGAGCTCGGGCGGCGGCCCGTCGGTTCGGTGCGCAAGCGCCTGGGCGAGGAGCCAGTCCGCGAGCCAGGGATTCCGTGGCAGGAGCGGGCCGTGCAGGTACGTCCCGATCGCCCGCCCGAGCCGGCAGCCCTCGACACCGCTCGCTCCGTCGTTCCCGAACCCCGCCACAACGCGGCCGAGCGGCTCGGCGCCCGCGTCGAGGCTAGTCCGCCCGGCGTGGTTCTCGAAACCGGCGAGCGTGCGCCGGACGCCAGGCTCGAGCTCGCACTCCAGGAGCACGTCGCCGATCATCCGCCGCTCGCCGGCGACCGTGTGGAGCGGAAACAGCCCCACGCCCGGCAGCTCGGCCCCGAGCCGATCACGGTAGAACCGCCCGAGCAGCTGGTAGCCGCCGCACACTGCCAGCACCGCGGCTCCGTGAGCTACGGCCTCGCGCACGCCGTCGGCCTTGCGAGCCAGGTCGTGCGAGACGAGCGCCTGCTCGCGGTCCTGGCCGCCGCCGACGTACAAGAGGTCGTGCAGCCCCGGTCGCACCGGCTCGCCAAGGCCAATCGGCACGACTTCGAGCTCGTGTCCCCTCTGGGCGGCCCGCTCCGCCAGAACGGCGATATTGCCCCGATCCGCGTAGATGTTCAGGTAGTCCGGGTAGAGATGCCCGACTCGGATCTTCAAGCGGCCTGCTCCCAGTAGTTGCGAACGTACCCGCGGGCCGCGACGATCCGCCGCAACGCAAGCATGGCCGTGTACGTCGGCAGGACGACGAGCTCGCCACCGGCCGGAGTGAGCGCCAGGGCCCGATCGAGAGCGCCCTCGAGGCCGGGCTCGATCACAATGCGCTTACGGACGAGCCCGCCGTAAGCGAAGCGAAGGCCGAGCTCCGCCGCACGCTCTCCCGAGGCGACGAGCGTCTCGAGTCCGTCCGCCAACGGCTCGAAATCCACGTCCCAGATCCACGACACGTCGCGCCCGTCCGCGATCGCGTCGTTCAGGGCGACAAGGGCGAGCGACGGCGCCCCGGCCTCGACGAGTGTCCGGACGGCCTCGTTCGCGCCGGCAGGGTTCTTGATCAGCAGCATCAGGAGGGTGCGATCGCCGATCTCGATCCGCTCGAACCGGCCGAAGGCAGCGCCGAATCGCTCGAGCCCGCTGACGATCTCGTCGAGCGACGCCCCGAGCGCGCGCGCCAGCGAGGCCGCGGCGAGGGCGTTGTACACGTTGTAGAGCCCAGGCAGAGACAGTCGCACCCGCGCGACGCCTTCCGGGGTGCCGAGCTCGAACGTTGCGCCGTCGAGACCGTGCAGCTCGACATCGCGGGCCACGACCTCGAGCGCCGGCCGCCCGTGGCCGCATCGTGGGCACTCGTAGTCGCCGAGGTGCCCGACGTAGGCGGCCGAATACGCGTAGGGCGCCCCACAGCGGAGGCAGTACTTCGAGTCGGCGGCGTGCTGGAGGCTCGGACGGGCGTGTCGGGGGTCATCGAGACCGAAGACGGTGGCACCAGGACGGACGTGCACGAGGTCCCCGACCTGCGGATCGTCGCCGTTCACGACGAGGCGAGCGTCCTCGGGAAGCGTGCGGACCGTGTCGCGCCAACGCTCCGCAATGTGCTCGAGCTCGCCGTAGCGGTCCAGCTGGTCACGAAAGAGATTCGCGAGACACACCGCCCGCGGCCGGACGCGATCGGCGACCTCGGGAAGCGCGCCTTCGTCGACCTCGAAGAGCCCGAGCTCGGCCTCACGTGCCGCGAGGAGGGTGGAGGCGACGCCCGAGACGAGGTTCGCGCCGGATGCGTTGTGAGCGAGGCGGACGTGCGGTGCGATGATCGACGACACCATCGAGGCAGTGGTCGTCTTGCCGTTCGTCGCCGAGATCAGGGCCGAGCCGCCCGGAAGGCGGGCCGCGAGGCGATCGATCGCACCCGGATCGACCTTCCACAGGATCTTGCCCGGCAGCGTCGTCCCGCCCCCGGCGCCCGCGAGGCGCGAAAGACGCGCGGCGGCCCGCGCGGCGGCGATCTCGACCGAGAGCGGAATCCGGAGCTGCACGGCCTCCGAGGGTACCTTCGAACCGCGCTTTAGCACTATATTGCGCTTTCAGCAAGATGCTCTAGCATTCTTGGTATGGCCCGGAAATCGCAGTCGTACCGAGCGCTGGAGTCGATCGACGCCGTTGCGCTGGCTGCCTTTCAGGCCGGAATTCGCAAGCGCTACTCCGACGAGCTGATCCTGAGCGAGCTGCGAGCATGCGCCGAGCGCCTCGGCCGGTCGCCGACGATGAAGGAGTTCTCCGACGACGAGGAGACGACGGTCCACCCGCAGACCGTGATCGAGCATTTCGGCACCTGGAATGCTGCGAAACGTGCGGCGGGCCTCGTCCCGCGACGCTTCGCCACGCGGCAGGAGCTGCTCTCACTGCTGCAGCGGCTCGGCGACGAGCTGGGTCGCGTACCGAGTGCGAGGGACATCGACGCCCACCGGGGGACGATGCCGTCGAAGTCGCTCTACTGGCACACGTTCGGCTCGCTGACGACCGCGCTCCGCGAGGCGGGCTTCGACGTACCGGTGGGGGAGGAGCGCCTGGAGCGCGCGGTCCAGCAAGGCACCGAGCTGGCGAAAGCGCTTGGACGGCTGCCGAAGTTCGCCGATTGGGCCGCCGCCCGCCGCAACGACCCGTCGCTCTTGACGGAATGGCAGGTGTACCGCATGTTCGAGGCGCGCCGGGGCGCCTGGTCGACGTTTCAGTTCCTCGTCCGCGAACGGCTTCGGGCCGGCGGCCTCGAGATCTCTCCCGACGGCCGGCTGCTGGCGTCCAGTTCTTAGGCCAGCGCAGCGAGCGCGGCGAGACGCTGGAGGCAGAACGCCCCCTCGTGCGGCGCGCGGACGGCCGGAAGCGGATTCGCCTCCTGGAAGCCGATGTCCGGGGTGAAGCGATGATGTCGGTCGACGCGTCCGTTCTCGAGCACGAGCACGCTTCCCTCGCCGACCTCGCGCTTGCGCAGCTTGATCCCGGCGTAGCGCTCGACGATCTCGAGGGCGAGCCGCGTCGAAGCGAAGAAGACCTCGCGCCGTCCGCACCCGATCCAGAGGGGCCGACCGACGCCGCGTGCGACGAAAAGCGCGTCCGGAACCCGCTCGTCCAGCCAGGCCGTCGCCATCGAGCCCTTCAGCTCCTCCAGCGCCTTGACGTCCATGGCATGCGCCACGAGCGCGAAGATCGCCTCCGAGTCGACCGTCATCCCGTCTTCGGCCCGCGCGCAGGTGTGCCCGGCGAGCAGCTCGTCGTCGTTGATGATGATCCCGTTGTGGACGCCGACGACTGCCTCGTGGCGGACGGGATGGTTGTTCGCAGGGATCGAGGGATGGCCCTTGGTGTAGTCGCGGACGTGCAGCAGAACCTGGGTAGCCTCGGCGGGCACGCTGATCCGGTCGAGGATCTCGCTCGCGCCTGTGCGCTGCTTGGCAACCGTCGCGCGGCTTTCGGCAGGCCCACGGAAGGCGTAGCCGACGGCGTCCGCTCCGCGCTCCGCGATGGCGGCCAGCAGGGCCTGCGCTGCGAGGGTCCGGTCGATGCTGCTCTGGGAGGAAAGGCTGTAACCCGCTATGCCGCACATGTCTTCTTCCTAGTTTCGGCTTCGACCGTAGATTCCTTAGTGACGGCCGCTAGCTCGGCAAGTTAGCGCACTTCACAAACCCTTTTCATAATCCCTTGAAGGTTTCTCAAGAAGGCACCCCCCGCCGCCGATAAGAGCGGCGACAATGCCGCGGGCGCTTCCTCATCTCCCTACCGACGACTCCGAGAACGAGGCGCGGCTCGAGCTCGTTCCCGAGCTTGACGAAGCGAGTGACGGAGACGACGACGGCGCCGACGGAAAGGTCGTAGCCGACGCGGAGGAGGCGGACGAGGACCTCGAGGAAGAGAAGGCGAGCGAGCCCTCGACGCAGGATCCTCTGAAGCTGTACGTCCGTCAGATCGGCGACGGACGCCTGCTGACACCGTCCGAGGAGCGCGAGCTCGCGCGGCGGAAGGACGAGGGCGACGAGGCCGCAAAGCGCAAGCTGATCGAATCGAACCTCCGTCTCGTCATGTCGATCACCCGCAACTACACCCGCGCCGGCGTCCCGCTGCTCGACCTGATCCAGGAGGGCAACCTCGGCCTGATCAGGGCGGTCGAGAAGTTCGACTACCGCATGGGGTACAAGCTCTCGACCTACGCGACGTGGTGGATCCGCCAGTCGGTCACGCGCGCGCTCGCCGACCAGGGCCGCACGATTCGCCTCCCCGTGCATGTCGCCGATCAGGTACGCCGCGCGCAACGCGCCCGCCGCCAGCTCGCGCAGAAGCTCAATCGCGACCCGGTGATCGCGGAGATCGCGGCCGAGAGCGGCTTCACTGAGGCGCGAGTGCGCGAGCTCTTCGAGCTGATCGAGGATCCGATCAGCCTCGAGACCCCGGTCGGCGACGGCGAGAGCTACTACGGCGACCTGATCGAGGACGAGTTCTCCCAGCGTCCGGAGACCGCGACCGCCGAGCGCCTGCGCAGCAAGGAGCTGCTCGCCGCGCTCGAGCAGCTCAACCCTCGGATGCAGCACGTTTTGATGCTTCGCTTCGGGCTCGACGGCGAGAAGCCGCGCACGCTCGAGGAAGTGGGGTCAGGGCTCGGAATCACGCGCGAGCGAGTGCGTCAGCTCGAGACACGTGCGCTTCGCGAGCTGCGCTCGGTCGCGCCCGGGCTCCAGCTCTATCTCCGCCCCTAGAGCACCCCTCGCGTTCCGTAGCCATTACGGTGGGGGCGCATGCGGTCGTTCTTCGTCGACTGTCATTCCCACGTCTGTCCTTCGGGCGACGACGGCGTCGCAACCGTCGAGGAGGGCGCGATCCTGTGCCGGGAGGCCGCGCGCCGCGGCACGTCGATCCTGTTCGCGACGCCGCACGTCTGGCCTCACCTGCCGCTGACAGCCGAGCGCGAGCGGCAGATTCGCGAACGCTTTACAGAGCTTCGCGCCCGCGCGGACGTCGACGTGCGGCTCGGCTTCGAGCTGACGCCGACACGCCGCCTCCTCTCGGAGGACCTGAGCCGCTACGTCCTCGGCGAGACCCGATTCGTGCTGATCGAGGTGCCCTTCGCCGGCCCGGTCGACGTGCTCTCGAGGCTGGTCGAGGAGGCTGAGCGCCAGGCGCTGCGGCCCGTCATCGCACATCCTGAGCGGACCGAGGCGGTCATGGCGGACGAGTCGGTCGCCGACTCGCTCGGCGAGCGGTTCCTCCTGCAGGTGAACGCCACGAGCTTGCTGGGCCGGCACGGACCGACGCCGGCGATGATCGGCTGGCGCCTGCTCGAGGAGGGCCGAGCCGCGCTCGTCGCCTCGGATGGCCACCGCCAGACGCGGCCACCGTTCCTGGACGAGGCCTACGAGCTCGCAGAGCAGCGGCTGGGCTCGGAGCGCGCGCGGTCGTTCTTCGACGGATCGCCGCTGGGGCTTACTGGAGCGGAGCGACCGGCGACATCTCGTGAAGCGCCGCAAGGCGCCTGAGCGCCTCGACCTCGATCTGGCGAACGCGCTCGCGCGTCAGGCCGAGGCGGCGGCCGATCTCCTCGAGCGTCTTCGGGTCGGAGCCGTCGAGCCCGTACCGCTCGACGAGAACCCGCCGCTGGCGCTCGTCGAGTGCCAGCAGCGCCTGAGCGACCGCCTGACTACGAAGGATGTCCTCGACCTGCTCGTCCGGAAGCGGGCCTTCGCCGGGGACGAAATCGCCGAGGACCGCGTCCTCCTCGTCGCCGATCGGCTGGTCGAGGCTCGCGGAGGCGCGCGCTGCGGCCCGGACTTCCCGCACCTGCTGGATCGGCAGGCTCGCCTCCTCGGCGATCTCGTCGAGCGTCGGCTCGCGGCCGAGCGAGGTCCAGAGGGTCCGCTCGGCGCGCTGCATCTTCTGGAGGCGCTCCACGATGTGGACGGGCATCCGGATCGTGCGCGCCTTATCGGCGAGGGCGCGCGCAACCGCCTGCCGGATCCACCAGGTCGCATACGTCGAGAACTTGTAGCCGCGGCGCCAGTCGAACTTCTCGACCGCGCGGATGAGGCCCAGAGTGCCCTCCTGGATCAGGTCGAGGAACGGCAGGCCCTGGTTGCGGTAGTTCTTCGCGATCGAGACGACGAGCCGGAGGTTGGACTGGATCATGTGCTGCTTCGCGTCGTGGTCGCCGCGCTCGATCTTCTTTGCGAGCTCGACCTCCTGCGGCGCGCTCAGCAGCGGATGTCGCGCAGCTTCGCGCAGGAAGAGCTGCAGCGCGTCCGTGGTCGTCTCGACCGCGGTGTCGAGCGGCCGCACCGGAACAGGCTCGGGCTCGTCCTCGACGAGCTCCATTCCGCGGCGTTCGAGCTCGTGGTAGAGGGCGTCGAGCTCGAGCGGCTCCAGCTGAAGCGGCTCGACCGCGTCGGTCAGCTCGGACTGGCGAATGGTTCCAGTCGTCTCCGCGGTCTCGAGGAGATCGCGCAAACCTTCGTTCAGCAGGAGCTGATCGATGTCGTCGGACACGGAGCCCTCTTCAAATTCCCGCTTGTGGCTAAGCCAAACCATCCGCCTGAGTCGGCGCACGATAACGCACGTTATGTCAAGTAGACGGAAAACCGCTCGGACATACCCACCGGGACGAGACTCCCCCAGACTGTCCACAGGCTCTGGTCCAGGGTGTGGAAATGTGGACAGATCATTTGCCGCAAAGAGCAGAGTTTTCGTCCGTCGAGCGCCTTGCACAGGCCTGACCCGAACCCGTAGATTCACTCGTGCACCGAGCACGGAGCGCGACTAGGACGAAGCCGCACTCGCAGGTCGTACGCGGAAGCGGAAAGCCAGCGAGGACGGTGGACGAAAGCGCCACCGGCTCGGTGAATCTCTTTCTACTCATCGGGTTCGCCTCGTGAGCCGCCTTCGGGGCGGCTGTTGTACGTTGGGCGAAAAGCTGCGGCATTCGTTCGCAGTGAACTTCTCGCAAAGTGCGACATTCCTGTCCTCGTCGCCCTTGCGCCACCTGGCGCATAGGTCTAATGTGCGGATTGCACCGAGTACGGAGCGCGACTAGGACGAAGCCGCTCCCGAAGGCAAAAAGGCGAAAGCCGGACGGTCAGCGGGAACGGTGGACGAAAGCGCCACCGGCTCGGTGCATTTTTTGTGCGCGGATGCACACCGGGCGCGAGCAGTTCGACCGCTCCCCGGGCCCCCACTTCTGTACGATCGCCGCCGATGCACCTTCGGCCTCCCAGCATCGACCACGGCGTGGTCTCGTTCCTGTGGGCGCTCGGTCTCGGGGTCTTCCTGTGGCTCGGGATGCTCGCCGTCGGCGTCTCCAACGCGACCGCATTCGTGCTGTCGGCCGTGGCCGCGTGCGGGATCTTCCTCTACGTGCGCCTCTACGGCGAAGAAGAGCCGCGCCGCCCGTAAGGCGCGAGCGCGAAGACCAAGAGCTGTGCGAGGTCGTCGCCGATCGCCTGCCGAAGGCGAACGTCGGCAGGCAGGCGCCCGTCGTCCAGCAAAGTGAGGACGGCGCAGTGGCGAAGGATGAGGTCGGCTCCGGTCACGGTTCTCAGATCACTTCCATCATCGGCGCGGAGCGCCTTACCGCTCGATCCCTCGTGCTAGTGGAAGTGCATCCGCCGTGCGTCGAAGGCCGATGACAGGAGCTCCTCGCGGAACTCCGCGACAAGAGCCGCCGCGTCGCTTTCGAGCACGTGCTCCACGACCCCGACCTCGGCGTCGTTGTGGAACGGCACGTCGACGTGCGCGCGGCTCACGACGTTGATCGAGAGCTTCCCACAGTCCGGACAGCGAACGACCACGCCGACCACGCCGTCACGCGAGCCGGGCGCTAGCAGCTTGAAGGACGACGGGAACACCGGGCGCGGCCGCTCCTCCGGGTAGCAGTAGAAGCTCCAGGGCCAGCGTCCCGACTGGATCCGGCGCGCCGCGAGGTCGCCGAGCTCGGAGGCGACGGCGTCGACGCGCGAAGTCATCAGGTTGACGTACGTCCCCTCGACGAGGCCGAGCGGCGCCCAGTCGAGCTCTTCGTGCGTGACGAGCCCGGGGTGATCGTCGCCGCAGCCGCAGGCAAACTCGACGCGGTAGACCGCGGGATGCGAGGCCCCCGGAAGCTCCTCGAGCTGGCGGAAGCCGGAAAGGCGCACCCGCGTCTCCCCATGCGTCGGGCACGAGAACGTGTAGGCCGTCGTCAGCGCGTCGTACATTGGTCTGCGTGTAATCGTCGCACCGGACGGCGTCTAAACGGCGAACTGCGTGCTACGGCCGTGTTTCTAGTACTGGATGAGCGAGTGGACGTCGTAGCCGGCAAGGCGGTCGCGGCCGTTGAGGAAGTCGAGCGAGATGATGAACGCGAGGCCGACGACTTCCCCGCCGAGCTGCTCGACGAGCTCGGTCTTGGCCTTCGCCGTGCCGCCCGTCGCGAGCACGTCGTCGTGGATGAGCACTCGCTGACCGTTGATGATCGCGTCGGCGTGGAGCTCGAGCGTGTCGAAGCCGTACTCGAGCGCGTACTTCGCGCTGACCGTGCGCCACGGCAGCTTGCCAGGCTTCCGTGCCGCCACGAAGCCGCACCCGAGCTTGCACGCGAGCGCGCCACCGGTGATGAACCCCCGGGCCTCGGCGCCGAGGATCAGGTCGGGCTTGCGCGGCTCTGCCCACTCAGCGAGTAGATCCACCGTGCGCGCGAGCCCATCCGGGTTGGCGAGCAAGGGCATGATGTCCTTGAAGACGATCCCGGGCTTCGGGAAATCGGGGACGTCGCGAATCTTCGCTTTCAGCTCGTCGACGCTCATGGCCGCGCCGCCGAGTCTCGCACATTGCGCCAGAAGAGCAGCTGCGCAAGCTCCTGCGCGAGCTCCGTCAGACGTTGCAGGTCCTGCATCCCCGACGCGCGACGTTCGGGATTGCGCGAGCGCAGCGCCGGAGCGACGAGCTGGTCGAGCAGCGCCGCCTGCCTGTCTGCGGCGGTGCGGAACGCGCGGAGATGGCGGGGATCGATGCCGAATCGCTGCAGCTGCACGCAGGCGGCCGCAATGTCCGCGTCGGCGTCTCCGTACAGCTTTTGTCCGCCCTCGGCGCGCGAGATCAGCAGTCCGAAGTCCTCGAGCTCCTTTGCGAGCTCCGGCGTCGCGCCGGATCGCTCGCACAACTCGTCGAGGTCGATCTCGTCCTCGGGCGAGGCGAGCCCGGCCGGACGCCGGCGCTTGCGATCCTTGCCGTACGGCGACGCCAGCTCCTCCCGGATGACTCTCAGCGGCAGGAACTCGTCGCGCTGAAGCCGCAGGATCGTCTCGAGCCGCTCGACGTCGTCCTCGCTGAAGAGGCGGTACCCCCCACGTGTTCGGCGCGGCGCGAGCAGCCCCTGGTCCTCGAGGTACCGAATCTTCGAGATCGAGATGTCCGGGAACTCGGCGAGCAGACGGCGGCAGACCGCGCCGATCGTGAGTAGCCGGTCGCCGCTCGGGCGTGGCGCGGTCTCTCTCGTCGCAGTGCTCATTTCTCGAGGAATCGCTCCATGCTCATTTTTGGAGGAAGAGGAATCGCTCCATGCTCATTTTTCGAGGAAGGTGAGCTTGTACTTGCCGATCTGGAGCTCGTCGCCGTTCTCGAGCTGCGCCGAGTCGATCCGGCGCCGGTTGAGGAACGTGCCGTTGAGGCTCCCCTGATCCTCGATTCGGAAGGTCCCGCCTTCGTCGCGCAGGAGCACGGCGTGCTTGCGCGACACTGTGACGTCGTCGAGAAAGACGTCGCAGTCCGGGGAGCGTCCGATCGTCGTCCGACCCTCGGTCGGGTGGAAGCTCTCCCCCGCGCGTCCACCGGAGCGGACGACGAGCGCGGGCCCCTCGAGGCCCTCTGTGGGCGTCCAGGACGCCTCCGCCACCTCCTCCGGGGTCAGCGCCTGCGTCTCACCCTCCGGATCCTTCGCTGCCATGAGGGCGCCACATCGCGAGCAGTATCTCGCCGCCTCCGGATTGGCGAACCCGCACTCCGGGCAGTACAGGCGGCTCACGCCGTGTCGGTCTCCGCGGCCGGCGCAGCCTTCGCGGTGAGGATGTTGGTAAGCGTGTCGACGTCGACCGAGTCGAGCACGCTCTTTCCACCCGACTTCTGAAGGCGTGCGACGAGCTCCGCTTTCAGGATGTCGATCTTGCCGTGGAGGATCCGGCGGCGGTACGAGACCTCCGCTTCCTCCACCTTCAGCTGGTCGATCAGCTCCTTTAGCTGCTCGTCTGACAGCGCAGCGAAATCAGGAAGTGCTTCCACGAGGTGCCTTTCGTCGTTCGAACTTGGCGGCCTCAGCGTACCGGGAGGCCGCGCAAGGGTCAATCTCAACTTGAGAGTTTACGTTCGGAGCTTCCTCCGAGACCTAGGCGCCATCCGCGCGGAAAACCTAGGGCGCGTCGGTTTTCACCGTTGGGCGAGGCTCTCCTCCCCGGCCATGGTCTCCTCGACGAGCTCGCGCGTCTCCCGCTCGAGCTCGGTCGTCAGCTCGGCGTCGCGTCCTTCGGCGTAGATGTGGATGAGCGGCTCGTCGGGATCGGGGAGAACCTGCACCCAGCCGCGCTCCTCGAAGACCTTGATCCCGTCGAGGAGGTCGACTTCGCCGTCGGCGAAGCGCTCGTTCAGCACACGCATCACGAGGCCCTTCTTCGCCCACGGGCAGGGCAGCTGGCGGTGCACCAGGGTCGGCTTCGGAAGCTCTTCGACGAGCTCCGACAGTGGGCGGTTGATCGGCGCGAGAAGCTCGAGGAGCTTGCAGAGGCTCGCCATGGCGTCGTAAGCCGGCAGGAACTCGGGGAACACGTACCCGCCGCTGACGGCGCCTCCGAACACGACGTGGTCGCTGGCGGCGGCCTGCGTGAGGTCCGCGAGCGAGGCGCGGGTGCGGACGATCTCGAGGTCGCTCCCCTCGACGAGCTCGTCGGCCCGACTCGTGACAGTCACCGGCAGCGCGATCTTGCCGCTCACTCCGTTCGAGGCGAGCAGCCG
>WNFV01008711.1_pt1 | contig 11396 bp, 10 predicted proteins | sample 5400101 | NCBI WGS metagenome assembly WNFV01 (sample SAMN13153361, study PRJNA577476) | soil metagenome | isolation source: 115 cm soil or saprolite under grassland replicate 1 | place: USA:California | collected 2016-06-15
TAGAGGTACCAGGTGAAGATCGTGCCCGCGTTCCCGTCGAGGAGCGAGTCGTCGACGTCGAAGATCGCGGCGGTTCGGCCGAAGGGGACCATGGCGCGCGGGCGGACCCGCGGGCAGGATTCTACGCGGGAGGGCGCCGCGGCGTCACCCGCGCGCCCGGGGCGCCCTTCGACTCCGCTCCGGGCGAAGGGACAGGCCCTCCGAGGCCGAGGCCCGCTGGGCGGGCCCGCACCTCGGGCCGGACGGATGAGCTACTCGGCCGGCTTCGTCTCGGGCGCCGCCTCGGCAGGGGCGGACGCGGGGGCCGCAGCGGGCTCGACCGGCGCCGTCTCGACCGGCGCCCGCTCGACGGCCTCGGCCGCGGGACGCGGCTCCTCGGCCGTCGCGCCGGGACGCTGGTCTGCTGGAATTCCTCTGGGCCGCCTTCCAGCGGCGACATTTCGTCGCCACCCGGGCGCGCCGCTCCTCGTCATACGTATTGATGATCGCGCTCAGATCGATCTCGCACCGGCGAGATCCCTGACGAAGTGCGGCGGGTCACCCACGGCGACCGATCGGCGCTCTAGCGTACGCGTACGCAGGGACTCCACTCGTCTCGCCGCATCGCCCGCGCTATCAGATGGTAGCATCTCCCAGACCTCGAGCTGGGTCGGCGAAGTGACACGAACGAGAGAGCTGGATATCGCTGGTCGCACGCGGTCGAGTCGCACTCTGGTCGCACTCCTCCTCGTGGCCGCGTGTACGACGCTCGCGTACTCGAATACGTTCTCTGCGCCGTTTCACTTCGACGACACCCCGAACATCGTCGAAAACGAGTGGGTTCGTGACCTGCACGGCTACTGGCCGCCGTCCGGCGTACGTCCGCTCGGCTACCTGACGTTCGCCCTCAACTACCGCGTCGGGGGGCTGGACGTATTCGGCTACCACCTCGTCAACATCCTGATCCACGTCTGCAACGGCCTTCTCGTCTACTGGTTGGCCGCGGTCGTTCTCCGGACCCCGCGGATACGACGTGCGGAGGTGGGTCCACTCGTCCGTGGATACCTGCCGCTGGTGGCGGCCCTCCTGTTCACGGTGCACCCGATCGAGACTCAGGCGGTCACGTACATCGTCCAGCGGTTCACGTCGCTGGCGACCCTCTTCTATCTCCTGTCGCTGGTGCTCCATCTGGAGGCGCGCCTCCGCCTCGACGACGAGCGGCCTTCCGAGACTCGCGCCGCGGTGCTGTACGGGCTCTCTGCGATCGCGGGCGCCGCCGCGATGGAGACGAAGGAGATCAGCTTCACATTGCCTTTCGTGGCCGCCGGGCTGGAGCTTCTGTTCTTCGGCGCTTCGAGGCGGCTGCTCTACGTGGCTCCCTTGATGGCGATCTCGCTGCTGGTGCCCATGAACGTGGCCTCGAGCGGCCTCTCTCGTGCGCTCAGCGACCGGATCGAATTGCCCGCCGAGACGCGGGAGATCCCTAGGTTCGTGTACCTGCTCACCCAGTCGCGCGTCCTCGTGACGTATCTTCGGCTGCTCCTGCTGCCCGTGGGACAGAACCTCGATCACGACTTCAGCCTCTCGCATTCGCCGGGAGAGCCCGGAGTCGTGCTCGCGCTCGGGGTGCTCCTCGCGCTGAGTGCGGGTGCGGTCCTCTCGCTCGTCCGGGCCCAAGAGCGGAATCGCGCCGTGGGAATCCTCTTCTCTATGGGTGTCGGTTGGTTCTTCGTAACGTCCTCGATCGAATCGTCGGTGATCCCGATCAGCGACGTCATGTTCGAGCACCGAGCCTACCTTCCGAGCGTGGGCCTCGTGATCGCATTCGGAGCGGTGCTGCTCTCCGTGCTCGAACGGGCGCGCCTGCGACTCGCACCGGCGACCCAGGTTACGCTCGCGCTGCTTCTGACGGTTGGCCCGCTAGAGTTCGCGACGTTCTCGCGGAACGCCGTCTGGACCGACGAGCTCACGCTGTGGACAGACGTCGTCACGAAGAGCCCCCGCAAGGCACGCCCCCACAACAACCTTGGTACCGTCTTCGAGGCTCGGGGCCGCCGCGAGGAAGCGGTCCGCGAATTTCGCGAGGCGATCCGGGTGGATCCCGGGTACGCGATCGCTCACTGCAACTTGGGCGTGATCCTCGCGGACACGGGCCTGCTCGAGAAAGCGATCGGCGAGCTCCGCGAAGCCGTTCGGCTCGAGCCTTCACTCTCTGTCGCTCACCGCGAGCTCGGCGTGGCGTACGGCAGGATGGGGCAGCTCGAGGACGCCGTCCGAGAGCTTCGTGAAGCCATCCGGCTCGCACCATCGGCCTCAGCCGCCCATCGTGAGCTCGGGGTTGCCTACGGCATGAAGGGATCCTTCGGCGAGGCCGCGCGAGAGCTCCGCGAAGCCATTCGGCTCGACCCCACGACAGGGCTGTCCCACTACAATCTCGCGGTCATCTACGACTCGTTGGGACAGCTCGACGACGCCGTCCGCGAATACCACGAGATGCTCCGGCTGCTGCCGGCGCACGCGGACTCCCACAACAATCTCGGCGTCGATTACCAGAGGATGGGACGGCTGGATGACGCCGTCCGCGAGTACCGTGAGGCCATCCGACTCGATCCCTCGCACGCCCGGGCGCAAGAGAATCTGCGCGCGTTGCCACGAGGTGTCGTCAAGTAGATGCCCAACCGGGCGAGGGAGCCACGCCTCGGTGGACGGCCAAGACCGGACAGTGATGGACGGCTGAAAACCGGCCAACGGAGCTGAGGACCCGAGAAGTTGACGATGGCGGGAGGGCATGGCCCCTCGCCGGATGGCCGTAACCGCCCGGTGACGGACGTCTGGCGAGCATGGTTGCCGCGGCCGATTCTGCGCGCTCCCAATCCGGGCCAATAGCGGCGACACGAAGACGAACGAGTGGCCGCGGCGGTTCGGCCGAAGGGGACCATGGCGCGCGGGCGGACCCGCGGGCAGGATTCTACGCGGGAGCGCCGCGGCGTCACCCGCGCGCCCGGGGCGCAAGGCGTTCGGGCTCGAGACCCTCACCCCGTCCCGCCCCGTCCCTCTCCCCCGCTCTCCGCGGGGGGAGAGGGGTGTTCATCACTCGGCGGGCTTCGTCTCGGGCGCCGCCTCGGCAGGGGCGGACGCGGGGGCCGAGGCGGGCTCGACCGGCGCCGTCTCGACCGGCGCCCGCTCGACGGCCTCGGGCGCGGGACGCGGCTCTTCGGCCTTCGCCTCCGCCTTGCCTGCGTCCTCGAGCTTCGCCGCGAGCGCGGCGAACGGGTTGTGGGTGAGCGCCTTCTCCTTCTTCTCGGGCGCGCGGCGCGGCCCCGCGTCGCCCGGGAGCCGCGGCCCCATGTAGCCCTTCTTCTTGTCGCCGAACCCGCCGCCACCGAAGCCGCGGTGCTGATCGCGCGGTCCGCGGTCCGGACGCTCGGGGCGCGGCGGGCGCTCCTCGGCGCGCGCGGGCGCGCCCTCCGGCTTCGCCGCGACGGCGCCCTCGGCGGGCTTCGCCTCTCCCGCGGGCTGCGGCGGCCGCGGCTCGGGGCGGCGTCTCTCCTTCGGCTTCTTCTGCGGGCGCGGCCCCTGACCGGAGCCCTCGGTACGCGGGACGTAGATGACGGGCGTGAGGAGCTCGGCGGGCGGGCCCTTCTTCTCGACCTGCACGGTCGGGAGCGCGCCGCGCCAGATCGACTGCTCGTATACGTTGTCCGAGCTCGTCCAGCGCCGCGTGCCGCCCTCGCGGCCCATGAGGTTGAGCCAGGAGTTCACCCGGCTGTCGAGGTCGTCGATGTAGTGCGTGAGCAGCGCCTCGAGCGTCATCGGCACCTTCGGCGAGCCGTACTCGAGCTTCCCGTGATGTGCGAGCACGAGGTGGACGACGTGGTGCTCGAGATCGCGCGGCACGCCGACCCGGCGCGCCTTGTCGTGGATCCACTGCGCCGCCATCACGTGGTGCCCGACGAGGCGCCCCTCGTCGGTGTACTCGGCGTTCCGCTCGCCCTGCAGCTCGCGGATCTTGCCGAGGTCGTGGAGGAACGCGCCGGCGACGAGGAGGTCCCGGTCCACCTGCGGGTACTGGTCGGCGAGCCGGTGCGCGAGCTTGAGGCAGGAGACGGTGTGCTCGAGGAGCCCGCCCGCGTACGCGTGGTGCACGCTCTTCGCCGCGGCGGAGCGGCGGAGCCGGCTCGCGACGTCCTCGTCCTCCACGAAGGCCGTGACCAGGGCGCGGACGTGAGGATCCGCGATCGTGCCGACGAGCCCGAGCAGCTCGTTCCAGAGCGCGTCGTCGACGACGGCGGCCGCCGCAGGCTTCTCGGGCTTCTTCGGCTCGGGGGGCGCCACCCACGCGAACTCGGTCGGTTCATGCCCGGCCGCGTCCACCTTGGCGATCGACTCGATCTTGAGCTGGGGCTTCCCCTGGAACGTGCCGACGATCCCCTCGACCTCGACGAGGTCCTTCTCCTCGAACAGCGCCGCCGTCTCCTCGACCTTCTCGAAGACGCGCGCCTCGAGCTCGCCGGTCTTGTCCTGGAACGTGACGGAGAGGTAGGGCTTGCCGCTCTTCGCCGTGGGCGTCGCCTTGCGGGCGACGAGGAAGATGCTCTTCGGGCGATCTCCCTCCTTGACGTCCTTGACCCAGATCTTGTCCATGGTCCGCGCAAGCTAGCTCAGCGCGGGCGTTTGGACAACGGCAGGTTAAGAGTCCGGCAGGAGGTTTCTTCGATGCGGATCGAGCGCAAAACCGACGCGCTCCTCGTCGTCGATCTGCAGCACGACTTCCTGCCCGGCGGCGCGCTCGCGGTCGCGGAGGGCGACGCGATCGTCGCGCCCGTCGCGGCGCTCGCGCCCGCTTTCGAGACGGTGGTCGCGACGCAGGACTGGCATCCGCCGGGCCACGTCTCCTTCGCATCCTCGCACCCGGGCCGCCGGCCGTTCGAGGCGCTGGCGCTCCCCCAGGGGCCGCAGGAGCTGTGGCCCGACCACTGCGTGCGCGGTACGCGGGGCGCCGCGCTGCACCCGGCGCTCCCGGACGCCGCGCTGACGCTGCTCCTGCGCAAGGGGACGCGCCTCGAGGTGGATTCGTACAGCGCCTTCCGCGAGAACCTCGGGCCGGACGGCCGCCGCCCGACGACCGGGCTCGGCGCCTGGCTGAAGGCGCGCGGCGTGCGGCGCGTCTTCGTCTGCGGCCTCGCGCGCGACTTCTGCGTGCGCGCGAGCGCGGTCGACGCTGCGGCGGAGGGGCTCGACACCATCGTGCTCGACGACCTCACGCGCGCCGTCTTCCCGGACCGGCGGGCCGACACCGACGCGGCCCTCTCAGCGGCGGGCGTGCGCATGGCACGCTCGGCGGAGCTCTAGCGGGGGAGCACACGCCCCACGGATTTGCGCGCTGCACGCCTCGAACGAACGTTTGGGGCACCGATGCGCGCGCTCGTCTACGAGGGCCCCTACCGCGTGCGGGTGCGGGAGAAGCCCGCCCCGGTGATCGAGCACCCGGACGACATCGTGCTCCGCGTCACGCGCGCCGCGATCTGCGGCTCGGACCTGCACCTGTTCCATGGGCTCGTGCCGGACACGCGCGTGGGCACCACGTTCGGTCACGAGTTCACCGGGGTCGTCGAGGAGGTCGGGCCTGGCGTGCGCAGCCTCGCGCGCGGCGACCGCGTCGTCGTTCCTTTCAACATCTCCTGCGGGACCTGCTTCTACTGCCGGCGCGGGCTGTACGGCGACTGCGAGTCGTCGAATCCCGCGAACGAGCTCGCCTGCGGCGTCTACGGCTACTCGCACACGACCGGCGGGTACGACGGCGGCCAGGCCGAGTACGTGCGCGTCCCGTTCGCCGACGTCGGCCCGATGAAGATCGCCGACGACCTCGAGGACGAGGACGTCCTGCTGCTCTCGGACGTCCTCCCCACCGGCTACCAGGCCGCGGAGATGGGCGGCGTGAAGGAGGGCCACACCGTCGCGGTGTTCGGCTGCGGGCCGGTCGGGCTCGTGGCGGCCCGCTCGGCCTTCCTCCTCGGCGCGACGCGCGTCGTCGCGCTCGACAGGGTGGAGGCGCGCCTGCGGATGGCGGAGCGCTGGGCGGGGGCCGAGACGATCGACCTCCGGCGCGAGAAGGATCCGGTCGCCGCCCTGAAGAGCTGGTCCGGAGGGCGCGGGCCGGACGTCTGCATCGACGCCGTGGGCCTCGAGGCGAGCGGGTCCGCGCTGCAGACGCTCGTCGGCCGCAAGCTCAAGCTCGCGCCCGGCTCCGCGGTGGCGCTCGATTGGGCGATCCATGCGGTGCGCAAGGGCGGGACCGTCTCGATCGTGGGGGTCTACGGGCCGCCCGCGAACCTCGTTCCGATCGGCGTCGCGATGAACAAGGGGCTCACCTTGCGGATGGCCCAGGCGAACGTGAAGCGGTACATGCCGCACCTGCTCGAGCACGTGCGCGCCGGACGACTCGACGGGCGCGCGCTCATCACGCACCGGCTGCCGCTCGAGCGGGCGGCAAAGGCCTACGAGCTGTTCGACCGGAAAGAGGACGGGTGTGTGAAGTGCGTCCTCCTTCCGCAGGCGTGAGGGCGGGATGGCGGACCGCGTGGGGCTGCAGACGAGGGGTTTCACCGCGGTGGACGCGGCGGCGGGGTCGCGCCCCGGCGTCCCGCGCGAGCGGAACGCGCCCGACCCGGGCGCCTGGTGGGCTCGGCCCGAGCAGCAGCGCAGTATGGCGCCGCTCTCGCGCGAGGGGTTGCGCGCAGCGACGCCCGTGTTCGGGACCGCCCAGCCGGCGAGCGGCCTCTCCGGGCTCGTGCGCCGCGCCGCGTACCGCATCCCGGAGCACCACGCCGCGCGCTGGGCCCTGCTCCTCGCGGGCGATCGGATCGACGTGCTCGAGCACCGGATCGCCCGGAACCTGTGGCTGCTCCCGGCCGCTGCGGCGCTCGCGGCGGGATACCTCGCGGTGTCGCGATCGCTCGGGCGCCGGTAGGGTGGGCGGAACCCCCGCGGCGCAAGCCATGCGCACCACCCGCGTGGGCGTGCAACTCTCGCGGCCCATTCACCCGAAAGCATTGATAAATCTCGCGGGCACGCCTCGTGAATGACGCCCGCGGCATGAGCCGCATCGAGGCGGAAGCCCGCGAGGTCCTGCTCCGGCGCCGCCACTCCCTCTCGGATCACGACGGTCCCACCTACGGAGATCCGAGCGCGCGCTGGTCGGACTACGAGGCCGCGCTCGAGCCCGTGAGCGAGGTCGTCCGCCGGGAGCTCGCCGAGATCGACGCCGCGCTCATCCGGATCGAGGAAGGGCGCTACGGCACCTGCCAGAACTGCGGCGGGCCGATGGGCCTCCAGCGGCTCCGCGCCCTCCCCGAGGCGCGCTACTGCATCGCCTGCAGCGGCACCGCGGCGACTGCGCTCGAGTAAAGCGGCCCGCCCCGTCGCCTGCTGCCGCGAGACGTCGAGGGATGGACGCTGCGGCGCCTCGCGCGGCCGTTGCCGTGGCACCCGCGGCGGGGCCCTGATATTCAGCGGAACGCCGATGACCGCCGCAGAGAAGAGCCCGCGAGACACACCGCCCGTGCTCGCGTACGTGCTGGGCGACGCGCTGTACGTGAACCTCACGAGCGCGTGCACCCTCGCCTGCACCTTCTGCCCGAAGATCCGCGACGATGACTGGGTGGTCGGCGGATTCGACCTGAAGCTCGTGCGGAACCCCTCGGCGGACGAGGTCTGGGACGCCGTCCGGCGCGAGCGGCTCGAGGGCCGCTCGGAGGTCGTCTTCACCGGCCTCGGCGAGCCGACGCGGCGGCTCGACGTCTTGCTCGACGTCGCGCGCCGCCTCGCCGCGGCCGGCGTCGCGCGCGTGCGAGTCGACACGGACGGCCTCGCGTCGCTGCGCGAGGGCCGGGAGGTGCCGCCGCTCCTCGCCGCGGCGGGCGTGAGCGCCGTCTCGGTGTCGCTCAACGCCTCCGACGCGGAGACCTACGCGCGCATCTGCCCGAGCCGTTACGGCGCCGCCGCGTTCGAGGCGATGAAGGCGTTCGTCCGGAGCGCGGTCCGCTGCATACCTGACGTCGCGGCGAGCGCGGTCGCACTGCCGGAGATCTCGGAGTCGCGCTGCCGCGCCGTGGCGGAATCTCTCGGCGCGCGGTTCCGCTGGCGCCCCTACGACCGCCTGGGGCGGATCGACGGCGCAGCGCCGCTTCCGCCCGCGCGGCGATGACCCGCTGCGCCATCCGCCGCTCCCATTCCTGCGCGGCTACGGCAGCGGGGCTGGATCTCGGGGCCGGAATCATGCATAACCTGCGGGGACCCGCACTCTTTGCGCGGTTCAACCAAGGTCAAATCGGCATGATCACTCCGAATTCGGGTGCCCGAACGGGCAAGGAACGCATCCTGGTGGTGGACGACGAGCAGAACGCTCGCGTCGCGCTCCGGACGATCCTCTCCGAGGAGGGGTACGAGATCGCCGAGGCGGCGGACGGCGAGGAGGCGCTCGCGCTGCTCCCGGGGTTCGCGCCCGCCGCGGTCCTCGCGGACGTGCGGATGCCCCGCATGGACGGCATCACGCTCCTCAAGCGCGCGCGAGAGCAGGGCTCTGACGCGGTCTTCGTGATGATGACGGCGTTCGCGAGCGTCGAGGCCGCGGTCGAGGCGATGCGGGCGGGCGCCGAGAACTACCTCGTGAAGCCGCTCGACGTGAACGCGGTCCTCGTCGTCCTCGAGAAGGCGCTCGAGAAGCTGCGGCTGCAGCGCGACACCGCGAACCTGCGCGAGCGCGTGCGCGAGCGGTACCGGTTCCACAACATCGTCGGCGACGCGCCCGAGCTCCAGGCGGTCTACGAGGTCGTGAAGCGCGCCGCGCCCACCCGCGCCACCGTCCTCATCCTCGGCGAGTCCGGCACCGGCAAGGAGCTCATCGCGCAGGCGCTCCACGAGGAGTCGCCGCGCGCGGACAAGCCCTTCATCAAGGTGAACTGCGCAGCCCTCTCCGAGACGCTCCTCGAGTCGGAGCTGTTCGGCCACGAGAAGGGCTCGTTCACCGGCGCCATCGGGCGCAAGGAGGGGCGCTTCGAGCTCGCCGACGGCGGGACGCTCTTCCTCGACGAGATCGGCGACATCACGCCCGCGCTCCAGATCAAGCTCCTCCGCGTGCTGCAGCAGAAGGAGTTCGAGCGCGTCGGCGGGGTGCAGACGATCAAGGTGGACGTCCGGCTCGTCGCGGCGACGAACCGCGAGCTCGCCGCCGAGGTGAAGGCGGGCAAGTTCCGCGAGGACCTCTACTACCGGCTCAACGTGGTCACGGTGACGCTCCCGCCGCTGCGGTCGCGCAAGGGCGACATCCCCGCGCTCGTCTCGCACTTCATCGACAAGTACTCGAAGGCCTACGGCAAGGAGATCCGCGGCCTCGCCCCCGGCACGCTCAACGCGCTCCTCTCGCACGACTGGCCGGGCAACGTCCGCGAGCTCGAGAACGTCGTCGAGCGTGCCGTCGTGCTCTGCAAGGGGTCGGAGCTGACCTCCGACGATCTGCCGCCGACGCTCCGCGGGCCTCGCCCGCGCGAGCGCTCCCCGGGCGCGCTGATCCCCGGCGCGACGCTGTACGAGATCGAGCGCGAGGCCATCCTCCGCACCCTCGAGATGGTCGGCGGCTCGACCTCGCGCGCGGCCGAGATCCTCGGCATCAGCGTCCGCAAGATCCAGTACCGGCTGAAGGAGTACGCGGCCGGCGGCCGTGACGCGCGCGAGCGCGACGACGACGACACGGGCGACGAGACGGCGGCCGACTAGAGCGCATCCCGAACCCCTCCGCCTGCCCGGGCGAGGGTGCCGGGTTGCGCTCGGCGCCGCGAGGTCCGCGCCTCCCTCGATGCGGTAAGCTCCCCGAGCGGGCGCCGAGGCGACCGCGGGAGGAGACCCCATGCACGCCACCTGTCCGCTCGCGCTCGCCGCCTCGATCCCCGACGCGGCGCTGAGGCGCCGCGGCGCGAGGAGCACTACCGGCGGCGCGGTAGGCTGAGGACGAAGCGGGCCCCGCCCTCGGGCGACCCCTCCACGCGGATCCGGCCGCCGTGCTGGGTGACGATCGCGTGGACGATGGAGAGCCCGAGGCCGGAGCCCTTCGCCTTCGTCGTGAAGAACGGCTCGAAGATCCGGTCGCGCGCCTCGGCGGGCACCCCGGGACCGTCGTCGTCCACGAGGACCTCGACCGCGGGCTCGGGGTGGTCCGGCGTCGCGTCGAGGCGGCAGGACACGCGCACGAGCCCACCATCCCGGACCGCCTCGAGCGCGTTCAGCCCGAGGTTCACGAGCACCTGCCGGAGCCGCTCCTCGTCGCCGGCGACCGCGGGGACGGGGTCGACATCGCGCTCGAGCCGGACCGCGCGGCGCTCCGCCTCACCCCCGAGGAGGTCGAGGACGCGGTTCACGACCGACCCGACGTCCACCGCGTGCGCCGCGAAGTCGCGCGGGCGCGCGAACTGCAGGAAGTCCTCGAGGATATGGTCGAGCCGCCGGATCTCGTCCTTCACGACCGTGAGCGGCTCGAGCAGCGGCGGCTGGACCTCCTTCGCGAGCCGGTGTACCCGGCGCTCGAGGACCGAGAGCTGCAGCGCGGCCGCGTTGAGCGGGTTGCGGATCTCGTGGGAGAGACCCGCCGTCATCGTGCCGACCGCCGCGAGCTTCTCCGCCATCTGCGCGCGGTGCGAGAGGTCGCGCTTCTCGGCGTGGAGCCGGACCTGGCGCATCGCCTGCTCGACGGTGACGAGCAGCTCCTGAGTGGCGCACGGCTTCACGAGGTAGGCGCAGGCGCCGGCGCGCACCGCGGCGACCGCGGACTCGAGCGTCGCGAACCCGGTGAGGAGGACCACCTCGCCGTCGGGCTGGACCTCCTTCAGCTGCGGGGCGAGCGCGGTCCCGTCCCCGTCCGGGAGCCGGAGGTCCACGAGCGCCACGTCGAACCCCTCGCGCGCGAGCGGGAGCGCGGCGGCGCAGGTCGCGGCGCCGCGGACGGCGTACCCGGCGCCTTCGAGGATCTCCGACAGGTTCTCGACGAGCGGCGCGTTGTCGTCGACGACGAGGATCCGCGCCTTCTTCGGGGACTCTTTCATCGGACGTCGGCGCCAGCGCGGGCGCGGTGCAGCCGCTCGACCGCGGCGAGGAGCTCGCCCGTGTCGAACGGCTTCGTGAACAAGCCCTGGTGCGGCAGCGGCGGCGGATCGTGGTAGCCGGTGACGACGATCATCGGGAGCCCGGGGTAGCGCAGCCCGAGGCGGCGCATGGCCTCGCCGTCGGGGCCACCCGGCAGGCGCAGGTCCACGAGCGCGCAGAACGGCTGGACGGGGCCCAGCCGTTCGGTCTCGAGCACCGAGGCCGCGGTGACCGCGGCGAACCCGCGCGTGCGGAGCGCCTCGCACAGGTTGTCGGAGAGGCGC
>WNFV01008712.1_pt1 | contig 11396 bp, 7 predicted proteins | sample 5400101 | NCBI WGS metagenome assembly WNFV01 (sample SAMN13153361, study PRJNA577476) | soil metagenome | isolation source: 115 cm soil or saprolite under grassland replicate 1 | place: USA:California | collected 2016-06-15
CTGCTCCACGTCTGCGGGAGCGGCGTGCTCTTCGACGAGTTCGTCGACTACCCGGTGACGGCCTTCTCCTGGGCGACCGTGCCCGGCAACCCGACGCTGGCCGAGGGTCACCGCCGGACGGGGCGCGCTGTCGTCGGCGGCTTCCCGGGCAAGCCCGAGATCGCGTCCATCTCGGGCGAGGCGCTGGCCGGGCGCGTGCGGAGCGCCATCGCTGAGATGGCGGGCCGCTGGCTGCTGCTGGGGCCGGATTGCTCGATCAATCCCGATACGCCTGAGCCGCTGCTCCACGCGGCCGGGTCCGCGGCACGCGAGCCACGACCGATCTGAGGCTCGGCGAGCCTGCGCGAACACGTGACCCTCTGACCCTGCCCTCTCCCCCACTGGGGGAGAGGGACCAGAATCAAGAGAGCAAGCGTGGCGAGGATGTTATCTTCCCTCTCCCCCGCCGCGGGGGAGAGGGCAGGGTGAGGGGGCCGTACGACGAGACACTCTCCTTCATGAATAGTTCAGGCTAGGGCTTGGGGACGTAGAGCCGGGTGCCTGCCTTCTTGAATTCCTCGGCTTTTTCGCGCAGCCCCTGGGCGATGGCGAGGCTCTCGTCGGCCAGCCCCTGCTGCTTGGCGTATTCGCGCACGTCCTGCGTGATCTTCATCGAGCAGAAGTGCGGCCCGCACATCGAGCAGAAGTGCGCCACCTTGGCGCCGTCCTGCGGCAGCGTCTCGTCATGAAATTCCCGCGCAGTATCCGGATCCAGCCCGAGGTTGAACTGGTCGGCCCAGCGGAACTCGAAGCGCGCTTTCGATAGCGCGTTGTCGCGCAGCTGCGCCCCGGGATGGCCCTTGGCGAGGTCGGCGGCGTGCGCGGCGATCTTGTAAGCCATGATGCCGTCCTTCACGTCCTTCTTGTTCGGCAGGCCGAGGTGCTCCTTCGGCGTGACGTAGCAGAGCATCGCCGTTCCGAACCAGCCGATCATCGCGGCACCGATCGCGGAAGTGATGTGGTCGTAGCCGGGCGCGACGTCGGTGACGAGCGGGCCGAGCGTGTAAAAGGGCGCCTCACCGCAGATCTCCGTTTCCTTTCGGACGTTCTCCTGGACGAGGTGCATCGGGATGTGGCCCGGTCCCTCGATCATGACCTGGCAGTCGTGCGACCAGGCCTTCCGCGTCAGCTCGCCGAGCGTCTCGAGCTCGGCGAACTGCGCCTCGTCGTTGGCGTCGGCGGTGGACCCGGGCCGCAACCCGTCCCCCAGCGAGAACGAGACGTCGTAGCTCTTCAGGATCTCGCAGATCTCGTCGAACTTCGTGTAGAGAAAGCTCTCCTCGTGCCGCGCGAGGCACCACTTCGCCATGATCGAGCCGCCGCGCGAAACGATCCCCGTGACCCGCTTCGCCGTGAGCGGGATGTAGCGCAGAAGCACCCCGGCGTGGATCGTGAAGTAGTCGACTCCCTGCTCCGCCTGCTCGATCAGCGTGTCCCGGTAGACCTCCCAGGTGAGCTCCTCCGCCTTGCCGTCCACCTTCTCGAGCGCCTGGTAGATCGGGACGGTCCCGATCGGCACCGGCGAGTTGCGCAGGATCCACTCGCGGGTCTCGTGGATGTTCTTCCCGGTCGAGAGATCCATCACGGTGTCCGCGCCCCAGCGGATCGCCCAGGTCATCTTCTCCACCTCCTCTTCGATCGAGGAGGTCACCGCCGAGTTGCCGATGTTCGCATTGATCTTCACGAGGAAGTTGCGCCCGATCACCATCGGCTCCGTCTCGGGATGGTTGGGGTTTGCGGGAAGGATCGCGCGGCCGCGCGCGATTTCGCTGCGCACAAACTCGGCGTCCACGTTCTCCCGGACTGCGACGAACTCCATCTCGGGAGTGACGACTCCCTTCCGCGCCCAGTGCATCTGGGTCGCGTTGCCGCGAGACCGCAGGACGCGGCGCGGCCGCGTCAGAGCGAGGTCCGGCTGGCTCACCCGGCGCGGTTCGGTCTCGTCGTAAGGCCCGCGAGCGAGGATCCACGGACGGCGCAGCTCGGGGAGACCCTGCGTGAGGTCGATCCGTGCCCCCGGGTCGGTGTACGGCCCGGATGTGTCGTAGACGCGAAGCGGCGCGTTCCGCTCGACCTCGCCGCGCATTCCACGCGTCGGATCAAGGGCGATCTCACGAAACGGCACGGACGTCCCGCCGGGACCGGAAACGTAGACTTTTCTCGAGCCGGGCAGCGGCTCGCGGCTCGCGACGCGGTTGGAGGGGACGGCTTCGAGCTGGGTCCTCATGTTTCCTCCCTACGGCGGCATTACCCGCATCAGGTTTACGGGGTCTTCCCGGCAACACGCGCCGGGAACTCTCAGCCGTCCGCGCCATCGAAGCCGCGGAGTGGGCTCCCCCGGACTCCGTGGGAATTCTACTCTGGCGCGGGGCTTGAATCTCCGGGAAGGGGAGGCTTCATGACCGAACCGAATCCGCCGGCGCCCACCCCGGACGACACCATGACGGACGAGGAAAAGGAAGACTTCGAGGATCACGTGGAGGAGTTCGAGGGACCGGACCGCCGGGAGATCCGAGGGAACCACGAGGAACCTCCGGATGACCCCGGAGTCGCGCACTCGTAGGACGCTGTTTGTCCGCCTCCGCGGGTGAGACTCACCGTGACCGACGCCAGATAGCGGCGAGCGACCCGGTTCAAAAAAGAAGCTCGTTCGACCAGAATGCGGAGCTCCGTGTCCTTACAAGCCATGCTGCCTTTCGGGGGCGACGCGAAGAAACTCTCCCGGCTCGTCGAGTCGCTGGCGGAGGTATGCCGCGATCGGCCTCTGGAAGAAAAGACATTGATTGCGCCCAGCCGTTTCGTCGGCCACCAGATCGTCGAGTCGCTGGTGCGCTCCGGCACTCCGTGGGTTCACCTCCGTGTCGAGAGCGTGCGGAGTCTTGCCCACGCGGTCGCCGGTCCGGTGATTGCCGAAGAGGGACTGACGCTCCTCTCGCGGGCGCAGGCTCTCGCGCTCATTGAGCAGGCGTGCGCCGAAGCGCTGACTCCGGACTCCTACTTTGGAGAGCTGGCAGGGCGTCCGGGTCTCCACCGCGCGATTCAGAGCACCTTCGACGAAATGCGCAGCGCCGGCATTCCGCCGGACTCGCTTCCGGAGAGTGCGTTTGGCGACTCGAGAAAAGCCGTCGAGTTAAAGAGGGTTCTCGCGGCGTACGAGTTGGCTCTCGCTCGCGGGAAGTTCGTCGACCGAGCGGAGGTTCTCCAGCGGGCCGTGAAGACTCTCCGGGAGGGCCGGCACCCCTCCGATGCCCTTTATCTTCTGGCAGGGAGATTCGAGCTCTCGGCGGCGGAGGCCGAGCTCGTGAACCGGATCTCCGACGGGCGGCTTCGAACTCTGGAAGCGGACGAGCCGGATAGCTGGACGGCGACCGCGTCGCGGGCGAAACTTCTTCGCGCACTCGGCGAGGAGAACGAGATCCGCGAGGTCTTGCGCCGCATACTCAGCGGCGGAATTCCCCTCGACGACGTCGAGATTCTTGCGACGGATCCTGCGACCTATGGGCCCCTCGTCTACGAGCTCACCCAGGAGCACGACATCCCTTGCACATTTGGCCAGGGAATCCCGGCGACTTTCACCCGCCCCGGTCAGGCAGCGCTCGGATATCTACGGTGGCTCGGCCGGAACTTCGAGAGTGAAGAGCTTCGCCAGGTAATCGCCGGCGGGTTGCTCGAACTATCGCGGATCTGTGCCGATCCGCCGGGTCCGATTCCGGCGGCGCGCGAGCTCCGCGAGGCGCGCATCGGCTGGGGGCGCGAGCGGACCCTCGCGTCGCTCGACCGCCACATCGTCCGGCGCGCGGCCGAAGTCCAGTCGGCGCGGCGACGTTCGGACGAGAACGAGGAGGACCTCGCTGCCCGCATCGAGTGGCTCGAGGAGCGCCTTGCGACCGCGCGAGCGGTGCACGACATGGTGGCTCGGCTTCTCGCTCTCGCGCCCGAGCCGGCCGCCGGAGAAGTCGAGCTCCGCGCCGTCGCGCGGTCCGCGAGCGCGTTCGTCGAAGGCTTTGCACGAATCGCCGGCAATCTCGACGCCATGGCTTCGAGCGCCCTCGGGGGACTATTCGGCGAGCTGGAGACGCTCCCGGTTACGCGACTCTCGATCGAAGAGGCGGTGGCGCGGCTCTGCGACGCGGTCAGGCGGTTGCACGTCGCGGCGGACCGGCCACGGCCGGGCCGGCTGTACTTCGGCGACTACCGGTCCGGCGGTTACAGCGGCCGCTCCCGGATCTTTTTCGTCGGGCTCGACTCGCGCCGCCATCCCGGCTCAGGTCTGCAGGACCCCGTCCTTCTGGACGACGAACGGCGAGGGATAAACGCCGCCGTGCGGCCGCGCGAACTCGCGATGCGCGGCCGCCGTCCTGCCGAGAACGCGCTGGAGCTCAAGTCGTGCGTCGCGCGTGTGCGCGGTGAGATCACTGTCAGCTACGCCTGCTGGGACCTTCTCCAGGCAAGAGAGCAGTTCCCCGCTGCCGCCTTCCTCGAGATCTTCCGGCTCGCCGGAGGTCATCCGGGCGCCGATTACAGCGAGGTTGACCGCAGGCTCGGCGCCGGGATCGGGTTTGTGACCGAGGCGCTTGCGGCGCTCGACGAGACCGAGTGGTGGCTATCCAGGACAGAGGATCCATCTCTCTCCGGCGGCCGGGGAGGGGACGCGGTTCGCGCCGCCTATCCCTGGCTCGAGGACGGCTTCCGGGCGGAGGCGGAGCGCGACAGCGAAGCCTTTACCGTCTGGGACGGGCTCATCCTCGATCCCGCGGGCCTCGATCCCCGGCGCTCGGATGAACCGACCTCGTGCTCGCGCATTCAAGACCTGGCGCGGTGTCCCTACTCCTATTTCCTGAAGCGCGTGCTTCGGATTCAACCGCCCGAGGACGTGCGTGCCGACCCGACGGTTTGGTTGACCGCGATGGAGAGAGGCACCCTTCTCCACGAGGTCTTCCGCCGGTTCTATGCGGACCCGGTCGGCGCCGTCGTCCGGCCCCGGTTCGTCCGCGACCGGGCGCGGATCGAAGCGATCGCCCGCGAGGAAGTGGCGAAGTGGAGGGCAAAGATCCCGCCCCGAAGCGAGGCGGCATTCGACGCGCTTTCCGATGAGGTCCTCGACTCCTGCCGCATCTTCCTGCTCGCCGAGGACGACTACTGCCGGAAGATCGTGCCGAGGTGGTTCGAAGTCGGCTTCGGTCCGTCGCGCGAGTCGACCGAACCTCCCGGTGGGCCGCGGGCGGTCCGGATTCCGCTCGGGAGGGGGGAGGGATTCTTTCTCTCCGGAAGAATCGATCGGGTCGACGAGGAGTCGCCGGACGCGTATCAGGTCTGGGATTACAAGACCGGCAGCTCCTGGGACACGGCCGATCCGGAGCGCGGACGGGGCGGACGCCGCGTTCAGGACGCACTCTATGCGCAGGCTCTTGAGATCCTCCTCGAGCGTGCGGGACGACCGGGTCGCGTGACCCAGTCCGGGTATTTCTACCCGGGCCGCCGGGGCGAGGGGGAGCGGTTCGCTGCGCCCCTCGACGTCGCGGCGACGCGGGAGACGCTGACGGCGCTCTTCAATCTGCTCGCCGCGGGGGCATTCCCGCACACGCCGACGAAGGAAGACTGCTCGATCTGCGAGTTCGGAAAGGTTTGCGGCGGCGTCGAACGCGCAACGGCTCGGGCGCACGACAAGCTCGAAAATCTGGCGGGCAACCCGATGCTCGAGCCGTACGGGAGACTGAACCCGTCGTGAGCGGACGCGGTCGATTCCGTTCCGACGAGGCCGACCGGCAGGTGATCCGGCAGGACCTCGACACGAACCTGCTCGTCGAGGCCGCGGCGGGCACGGGGAAGACGACGAGCCTCGTCGAGCGGATGCTCGCGATCGTCCGCGAAGGAAGAGCGACTGTCGACCGACTCTGCGCGGTGACGTTCACTGTGAAGGCGGCCGCGCAGTTGAAGGAGCGGTTTCAGGTCGGTCTTGAGGAGGGGATCCGCGCGGAGAGCGACGCTACGAAGCGGGCGCGGCTCACCGGCGCTCTCGAAGGGATCGACCGCGGCTTCATCGGCACGATTCATTCGTTCTGTGCGCGGCTCCTGCGGGAGCGGCCGGTCGAGGCGGGAGTCGATCCGGAGTTCGAGGAGCTCGACGAAACGGAGGATCTTCTCCTACGGGAGGAAGCGTGGGAGCGGTACAAGCAGACGCTGTTCATCGGATCGGCTCCGATCCTGGCGGAGCTTGGCCGTTACGGCATGTCGATCGACCTCCTTCGGGCGGCATACCAGTGCCTCGCTTCGAACCCGGACGTCGAGCCGGCTGTGGCGAATCGGCTGCCGGAGCCGCAGTTCGTGCGGGAGAAAGAGAAAGTGCTTGAGTTTCTCGCCCGCGCAGAGCGGGAGATTCCGCCGCGCGACCCGGCCGCAAAATCGGACTCCCTGCAGAGGAAGCTCCGCAGTGCGCTGCGATTGAGGGACATCCGCGACCTCGACCGGCCCGCGGAGCTCGTCACTCTCTTCGAAAGGCTTCAGGGCCGCGGCAACATCGTGCAGAAGCTCTGGCCGAACGCCGCCGCCGCGAAGAAGCTGCGCGACGACTTCGACACGCTCGTCGAGGATGTCGTCTCACCCGCTCTCGGGCGCTGGCGGGAGTTCCTCTATCCCGTGGCCATCGAGGCCGTGAGGCCGGCTGTCGACGTGTTCCGGCGGCTGCGCCGCGATCGGGGAGCACTCGATTTCGGAGACCTCCTTCTCTGCGCGCGCGACCTGCTCCGCGATCATCCGGACGCGCGAGCAGACTTCCAGAGGCGCTTCACGCCGATCCTCGTCGACGAGTTCCAGGATACAGACCCGATTCAGGCCGAAGTTCTGCTGTACCTGACTGGAAGCCAGCTGGACGAAAGGGACTGGCGCCGTCTCGACCCGATTCCCGGCTCCCTCTTCGTCGTCGGGGATCCGAAACAGTCGATCTATCGCTTCCGCCGGGCGGACATCGAGACGTACGAGTGCGTGAAGGACCGGATCTTTGCGTCGGGTGGCCGTGTCCTCCGGCTCACGACGAACTTCCGATCGTGTCCCGAGATCTGCGACTGGGTCAACGACGTGTTCTCCGCGATCTTTCCGGCGACGGCGTCGCGCGAGCAGGCCGCCGACTCACGACTCGTTCCCGATCGCGGCAACGCCGGGGGATTCTCCGGCCCGGTGCGGCTCGACGTTCCCGCGGCCGGCCGCAACCAGGACGACGTGGCGCGCTCCGACGCCGTCCGGATCGCCTCCTGGATTCGCGCCGCGATCGACGCGAAAGTCGAGATCGCCTGGAAAGGAAGTTGCGGGGCTCGGCCTGGCGATTTCCTGATTCTCTTTCGCTACAAGCGGCGGATGGATCTTTATGCGCGGGAGCTCGAGCTGCGCGGAATTCCGTACGAGATCGCGGGCGGCGGCGCGTTTAGCGAGTCTGAAGATCTCCGCGAGCTCCTGCCGCTCCTCGAGAGCATCGTCGATTCGGACGACCCGGTGTCCCTCGTCGCGGCGTTGCGGGGCCCGTTCTTCGGAGTCGACGATGACGCTCTCTACCGGTTCCACCGCGACGGCGGTCATTTCCACATCTTTGCGCCGCCGCCGGCTTCCGCCGACTCCCGCATCGTCGCGGCGCTCGAGATTCTCCGCGAGGCATTCGACCTATCGAGGCGCCTTCCGCCGGCGACCGCGCTCGGCCGCATCGCCGGAAACCTCGGCGCCATCGCGCATGCCGGCGCGCGCGAGCTCGGCGGCACGCGCGCGGGCAACCTGTTGAAGGCGGTCTCGATTGCCCGCGCTCTGTCCGCGGGCGGAGAATCGTTCGCCTCGATCATTCGGCACCTGCGCCACCTGACCGAGTCGAGCGATACCGAGGAGATGAGCCTTCGCCCGGGAACGACCGGAGCCGTTCGCCTCCTGACCCTCCACCGCGCGAAGGGACTCGAGGCTCCCATTGTCTTTCTCGCGGACCCGGGCGGCGAGTGGGACGCACCGATCGGCTGGTGCGTTGGCCGGGAGACCGAGCCGCCCCGGGCCTGGCTGCGGGTCCTGCGGTCGGAGCGCAACGATCGGAAATCGGCGGAAGGAGAAGTCGCGCGGCCGGTGGACTGGAGCGATCGAGAGGAACGGGAGCGGCGCTTTCAGGAAGCGGAGAAGGCCCGGCTCCTCTACGTCGCCGCGACCCGCGCGGCCGATCTTCTGGTCGTGAGCTCTGGGCCCAACGAGACGCGAAGCCCCTGGGCGAGGCTCGCCGCGGCGATCTCGAAGCCGCTGCCGGACCTGCCGGCCCGGCCCGCTCGCGCGGCTCCGCTCCCGGCCGGCGAACTCTCGGCGGAGCTCGGAGAGTTCCGCAGTAAGCGCGATTCGCGCCGGGAGGTTGCGACGCACCCGAGCTACCGCGTCGAGCAGGTGACGAAGCTCACTCACTCGGAAGAAAACGTTCCGTTCCGCGCCCGCACCGGCCGCGGAATGTCTTGGGGAAGGGTCATCCACCGCCTGCTCGACGGCGCGATGAAAGATCCATCGCTCGAGCTCGACCGGTACGCCGCGAACCTGCTCTCCGAGGAGGGCAGGCCCGCCACGGATCTGCCCGAGGTGATCGCCCTCGCACGGGCCGTGATCGGGTCGCCTCTGTGGCTCCGAGCGCTGGTGGCGCGGCAGCGACTCACGGAGGTCCCGTTCGCCCTGCAAGTCGATTCGAAGGAGCTCGGCCTCCCGTCAGACCCGCCCGAGACGCTCCTGCAGGGAGCGATCGACCTCGCTTTCGAAGAAGAGTCGGGATGGGTTCTGGTCGACTACAAGTCGGACACGATCGTCGGCAACCTCGAAGAGCTCGTTGCGTTCTACTCGCCGCAGATCGAGATGTACCGTCGTTACTGGGAGACGCTCACCGGCCGGCCGACCGAGGCCGGGCTGTACTTCGTTTCGACGGGCCAGGAGGTCTGGCCGGCGCGCGCTTAGCCGCGGGCGAGCCCTTCTTCGAACGGGCGAGCTCCCGCTTCTCCTCCTCGATCAGGACGTCCTTGCCGGCCCGCTCACGTCCGGCCGTCTTGTAGTGATCCGGATTGACGTTGATGTGCCTGCTCATGCCTCGAGTTTCCTTTCGACGGGAGAGTTGTCGCGAGGTGTCGCGCCGGGGCGGTAACGGAGCCTCGCGACGATGCCCTTCATTTCGGCGAGCAGTGGCGCATTTTCCACGAAGTGAACCGTAGCGCTGGTCGCGAGCGCGCGCTGCACGATCTCGTCGCCGAGCGGAACGCTCCCCTGCGGCCTGGCGGCCTCCGCTTCGGCGAGCGCTGTCGTGATCCACACCTCGTCCCCCCGACCTTTCTCCAGCGCTTCGAGAACTTCACGAACTCCGCCGACCGCGAGACCGTCGGCGAGCCACTCCCCACGCAGCTTCTCGACTTGCTTCCTCTCGCTGCCCGCCACGAGTTCCGCGAGCGCCTCGGCCGCCGCCGCCCTGACCTCGTCTTCCGGTGTGCGGATCTCGAGGCGAAGGACTCCGGCGACTTTCCGTTCCAGGCCCTTCGGGAGCTCGCCCCGCAGCAGCGGCACGATCACGTCGTCTCCGGCGAGAAAGACGTACTCCGCGCGGTCCTCGGCGACGATACGGCGGAGAGCCTCGACGACTTCCTTGGCGTGATGCAGGTAATGATCTTCGACGTGGCGCTGGTAGCGCAGCTGAGACCATCCTCCCACTTCGGTACGCGACACTTTCTCGCTCGCGAGCTCTTCCCGATCAATGGTCCGACCGCGCCCGAAGACGTAGATCCGGGCGTGATTCGTGTCGGCGAGGACGACCGCATGGCGCGGATACCGATCGACAATTCGCGCGAGCGGGTAGAGATGGGGTCGGTCGCCGACCGTCAGCCGGTGCCGCTCGATCGGAGCGTCGAGCTGCAGGGCCTCGAAAAAATCGGCGGCCGAACAGGCGAAAATCGCGATTCCGTTCGCGGACGGGCGGACGTCTTCCGACACGAAACGCTCGATTCGCGCGACGTCCTCTACGAAACTCTCCCGCGCGGGCGACCGCAGCTCGAAATCCCGCAAGCGGCCGCGCAGCTCCTTGCGGAGGAAAGCCGCGTAGTTGTCCTTTCCACGGCTGTCCGGCTGAGCGTTCAGATAGAGGCTGATGACGGGGAATCGGGCCGGCTCCCGCCGGGCGAGCCGGTCGAGAGTCTCGGCGAGCGACGGGGTCGCTGTGGTCATTTCCATCGTGATTCCTTTCGTCGTCTGCAATGGAGCAGCAAGGCGTGTGCCCGGCCGCACAGCTCTGGGCGGAACGATAGAATCCGGTTCGCAAACTCATACGGTCGAAAGGAGCGGCGCATGAACCGGCCCGCGTCTCGTTCGATTCTCCTCGGGGTTTTCTTGACCGGCCTGATCGGCGGCACGGGTTGCATCCAGAAGGCGAAACCCGCAAGACCCGCCGGCTTCATCCCACCGGAGAATCTCGAAAAGCCGACCGACCTCCCGTTCCACGCCGCCTGGCGAAAGAAGGACGCCGACTGGAGTCACTACAAGCAGATCTACATCGCTCCCTGGAACATCGACTACCTGCGCAAGATGACGTGGTGGGAAAAGATCGAGCGGGGCGAGAAGGTCAAGGAGGACGCGAAGGAGCTCGCCGCCTTCGCGAGGCTCACGTTTCAGGAGGCCTTCCGCACCGATCCCAGACACCGGTTCCAGGTGGTCGACGAGCCCGGTCCGAACACGTTGGTCGCCGAGTTCGCGCTGACCGAGGTCGTTCCGAACCGGATCGTGTTGAACGCCCTCGGCTACGCGGCCGGGCCGGTCGTGGGGCCCGCCGGCAGCGCCGCCGCGAACGTCGAGACCGCATCGACGAAGTCGACCGTCGCCTTCGAAGCCCGGATGCGAGACGGTTCGACGAAGGAGATCGTCGCGATGTTCGCCGACCGGGAATCCCAGAAGTACTCGCCGGTGAACGTGAAAGACCTGACCTGGTATGGCCATACCCGGAGCATCATCCGCGAGTGGGCCGAGCAATTCGTGAGACTCGCGAACAAGCAGCCGGGGGAGATCATCAAAGACTCGCCGCCGTTCGATCTGCGGCCCTGGTAAAAAGTTTGCGGGGTCAGGTCTTCACACTTCGCCACGGCGACGATTTCGCCGCTCCGCCCTTGCCACTTTGCGAAGCAAAGTGGCAAGTGGAGACCTGACCCCTCATAACTTCGCCCACTCCTTCCATTTGCGAAACAATTCCTCCGGCGTCACGCCCATCTCGAGAAGCAGTGCCTCGGCGAGGCCGCGCCCGCTTCCCAGGTCGCGGACGAGGCACGCGACCGATCCGCCGCCGTGTCTTTCCATCAGATACTCGATGATCGCGAGGGCCTGCATGTAATTCG
>WNFV01008713.1_pt1 | contig 11395 bp, 8 predicted proteins | sample 5400101 | NCBI WGS metagenome assembly WNFV01 (sample SAMN13153361, study PRJNA577476) | soil metagenome | isolation source: 115 cm soil or saprolite under grassland replicate 1 | place: USA:California | collected 2016-06-15
AGGATCGCTCGGTCACGCCCTGCGGGCCGGGGAGCTGGACGAACGCGGCGACCCGACGAATCGTCCTGGACGGCGGCGTGCTGATGATCCGCGAGCTGAGCATCGCCTGCCCGACTGCGACAGGCCCAGTCATCACAGGCACGTATGAGGTAGACGGGCTGTCGAGCACGCGGATCTTCGCCGGGGCACGGGGCACCGGCCACCTCAAGGTCAACGTCCCGACCGGCACGGCCACGCTCTCTGGAACGCTGAAGCTCACCGCCTCGAACGGCCATTGAGGGCTGCGGCAAACAGAAAGAGAAAGGAGGAGAACACGTCAACTTCACCCGGGCGCTCAGGTCCAGGACGAGGGCGGCGCCGCAGCCGTCCTCGCCTGGCGCCGGCTTTCGAGTGGCTCAGACTCAGGTCGTAGTCGGGAATCAGCGTCGCGATCGATGTAAACGCGGCGACTCGGAGCTACCGTTGAACGGTGAGGCTCAGGCAGCTGATCTGGCAGTACGGCTTCGACGCGATGGTCGTGGCGGTCGCGGTCGGGTCGCTGGTGGAGGTCTGGGTCGCCGACGTGCCCGGGCCGAGGAACGTCGTGCTTGCCGCAGTGCTCGGCTACACACTTCCACTGCTCCTGCGGCGCCGATTCCCCTTCGGCGCGCCCTCCTTCGCGTTTGCGGTGCAGGGACTCGTCTCGTTCACCGATCCCGAGGCTGTCGGGAGCGTCGATACCGGTGTGTTTGCCTTGCTCTTGACGTTCTGGGCCGCCGGCGCACAGCGCGAGCAGCGCAAGGCGATCGCAGCGACCGCGATCGGCGTCGCCTCGCTCTGGGTGATCGTCTGGCGCGACGTACGGGTCACGGCGCCCGAGGCTGTGTCGTTTCTGTTCGTCGCGGGAGGGCTGTCGCTGGTCGCGTTCGTCCTGCACAGGCGCGAGCTGCGAGCGGACGAGGCGGAGGCGCGGGCGGAACAGCTCGAGCGGGAGCGCGAGGAGCAGGCACGCGCAGCCGTCGCCGAGGAGCGGATCCGAATCGCGCGCGAGCTCCACGACGTGATTGCACACTGCGTCAGCGTCATGACGGTCCAAGCGACGGCTGCCCGGTTGTTCCTCGACTCGGAGCCGGAGCGTGCGCGGGAGCCGCTGCTCGCCGTCGAGGACACCGGCCGGCAGACACTGGCCGAGATGCGCAGCCTGCTCGGCATCCTCCGCAAGAACCTGGAGGAGGCCGGCCCCGAGCCACAGCCGCGGATGGCCGATCTCGGAGCGCTGATCCGGCGGTGCGAGGGCGCAGGTCTGCCGGTCGAGCTCGCGATCGAAGGCGAGCCGATCTTCCTGACTCCGGGCGTCGACCTCGCCGCGTACCGGGTCGTGCAGGAGGCGCTCACGAACGCGATCAAGCACGCGGGCCCGGCGCATGCCCGGGTCATCGTCCGTTACGGCGAGCGGGACCTCGACCTCGAGATCGTCGACGACGGCAGGGCGGCGGCGGCGAGCGACGGCCACGGACATGGCCTCGTCGGAATGCGGGAGCGCGTCGTTCTGTACGGCGGCGAGTTCGAGGCAGGCCCGCGCTCGACAGGCGGCTTCGGCGTGCATGCTCGCCTGCCGCTCGAGTCGCGGTCGTGATTCGCGTCCTGCTCGCCGACGACCAGGCCCTCCTACGCGGCGGGTTCCGGATGATCCTCGAGTCGCAGCCTGACCTCGAGGTCGTCGGCGAGGCCGCCGACGGCAACGAGGCGATCGCGCTGGCGCGGGAGCTGCGCCCCGACGTCGTCCTGATGGACATCCGCATGCCCGAGCTCGACGGCCTCGAGGCGGCGCGGCGACTGCTCGCGGACGAGGGCGCGCCGCGGGTGTTGATGCTGACCACGTTCGACGAGAACGAGTACGTCTACGAGGCGATGAAGGCGGGCGCGAGCGGCTTCCTCCTCAAGGAGATCAAGCCCGAACAGCTGGCCGAGGCGGTGCGAGTGGCTGCCGCGGGCGACGCGCTGCTAGCCCCGAGCATCACGCGCCGGCTGATCGAGGAGTTCGTGAGCCGACCGCCGCCCGGCTCCGGCCCGCCCGCAGGGCTGTCGGAGCTGACCGAGCGCGAGCTCGAGGTCCTGAAGCTGATCGCGCGCGGGCTCTCGAACGCCGAGATCGCCGCCGAGCTGTTCGTGAGCGAGGCGACGGTCAAGACGCACGTCACCCACGTGCTCGCAAAGCTCGGCCTCCGCGACCGCGTCCAGGCGGTCGTGCTCGCCTACGAGTCGGGGCTCGTGAGCGCAGCCACGAGCTCGTAGCGGCTGTCCCGCATGGCCCGTCCCGCTTCTTGACAAAAGTCGACTCCCCGAGGAAGATCGGCGCGCGTTGCCGTCGTTCTTCTCCGTCCCACCCTTCTCGTGGTGCGCGGCTGTGGCAAGTGGCGAAGACGGGCCCGCACTTCGCCTTCGCCGCAGCATCTACGCCGCCGCCGCGATCCTCGGGCTGAGCAGCCTGGTCGGTCTTCGCGTCTGCGACGACATCCTCAAGGCGCTGCACCCGGCCGGCGACCTCTCCTACGGGATGGCGAGCCTCTCGGATCTGGGATTCCACATACCGTCGCTCGCTGCTCCGCGCGATGCGGTGCTCACGTGGCGGGAGGCGTCAGCCGCGAGCGCGGGGCTCACGGGCTTCCTCTGGCTCGTGGCCATCTACCTCCTTGTCGACCTCGGCTTCATCGTCGCCTACGGGACGCTCTTTGCCGTTCTGCTCAGGCGTGGCTACTTGGGGCTCGCAGCGAAGCGCCTCGCAACGCCGGTCCAGGCCGCGCAGCGCAATTTGGTGAGGCGGGCCTTCTACCTCGTGCCGCTCGTCGTCCTGGCCGATCTCGTCGAGAACCTCGCCACGGCCCTGCTCGTCCCGGAGCTCGCGGCGAAGTCCTGGTTCTTCCTGCCGCCAGACTCGTGGAGTTTCCCGATCCTCGTCGGCGCTGCGATCTTGAAATGGGTGCTGGTCGTCGGTGTCCTGGGTGCGCTCGCAATCGTCGCGAGCATCTTCCTGCTCGACCGATTCGAGAGCCGCGTGCCAACCAGCCAAGCCGATCGCAAGCGCACGCTGGCCCAGGCGCTGACAACGCTCGCGACGCTCCGGGTGCAAGTCGTGCTCGTCCTCGTCTTTGCCCTTTTCCTGCTGGGGCCGACCGCGAAGGAGCAGGTCGCGGACGTGATGAGACGGTGGAGCTTCTCCGCCGACGCGAGCGAAGGTTTCTTCGCGATCGTCTTCACGACCTGGCTCTTCGCTGTCACGTACGCGCTCTCAGGGCGCCTGCTCAACTTCACGGGCGGAGCGCGTGAGGACATCAAGGTTCGGCGGATCGCGGTCGCCGGAATCGTGCTGACCATCCTGGGCGCGGTCTTGCTGGCAACGACCGAGAGGTTCGAAGGTGTGCTCGTGCTCGGAGTCATCACGCTCGCGATCGCAGGCCTCAGCGCCGCAGTCGGAACGATCTCCTCGTCGCGAGCCGACGACCCGAAGGCGTCCGGGGCCGGCACGAGCCGCCTCCCGCCCTTGCTCGCCGCCCTTCCGCTGGTGATCCTCGGCATCGCCGTCCTCGACGCCTCGCTGACCGAGCTGATCTACAGCGGCACGCTGTCGTTCCTCGTTCTGGTCGCCGTCGGTCTCGGCCTACAGGTGGTCGGCTGGTTGATGTACGTGTGGGTCCGCGCCCGCTGGGACGAGCGAGTGACGGAGAGCCAACCTCCGCATGGGAGCGGTCCCGTCCTGTGGACGAGCGTCGTTCTCGTCGTCGCCTTCAGCGGGCTCGTCTTCTGGAGGCCCTGGGACGTGGGGGAGATCGTTGGCTTCGTGGGCGTGCTGGCCGTCTTCGCGATCGCGGTCTCGGTCGTCGGGTATGCAGCCCTCCGCCTCGAGCAGAAGTACCGGCCGCCTGCGTGCTTTCGCGTCCTGGGTCTGAAGCGGATTCCCATCTTCGCGCTGGCGATCGTGGCGTTCCTCGCCACGTCCAGGGCCGACAAGGGCGGATTCCACGACGTCAGGACAATCGCCTACGTAGGGAAAGGAGGGAGTCCGCGCCATCAGCTCTTCTACGTGCAGGCCTGGAATCGGTGGCGCGATGCGCAAGGTCTGGTGCCCGGACGGCAGACCACCGAATCGGCCGAGGAGGTCAGGGTCGTGCCACTTGTCTTCGTCGCCGCCGAGGGCGGCGGCATCCGGGCCACGGTCTGGACCGCGCGCGTGTTGGACTGCATCTACGCCAAGGCACCTGCTGATTGCGGGGGCGCTGCGCCGAATCCACATGCCGGTACAACTCCGCCCCCGTTCGTCGAGAGTGGCGTCTCAGGAGGCAGCCTCGGTCTTGTCGAGTACCTCGCGCACGAGCTCGGGTCCGTCGACGACGAGGACGACGACTGGGTGGAGCGGCGAACCGGCGGCGATCAGCTGGCTGCAACGTGGGCCTGGACGCTGTTCGTCGACCTGCCGAACGCGCTGCTCCGCGTCGATCCCGACCGAGACCGCGCCGCCGTGCTGGAGGAGGCTTGGGAGCGCGCGTGGGACGGGAAGACCAGAGGCGATCCGCAGAATCCGATGCGCAAGGGCTTCTTCGCCGTCTCGACTCGGGACGAGCAAATCCCGCTTCTGCTGCTGAACGGCACGAGCGTGCAGGACGGGTGCCGCGTCAACACGTCGCTCATCGACGGCGACATCGACAGCGTCGGAGCGTCGAGGGAGGAGCGGCTCCGGGACTGCTTGACGCTTCGCGGCTACGAGCAAGGGACCTCGAAGCCCGCGGATCAGCGCGCCAATTGGGTCTTCGGTGCGACACAGGATCTCGGCGAGCTCCTCTGCGGGAAGGACGATGTTCGCCTCTCGACGGCGGCGCTGCTCTCGGCGCGGTTCCCATTCGTCACTCCGTCGGCGCGCGTCACGCATTGCTCGAACAAGGAGCTCGCGACGTTCGTCGTCGACGGCGGCTACTTCGACACCTCGGCGAGCTCGCCGATCGTGGAGCTATGGACGAGGGTCGAGCCGCTCGTGTCGAGCTTCAACCGCTCGACCACGACGCAGTGCGTCGTCCCGCTGATGCTTCAGATCGACAACCACTACACCGAGCCGAGGGGAATCGCCAAGACGAGACGGTCGCCCGAGCTGTTCGTTCCGATCGAGGCCGTCAAGGCGGCCCGGAATGCGCGTGAGACCGACGCGCGCCAGACAGCCGCGCTGACCTTCGACGGCCGCTTCGGTCCCCATGCGCGCATCACCCTCGACGGGAACGAGGTCGACCGGTACGCGCACGTGTATCCCCGCGCGCACCCCGGCACAACGGCGCCGCTGGGGTGGGCGCTCTCTGACGCCTCGATGAAGGATCTGACCGACCAGCTGGGCGGCTCCGCCAACAAAGCCGAGCTGGCGAAGGTCGCAAGCTGGTTCGATCCGCGACTGCGGTGCGAGCCGGCCGGCCCCTGAGGCTCACCTGTTCAGAGCTGTGCTGGCGTCAGACGGCGCTCGACCTGGCCCAGATGTTGATGTCGCTCTCGGTGGCGAACTGGTCGATCTCGGCCAGTTCCTCCTCGGTGAAGTCGAGCGTGTCGAGGGCGCCGACGTTCGTATCGAGCTGGGCGACGCTGCTCGCTCCGACGAGCGCCGTCGTCACGCGTGGGTCGCGCAGCGTCCAGGCGAGCGCCATTTGCGCGAGCGTCTGGCCGCGGCGGTCGGCGATCTCGTTCAGCGCGCGGATCTTGGCCAGCGTCTGCTCCGTGAGCAACCTGGGCGACAGCGAGTCGTCGCGGGTGGCCCGCGAGCCCTCCGGAATCCCGTCCAGGTACTTGTCGGTCAGCATCCCCTGGGCGAGCGGCGAGAAGCAGATGCAGCCGATTCCCTCCTCGCCGAGCACGTTCAGGAGATCCGGCTCGATCCAGCGGTTCAGCATCGAGTACGACGGCTGGTGGATCAGGAGCCGCGTCCCCATGCCGCGCAGGATCGCTGCAGCCTCGCGCGTCATCGAGGCCGAGTAGGACGAGATCCCGACATAGAGCGCCTTGCCCTGCCGGACGGCGCTGTCGAGCGCGCCCATCGTCTCCTCGAGCGGCGTCTCCGGGTCGGCGCGGTGCGAGTAGAAGATGTCGACGTAGTCGAGCCCCATCCGCTGAAGGCTCTGGTCGAGGCTCGCCAGCAGGTACTTGCGCGAGCCCCAGTCGCCGTACGGCCCGGGCCACATGTCGTAGCCCGCCTTCGTCGAGATGATCAGCTCGTCGCGGTAGGGGGCGAGGTCCTGCCGGAACAGCCTGCCGAAGTTCTCCTCCGCCGAGCCGTACGGCGGGCCGTAGTTGTTCGCGAGGTCGAAGTGCGTGATCCCCAGGTCGAACGCTCGCCGGACGATCGCGCGGCTCGTCTCGAGCGGGCGCTCGTGGCCGAAGTTCTGCCACAGGCCGAACGAGATCGCCGGGAGCAGCAGGCCGCTGCGGCCCGAGCGGCGGTAGCGCATCCGGTCGTAGCGTTCCGCAGCTGGTAGGTACGTCATGAGTGTCTCCCGTGGTGAGCAGGGACGGGGGCTTGGACATCCACCGGCATACCCGCTTCGGCCGATCGGTACAGCGCTTCCAGCACGCGGGCCTGGCAGACCGCGTCTTCGCGGCCGAGCACGAGCGGAGCCTCGCCCCGGATCGCGGCGCTGACGTTCTCGAGCTCGAGCCGATACGAGTTGGCGGGCTCGACCGCGACTGGCCGGACGTCGCCGTCGCGCCGGAGCTCGATGCCCGGCGAGTGAATGTGAAACGGGTCGTCGACGAAGAGGCTCGCCTGGTCGCCCACGACCTCGAGCTCGTCGCGGTAGTCGACGACGAAGCCGCAGTCGAAGTGGGCAACGACGTCGCCGGGGAAGCGAAGCGTCGCCACGACGCAGACGTCGACGCTGCTCGGCCCGACCACCTGCTCGGCGTAGACGCGCTCGGGCTCACCGGCCAGCAGGCGAATCGCGTTGACGCAGTAGCAGCCGACGTCCATCAGCGAGCCGCCGTCGAGCTCGGGTCGGAAGCGTGCGTCCTCGGGCCCGTGCACGGCGGCGAGCTGGAAGCCGAACGCGGCGCGGACGACGCGCAGCTGCCCGATCTCGCCGGCGAGCTCCGCCAGCTTCGCGGCCTGCGGGTGATGACGCCACATGAAGCCTTCGGAGAGGACGAGGCTGGCGCGCTCGGCGAGCTCGAAGGCCTGCACGACCTCCTCGGCCCGCCGCGAGAACGGCTTCTCGCAGAGCACGTGCTTCCCGGCCTCGAGCGCGCGCAGCGTCCACTCGACGTGCAGCGAGTTGGGGAGCGGGACGTAGACAGCCTCGACGCCTGGGTCCTCGAGCAGCGCCTCGTAGCTCCCGTAGGCGCGCTCGATGCCGTTCTGGTTTGCGTATGCCTGTGCGCGCTCGAGGTCGCGGCTCGCGACGGCGATCACGTCGACCTGCTCGGACTCGCTCGCGCCCGCGAGCACGAGTCGATTGATGCGCGCGGTGGAGAGCAGCCCCCAGGCGACGGCTGTCACTCCGCCGAGGCCTCCGTCGTCAGCGCCTGCTCGAGCTCGGCGCGCGTCGCGCCGGTCATGATCGCGACCGCCTCGGGCATCGTGTGCGTCGACGGCGTCACGACCGCCACGCGCTTGCCGAGCCGCATGATGTGAATGCGGTCGGCGAGCTCGAAGACATGGGGCATGTCGTGGCTGATCAGGATCACGGGCAGGCCGCGCTCGCGAACACGCTTGATCAGGTCGAGCACCTGGCGCGTCTCCTTGACGCCGAGCGCCGCGGTCGGCTCGTCCATGATCACGAGCTTGCGCGCCCAGGTCGCGGCCCGCGCGACGGCGACGCCCTGCCGCTGTCCGCCCGAGAGGTCCTCGACCGGCTGCGTCATCGACTGGACGCCGATCCGCAGCTCCGCGAAATGCCGTTCGGCCTCGCGGCGCATCGCCCGCTTGTCGAGGAGGCGCAGCACGAGCCCGAGCGGGTCGCGGCGCCGGAGCTCGCGCCCCAGGAAGATGTTGGTGGCGATATCGAGCGACGGAGCGACGGCGAGATCCTGGTACACGGTCTCGATGCCGAGGCGCCGGGCGTCGCCGGGCGAGCGGAAGTGCACAGGCTCCCCGTCGAGCTGGATCTCGCCCTCGTCGGGCTGCAACGCGCCGGAGAGCGCCTTGATCAACGTCGACTTGCCGGCGCCGTTGTCGCCGATGATCGCCTGGATCTCGCCGGGATACAGGTCGAAGTCGGCGCCGTCCAGCGCGGTCACGTGGCCGTACCGCTTGACAAGGCCCCGCGCTTGAAGAACCGTCGCGGGCGAGCTCATCCACGCCCCCGGTGGGTCAGCTGGTCGACCGAGACGGCGAGGATGATCAGGATCCCGGTCACGAAGTACTGCCAGATCGGCTCGACCCCGATCAGGGTGAGCCCGTTGCGGAACACGCCGACGATCGTCGCCCCGATCAGCGTCCCGATGACCGTGCCGCGCCCGCCGAAGAGGCTGGTGCCACCGAGGACGACGGCGGTGATCGCGTCGAGGTTCTCGGTTGTCTGGCCCGCGTTCGGATCGCCGAGCTCGGTGCGGGCGAGCAGCAGCATCGCGGCGATCCCGTAGGTGAGTCCGGCGATCGCGTAGACGCCGAGCAGCACCCGCTCGGTCTTGATTCCCGTCAGGCGGGCCGCCTCGCGGTTGTCGCCGACCGCGTACACGTGCCGACCCCAGGCCGTCTGGGTGAGCGCGTACCAGGTGATCGCGTAGATCACGAGCATCAGTACGACGCCGTACGTGAAGTGACCGCCCGCGATCGTGAAGGTGTTGCCAAAGTAGAGGAGCGCACCCGGGAGCGGTGAGAACGTCAGGTCATTCGAGATCACGTGCGTAAGGGCGTAGGCGATGTTGAGCGTGCCGAGCGTGACGATGAAGGCCGGCAGCCGGATCCTCGTCACGAGCCCGCCGTTCAGGATCCCGAAGCCGACGCACACGAGCATCCCTAGCAGCAGGGCGGGGATCGCCGGGACACCGTTGGCGACCGCCAGCTTCGCGATCACGATCTGACCGACCGCCATCACCGCGGCACACGACAGGTCGATTCCTGCCGTGAGGATCACGAGCGTCTGGCCGATCGCCAGCACCCCGACGACCATCACCTGCTGCAGGATCAGCGAGAAGTTCTGCGCCTCGAAGAAGCGGTCACTCTTGAACGAGAAGAACGCCATCGTGGCGACGAGCGCGAGCAGCGGCCCGATCGTCGGGGTTGTGAGCACCCGGCGCACGACGACCACCGGCGCCCTCACGCTGATGTCGATTGCAGTCATCGATCCGTTAGCTGTGGATAGTGGGAATCCTCACGCATCTGCCGCGAGAACGCGACCGGGGCGCCCAGGAGGGAGTTGCGGGGCGCCCCGGCCGACGTCGTGAGGGATCTACCCCCAGCAGTTCTTGAGGCCGTAGTCGACGCTCTTCGACGGAACGCCGGCCACTGCTTCGGCGGCAATCAGGTTGACGCCGGTATCGGTGTAACCGGACACCTTCTTGCCGGTCTTCGCGTACTTGACGACCGCGTCGACGCCCTTCGAGGCCATCAGCAGCGGATACTGCTGCGACGTGGCGTCGATGACGCCCGCCTTCACGTTGCGGACGCCTGCACAGCCGCCGTCGACGGACACGATCGTGACGTCGCCCTGGCTCTTGCCCGCGTTCTTCAGCGCCGTCCAGGCACCGGCAGCGCTCGGCTCGTTGATCGTGTAGACGACGTCGATGTCCGGATTCTTCTGCAGGCAGTTCTCCATCGCAGTCTGCGACGGCGCCGTCTGGCCCTCGCCGTTACCGACACAGGCGATCTGCGAGTCGCTGCCCTTGATGCCGAAGCCGCTCAGGAACCCGTTGTGCCGTAGCGCCCCGACCGACGAGCCTGCGTGCTCGTCGAGCATCGCAATCGTCACCGTCTTGCCCTTCGTCGCGGCACGGGCGTACTTCCCGATCAGGACACCTGCCTTGAAGTTGTCGGTTGCGAACAGCGCGTCGGTCGCGCTCTTCGGGACGGTCGGCGTGTCGAGCGCGATCACGAGCACGCCCGCCTTCCTCGCCTTCGCGATCGCCGGGTTCTCGGCCTTCCCGTCCGCGACCGTGATCAGGATTCCCTTCACGCCGGCGGTCACCATGTTCTCGATCGCCGTGATCTGGCCGGCATTGTCGGAGCTGCTCTTGCCGGCTGCGTAGATCAGCTGCGCTCCCTGCTTCTTCGCCTCCGCGGTGGCGCCTTGCTTCATCTTCACGAAGAACGGGTTGGTGACGTCCTTCGTAATCAGCCCGACCTTGATCGTCGCGCTGTTCGACGCGGTGCCCGCTGAAGCCGCGACCGCCGTGACCACGACGACGAGGAGGCCTGCGACCAGGCCCAGCGAGCGCCGCCTGCGCCGGGTTGGACGACCTCCGGACGGATGACGCATGACATGCCTCCCTTCCTTGCAGACTTTGGGCCCACGCTGTGATACCGCTAACAGTGGTACCGATAACACATACTGAACCGCAGAGTCAAGGCGCTCTCGGAGAAATGGGATGAAACTTTCGCCCAAGTTGTGGTACTGATACCAAGAGAATCCATGACCGCGACCGTCACGATCAAGGACGTTGCTCGGCTGTCCGGCGTATCGCCGATGACCGTCTCGCGGGTGATCAACGACAGCGAGCGCGTCAGCCCCGAGACGCGTCGCCGTGTCGAGGCAGCAATCTCGGAGCTCGGCTACGTGCCGAGCCGCCTCGCGCGCGGGCTGAGCCGGCAGCGCACGGGGACGCTCGCCTTGATCGTCCCGGACGTCGCGAACCCGTTCTTCACGCTGATCGTCCGCGGGGCCGAGGACTGCGCGCGGCGGGCCGGCTACCGCGTCATCCTGTGCGACACGCGCGCCGACCTGACCGTCGAGCGCGAGGTGATCGAGGAAATGATCGCCCACCGCGTCGAGGGGATCCTGATTGCGCCGGTCAGCGACCGTTCGAGGGGTCATCTCAGGCGCCTCGACAGGTTCGGCGTCCCGTACGTGCTCGTCGACCGCACGGTTCCAGGGGTCGATTCCGACGTCATCCTCGGCGAGAACAGGGAGGGGGCGCGGCAGCTCGTCGACCACCTGGTCGAGCTGGGCCACCGGCGGATCGGAATGATCGTCGAGTCGGACGAGGTCTCCACGGCGCGCGACCGGCGCCGCGGCTACGAGGCGGCGCTGACAGCCGCGGGCATCCCGCTCGACCCGGAACTGCTCGTCTACACCACTGTCGACCCGTCAGGCGGGGTCGTGGGGATGCGGCGGCTCCTGGAGCTGGACGAGCGGCCGACGGCCGTCTTCACGGTCAACAACCTCGTCGCACTCGGCGCGATCGAGACGGCGCGCGCCGCCGGGCTCGCGGTTCCCGACGATATTGCGCTCGTCTG
>WNFV01008717.1_pt1 | contig 11393 bp, 10 predicted proteins | sample 5400101 | NCBI WGS metagenome assembly WNFV01 (sample SAMN13153361, study PRJNA577476) | soil metagenome | isolation source: 115 cm soil or saprolite under grassland replicate 1 | place: USA:California | collected 2016-06-15
TGTCGATCCGCGGTCGGCCCCCGCGTGGACAGGACTTCCATCGCCAGTAGGCCGCGAAACCCATTCGTTGCCAACGCACGACGGTCTCAGGCCTGAGGATCGTTATGGCGTCGATGATGTGAGGACGGCAACGATACAGCCAGATGAACACGGCTCGGTCGACCCAACGCAATTGTACTCGACGCGGCGCGCGCTGCTGTAGGACATTGAGCTGATGCCGCAGTACCAGAATTTCGGCTTCCAGGCGCCGTCGCGACTTGAAGCAATCGCAGAGTATGCGGACGAACAGGAGGCCGATTGCAATCATGCGGCGATCATGTTCTGATTCGCCGCTGACCGCGAGTCAATGGATTGAGTTTTCGGAAGCGACACATAGCTGTAGCCCACAATCAGCATCCGGATCATCAGTTCAGGGTCGATCGAGGGACGACCAATGTCGCTGTAAAAGGGCTTGAGCTTCTCGCGCAGATCGGAGAGGACCCGCGTCACGATCGGATTGATGCGGCGCAGAAGATGGCCCGCTGGAATGCGGCTTTCGAGGTTGAACAGGTAGAACAGCTGGCTCTAATCGCCCGATTGCTGCCCCATCATGGCAAACCTCCGCCGCCGAATCCTCAAGCAGACGGAATCACGATTCGCCAATAATCACGAGAACTTTTTTCAACACCATCGGTCACGAGCTGAAAGGCTCAAGGCGAGCAAATGTTGTCTGCTTTGGCCCTCAGAGCGAGCGCTGAGCGGACATCTTGGATCGGCGGCTTCGTGCCATAACCGGTCGTGAGCAGGCGCAGCAACGGGTGTGCCTTGGGGTCGATTATTCGATCACCTCGTCCGCGCGGGCGAGCACGGTCGCCGGCACCTCGATGCCGAGCGCCTTCGCGGTCTTGAGGTTGATTGCGAGATCGTACTTGGTCGGCGCCTGTACCGGCAGGTCCGCCGGCTTCTCGCCCTTGAGAATGCGATCGACGTAGCCGGCCGCGCGGCGGAACTGGTCGTTCAGGTCAGGCCCGTAGGAGATGAGGCCACCGGCAATGACAAAGTGGCGGCCGGAGTAGACCGCGGGTAGCCGATGCCGGGCCGCAAGCGCGATGATCGGTTGGCGATGATTCGACGCCGATCCGCTCGCCGTCACGATCAGGCCGCCATTCAACCCGCGCGCGAATGCAGTGACGGCGCGCTCGATTTCGCCGGCATCGCGCACGTCGACCGGGCTCAATTCCACCCCCAACGACGGCGCCACCGCCTGGACGGCGGCGAACTGCCCGATCCCGGAGGCGATGGCCGGATCCCGAAGGACCGCCGCCCGCGTCACGCGGGGCGCGATCTCTTTGGGCAGCTCCAGCCATTTTCCGCTCAGGCCGTATTCGAACATCGTGAACCCAGTCGCGTTGCCGCCCGGCCGTGCCAGGCTCGCGACGAAACCGGCGCCGACCGGGTCGATGACAGTCACGAACACGATCGGCACGGTGCGGGTCGCCTGTAGCAATGGCGCCACGGTTGCGGTGCCGGTACCAGCCACGAGGACGTCCGGCGCGAGCGCGACCAATTCCGCCGCGTGTCTACGAAGGTCGTCGGCATTGGTCGTGGCCCAACGAGTGTCGATCCGCAGGTTGCGGCCGTCGCTCCAGCCCAATTGCTTCAGGGCCTGTGCGAACGCCGCGAGGCGGGCTTGTGCTTCCGGATCGTCCGCGGCCAGATACATGAGTACGCCCATGCGCCGCATGCGCTCTGGTTGCTGCGCGCGCGCAGCGAGCGGCCACACCGCGGCGCCGCCGATAAGGGTGATGAACTCGCGTCGCCGCATATCCGCTCCCAAGCTCAGGAGACAGCATTGTAGCGGCCGAAACAGGTGCTTTGATAGGGCTGAAAACTGTTCCCGCAGTGCACAGCCAATGTCTCAATTGGGTCATGAACAGACCAGGAGCGGCCGTCTCATCAAGGCCGTTACACCTCAATAAGCAGACATCGGTCGCGGCGGCTGGCAGGTCCGTTCAGTGCCAAGACCTGCCATGGCCCTGTGTGTGCCGAAAACCTCGTCCGCTTGATCTGATGAGAGAATCGCTTAACGTCGGGCGCGATGGCCGCGCTGATCTTCCTGCTCTTGAACCTGGGTGCCTCGCTTTTCAAGTCCAGGTGCCGACTTGAAGCAGAGAATGCCGCGCTAAGGCGACAGCTGATCGTGCTTCAGCGGAAGGTACGCGGTCGGGTCGAGTTCACGAACAGCGATCGCCTGTTCTTCATTCAGCTGTATCGTTGGTTTCCATCAATCCTCAAGGCCATCACGACCTTCCGGCCCGAGACCCTCGTGCGCTGGCACCGTGCTGGTTTTCGCCGTTATTGGCGTTGGAAATCTCGAAACCTGGGAGGCCGGCCGCAGATCGCGGTAGATTTGCGGGCATTGATCCGGCGGATGAGCGTTGAAAATCTGCTTTGGGGTGCACCGCGCATTCATGGTGAGCTGCTCAAGCTCGGCTTTGCGGTCGCGCAGTCGACCGTCGCCAAGTACATGGCCGGGAAGGCTGACCCGTCCGGTCAGCGCTGGAGCACCTTCCTGCGTAACCATTCGCCGCACATCGCAGCCATGGATCTGTTCGTGGTTCCGACCATCAGCTTCAACCTGCTCTACGTTCTGGTCATTGTCCGGTTGGCCCGACGAGAGCTTGTCTGGCTCAACGTGACGGCGCATCCGACGGCAGAATGGATTGCGCAGCAAATTACCGAAGCATTCCCCTGGACTGAGGCCCCACGCTACCTGATCCGCGATCGCGACGCGATCTACGGTGCTGCCGTCACGCGCCGATTACGTGCCATGGGCATCCGCGACAAGCCCATTGCCCCTGGCTCGCCGTGGCAGAACTCTTTTGCCGAGAGGCTAATCGGATCGATCCGTCGCGAATGCGTCGACCATGTCATCGCACTAGGCGAGCAGCATTTGCGCCAGGTCCTAAAATCTTATGCGAGCTATTACAACACCGCGAGAACACATCGCTCATTGGACAAAGATGCGCCGGTCTCGCGCCCGGTTCAGCGGATCGGTCGCATCGTGTCGGATGCCCTGGTGGGCGGGCTTCATCACCAGTACGCCCGAATCTGAGTTTTCAGTACGCACAGGGGGCTTAGATAATTTCTTCAATCGATAAAAGAACGACGCAAGGGCATATAAGAACATACCGAAAAGCACGAGCCACAAAATCAGTAGCACCGAAAATAACCACCAATAGATGAAACTGAACATCTTCCCGCCATCTTCCGTCCCACGGCTTACCGAAAACTTAGGTGGAGGGACGCCGGTTCCCTGGCCGCCATTCCACATCTTGCGCCGTCATACAAATCGGCTGTGAAGCGCCGTCCTGTTTTCCAGTACCCCCATCGATTTGGTAGAGCGAGCCGAAATCACGGTCGCACGCGCGTACTAGTTCATCTAAATATATCGCGGGTAGCTCCCGATCAGGCTGACCGCAGCAGATTAGCCACCTTTTTTCCACGCAGGACGACTTGGTAGTATCATGGCCCGCGCAATCACGTCACCGATGCGCTTGCGAATGGCAGGATCATCGAAACAAGGATCAACCTCGTAAGGCGGAGCGGGCTCTTGCGATTCCAAGATCGCATAAACGTCAGAAAAACTATGGTCTGAATTACCAACGATTGGCTGTGGCATTGAGCACCGCCAGTCTGCCCCTAATGCTAATCATCCCGCGTGGTGTAATGTTCCCGGTTCCAGACAATGTTTCGGGATCGGGGGACCTTTGCTCGACTGCGACTTGGTGATGCCAGTTGGAACGCACCCACCCCCTATCGGCATTTTGTTTCGGCTGGATAGAGTCGCCAAGTCAATGGCTTGGCCGGCTTTTTCTTGGTCGCTTGCCAGGATTTCTCTCGGCTGTTGCGCTTGAGTGACAGCGTTCCGCTGATGCACGATGAAAGCCGAAGTCTTCGTCCCCCGGGTTTTTGTTTTTGCGGGGGGCGATGCGTGGTCGCCGGGCCGGCAAAATGCTCAGAGAGATGGCTGAACGGTAGGAGCGTGAGAATCCGGCTTGTTGAACGCCATCAAACCACGCCGCCTGATCGCCTCCCGACCTTGCCGCGGATGATCTTCTGTCCGGTAGTCATAGTGGCGTCCTCCTATCCGCCGAGGCTCAGTGGATTTGCTGCACTGCCAAATCTGCCAGATCGCGCAACCGTGCGAGATCGGATCGTTCCAGGTCGCGCGGGCGGATGCCCAAGATGCACAATGTGCCAATGCAGGCTCCATCATCGAGAATAAGCGGACAGCCAGCATAGAACCTAATTCGGGGTTCATTGATAACCAGGGGATTGTCGGCAAATCGTTTGTCCAGGAATGTGTCCGGAACAATCATCGGTTCACGATTATAAACCACGTGGGCACAAAATGCGGCGTCGCGCGATGTCTCTTTCACATTAAGGCCGTAGCACGATTTGAACCATTGGCGGTTTTCGTCGACCAAACTGACAAGTGCAATTGGTGCATCGAAGAGTGCGGAGGCGAGACGCGTGATGCGATCAAATCTGTCCTCCGGCTCGGTGTCGAGGATTTTCAACGCGCGAAGCGACGCCAAGCGCTGTTCTTCGTCCTCGGGAATCGCCCCCCTCATCCACTGACATGCTGTTCGCAACGCCCACGCGCGTATCTTGGTTCGTGCGTACGCGTCGGTAAAGGGCTTGATCAGCCAGTCCGTGACGCCCGCCGCGGCGCCGCGTGCCTGATCTTCCTGTGCGGCGACCATGACCACGGGCAGTTGATGCTCGCGATCGTTCTCTTGCTGGCGGATCGCGCGGCACATTTCCATGCCGTCGATACGAGGCGGGTCGTGCTCGAATATCGCCAGCGACGGGCGGTCTTTCGCAATGAGCGTTCGCGCCTCAACCAGGTCCGAGATAAATTTAGCGTGAATGCCCTCTGCTCGAATGGCCTCGGAAAGGAATGCTGCCATCTTTGTGTCGCCGATACCGAGAAGCACGAACCACTCGGCCAGCGCCGGCTCGATGGGCATCTCGGCCTGAAACTCTCCGGCACGACGCGCGGAACCTTTCGCGGGGGAGGGTGCGACCTCCACGATCTGCCCTTCGACCGCAGCAAAAACGTCCAGTGAAGACGCGTTTTCCCGTAACCTTGCCCGGACGTTTGCGACCAGGCGATCGATGGCATCGTCATCTCTTAGTGGATCGTGATGGGTCAGTGCGACCCTCTTCACCTCCGCGTACTGGCCGAGGTTCACCACGTATTCGACTGAGCTATGGCCCCAGCCGACCTTGGCCGGATACTCTTCGGCAGTGTATTGCGCGTCGTGGATGAGAAGATCGGCGCGATTGACGAATTCAGCGTGTCGCAGATCTTGCCCGGTGATATCCCCGTGACCGGTTGCCAGCATGCGCGAGTGGGGTTCGTGGTCACAGCAATACACCACCGTTACCCCGTCGGCCTCCAGCCGATAACCGAGCGTGAGCGCTGGATGATTCAGATAGTGGGTGGAGACCTTGATATCGTCGATATCGAAGGTGCCCTCGACAAGGTCGTGATAGCGGATCTTGGCTCCGCACTGATCGAGGGTGACGGGAAAATAGGTATATTGCATCTGCCCGGCCAGGGCTTCACGCAAGGATTGGCCGAGGCCCTTAGGGCCGTATATGTCCCATTCGTTACCGGGCACAAAAAGCGGAGCGAAGAACGGGATGCCTTGGATGTGGTCCCAATGCGTATGGCTGATCAGGATGTGGCCGCGCAAGCCATCAGCGCCAGCAGACATCAGATTTTGACCTACCGAGTGTCCTCCAGTTCCGCAATCAACAATGACAAGTGTTCCGCGTGCCGACCGGGCCTCGATGCACGAGGTGTTTCCTCCGTAACGAGCCGTGCTCGGTCCGGGCGTGGCTATCGAACCGCGAGTCCCCCAGAACTGTACTCGCACGTAGCCTCCACTGGAGCTATGCGGGATTTTGGGTAACGAGACGATCAGGCGGCGTGGCTTGATGGCGCTTCAATGACCTTCGGTTCCATCTGGGAATCTGACACCTCCGATAACTTTCGGCAACTGATTTTCGCCGTTCAGCGCCGGCAATTCTTCGAGGCGGCGGTGACCAGCTTGGCGATGGACCAGATCGCCCGACCACTGGCAGCATCTGCTGCTGCGCGCGGGCGGCGAGCGGCCACGCGACCGTGCCGCTGAGCAGCGTGATGAACTCACGCCGCTTCAATTGATCTAATTGCATCCGATACCCCACGCCGGCACTCGCTACCGAGCTGGTCAATCGAAAAGTCGCGGTGATCGCTGCAACGGGAGGCCCGGCCCCGGCACTCGCCGCCAAGGCCGTGATGACGACGATTCCGATCGTCTTCACGGGCGGTGCAGACCCGGTGAAAATCGGCCTCGTTACGAGCCTCAGTCGGCCCAGCGGGAACGTCACAGGCGTCACAAATTTCAGCATGACGCTGGAGCCGAAGCGGTTGGAGCTGTTGCGCAACCCCAAGGCCGCGAAGGCGCTCGGCCTCGAAATTCCGCCGACGCTGCTCGCCACCGCCGACGAGGTGATCGAATGAGCCAGGATTTCATTCCAGTTTGATGGTGCCGCCGATCAGCAATCGAATTGGTCGGGATGTCCGCACCTGGCACTGAACGGACCTGCCGGCCGTCACGACTGATGTCTGCTCATCGAGGTAAAGCAGACATGGCGCAATCGTCGCTGTTGGTCTGTTTTTGACCCAAAACGGAAGTCGGACTGGCTCTTCAAGAGGAAGGTGGTTGTAAATTCGTCCGAAACCTCCTGACGGCTCATTGGCAATTCGATATCCTGCAAATCCCATCCTGGCCCGCAGGTGACCGAATGCAATTCGATCAATTGAAACGGCGCGATTTCATCACGCTGTTTGGCGGCGCGGCGGTGGGCTGGCCGCTCACCGCGCGCGCGCAGCAGCAACCGATGCCGGTGATTGGGTGGATGAGCGGCCGCTCGCCGGAGGATTCTGCTCACCTCGTCGCCGCATTCCGCCAGGGCCTGCATGAGGCCGGTTTCGTCGAAGGCCAGAACCTCTCCATCGAATATCGCTGGGCGCGCGGCGACTACGGCCGGCTGCCGACGCTGGCGGCCGAACTCGTGGAGCGGCGAGTCGCGGTGCTTGTCGCGGTTGGTGGCGATACGTCGGCGATCGCGGCGAAGCAGGCAACCTCGACAATCCCGATCGTTTTCGGCATGGGCGGCGATCCCATCAAGGCCGGCCTGGTCATGAGCTTCAACCGGCCCGGCGCGAACGCGACGGGCTATACCTTGTTGACCAACGAGATGGAGTCAAAGCGGGTCAGTCTGCTGCATGAGCTCCTGCCCGGCGTCCGCCTCATCGGCGCCCTCCTGAATCAGAACTTCCCGCCGGCGGTGCGTCAATTGCAGGACATCGAGGAGGCCGTCCGGAGCATCGGCCAGACTCTGTTTGTCGCGAGGGCCAGCAACGACACGGAGTTGGAAGCTGCACTCCTGTCGCTCGTGCGGCAGGGCGTCGGCGCGATGCTGGTGGCCGCGGACCCGTACTTCGACACGCGGCGCGACCGGATCATTGCGTTCGCGGCGCAAAATCGAATTCCGACCATCTACCAGTTTCGCGAATTTGCCGTTGCTGGCGGCCTGATAAGCTATGGCCCGAGCATCACCGATTCGTATCGGCAGGCCGGAGTCTACGTCGGCCGCATCCTCAAGGGCACCAAGCCCGCCGATCTGCCGGTCCTGCAGCCGACAAAGTTCGAGCTGGTGATCAACCTCAAGACCGCCAATGCCCTCGGCCTCGCCTTGCCCAACTCGATCCAATTGCTCGCCGACGAGGTGATCGAATGAACAGGCTGTTTGCTGCGGTGCATGAGTCCGTTTGTGACCCAACGCGGACATAAGCCGGCTGATTGCTCCGGCCCAGTGGTGCGGACCGACGCGCAACATCCCTCGATCGAGCCTGCACCGAGGCGGTTATTCGAACGGACGTTGCGCAATTTCATCCTCGAATCTTCGCCCGAGCGGCGCGACGGCGCGGCACGGTAGGTTCTGTCTTCGCGAGGGGATGCGTAACCTCACGGGCACAGCTGATGAATAGCTGGGTCACTGGACTGAGCGTGCGGTTCTTCAATGTAACAATCCCGACCTGGCGCAGCTGAACCGGCAATTTCACCGGAAGCACTTTCAGCGGCAGATCGTTGGCGCGGAAGTGCAGCACGGAGGACGGCAGCACAGCGACGAAGCGTCCGGTGGCAACCAGCCGGCCGCAGAGATGGATTGACAAGGTCGTCAGCGGCGATCGCGGGATGTCCAAGCCGCTCGCGCGGAAGAGATCCGCAGCAAGCGCCCCGGGCAGGCTATCGGCTGGCGGCAGGATCCAAGCCTCGTCGGCCAGGTCCGCAAGTTTGAGGCTGCGGCGATGAGCCCACCGACTCTGCTGTCCGGCGACGACAACGACTGGATCGTTAAAGAGGATTTGGACCTCCAGATCGTCCTCTGGAAGCGGAGCTAATATTCGGCCCAACAATACGTCGACGGTGCGTTCACGCACTTCACGGTACAACATCGTGCCGAACACGGCTTGCGCAACATGCAGAGCGACGCGTGGATATTGTCGCGAGAACCGGTCAATGATGGCCGGCAATAGCCCTGCGGCGATGCTTTCCTGGCTGCCGATCCGGAGTTCTCCCGCCGTGGGGTCCGCAAGGAACTCAAGCTCCTTCACGCCCTGCCGCAACTCGTCGAACACGGCTAGACCGCGCCTGATCAGGGCGCGGCCATACATCGTCGGCTCGATGCCCTGCCGCGTGCGGTCGAGCAGGCGCAGGCCGAGCGCGTATTCCATGTCTGCGATCGCCTTCGATACGGCGGGCTGGGAAATCGCCAGCTCCGAAGCGGCTTTCGCCATGCTGCGGCATTGCACGACCGCCAGGAGGATATGGAGATCGCGCAGCTTGAGACGCCGACCAACCCGGTCGATCCATTGCATCCAAAGCTCCTTATCGAAACGGTTATCAGAGTATCAGATAATAGAATTATACGCTTATGGCCGCTTCCGCTATCGTAAGCAAGTGCCTTCGACTGCAATGATCGGGAGAGGACCATGATCATCGCCATGCGCCACATTCGCCGCCTTGCTTTTCCCGCCATCTTGATAGGCATCATCGCGGCGGGGTGCCCGAGCGCGGCGTCCGCTCAATCCTATCCGAGCCGATCGATCATGATGATCGTGCCTTTTCCAGCCGGCGGGGTGATCGATCTGCAGGCTCGTCTGCTGGCGCAACGGTTATCGTCGACGCTCGGCCAAAGCGTTGTAATCGATAACCGTCCCGGTGCTGGCGGGACGATCGGCGCGAAGGCGGTCGCGACGGCGGTGCCGGATGGCTACACGTTGCTGTTCGCCGGCGGCTCGTTCGTCATAGCGCCATCGGTCCACAAGAACCTCGGCTACGATCCTATCAAGAGCTTCGCCCCGGTCGCGACCGCAGCGAGCATCTCTTTCGTGTTGGTCGTCAATCCGAACGTGCCGGCGAAAACGGTCCGGGAACTGGTCGATTATGCAAAGGCCAATCCGGGCAAGTTGAACTACGCATCGGCCGGACATGGGACTTCTCCTCATCTGCTTGCTGAATTTTTCAAGAGCATGACCGGTGCCGACGTCGTCCACGTTCCTTACAAAGGGGGCGTGCACGGCATCGTGGATGTGGTAACGGGAGAGGCGCAGATGGCCATTGACGGCGCCTCGAACGTTCTTCCGCTGATTCGGCAAGGGAAGCTGATCGCGTTGGCGGTGACGACCAAGACCCGCAGCGCGTCGCTTCCCGACGTGCCAACGATGCGTGAGGCGGGCCTTGACGGATTTGTTGTGGATGCATTCACCGGTGTGCTTGCACCAGCGGGGACGCCTGCTCGGATCATCAGCCAGCTCAATTCCGAGATCAACGAGGCCCTGAAAACTCAAGAGCTGAAGACGAAACTTGCTGAGGTCGCCTCGGAGCCAAAGATCGGCACGCCTGAAGACTTCGCGGTATTACTTTCCGGTGAACTCCGAAAATGGGCGGCAATCGCAAAAGCGTCCGGCGCGACAGCCGAGTCGAAGTAAATACTGATCCAACCAAGTTGATCGCTGAGCTTCAAGCGCATGTCCCGTCTAAAGCCGCGCAGGAACGGCCAGTCAGCTCCGACTCAAATCGTTATGCTCGGGACCGGCACGCCGGCGCCCCATCCCGAACGCTCCGGCCCTGCGACGGCAATCGTCGTCAACGGCACGTCCTATCTCGTCGACTTCGGCCCTGGTGTCATTCGCCGCGCGCAGGCGGCCTATGAGAAAGGCGTGGCAGCCGTGGGCTGCGGCGTCATCAATCTGCGCACGGCGTTTCTCACGCATCTGCATATGGACCACACGGCCGGATATCCGGACCTCATTCTCACCCCATGGATCATGGGCCGGCGAAAGCCGCTTGAGGTTTTTGGTCCGATAGGGCTGAAGGCAATGACAAGGCATGTGCTGCAGGCGTGGCGCGTTGACATCGAGAATCGCGTCAACGGTCCCGACAAGCTTCCGCCGGCCGGCTGCCGAGTGAACGTGCATGAGATCGCGCCAGGTCTCGTCTACGAGGATACAAATATTTGCGTCACTGCATTTCCGGTGAGCCATGGCGAGTTGAGAAATGCTTTCGGCTTCCGCTTCGAGACTCCCGATAAGACAATTGTTATCTCTGGCGACACGGCGCCGACACAAACGATCGAGAAGCACTGCGAAGGCTGCGACGTTCTGATCCACGAAGTATATTCGCAGGACACCTACGCGAAGGTCTCACGCAAGTGGCAGGCCTATCGTCGCAAATATCATACGTCTTCGATCGAACTGGCCCAGCTCGCGAGCCGGGTCAAACCGGGTCTGCTGGTTCTCTATCACCGCGCCAATGTTGGCGGCGGGCTGGGGTTGCCCAACCCGGAACAGGTGGTGCTCGACGAGATGCGGCACATTTATAGGGGCAAGGTCGTCACCGCCCACGATCTGGATATTTTTTGAATCGATCCGTGTGCGCGGACCTAGAGCAAGCTTGCCATCGCCCGATGACCCCCGATCCCGGGCGAGGTTTTTGTCCGGTTTTGACCCAAAGCGGACATCAGCCGTTCGGACTCGGTGCCCTGCACCGCGATGCGTCGTCCGGATGGATTTAGTCTCGATTCATGCCGAGGCTGCGAGAGCTCGACTTGGCGTCAATCGGCCCTGAAGCCTGCGCCCTTGACTAGGTGCGACCAGCGTTCGATCTGCGCTCGAACGTCCGCCTCGAATTCCGGTCCGGTTTGACCTGACACGTCAAAGCCCTGGGCTTCGAGTTTTGCCTTCACATCCGGATCAGCGTGCGCAGCCTTGGCGGCGTTCAAGAGGC
>WNFV01014154.1_pt1 | contig 11392 bp, 2 predicted proteins | sample 5400101 | NCBI WGS metagenome assembly WNFV01 (sample SAMN13153361, study PRJNA577476) | soil metagenome | isolation source: 115 cm soil or saprolite under grassland replicate 1 | place: USA:California | collected 2016-06-15
CACAATCGCCATTACTTATATGTTCCCAAGCGATCGTTATACCGGCCCAGCTATTTATCATGTGGGTACCTATTTGTTAACTGCTTTTTTAATCTGGTGGGAGAGAAATGATTTGGCAATTGTGCATCTCGAAACTCTGACTTTGGTAATTATTGTTTTGCTCAAGCCCATACAAACCCTCGTTTTGAAGTCTTTAAGAATTGAAACCCCCCTCACTTTCCCACATCCCGTTGGATTATTACTCTGGGTCATTGCTATTGGACTAGTCATCACCTTGTGGATTAGTGGTTATCGGCCTCCTAAAGTTGAAATGAAAACCTGGAACTGGCTTGCATTCGGACTGTTCATTGGTATCGGATTATCTGCCTTAGAGAACTACAACGTCTTTCAAGCCGATGCTATGGTCAATAGCCCTAGTCCAGTTTCTTTGTCATCTATAGCTGCTTCTACAGGTACTGCCTTTTTATATCAGCTCGGGTTTGCATCTGTCTCTGAAGAGCCATTGTTTCGCGGTTTTCTATGGGGATATTTGCGTCGATCGGGCTGGAAGGAAGGTTGGATATGGCTAGCCCAGGCCGCGGTTTTCATGAGCGCGCACTTATATTTTAGGGATGCCCTGCCCTTCGAATTCTGGGTCGTTGTCCCGCTTGCTGGTCTAATTTTAGGTTTTCTTGCATGGCGATCGCGTTCTATTGCCCCGGGTATGATGGCGCACGCCGCTTACAATGCAGGCGCGTATCTGATTTTATTAAGGTTTCTCGATTCATTCCAATAATTATAAAAACAGGCGGCAGCTTGGTTATCACTGTCGCCTGTTTGCTTCTATGTCATCCAGTTACACATATTCATGGTCTCATCATAATTGGTTATGGCCCAATATAGGTCTGCCGGCGCGATTCAAATTCGTCAAAGTAGTACGTGCCGCGTGTTCCACTATCAATGCCACTGACAGCGCCAAGTGTCACCCAATCCACTTTTTGTTGATCATTATCGATGCCGGTCAGGTTGGCTACCTGCGTGCCATTCAGCCATAAGGTTAGGCCACCGTTATTCGCGCCCAGGGACGTGGCCGCACGCCAATCGAATTCAATAGAAGTCCAGCTATTGGAAAGAGTAGACCAGCCGCTGTACGACCATTTGCCTCTCGCATCCAGTAACAATCCGGCGCGGACCTGGAAGCTGTTGCCATTCTTGCGCAGTTCGATCACAAGTGTGTTTGCATTCTGACCGGTATATCCACCAAAGAGAGCATGGATATTATTCTTAGCCATGACGATGCCGTTTGGGTTGAAGTAGAAGCGGGCCCGGTACCGTGTCTCCAGGTTCGGTGTGTCGTCACGCACATACGCCGGGGAGTTGCTGGTAATGTTAACCTGCATACCACAACCCGTCTTACCCGACGCGGAGAAGGATAGGGCTGATGAGTTGGTAACACTCGACCAAGCTGTTGCGTTGCACGAGTCAAAGCCATCTTTGAAGATCAGATCATTTTGTGTGACTGTGATGTTGACTGCTGCAGACGCTGTACCGCCCTTCCCATCCGAAATGGTGTAGGTGAAGCTGTCTGGGCCGACCCAGCCTGCCGCAGGTGTATAGGTCACGGTGCCGTTTCCATCGATCGCAGTGCTTCCATGGCCTGGAGTCGTGACCGCAGTGACAGTCAGTGCATCACCGTCCACATCACTATCGTTGGCAAGGATAGGAACCGTAACCGGTGTATCTTGTACAGTACTCGCGCTGTCATTAACAGCGATCGGCGCGTCGTTACTCGCGGTCACTATGATGCTGATCGTCGCGACGTTGCTGTCTGCTCTTCCATCGTTTGCCTTGAACGTGAAATTATCCGGACCATTGAAATTAAGGGCAGGTGTGTACGTCACGTTAGGCGCAGTACCCGATAGCACACCATGCGAGGGGTTTCCCACTACCATGTAGGTCAGTGGGTCGTTTTCCGCATCACTGGCGGTCAGCGTCACTGTTAAGGTTGTATCCTCAGCGGTCGTGACAGATTGATCATTAGCTACCGGCGGATCGTTCACCGGAGTAACGGTAATGCTGATCGTTGCCGTATCGCTGTCTGACGAACCATCATTCGCTTTGAAGGTGAAGTTGTCGGGGCCGCTGTAGTTCTGTTCCGGTGTATAGACCAGATTTGGCGCAGAACCACTGAGCGTTCCGTGTGCAGGCTGATCGACAACCTGGTACGTGAGCGAGTCGCCATCCACATCGGAGCCATTCAGGGTCACGTTCTGTGATATGTTTTCACCCGTCGTAATGGATTGGCCCGCGACGACCGGAGGATCATTTACCGGGTTGATTGTGAGATTGACCACGGCGACATTGCTATCGGCCTGTCCGTCATTGGCTTTGAAGCTGAAGCTGTCTGCACCATAGTAATTCGCGGCGGGCGTGTACGTTAGATTCGGAGCTGTGCCGGATAACGTGCCGTGTGCTGGCTCAGTGGTCACGGTATATGTGAGGCTGTCGTTATCTGCGTCCGTCGCGGACAAGGTGATCTGCACAGCGACATCCTCATCTGTGGACTTGTTCTGGTTATCCGCCACCGGTGGATGATTGACAGGATTGACCGTGATGGCGACGTTGCCATTGGCCGTTCCTCCCTGCCCATCGCTCGCTGTGTATGTAAAGCCATCCGCACCGCTGTAACTGGCATCAGGAGTGTACGTGAAGGATCCATCTGGATTCAACGCCAGATTTCCATGTGCGGGGCCTGTGACTAAGGATGCACTGAGGCTGTCGCCTTCCACATCGGTATCGTTCGACAGTACGCCAAGAGCCGCGGAGACATTCAACGGAACATCCTCTTCTGTCGTGAAAACGTCGTTGTTGGCCACTGGCGGGTCATTGATGGCATGTATGGTAATCTGCACCGTCGCGCTGGCTGAATCCACTGTTCCATCATTGACCTTGAACGTGAAGCTATCGCTTCCGTTGAAGTCCGCGTTGGGAGTGTAGGTCAGGTTGGGCGCGACACCACTAAGTGTTCCATGCGCGGGAGAGGCGATCAGCGCATAAGTCAGTGTATTACCCTCTATATCTGATCCGCTCAAGGTCAGAGGAAGAAGTATGTCTTCGTTCGTCTCGACAGATTGATTGTTTGCAACGGGTGGGTCATTGACCGGATTAACTGTAACTGAGACGGTGGCGGGTGTGCTGGTCAGTGTGCCGTCATTGGCAGTATAGGTAAAACTGTCACTGACATTGAAGTTTGCGGATGGCGTGTACTTGAGCAGGCCGTTCTCCACAACCGCGGTACCGTTGGAGGGCTGCGCCGCAATGGCATAGCTGAGTGGGACATTCTCCGCATCGGTGCAGGAAGGAGCGACAGTACCCGATGTATCTTCATTCGTGGTGATCGACGTCGCTGCACAGACTGGGGGATTATTCACAGCGTTGATTGTTATGGAGACAGTGGCAAGATTGCTTTCCAACTGACCGTCGTCCGCTTTATAGGTAAAGCTATCCGTGCCGTTGTAATTTGCAGCAGGCGTATACGAGAATGATCCATCCACGTTGAGGGTAAGCGTACCGTGCGTAGGATCGCTGACTTTGACTGCTGTCAATGGATTGGAATCGGCATCCGTATCGTTGGCAAGTAGACCTGGTGCAGGGACGGTGAGAGACGTATCTTCATCGACCAAGTAGGAATCATCTACAGCCACCGGTGCATCATTTATATCTGTGAAGGTAGCAGTGATCGATTTATTGCTGTTCATCGTCACATTTAACGGAGTTGTGGTTCCACTTGCATCCCCACTCCAACCCGTGAATGTCGAACCCGTGGTTGGATTCGCAGTGAGGGTTACCACATCCCCTGCGTTATAACTCGGTTGATCGGGCGATTTCGCGACCGTGCCATTGCCAATCGTGCTCGTAGTGAGGGTATAAGTCAGACCGGCCGTTGTAAATGAGTAGGTGGCACTGTTCGTTGTCTTGTTGCCATCGGTGACAGTGGCATACCATTCATACTGAGTGGCAGGAGTGAGGTTCGACCAGGTCAGAGTGGTATGAGAACCGGATGGCACATTGCTATTCGTGCCAAGCGCTGTGAAGGGCACGGTTCCGCCTTGCATTTCATAGTTCAGCGTGAACTGGCTATCGGCATCCGTCTCGAATTGATTGAGCACAGGGGAATAGGTCTTTACGGATATCGTGTTGTTGGCAGGTGAGAAGGTCATGATCCTCAACCAACCATTGCCACCGTTTGGCCTGCTCTGATAATCTGACAGGAGGGTATTGACCACATTGCCGTTCACTGCGGTATCCTGACGCCGGCCTTCCCCTGGGACATGCCCCCCCAACATCAGGAAAAGATTTGGATGATCGCTCAGGGCATTGTATATCGCCTGTCCCTGCGCCCCCCAAGCGCCGGGGTTGCCTGTATCGATCATGTAATGGGTGGTCAGAATCGCGCGACGGTCGCTATAGATGGTCAGCAGGTTGTCTGCCCAATTAAGAACATCTTGCTCCGGAGTGGTGTCATATTCAAAATGGATAATAATGAAATCCATCCCACTCGCACTAAATAATTCGTAGTTGTTATCGTTATCTGAACCAAAGTGACCTCCGTAATAACCACGCCCTTGAAAACGCGTTATTCCAAAGTACTGGTTGTACTTGGAGGTGGTAGCGGTACTGCCGCCGCCAATCGGCGACTGGTCATGGTTGCCCACAGCCAAGCCATACGGAATGCCATCGAGAAGCGATGTGGTCAGAGGGTCTTCGATCAAACCATATGCACTATTTGCTATTTGCCATTCCGAATCGGTAGTGTCGCCGTTTTCCACGATGTCGCCCAAGCCTGTCACGAAAACGATATTTCTGGATGCCTTGTTGGCAACAATCCATTGGGTTTGGGCAGTGAAGTTAGCGGCATTCGACCCACCGTTGTCTGTGTAGTGCTGGGTATCCGGCATTGGAATGATTGTAAAGTCCGGGCCGGGTGCCTGGTTGGTGGACATTGGCCGGCCATAGAACGAGACGGTGAGATTGTCGCTGTCAGGATCAGAGACGGTTGCATCCAGTGTTGGAGAAGTGGAGACGTCGTTGGCGTTGTTCGCGGGCGCGTTCAATACAGGTGCATTCGGAGGCTGATTGATGGCAAAGGAGGCTCCATTTACCCAGGTGTAATTTGATCCCATGACGGAGCCATTAGTAGGCGACGTCATTGAATCGTTCACGAACGTTCCCCCGCCTTCATTTATCCCCCAGCGCGCAACCAAACCATTTCCACTGGTTAGTTCCAAAGGCATATTCGCTTGGATTTCCGCTTGCGTCAACGCGTGATCCCAAATGCGTGACTCATCGATGACACCATCAAAGAAACCTGCTGCTACACCTGTCGAAGTGAGAGCGCTGCCAATGGACGCGTACTGGTTACCAGCGGCGGCTGGAGGTTGTCCGACCGTCAAAGACGATTCCAAGTTGCCATCCAGATATAACTTCCACGTTGTTCCATTGTAGGTTGCCGCAGCATGATGCCAAGTATTACTATTGACAGGGATAGTAGTTGTGCCAAAGACTGGGTGATTGAGACTCGGGCTTGTACCACCTGCGCCTTCTTCAAAATCGGCAACTAACGTATTTGTCGTAGCGTCAATGCCAAGGAAATAATTGAGATCGACGTTTGCACTTTCAGCTTCCCCACGCCCTCGCGCCACTAAGGGGATTGCAGTCGTTGCGCCACCCGTTCCAGTCGTTGTTGTGATTCCGGCACCTTCCCGCCTAAACCACGTTTCAACCGTAAAGGTAGATAGATGAAGTTTGGCGGGGTTACTGAAATTCACATAAGCGTCTGTGCCACCGAAATCGAGCGCGGTATTTCCACCGAGGGAGGCGCTCACGGTCACATCATCGCTGCTGGTAGTCTCTCCATCGTTGGCACTGAGCCGCAGAACGTATGTCCCAGCGGTGGAGAACAAAGCAGAAGTACTCGCCGAAGATGGATCGCTAAAGGTCACTGTGCCTGGACCACTGACTTTGCTCCAAAGGAGTGTAAGCGTCGCCGGTGGATTGGGAAGGCCATCATCCGTTGCGGTGCCAGGCAGATTCACACCACCCGGCATAGACACCGACTGATCTGGTCCTGCATTGACGACGGGTGCCGCGTTGAACGTTGTCCCCGCTACCCATGTGGGTCCGTTGGCCAACGTCCCGTTTACTCCGCTGCCTGATGAATCATTGGCGGTTGTACCTACACCCTCGTTCAGGCCCCAGCGACCGATCAAGCCAGCTGCTGAAGGGACTTGCGTGTGAAGGCTGTCTTGGATTTCAGCCTGCGTGCGAGCATAATTCCAGACACGCGGTTCGTCTAATACTCCCTGGAAGAATCCAGCAGCTACTCCCGTCGAGTTCATCGCGGTCGCAAGCGCCGCATGTTGGATGCTGTCTGATCGCGGGGTTTCGCCAACACTCAAGGTAGCTTCCAAATTTCCGTCCAAATACAATTTCCATGTTGTGCCATCATAAGTAGCAGCCGCATGGTGCCAACTATTACTGCTGATGACCGTGGTACCGCTTACTGGATGATTCGTGCCAGTGGCCATATCTTCAAAATCTGCGACTAATTTCCCAGTGGCAGAATCGATTCCCATGAAGTAATTCATATCCACGGCCGAGCCTTCACTCTCTGCTCGCCCCTTCGTCACCAACGGAATCGCGCTGGCAATTCCTCCACTTCCGGTGTTTGTGCCGACTCCTGCTCCTGTTCTCTTGAACCAGGTTTCAATCGTAAATGTAGCTGATCCCAGACTGGGCGCGGGTCCAAATGTCACGTAATCGTTTGTGCCGTCAAACTGCAGGGCTGCTGAGCCTGTCACTGGTGCAGCATTCACTTCATTTGAAGCCGTCGAAATGTTATTCGACGTATCGATGGCAGTCACCACATAGTAGTAAGTTGTGCCATTCGTTACACTCGTGTCTGTATAGGCTGGAGAAGTTAATAAACTTCCATTGAGCGGCGTGGCAGTTGAAACTGGACTGGTGGTGCTTCGATAAATGTTGTAGCCCGCTAAATCGGACTCTGAGTTGGCATTCCAAGTCAGAGAAACTTGAGCGTTACCACCAACGGCTGCCAAATTCTGCGGCGCGGCGGGAGCCGTGGTATCTACTACGAGATCAAAGGGCGCACCGGCGACCCATAGTGGACCATTGGTTAGTGTGCCGGGAAATGTGCCAACAGAACTGGCAATTGATGTGCCCGTACCTTCGTTCATACCCCAACGCGCGATCAGATTCGTCCCTGAGGTAAGTTCATTATTAATATCAGCCAGGATCTGCGCCTGCGTTCGCGCAACGGACCAAATTCGTGCTTCGTCCATAACACCCGCAAAAAATCCTTGAGCGAGTGGTGTTGTTGTTATCGTTGTACCGAGAGCAGCGGGTTGAGTATTATCGTACCGGGGAATACATGTGCTGGCTAATGTACTTTCCAGATTACCATTCAGATATAGTTTCAACGCAGCGCCGTCATAGGTGAACGCAGCGTGGTACCAGGTGTTATTGACAATCGGTGTGACACCCACTATAGGATTGTTGTCACCTGCCGGTCTGGAATTGCAAGCCGCGAATATTTCGAAATCGCCAGCGAGAACGTTATCTGAAGCCCGGATACCCAGTACATAGTTCTCGTCAACACTTGAGTTTTCTCCCTGTGGCGCACCCTTTGCAACTAATGGAACGAGCATAACTCCATTGGTTCCGGTACTGACGCTGGTTCCAGCCGCGGTCCGCTTGAACCAGGTTTCTACAGTGAAGTTTTGTGCCCCCAATGCCGTGGTAGGCCCGAACGTAACGTAATCATTGCTACCATCGAAACTTAAGCCCGCGCCATTACTTGCCAGAGGCGTGACAGAGACCTCATTGGACGCTGTAGATTGGTTGTTGGATGTATCCACAGCCGTAATGACGTAATAGTACTGTGTCCCATATGAACGACCGCCATCAGCGTAGGACGCGCTTGCCACGAGCGTTGCACCATTGATCGGGCCCGTCAGGGGCACTGATGGTGAAGTGGAACGATAGACGTTGTACCCGGCCAGGTCTGATTCGCTGTTAGCGGTCCAAGTGAGATTGACAGTTTGTCCAAGCGCGCTGGCAGCCAGATTGGTCGGCGCGGCGGGTGGTGTGGTATCGGGGATTGGGAAGCCTGCTACCCAAGTCGGTGAACCTACGGTTGTGCCATTGACTCCACCTAATACTGAATTGTTGACCGTAGCCCCGCTACCTTCATTCATGCCCCAGCGACCAAGATGCCCCAGCGACCAAGTAGTCCTGTACCGCTCGTGATCTCTTGGTTCAGATTGGCTTGAATCTCAGCTTGAGTACGCGCGTAATTCCAAATACGTGATTCGTCGAGAACACCCTGAAAGAAACCTGCTGCAACGCCAGTTGAATTCATGGCCGTTGCCAACGCGGCGTGCTGGATGCTATCGGAACGTGGTGGACGCGCAGCAGAAAGAGTCAGTGTGCCGTCCAATACACCATCAAGATATAACTTCCAAGTTTGGCCATCGTAAGTTGCCGCTGCGTGATGCCAAACATTGCTGGTAACTACCGTGTTGCCGCTGACCGGATGATTCAGCCCAAGCGTGCCACCTGTCGACGACCCTTCTTCGAAATCAGCAGCCAGTTTGCCACTGGTAGCGTCGATCCCGAGAAAGTAATTCATATCAACGTTAGAGCCTTCAGCCTCGGCGCGTCCCTTGGTCACGAGAGGCACAGCAGTAATCCCACCGCTTCCAGTGCTTGTACCCACTCCAGCCCCAGTGCGCTTGAACCAAGTCTCGAGGGTAAAGGTCGCCGCGCCTAAACTAGGTGCCGCACCAAACGTCGCGTACTGACTCGATCCATTAAACTGTAAAGCCGTCCCGGCTGGGGCGGCTTTGGCTGGGCTGATACTAAGCCCCGAGAAAAGCAATGTAAAAATCACGAGTACATAACTGAACTTTGAGATCGTGCGGAAGAAGAGATTGTGTTTCATATTTTTCTCCAAAGATCATCGCCTGCAGACGCAATTCGCTGCGACGATCAAAAATAAGAACCAACAATCTGTGCCGGTTCTATACTAAGGAAGGAGATTTTGATTGAACTGTCTGAAAGTGAATAAGAGCCATGCCATACAGAATAATCTGAAGGCAGATTATTGCCCGCAGTTACTTCATGCAAATGCCATGTTCCATTTGACAGACGAAGCATTGTCCTCTAATCTCCTCACGAGGAACGCAAAAATGGAAAATTATCTTGGGTTGTTTTCTTGATCTCAGATGGCATTTATACATATGCCCCCTGACTCCGGTTTCGCTATTGGCTCGCCGAGTGCCCTACGTATATTAGCCCAAGCGACCAAATCAAAGCCCTTGGGTTATCGCACCTTTATCAAAATATCGTTGATTAGTTTGTTACTATATACCATATGTCGGTCACAATCTGGTCACAAAATGATCGCAACCAGTGGCAATATCCCATCATGACAGTCCGATTCGTGCTCTATCCTTCAAAAGATTATCCTCCCTGCCACGTTTGCAAGAGAGAGGGATGACTCGGATCCGCTTCGATCTTCTTGTGCTATCAGTACGCAATATTCTTGAATTGAGCGTTCATTATTTCCTCAGTAATCTTAAATAATCATACAGGATTTAAGAACAAAGAATCCGGCCATGGTGGCCGGTTTCGCTACTAGCTCCCCAAAGACATCACCTTCCCCCAGACAGATGAAGCAACCAAATAATCTTTGGATCAAAGCATCCACACTATAAGGAGTAAATTTATTGAATTTAGAATATCAGGATTGGGTTTGATAACCTAGTGACTGTTGTCATAAGTTTTATGTGACCAATATTATCTGACTAGTTGTATTTTATAACACAGTTAGGGCTATGTCATCTTAATCAACATCGTCTTATGATCACCAAATGTCATTCTCGATCCCAAAAATCATTTTCTTAACCATGGCTCATTTGGCGCGATAGCGCAACCTGTAAATGATATAGACCAGGTCTGTCAACACGAGCTGGAGAACCAGCCAGTTGAATTTTTGGGGGCGCAGGCCGCGATCTTCATGAGTGCACATTTATATTTTAGAGATGCTTTGCCATTCGAATTCTGGGTCATTGTCCCGCTGGCTGGTCTGGTTTAAGGTTTTCTTGCATGGCGGTCCCGTTCTGTTGCCCCAGGTATGCTGGCGCACGCCGCTTACAATGAGGCGCGTATATTATTCTATTAAGGCTTCTCAGTTAATATCATTAACCGCGCGAGCATAAATCTCTGCGAATTTACTTTGTTAGCACCAAGAATCTCTCAACGCTAGCTCAAACATTATTTCCACATCTTACCTGTGAGCATGCAAAGCGCGCAGCCAACGCCAACGATAAAAATCAAAAATATTAACATATCGAACAAGTCGCGTTCCTTTCTTATTAATAAAGACGGTATGTTGGGATCGATGTTATGAAAATCAGCAGATACTCTCTTGGGGATAAGACGATTATTGATGGCCAAGAGTTCCGCAGTTATTCGTCCATACTGTATGGAGGTCATGGGTGAATAAACTAGAAAGTAACTCAATTCGTGACTCTAACTGTAATTGAAGGAATCTTTATTCTGCCATAACTCCCAAGCTTGATCATAGGGATACTCATATCGAAATCTTACGCGTGGACGAAAAAGTTGAGTTGAAAAAGAGTGTCATAGTTTGATGCGGTAAGAAATAAATAATCCCTATTGAAATCAATACTACAATATGCTATAATGTTATCGTTCACGTTAGCGGTAACATTAAAATGAAACGCAAAAATAGCCAGGTTACTATCTCAGAGGTTGCTAGAGAAGCAGGGGTTTCCTCTCAGACTGTCTCGCGCGTGATCAATAATCGACAGGAAATTACCCCCGAAACACGCCAGCGCGTTCAGGCTGTTATCAGCCGACTGGGATATCGACCTAATGCCATTGCACGAAGTCTAAGTCAAAGGCGGAGTCACACATTGGGTGTTGTGGCTTCCGGATTGGAATATTACGGACCGTCACGTATCTTGATCGGTGTTGAGCAAGGGGCGAATCAGCAAGGTTTTTCGATCTTCCTGAACCTGTTACATCAACCTGAAAATGGCAATATCGAACAAATCGTAAATGGTCTCATCTCACGTCAGGTAGAGGGAATTATTTGGACAGCGCCAGAGATTGGCAATAATCGTGCTTGGTTTCGGGAAATGGTCCCTCAGCTTTCGATCCCGGTTATTTTTCTGAGTACACAACCTAATGAGACTCTACACGTTGTAGAGGTGAACAATAGAAATGGGGGATATATGGCCACCGAGCATTTACTAGCGAGAGGATATCGAAAGATCGGCCTCATTGCGGGACCGTTAGACTGGTG
>WNFV01022590.1_pt1 | contig 11389 bp, 10 predicted proteins | sample 5400101 | NCBI WGS metagenome assembly WNFV01 (sample SAMN13153361, study PRJNA577476) | soil metagenome | isolation source: 115 cm soil or saprolite under grassland replicate 1 | place: USA:California | collected 2016-06-15
CGAAGTGATGGCTCCGAGACTGGCCGGCGCCGACCCATCGCCGAAATCAAGGGTGACATTTCGAATGGCGTTCCCGTTTGCGCCCGGAGTTCCTGGGGTGACGGTAAAGGTCACCGGTTGACTCACAATCGGACTTGCAGGACTTGCCGCAAGAGTGACCGTCGGCAGCGTCGTGGCGCGGACGTTCACCTGCGCTTCCTTCGTGCCCACGCGTGCCTTGACCACCGTGTCGCGGCTGGTCACGAGGCTCGCACGCGCTTCGCCAGTTGCGTCCGTTGAGACCGAGCTGCTCGACAGTTGTCCGGCGTCTGAACTGAAGACGACAGGTGCGCTGGGGACGGGATTGCCAGACATGTCTGTGACGACTGCGATCAACTGCACGATGCCGCCGGTTGGCGGCACGGTGGCGGGCTCGGCGCGCAGGGTGACGCTCTCGGCCGCTGCGCCACCGAATGCGATGGATACGGTTTCGGCCTTTGCAGCACCGGAGGTTGCCCCGATGACGGCGGTTCCCGATTGTCCGTTGGGCCGAAACGTGGTCGTGGCTTTCCCGTTGACGGTCGAGGCTTCGGGCGGGTCGAGTGTACCGAGAGACGTCGTGAACGTCACCATGGTGCCGTTCTGGACTGGTGTGCCGGACTGTTCGATAACGGTGGCTGTGACCTGATAGGCGCCATTCTGGCCGGAGCCCACACTCAGCGCGATCGTCGACTGAGTCGGCGCCATCAGCGGCACCTTGTCGCACGCCGCAAGCAGAGCCATCGATAGAAGGAGAGAGATGCGAGCGATGGGTCGTGACACGAACAGAGCCAACAAATATACTAAATGCATGAACTTAGCGGGTCAAGGAACGCGACTGATCCGCGCCGAGGGCTACGCGATGGCGGCGCTGCTCGTCGGGCTGAGCGTCATGTCCGTCTTGATGACCATGGCCATTCCCACCTGGACGCACATGGTCAAGCGGGAAAAGGAAGCAGAACTCATCTGGCGCGGACAGCAGTATGCGCGCGCGGTGACGCTTTTCCAGCGCAAGTATGCGAATACTTTTCCGCCGACGCTCGACCTGCTTGTCCAGCAGAAGTTTCTCCGGAAAAAATACAAAGATCCAATCACGAACGACGATTTTCAGCTGATTCCCGTGGGCAGAATCGCGCAGGCGATTCAACCCCCGGGCCAGAACAATCCTTCAACTCCCGGTGGTCGCGACGGCGCAACGACTGCGACCGCACCGGCTCCGTTCGCGGTGGCTCAAGGTTCGCCGACGTCGCTGGGTACTGGCAGTCCCCCGAATCTCGGCATTCAAGGTGTCGTGTCAAAAAGCAAGGACACCTCCATCAAGATTTACAACGGCCGGCAGAAATACAACGAATGGGCATTCGTCGCCGTGCAAACCGTGCAAGCTGTCGGCTCTCAATTCCCAGGCAATGTGCCCGGCGGTCGCGGTCCGGGTTTTGGGCCGGGGGGCGGACCGCAGGGTCGCGGTCCTGGTGGCCGCGGGTTCCAGCCGATGGGACCCGGCGGGCGCCCTGCCGTGCCGTTTGGCCAACCGACTCCTTCCGGTCAACCAAATCCGTTCCAGCCGCCACCACCGTTCGGCGACCCGCGATTCAATCAACCCAATCAGCCGCGGCAACCCAACCAGCCGGGACAACCACCTTTCGGCGCATCGCCCTTCGGTTTTCCACAGCCTCCGCCGCGTCAGCCTCAACGTCCGCCGGGTAATTAGAACATCGCCACATCATCAACTCGCCACGTCACGACATGCGCTACTGCACTATGGACTTCCATCCGCGTCTTGATAGATCGCGCGAGATGACGGCGACGGCGAGTGCCGCAACACCGAAGAAGATCAGTGCGATCGCGACCGAGCCAAGCAGCGCTTGTCCAATGCCAAAGAGCACTGAATAAATAAGTGCGACGCCGCAAATCCAGTCGACCAACAAACCCGCGAGCGGCGCCGGCGGTGGTCCACCGGCGATGGCGGCAATGCGCTGCCATCCAGGTCCATCCGGGCGCGTGCGTCGATAGAACTTCACAAGGTGCTCATCGGATTCGGGAGCGGTCATCATCGTGACCGACAACCACCAGACCGTGGTCCAGGCGACGACCGCGAGCAGCGTGTATGGAAACGCGAGCGTCGTAAAGATTTTGAGCGCCGCGTAACCAGCCGCAGCCGCAATCATCGCTGTGATTTCCGACCAGGCGTTGATGCGCCACCAGTACCAGCGCAAAATCAGGACGAGGCCGATGCCCGCTCCCGATTCGAGCACGAATTCCCACGCTTGCCGGATGCTCTCCAGATAAAAGGTGACGATGGCGCCCACCACCATCAGCGCGAGCGTCGTCACGCGCGAGATCCACACGTAATGGCGTTCGTCGCCGTCGCGGCGCACGAACCGGCGATAGAAGTCGTTGACGATGTATGACGTGCCCCAATTAAGTTGCGTGGAAATGGTAGACATGTAGGCCGCGAAGAACGCGCCGAGCAGCATGCCGCGCCAGCCGACTGGCAGGTGATCGCGCAATACCATCACGTAGCCGGCTTCTTTGTCTTCGATGCCGGGATAAAGCACCACCGATACGAGTCCCACGACAATCCACGGCCACGGCCGCACGCAGTAATGCGCGATGCTGAACCAGAGGGTGGCGAAAAACGAATGCCGCTCATCACGCGCGGACATCATGCGCTGCGCAACGTAGCCGCCGCCCCCGGGCTCCTGTCCGGGATACCAGCTCGCCCACCACTGCACGCACACATAGGTGAGAAAGCTCGCGAGCGGTAGCGCGATCAACATCACGCCGGTGTCGGACGCTGACGTGGTTACAAACGGGGTGAATGAGAGCGTGCCTGGCGGAACTTTCGCGATGAGCCCGTCCAGCCCGCCGATTTCCGGCAGCCGCACGGCAAACCAGGCGAGCGCGATCGTGCCGCTCATCGCAAACAGGAATTGGAAGAAGTCGGTAATGACAACGCCCCACAGTCCCGAAAGGGCGCTGTAGATGCCGGTAATCGCAAGGCTGAGGAGGACCGCCGTCAATCGATCCCATCCGAGCGTAACGGCGAGAATTTTCGCCATGGCGAGATTGACCCAGCCCATGATCACGCAGTTGATGGGGATGCCGAGGTAGAGCGCGCGAAACCCGCGGAGGATGGCCGCGGGGCGGCCCGTGTAGCGCAGCTCGGCAAACTCGACGTCCGTGAGAATGCCCGCGCGCCGCCACAATCGCGCGAAGAAGAACACCGTCAGCATGCTGCCGAAGGCGGCGCTCCACCAGATCCAGTTGCCCGCAATTCCATTGCGCGCGACCAGGCCGGCAACGGCAAGCGGGGTGTCTGCCGCAAATGTGGTGGCAACCATCGAGGTGCCTGCCAGCCACCACGGAAGGTTGCGCCCGCTCAGAAAGAAATCGCTGACGCTCTGGCCGCCACGCTTCGAATACCACACGCCAATGGCCGCGGATGCCGCGAAATACGCGCCGATGATGATCCAGTCGACGAGCGCCAGCGTCATGACTGTTCCTGCAGGTCCTGTGCGACCGCGTCGTGAAACGCGCGTCGAACCGGTTGAATGAGATCGTTGTCTCGCGTTGGATGGAGGCGGTTGCTCAGTAGGACGAAATACAGATCGCGCTCTGGATCGATCCACAGCGACGTACCGGTAAAACCCGTGTGACCAATAGCTCGAGGAGACATTCGTGTGCCGCAGGAGGACGTTGGCAGCATTGTGTCCCACGCGAGCGCGCGCGAGCTTGCCGGCACGGTGGAGCGCTGCGCGAACAGCACCGCGTCGGCCCCTTTGACGCCGGTCGCGGCATCGTTGCGGCCGAGAAGCCGTGACAACCACCAGCGTGCGCACGCGCCCGAGCTCGCCGCCGTCCCGAAGAGACCGGCGTGCGCGGCAACGCCGCCGAGAGCCGCCGCGTTTTCATCATGCACTTCACCGATGAGGAGGCGGCCGCGCCATGAATCAACTTCTGTCGGGGCGATGCGCGCGTCCCATTCGCGGGGTGGATTGAACGTCAGAGGTCCCTCAATCGACACGGCGCCGCGCCAGTCCTGAAACTGCGCGTCCATGCTGTTCCCGCCGGAGTTTTCGAGAGCGAATCCGAGCAGGATGAATCCAGGGTCGCTGTACAACGACTGGGTTCGAGGCGAATACGCCAGCGGCTCCGCGCAAATCGCGCTCTCAAACGCGGGCCGGCCGGCCAGCATCTGGTAATACGGCTGATGAGCCGGGAGACCGGAGCAGTGTTCGAGCAGATCGCGCACCGTGACGGCTTCACGCTCGCGTCCTTTCCAACCAGCCAGGTGGCGATGAAGCGGCTCTTCGAGTCCGAGTTGCTGGCGCTGATATTGGATGAGCGCGAGGGTCGCGGTTGCGATCACCTTGGTGAGCGACGCGAGATCGAAAATCGTGTCTTCTGACGCAACGCTTGCGCCGGAGTCGTAGGTCAATCGTCCTGCGGCATGACGCCAGAGCGCGCCGGACGCGTGACCGACTTCCGCGACCGCACACGGAAAGACGCGACGCGCGACGGCATCGGCAATCACTGCGCGCGCGTGGTGGAAGGCCTCGCGATTCACGTCCGCAGAGCAGACCTGTCATTCACGGCCGCAGGCGACACGAGCGACGCGGCCCAGCCAATGGCGAACGTGGCGATCGACCCAATCAGCACGTACCACTGCCACGACACCAGGGTGGCGATCCGGACCCAGAGCATCACACTCGCGCCTCCGGCGATTCCCACGAGCGCCGGGCGTTGCCCCACACGCGACGTGAACGTGCCGAGAAAGAACACGCCAAGGATGATCCCGTTCGTAAACGAGGCAATGCCGAGCACCTCGTCGACGACGCGGCTCGATAGCTGGATAGCCGCAACCGCCACGACCATCTGCACGACCGCGAACGCGGCGGTGAGCATGCGTGACACGGTGAGATAATGACGGTCACCGCGCGTTCCGGCGGTCGCCGGCAGGTAGAAATCGTTTACGGCCGCTGCCGATGATGAATTGAGTGACGACGATAGCGTGGACATCGCTGCGGCAAAGATCGCCGCGATGACCAGCCCGACGACGCCGGCTGGAAGATGTCGAACGATGAAATACGGAAAGATGCGATCGCTGAGGAGTCGGCCGTTGCGTGTGAATTCGGCGATTTCTGCGGGCGCATGCTGTGTGTAAAAGACGAACAGCATCACGCCGATCGCGAGAAAAAGAACAAACTGGGTGAATATGACGACGCCGCTCCAGAGCAGGGCCTTGCGCGCCTGGCGCTTGTCCTCGGTGCAGAAGTACCGCTGCACCATCAATTGATCCGTTCCGTGCGTGGCGGTCGTCAGGAACGCGCCGCCGATGACTCCTGACCAGAAGGTGTAGCTGCGCGTCACATCAAATGTGAAGTCGAACAGCCGGAACCTCCCGGCGGCGCCACCGATCGAGGCAACCTCGTTCCAACCTCCGGGGATCTGACTGAGGAGCACGAGGGCCGACACGCCGGCGCCGACGAGATAGACGACAAGCTGCGTCACGTCGGTCCAGACGACGGCTGTCATGCCCCCGAAGTACGTATAGACCATCGTCGCAACGCCGATGATCAGCACCGATGCGACGAGAATCGAGAATGTCGGGTCGACTGCTGGAAACCAGGCGCGGGCCATCGCATCGGTACCGGGGGAAACACGCAGCACAGCGGCGAGCACGAGTCCGGTTGCGAAGAGGCGAAATCCATCCGCAAGGCTGCGCGTGAGCAGAAAGATTCCTGAAGCCAGCCTCTTCACGCCTCCGCCGAATCGCTCGCCGAGCAGCTGATAGACGGTGAGCAGCTGCCCTTTGAAGTACGCGGGCACGAAGATGATCGACACGATGATGCGGCCGATCATGTAGCCCATCACGAGCTGAAGGAACGTGAAGTCCGTGCTATATGCAAAACCCGGCACGCTGATGAACGTGACGGTGCTCGTCTCGGTGGCGACGATTGAGCCTGAATAGTGTGTTGCGATTGCGAGAAGCGAGCACCGAAGAGGACGATGCCGACGAGGTACACAACGAGAACGCCGAGATCCAGCGCGTGCACCTAATCTCCCGCAGTGGTGATTCGTTGCATCAGCCGGCGTTGACGACAACCGGCGCAGCTTGACCGCACGAACGCACACAAATCTAACATAAGCTGTAGCCATGTACGTCCTTGGCATCGATGCAGGAGGTACAAAAACCGTTTGCTATCTGGCCGACGTCAACGGCCACATTGTCGGCGAAGGCCGCGGCGGCGGCGCGAATCTCCAGGCGCACGGCGAGCTCGAAGTCGAAAAGGTTCTTCACGGCGTGATCGATCAGGCGCTTGCAGAACGCGCCGTCCTCGCCTCGTCAGTGTGCCTCGGCGTGGCGGGCGTCGATCGGGAAGAAGACGATCGCACAATCCGCGCGATCATGCGCCGCCTCGGCTTCAGAACCCACACGCTTGTCGTCAACGACGCGTTGATTGCGCTCGTGGCCGGTCTCGGCGACGAGCCCGGCGTCGTCCTGATTGCCGGCACCGGCTCGATTGCATACGGCGTCAATGCCTCGGGTTTTGCCGCGCGCGCCGGCGGCTGGGGTTTTGTGCTGGGCGATGAAGGATCGGGCTATTGGATCGGCCGGCAGGCACTCGCCGCCGTCGTTCGAGAGTCCGACGGTCGCGGCCCGCGCACGCAACTGACGCCGCTCGTGCTCCAGCACTTCAACCTCGCGCGCATCGATGGCCTGGTCCGTGCCGTTTACGATCGTGGTCTGCATCGGCAGGCTATCGCTTCTAGTGGCGTAGTTGTCGAGCGCGCTCGCGCGATGGGAGACATCGCGGCCGCGGAGATCCTCAGCAAAGCAGGCGAGGAGCTGACACGCGCCGCCGCGTCGGTCATCTCCCGGCTCGAGATGCGTGGCCAGGCGTTCGGCACCGTGCTCGCCGGCGGCATGTTCCGCGTGATCCCATGGCTTGCAAAAGACGTGACGCACCGGATGGCGGAGGTTGCACCGCGCACGACCGTGAACACGCTGACGTGTGAACCCGCGCTCGGAGCGGTGCATCTGGCCCTCAAGGAATTGCGCGTTGGCGTGTCCGTGCCGCCCTATGTCGAGAGCGTGGCTACGTGAAGCTCGAGGTGTACGAATCAGAGCGCACGTTGGCACAAGCGCTGGCGGCGGTGGTTGCCTCCGCGATCGAAGTCCGGCCCGACATCGTTCTTGGTCTTCCCACGGGACGCACGCCTGTTGCGCTTTACGCTGAGCTCGTCAAGCTGACAACCGATCGCGCAATCGACTGGTCGCACGTGCGAACGTTCAATCTGGATGAATTCGTGGGGCTCGGCGATGGCGCCGCCGGAAGCTACCGGCGTTTCATGCACGATCATCTATTCCGCCACGTCCCGATACGACCCGAACACATTGGCTTTCTCGATGGACGCGCCGCCGATATCGCATCGGAGTGCGATCGGTACGAGCGCGCGATTGTCGCGGCCGGTGGCATCGACGTGATGATCCTTGGCATTGGGGCCAACGGTCACATCGGCTTCAACGAACCGTGCGAGGTCCTGCCGGCGCGCACCAACCGCGTCGTGCTCGAAGAAGGCTCGCGGGCCGAAAACGCGCTATGGTTTGGCGGCAGGATCGAGGCGGTACCGCGCGAGGCGTTGTCGATGGGGATGGGCACCATCCTCAGCGCGCGCGAGATTGTGTTGATGGCGACAGGCGAACGGAAGGCAAACGCGGTGCGCGAGATGATGGTCGGTGGCGTGACGACGAGGCTGCCGGCGTCGTTTCTGCAGCTGCACCCACACGTCACGGTGATGCTCGACGAGGGCGCCGCGGTACGTTTGCCCGCTACTCTTCGATGAGTTTCCTGAGTCGGGGTTCGATGTCTTCGCCGATCGCGTCGCGGACGATGTCTTTTGCTTTCCTGAGGCGCGCGAGCGCCTTCGAATACGAGAGTCCCGTCTTCTGCATCACGATCGCAGCCTTGACATTCAGCTGCGCCTTCTTGAGCAATCGATCGGCCTCGTCGCTGTCCACGCCCGTGACAATCTGAAGAATGCGGCGCGCCCGATCGCGAAGCTTTTCGGAATTGGTCTGGACGTCCACCATGAGATTGCCGTAGGTCTTGCCAATGAGGATCATCGCGGCGGTAGTAAGCATGTTCAGCACGAGCTTCGTCGCCGTGCCTGCCTTGAGCCGCGTTGATCCGGCGATGATTTCCGGCCCGACGGCGGGAGCGATTGTGAGGTCCACGAACGTCTGCAACTCGGTCCGCGGATCGCAGGTGATCGCGCGCCCTCCTCGTAATCGTCCTCGGATCCCTCCGTTGCCTTGACGATGGCCCCTTTCCCGCCGGCCATGATCGCTTGGACCAGCGACGAGCTCGTTCCGAACGTCGGCGGCATCTCCGCTGATTCGAGAACGCCCAGGCGGCCGCTCGTTCCGGCGCCGACAAAGACGATGCGTCCGCCCTTCCGCAGGGCTTTCGCGAGCATGTCAGCGCCGAGCGCGATGCGATCGCGTTCACGCTGCACGGCCGCAAGCACCTTGCGATCCTCGGCGAGCATGAGGTCGACGATGCCCGAGGCAGGTAACTTGTCGATTCCGAGACTGACCGGATTAATGGCCTCGGTGGGGAGACCTTGCCACTTCGAGCGTGTGGGCATCTGACAGAGCTTCGGACCGCGCTTGAGACAAATCGTGATACTAGCATGTAATCTGACAATAGATGAGCGCGCTCATTGACGACTACCTCACACATCTCAGGCTCGAGCGCCGTCTCGCCGATCTCAGCATCGAGAGTTACGGGCGCGATCTGAGCGAGCTCTACCGGTTTGCCACGAGCCGCGGCAAACCTGTGGAGGCGCTCGCGCGTGGAGATCTCGAGGCGTTGGTGCGGGAATTGATGAGTGGCGGCCGGTCGCCGCGGTCAGTGGCTCGGCTGGTTGCGTGCGTCAGAGGTTTCTATCGCTTTCTGCTGGTTCATCAGCACGCACGGACCAATGCCGCAGAGGATCTGCACGCGCCGCGTTCGTGGAAGGTATTGCCGAAGTTTCTATCAATCGAGGATGTCGATCGACTCATCGAAGCCGCCGATATTGCGACTCCAGCAGGCGTTCGCGATCGTGCCCTCATCGAGCTGTTGTACGCGACCGGCCTCCGCGTTTCGGAGCTGATCAACCTGCGACCGCACGATCTTCATCTCGATGAGGGGTACCTGACGACGACAGGTAAAGGCCGCAAACAGCGGATTGTGCCGCTTGGCGATGCGGCGGGGCAGTGGGTGACGCGATATTTACGTGAGGCGCGGCCGGCGCTGCTCGGGCGGCGCTCTTCGACGAAGCTCTTCGTAAATGCACGCGGCGGCACGTCTCTCACGCGCGTCGGGTTCTGGAAAATCCTGAAACGCTACGCGCGCGCGGTCGGTCTCGCGCGGCAGGTGAGCCCTCATGTCTTGCGGCACTCGTTTGCGACACACCTGCTCGAGCGCGGGGCAGACCTTCGCGCGATTCAACTGATGCTCGGCCACGCGGATCTCTCCACCACGCAGATTTACACACACATCCTGGATGCGCGGATGCGCACGTTGTACGAGCGGTTCCACCCGCGTGCCTAAACGGCGCATCGTTCGAAACACGAGTATCGCAGCTGCGCTCGCCGTGGGCCTTGCCGCCGCAATCACGGGCGCCTTGTTACCTCCGCGCGCGGTGGCGTCCTCGCCGCCGACGTGGCATTACGCATGGCCGGTCGTGCGCGGGGCGTACCACGTTCATTCGACCAAATCAGACGGCACGGGTTCTCTCGATGAGATCGCCCAGGCCGCCGCGCATGCTGGACTGCAGTTCATCATCCTGACGGATCACGGGGACGGCACGAGACGGCCGGAACCTCCGTCGTATCGAGCAGGCGTGTTGTGCATCGACGCGGTCGAAGTCAGCACCCAATACGGGCATTACGTCGCGATTGGCCTTCCGCAAATGCCCTTTCGCCTGGCGGGCCATCCGCGTGATGTCATCGAAGACGTGCACCGGTTTGGCGGGTTCGGCATTGCTGCGCATCCGGCGTCGGCCAAGGCGATGCTGCGGTGGGACGATTGGGACGCGCCGTTCGACGGCCTCGAGTGGCTGAATGCTGACAGTGAATGGCGCGATGAGTTCTGGACGTCGATGGGCCGGGCGCTCCTGACGTATGCGTTCCGCCCGACGGAGACGCTTGCCAGTCTGCTCGATCGGCCCGCCTCAGTGCTCGCGCAGTGGGATCGATTGTCGCGACAACGGCACGTCATCGGTCTCGCGGGGAGCGATGCGCACGCGCGACTTGGGTTTCGTTACACCGCCGAACCGTACGACACCAACGACCGTTTTTTTGTGCGGCTGCCGTCGTATGAGACATCGTTCCGCACGTTCTCCAATCACGTGGTGCTCGACGGGCCGTTGACGGGAGACGCCGCATTTGACGCCAGCAAGCTGCTGGGCGCCATCCGCAAAGGCCGGCTGTTCACGTCCATCGACGGCCTCGCGGCACTCGGCGCCTTCGAGGTGAAAGCGGTCAGCGGATCGCGCTTTGCGCGTGCCGGCGAATACATCGACTCGCCCGAGGCGGTCCAACTCGAGGCAGACATTGCCGCGCCTGAAGGGACGCGACTCGTCGTGTTCCGGGATGGCGTGTCCATCTACGACACTGGCTCCAGCAAGCTGCGCGTCGATCTCGGTACTGAGCCGGGCGCCTACCGTGTCGAGGCGCATTTGCCGGACTCCCTCCACTTGCCATCCGTACCGTGGCTGGTTGCGAATCCCATCTACGTCAATCTCGCATCGACGCACGCGAGGGCGGTGGTTCCACCAGCGCTTCCGCAGGGGGATGTTCGAATCCCCGTGGCAACGCAGTCCTGGCATTCCGAATCGGATGGCAGATCCAGCAGCGTCCTGTCAGCCGGCTCACTCCCGGACGGCACGCGTGCATTGCAGTGGCGATTGCGGCTGGCCAAGGGTCCGGCCTTCTCGTAGTTTGCGGCCATCGGGTTCCCGGTCGGTCGCGGTGTGCAAAACGATTGGCTTCAGCTTCGAGGCATGTCGAATCGGCCGATGCGCTTCTGGGCGCAATTGCGGGCGCCCGCCGTACGGGGCGGAGAACGATGGGCGAAATCGATCTTTCTCGGTCCGACGCTGAGCACCGTCGATCTACGGCTCGCCGATTTCCGGCCGATCGGCGCGACAAGCTCGGAACATCCCGCATTCGACCGCATCGAGTCGCTATTGTTGGTAGTCGACACGCTCAACACGCTCCCCGGCACCGACGCGACGATCTCGATTGCTGACTTGAGGCTGGTGAGATGAAATAGGGGGCTTAACCTAAAGGCCAAAAGGAGTTTCCGGCTACTGTTCG